>Ga0209117_1000282_pt1 | contig 25682 bp, 30 predicted proteins | sample BlaSpr_A8_OM2_M2_FD_187978 | JGI IMG/M metagenome (GOLD analysis project Ga0209117, IMG submission 187978) | Forest soil microbial communities from Thunder Bay, Ontario, Canada - Black Spruce, Ontario site 2_A8_OM2_M2 (SPAdes) (version 2) | ecosystem: Environmental > Terrestrial > Soil > Boreal... | reverse complement strand
ATCCCGCACAACGGCTGCCGTCCTCCGAAGCGCAGGCGCGTCTAGTGGCGAACTACAGCGGCCCCGTCTGCCGCTTCTGCCGCCGCGAGGGCGCCAAGCTCTACTTGAAGGGCGAGCGCTGCTACACGCCGAAATGCGCCATCGAGCGCCGCGCGTTCGCGCCCGGCATGCACGGCCAGGCGCGCAAGCGCAAGACGTCGGACTACGGCATCCAGCTGCGCGCGAAGCAGAAGGCGCGCCGTATCTACGGTCTGCTCGAGAAGCAGTTCCGCAACTACTTCAACGCGGCGGCGAAGGAACCCGGTGTGACCGGCGTGAACCTGCTTCGCCACCTCGAGCTTCGCCTCGACAACGTGATCTACCGGTTGGGTCTGGGTACGTCCCGCAAGCAGGCGCGACAGCTCGTCGCGCACCGCCACTTCGAGGTCAACGGGAAGACGGTCAACGTGCCGTCGTACCAGCTCAAGGTCGGCGACGTGCTGAAGGTCAAGGGCACCGATGGTGTGGTCGACGTCGCGCTCGAGTCGTCGAAGGTCCGGCCGGTGCCGGGATGGCTTTCATTCAGCGCGGACGACAAGTCCGCCAAGGTCCTCGCCCGGCCTGAGCGTCACGAGATGGAGACCGGCGTCGAGGAACAGTTGATCGTTGAGTTTTACTCGAGGTAAAGGGAGTTTCAATTGGCAATAGACACACAGATGACAGTCACCCCGCAGGTCCGCAAGCTCGAGACCAGCGCGAACTACGGCAAGTTCGACATCGAGCCGCTGGACCCGGGATTCGGCACGACGCTTGGAAACACGCTTCGCCGTGTGCTGCTCTCGTCCCTGTGGGGCGCGGCGGTCACGTCGATCCAGATCGATGGTGTCGCGCACGAGTTCACCGCGATCCCCCACGTCAAAGAGGACGTGACCGAGGTCATCCTCAACCTCAAGAAGCTCTGCCTCAAGAGCTTCACCGAGGACCCCGTGACCTTGCTGCTCGACGTCAAGGGCCCGGCCGAGGTGCACGCCTCGCATATCCAGGCTTCGTCCGACGTGGAGATCGTCAACCCAGACCTCTACATCTGCACGCTGGCCGCCAAGGGCCACCTGCGGATGGAGCTCAACGTGGAGCGCGGCAAGGGCTACGTGCCCGCCGACCGCAACAAGCGCGAGGGCCAGCCCATCGGCGTGATCCCGATCGACGCCATCTTCTCGCCAGTCCAGAAAGCCAACTTCACGGTCGAGAAGACCCGTGTCGGCCAGTCGACGGACTACGACCGGCTCCTCATCGAGGTCTGGACGGACGGCACGATGTCGCCCGAGGAAGCGGTCAGCCACGCGGCTGAGCTTTTCACCCAGCACCTGAACCTGTTCGTGAAGTTCCGCGACTCGATCGAGAAGCACGAGGCCGAGATGCGCGGCGAGAAGGGCAGCCAGAACCGCCTCATGGACACGCCCATCGAGGAGCTGGACCTCTCCGTCAGGGCATTCAACTGCCTCAAGGCGAACGAGATCCAGACCGTCGGCCAGCTGCTCCAGAAGCGAGAGGAAGAGCTGCTCGCCCTCCGCAACTTCGGACGCAAGTCCCTCGATGAGATCAAGGAGAAGCTCGTCGAAAAGGGCTTCATCAAGCCCGAAGAGATGGGCACGGTCCTGCGCGGCTAGGTCTGAATGCGACACCAAAAAGCCGGCCGCCACTTCAATCGAGACACCGACGCTCGCAAGGCGCTGATGCGCAACCTCTGCACGTCGCTGCTCGAACACGGCCGCATCACCACGACCGAACCGAAGGCCAAAGAGCTGACGCGGTGGGTCGCCCGCCTGATCACGACCGCCAAGGGCCAGGACGTCAACGCCCGCCGGCGCGTGGCCATGGACATCTCCAAGGCGGACGTGGTGGAGCGGCTGTTCTCGAACCTCATCCCGCGCCTGGCCGAGCGGCCGGGCGGTTACACGCGAATCATCCACAAGGGTCCGCGGCTAGGCGATGCCGCCCCGATGGTAATCATCGAGCTGGTCGACTAATCGGAGAGTTTCCCCTCTCCCCATCGGGGAGAGGGCTAGGGTGAGGGGCTTAAGACCTGATCACCGCCAAAGTTAAAAAGTGAATATCAAAGTCGTGCTGGAGTACGACGGAAGTGAATTTGCCGGCTGGCAGCAGCAGGCACACGGAAGGACGGTCGAAGCCGAGCTGAAGCGCGCTCTGCGCAAGATCACCGGCCAGGACCTCAAGGTGTACGCCGCCGGTCGAACGGACGCGGGTGCGCATGCCGAAGGCCAGGTCGTGAACTTCCAAACGGACGGCCGCATCTCGCCGCACCGGATGGTGGCGGCGCTGAACGCGAAGCTTCCCGCTGACGTGGCGGTCCTCTCGGCAGAAGAGATGCCGGACGAGTTTCACGCTCGCTACTCCGCGCGCTGGCGCCGCTACCGCTATCGCTACCTGGACCGGCCCTCGAGGCCGGCTCTGGAGCGGGGTCGCTGCTGGCAGCTTCGCGGTCCGCTCGACGTGGACGCGATGTCGCAAGCCGCGAAGGCGCTCGTCGGCAAGCACGACTGGACCAGCTACTGCTCGGCGTCGGAGTCGCCCGCGGACAGGGTGCGCGAGATGCGCTCCGCCCGCGTGACGCGAAAGGGAGACGTCGTCGAGCTGGAGCTGGTCGCGGAGGGCTTCCTGCGTGGGCTGGCGAGGAGCATCGCCGGCGCGCTGGCCGAGGTCGGTCGCGGGCGAAAGCAGCCGGAGTGGGTAGGAGAGGTCCTCAGAGCGCGCGACAGGCGACAGGCGGCAAGATCGATAAAGACGGCCCCGGCCGGGGGCCTGACGTTGGTAGAAGTGATTTACTAGGGAACCCAAAAGTAGGAAATGAGCAAGCAGAAGACGTGGACGGCGAAAGCCGCGGACTTGAAGGGCCGGGCGCGCGCAGGGCGCACTAATTAAAAGAGAAGATGAGTAAGCAGAAGACGTGGACGGCGAAAGCCGCGGATCTGAAGTCGGACTGGTTTGTGGTCGATGCCACAGACCAGGTACTCGGCCGCCTGGCCTCAGGCGTGGCGAAGGTCCTGAAGGGCAAGCACAAGCCCACCTACACCCCCCACCTGAACACCGGCGACCACGTGGTCGTGATCAACGCCTCCAAGATCAAGGTGACGGGCGCCAAGCTCGGCGGCAAGACCTACACGCACTACAGCGGCTACCCCGGCGGCCTGCGCACGCGCACGCTGGAGAAGGCACAGCAGATCGACCCGACATTCCCTTTGATGAACGCGGTTAAGGGGATGCTCCAGCGCAACACCCTCGGTGCGGATATGCTCACCCGACTTCGCGTCTACGCCGGTGCCGAGCATGGGCATCAGGCCCAGAAGCCGAAGGCACTGTCCTTCGACGCCAAGGGAGACCTAAAAATTGGCTGACGTATTCACCAGAGGAACCGGGAGGCGCAAGAACGCCGTCGCCCGCGTCCGCATCCAGCCCGGCGAGGGCCGCGTCCTGATCAACGAGAAGGACACTCTCGCGTACCTCGGACGCAGGGTCCTCGAGATGGCCGCGCTGGCACCGCTCCGCATCACCAGCACGCAGCGCAAGTTCGACATCAGCGTGAAGGTGGTCGGCGGCGGCACGAGTGGCCAGGCGGGCGCGATCTCGCACGGCATCGCCCGGGCCCTCATCAAGTACGACCCGGACTTCCGGCCCGCCCTCAAGAAGGCCGGCCTTCTGACGCGCGACCCGCGCATGAAGGAGCGCAAGAAGTACGGACTGAAGAGAGCACGGAAGGCGCCGCAATACACGAAGCGGTAATCGACAAGTCTGCTTCCCCACTTGTGGGGAAGGCGGCGCCTAGCCTCCCCACTTGTGGGGAGGTGCCCGGCGAAGCCGGGCGGAGGGGAGCCGGGATTGAGTGCTTCCCCTCGCGCCGGATGGGGAGATGGAATTGGCAATAGCCGCGCGCCGACTCGACTGGCCCGACTGCCGGAACACGCGCGACCTCGGAGGTCTCCCGCGGGCGGGCGGCACCACCCGAATGGGCGTCCTGGTGCGCTCGGACAACATCGCGCACCTGACTCCCGCCGGACGCGAAGCGCTGATCGCCTACGGCGTGACGACGGTCATCGACCTGCGGACGATTAGCGAGGTGGCGAGAGTGCCGAACGCATTCGCCGGCGGCGGCGGGGCCCTCTACCGTCATCGCCCGCTGATCGACGACTCGATGATGGTCGAGCTGGGCGCGGCGTCGGGGATGTTCGAGCGGTACCTGATGATGCTCGACGGCCGGCCGGAAGCGTTTCGCGCCATCTTCGAGGCGGTGGCCGAAGCCGAGGGCGGAACGGTCTTCCACTGCTTCGCTGGCAAGGATCGCACCGGCCTGGTGGCCGCGATGCTGCTCTCCCTCGCCGGCGTGCCCGACGACGCGATAGCAAGCGACTTCGCGGAGACCGACGCGCAGCTGGCAGTTAGCTATCAGGAGTGGATCGCAGCCGCCTTGCCGGAGCGTCGCGGCGAGATGCGCGAAGAGTTCCACTGCCCGCCGGACCGAATCCTTGGCGTGCTCGAGCACCTGACCAGGAAGTGGGGAGGAGTGCCCGCCTATCTCGAGGCCTCAGGCGTGAAGCCGGAGAGCATCGACCGCCTGGGCGCGAAGCTGGCTTAGGCCAGCTTCGACTCCACGCTGCTGCCGAGCGACAGCAGCGACACTCGAAAGCGATCCAGCCGCCGGTGCTTTGCGCTTCCGGGCTGCACTTCCAGCACGATCCATTCGTCTTCGACCCGCGCCACGCTCGTCAGCTCCTCACTGGGTATGAGCAGGCAGTCATCTTCGAACCGCCTCGCATCGCGGTTCCATCCCATCACGCAGATGTAGGTCGAGGGCGCCGGCCGGAAGCTCGACCGTCGTACGTAGACCTTGTTTTCGAGGTGGCCCCGGTCCCACCCCACCGTCTTCAGCTGCAGCCCGAGAAATCGATGCGACGTGACGTGCCGGGCAAGAAGCTCCACGGTCTCGAGGTCTGGAAAGGGCCTGAAGAGATTGAGCAGCTCGGCCTCTGCCAGGCGCCGGATGGCCTCGCTCTCGCCCAGGAAACCGACGCGCCCGCGATCGACCCTCAGGTCGAGCCAATCCTCAATTGGCTGGGCCTCACCTAAGGCCAGCGCGCCGAACCGCTCCGCCAATCGCTCGCGAGCGACCATGTACGGTGCCCATCGCGTCCTGCCGCCTTCGTGCAGCTGGAACGCCGCGGTCAGGTATTCCTTTCCATCGACCACGTCATGCGCGGCGAGAGTGCGGAAGGTCCGCTCGTCAACGACCAGGACGAAGCGACCCAGCTGCTCTCCATCCACGAGCGTGGCCACGATCAACGCGTCGTCGTCAATGAGGCTGCTCGCCGTTACGGTGATGTGCACCTGGCCCTGCTCAGTGAGGGACGTCCGCCCCTTCGCCTGCACCGGCAGATACGCACCATCGGCCAATCGGTGCACCACGCCATCGATCCCCAGGTCCCTGAGCGGCAAGAACATGTGCAGGCCGCCCATCGACTGGCGCTCCAGCTCCGCCCACACCTTGAACTCCACCACTTGCCCCGCGGCCAGGGTCTGGCCGTGGTGCCAGCGCGCGTCCATTTTCAACTCGCCGAGATTGTCCTTTACAACCTGGGTTGGCGCCGGCCGCTGCTCGCCTGAAACTGAGGCATCGCCAAACCAGCACCCATTAAGGAGTCACCAATGAAGAAGGAAGCGCCGGTGGTCAAGCAGCTCTACAGGCTCAATGTCGAACCTCGAGTCGTCGATCAGCTCACCAAGCTCGCGTCGCGGACGGGCGAGCCCAAAACGAGGCTCGCGACGCGCCTTTTCACCGAGGCGGTGATGGGGTTCAAACCGCCGGCGAGGACCTCAACCAGGGGCTAGTCCGAAAACTCTGTCGGCGGCAGCGGTGCGTCCTACGATTTGTCCGTTTTGAGCGGTGTCGGGAGCTCGTCGAAAGCGGATGCGGTCCGTTTGCGGCCGGCGACGTTGATAGACGTGAAGTTGCTCACGCTCTGGCAGTCGTCGACGTTTTACACCGGCAAATTCAACGACTTCGGGTTGACGGCCCGGTCGCCGTTAGAAGACGCGATCAAGAAGAACGGCCTCATTGGTGAGTTCGGGGGAACGTTAATCGTTGAGAGCGTCGTGGATGACAAGCCGCTCGGCACAGTTTCTTGGCATCTGGTGCACCACGGCCCAAACCCTGAGTCTTCAGCGTGGAACATCGGTATCGCGCTTATTCCGGAGGCGAGGGGGCGGGGGTTCGGGACTCAAGCTCAACGGCTTCTCGCGCAATATCTGTTTGCGACAACTTCCGCGAACCGCATCGAAGCGTCCACGGACGTTGAGAATGTCGCCGAGCAGCGCGCCCTGGAGAAGGCTGGGTTCAGCAGGGATGGAGTGCTGAGAGGAGCTCAGTACAGGGCGGGCGAATGGCGAGACGTCGCCCTGTATTCAGTCGTGCGAAATGCCTGACAATTCCGCCCGTTAGGCGGGTCGGCTCAATGGGTCAACGCAACGCCTCGTGAGATCACGAACCAAGGGCGCCAATGAGCAGAGCGGAAAAGAAAGGACAGTGCAATGAAGAGGGTGTTGGGTCTCGCCTGGGTTTAGTCGTTGGCGCAATGGCGGGAAAGGCCCGCCTGGCCGGCACAAACCGGCCTGGATGCGCTGGATTCGACACGTCTGGCACCAAACGCGCCTTTGAACTCGCCGATTCGACACGTCTGGCACCGACCGTGCCACCACCGCATGAGACCACCCGCCAACGGTGCTTGGGCGGAAGGACTTGCTACTCAGCCGTCTCGCGCGCCGGGTCCACCGAATGCCCGCCTGGCGAATCGCCGTACATCGCGTCGATCTGCGCCTTGTACTTGCTGTGGATCACGCGGCGCTTGAGCTTCATCGTCGGGGTCAGCTCCTCCGACTCGGGCGTCCACTCGCCGGGGAGGATGGTGAACCGCTTGAACTGCTCAACCCGCGAAAGGTGCGTATTGGCAAGCGTCAGCGCGCGCCTCACCTCGTCGACCACCTGCGGGTGCTCGGCCAGCTCAGCCATCGAAGCTGCCGGCATCCCATGTGCCTTGGCCCACATCGGCGCGACTTGGGGATCCAGCACCAGGAGCACGGAGATGAACTTCAGCCCGTCACCGATCGCCACCGCCTGGCCGATGATCGGGCTGGATTTGGCCAGTGCCTCGAGGTTGGCGGGCGAGATGTTCTTGCCGGCCGAGGTGATGATGAGCTCCTTCTTGCGGTCGACGATCCGGAAGTGGCCGTTCGGCTCGAGCACCGCGATGTCGCCGCTGTGCACCCAGCCGTCGGAGTCGATAGTCTCGGCGGTCTTCTCCGGGTCGCGGTAGTACCCGACCATGACGTTGCCGCCACGCACCAGGAGCTCTCCATCTTCGGCAAGGCGCACCTCGACTCCGGCGATCGCCTTGCCGATGGACGGTGCCTGGTAATCGTTCGGCGGGACCTGCGTCGCCGGGCCGGTCAGCTCACTCATTCCCCAGACCTCGAAGATCGGCATCCCGAGCGCGCCCCAGAACTCGTGCACCTCGGGTCGGAGCGGGGCCGTTGACGTGACCGCGAGCCGGACCCTGTCCAGGCCGACCTTCGAGCGCAGCAGCATGAACAGCGGCTGCGCCCTCTCGACTCCCGCTGCGAGCTCGTCCGGCACCGGCTTGCCGTCCCGCCGCAGCCGGTAGGCGGTGATCGCCGCCGACAGCGCACCCTGCGCCATCTGGCGCTTTGTCTCGTCTGGCTCAGCCGCCAGCCCTGACTGGATGCCGGCCATCAACTTCTCCCACACCCTTGGCACGCCGAGAAAGACTGTCGGGTGAGCCTCCAGCAGGTAGGGCAGCAGCAGAGAGGGGTCTGGGCACAGCCAGACGTCGTGGCCGTTGAACATGCCGTGCCACTGGGAGCTGAACCGTTCGGCCACGTGCGCGAGCGGGAGGTAGCTGATCAGCGTGTCATTGCCGATCGGCATCGCCGACTGGTGCCAAGACCGCGTCTGCGATTCGAGCGTCCACACGACGTTGTTGTGCGAATACATCACGCCTTTCGGGGGGCCAGTAGTACCCGACGTGTAGATCAGGCTGATCGGGTCCTCGGGACCGACGGCCTTCGACAGAGCCTGGAAATCAGCGGGTGACTTCGCGTGTAGCTCCCGACCCTTGGCCACGAGTGAATCCCACTTCAGGACGCCGTCGGGCGCCGAACCCCGGATCAGCACCAGGTGCTTCAGGTGCGGAGTGTTGGGTCGAATGGCGAGGAACTTCGTGAGAAAGCCCTCGTCCTCGACGAACGCGACAGTCGCCTCGGAATGATTCGCGACGTACTCGACCTGCTCGGGCGCGAGGCTGTTGTAGACGCTGATCGCCGCTCCACCGGCGTGCACGATGCCCAGGTCGGCGATCATGTGCTCCGGCACGTTGCGCGCCATGATCAATCCGAACTGTCCCGGCCCGAAGCCAAGTGAGCGCAGAGCGAGCGTGACTGCGGCCACCTCGTCCCGGTAGCCCTTCCAGGTCAGCGTTCGCCATTCCCCGTCCTCTTTCCAGTGCAGCGCTTCCTTGTCGCCCCACTTGGAGACGGCCTCCGCGAACAGGGTGCAGACCGTCTTGCCGGAAACGGCAGCGTCAATGGATTCCCGTTCCGCGATCACACTCATACCCACCCACTCTCCACGTAATTTGGACGCGGGCCCGGCGACCACGTCCACGGCCCGGGAATACACTACTCGGTGGTGGGGCGCGCTTGATCTATGTGAGGTCACGCCGGTCGATCGTGACGCTTGGGGCTGCCGGCCTTGCCTTCGCGCTTGCCTTTGGCGCCTTGGCCGCGATCGCCATGACCCTCCCGACGGGCTGGGTCGCCGCCATCGCGCTTGCCGTCGGGTCCATGGGCGGCCTGGTCTCTGCGGCCTGGGCCGGCTGGAAGCTCAGGATGTGGCCGCCGGGCAGGCTCGGGTTCTTCCGTGACCGCCTGGTGGTGATCCAGGGGAAGCACGAGATGGGCGTGGTGTGGGGGGCGATGGAAACCGTGACGCTGTCGCAGCCCAATTCGTGGCCGAACGTGCGGCTGACAGATCGCTTGACGATCAACTTCAAGAACGAGTCGCCTCTCCGCTTCAAGCCCGCCCAGTTCGGCCTGGAGCCTTCCGCCTGCCGGGACTTGATACTCCGCCTGCGGGACGATTCGAAGCTCAGGGCCCGCCTGCCCGAGTTCGATTCCGCGCGCGACCTGGCCGTCTCGCCGGTCGTCGCCGGTGAGCTGATCGAACCGCGCCTTTAGCCGCCCTTTAGCGCCGTCTCAGCGATCATGATCGCTGCGGTGAAAGCTCTGAAAGGCCGTGACTTCCTCGACATCGCTGACCTCGACCGCGAGGAGCTGCGCCACGTGCTCGACCTTGCCCATGCGATCAAGAAGGGCCAGTGGTCAGGCCGCCCGCTCGAAGGCAGGCACGTCGCCATGCTCTTCCAGAAACCCTCCCATCGCACGCGCGTCTCGTTCGAGGTGGGGATCGCAAGGCTTGGCGGCACCACCACCACCCTGTCCGAGCAGGACGTCCAGCTCGGCGTCAGGGAGACCATCGCCGACGCCGCCCGGGTGCTGGATCGCTACGTGGACGGCGTCGTCGCGCGGCTCCGCAGCCACGACGACATGCTGCAGCTGGCAGCCTCGTCCGAGAAGCCTGTGATCAACGGTCTCACCGACCGCTCGCACCCCTGCCAGGTCCTCGCCGACCTGCTCACCCTCGAGGAGGTACGGGGTGAGCTGCCGAAGCAGCATGTGGTCTACGTCGGCGACGGCAACAATGTGACGACCTCGCTCATCGAAGCCTCGGCCCTGACCGGATTCGCCCTCACCATCGTCTCGCCGTCCGCCTATCAGCCCCAAGCTCGCGTGCTCGAGCGCGCGCGTAGCATCTCTTCCACGCCGCTCCGGGTGACGCTCTCCAGCGACCTCACGAAGCTTGACGGCGCGACTGCGATTTACACCGACGTTTGGGCATCCATGGGACAAGAGAGCGAACGAGATGGCAGGCGGAAGGCTTTTGCGGAGTACCAGGTCAACCAGGCCGTGATGGACGCCGCGCCCGGCGCGATTTTCATGCACTGCCTCCCGGCGCACCGCGGCGAAGAGGTGACCGATGAGGTCATCGACGGCCCTCGCTCGGTCGTGTTCGACCAGGCGGGCAACCGCCTCTACGCGCAGATGGCGCTGATGGCTTCCTTGTTCGGGACAGAGGCATGATTCAGTTCTTCCAGCAGATGGGCGACGTCATCCGCCACCTCGGCGTGGTCGAGGTCTTCGACGTCGCGGTGGTCGCTGTGGTGCTATATCTGCTGCTGCGCCTGCTGCGTGGGACTCAGGGCACCCAGATCGTCGTCGGCCTCATTCTGCTGGCGGTCATCGGAGTCATCGCCACGCAGTTCAACCTCGTCCTTCTTTCGTGGCTCTTCAAGAACGCCACCGCCTTCATCATCATCGCGATCATCGTCATGTTCCAGCCCGAGCTGCGCCGCGTGCTGGACCAGCTCGGCAGAATCGGTCACATCGGCCGTCCCCTTTCGGGATACAACCCCCGCCTGTACAACCAGGCGATCTCCGAGGCGATCCGGGCGGCGGAGCGTCTGAGCATCAAGAAGACTGGCGCCCTGATCGCGTTCGAGCGCGACGTGGGACTTGAGGACTACGCCACGACCGGGGTGCGCATCAATGGCGAGATTTCCGCCGAGATGCTTCAGTCCATCTTCTATCCCAACTCGCCGCTGCACGACGGCGCGGTCATCGTTCGCGGCAACCGGATCATCGCCGCGGGCTGTCTTCTGCCGCTGCCGGAGGAGGGTGTCATCCGGGAACGGCTGGGCACGCGCCATCGCGCGGCGCTTGGCCTGTCGCTGGCATCCGACGCGTTGGTCCTCGTAGTCTCGGAGGAGACAGGAAACATTTCGGTCATTGAAGAGGGAAAGATCACACGCAACCTGGATGGGGATGGACTGCGGCGCCGCGTCAGCGTCAAGGTGCCGGCGCCCCGCAACGGCAACGGCTTCTTGAGGTTCCGCAAGTGAATCTGAGCCTGATCACCGAAGACTGGCGCCTCAAGCTCCTCGCTCTGGGTCTGGCCGTCTTGATGCTCGGTGCGGTCGCGTTTTCGCAGAACCCACCCACACAGAAAGTGGTGAGGGATGTGACGATCTCCTACATAAACAGCCCAGACATCATCGTCATCGATGCTCCGACCAAGGCTAACGTGACCGTCAGGGGCCTGGCCGACGCGCTCACCACGGTCAACCCCGGCAACATCTCAGCTTCGTTCGACCTGGGCAAGGTTTCGCCCGGACCCAACGTTCCCGTCAACCTGATCGTCAGCACCCGGCTCAAAGGTGTCGATGTCGAGAAGCCGGTCGTGCCCTATGTGCTCAACATTGACACTCTCAAAGCCGTTTCGCTTGCCGTTGACGTGCGCCTCACTGCGCGCCCGGTGCCCGGGTGGGCGTGGACGAAGAAAGAGGCGCAGTGTCCCAACGCACCATGCAAGGTCGTCTTCAGCGGCCCTGCCTCGTGGGAGACGAACCTGCTCGCCTATGCCGACTTCACCAACCCTGTGTCGCAAGACCTCCAGATCGTGCCGGCCCTTGCCGTGCTGCTCTTTCAAAATGGCCAGCCCCTCGACGTGACCAAGAACACCGTCCCCGCAGTCAGCCTCGACCCCAGCACGGTGCAGGTCCGCGTCGAAGCCAAGCCAGGGACATCCAGCCGCCAGGTGGTCCTGGTCGATGCCCAGCCCACCCGTGGTCCGGCGCCCGGCTACCGGATCACCGACGTCAAGATAGACCCCGTCACCGTGGTCATCAGCGGCCCTCCTGACACGCTCACCACGATCACGATGATCACCCTGCCGGCGGTCGATCTGGGCGGCGCCACCTCGAACAGGACATTCCAGATCCCGGTCCCGTATCAAAACGGCGTCACCGGCTCGGTGGCGGTGGCCAGGGTGACCTATACGATCTCGCCCAATCCTGCAGCTTCACCCCCGCCCTAGGGGGCTCCCTGGGGTGTAACCTGCGCCCCGACCCAGCCGTTCAACGCAGCACTCGTCCAAGCATCCCGGAGTGAAATCCCCCTTCCAGGAGTTCTAGTAAAGAAATGTGCGGAATCATCGGCTACCTGGGCGATCGCGAAGCCACCCCGATCTTGATGGAGAGCCTCAAGAGGCTCGAGTACCGCGGCTACGACTCGGCCGGCGTGGCCGTCCTGGAGCTGGCGAAGCCCGGCGAGGCGACCCGGACGAGCGTGACCAAGTCAGAGAAGAAGGTCGACACCCTGATCGAGAAGCTCAACGCCAACATGCCAACGGGCACGATGGGCATCGGCCACACCCGCTGGGCCACCCACGGCAAGCCGACCTACATCAACGCCCACCCGCACACCGACTGCCACGGAAAGATCTTCGTCGTCCACAACGGCATCATCGAGAACTTCGCCGAGCTGAAGGCTGAGCTGGAGGCGAAGGGCCACGAGTTCACCTCAGAGACCGACACCGAGGTGGTGCCGCACCTGATCGAGTCCTACTACAAGGGCGACTTCCTCGCCGCGGTCCGTGCTGCACTCAAGCGCATCCATGGCGCGTACGCCCTGGCGATGTTCTCCACAGACGACCCCGAGCTCCTGATCGGCGCGCGCCTCAACGCGCCGCTCGTCGTGGGCCTCGGCGACAAGGAGTTCTACATCGCGTCCGACATCACGGCGATCATCCCCTACACCAAGCGCGTGCTCGTTCTCGGTGAGGGGGAGGTCGCGGCGATCACCCCTCTCGGCGCCGAGGTCTCAACCCTGGACGGAATGACGGTCAAGCCGAAGCTCATCCAGGTCGACTGGGATGTGACGCAGGCGCAGAAGGGCGGCTTCAAGCACTTCATGCTCAAGGAGATACACGAGACGTCAGAGGCAGTCGCCAACGCGATGCGTGGGCGGCTCACCGACGACGGCATAGTGTCCTTCCGAGAGTTCGACCTCAGCGACGAGACGATGCGCGAATTCGACGAGGTCCTGCTGCTTGGCATGGGGACCTCGCGACACGCGGCGATGGTGGGCGAGTATCTGATCGAAGACTGGGCCGGCATCCAGGCCCGCTCGCAGGATGCATCTGAGTTTCGCTACCGGCGCCCGACTTTCGGAAAGAAGACGCTGGCCGTCGTGCTGACACAGTCGGGGGAGACCGCGGACACCATGGTCGCCATGCACCGGGCCAAGGAGCACGGCGCGACGACGGTGGCAGTTACGAATGTGTTCGCGAGCTCTGCCGCACGCGACGCGGATGGCGCCATCTACCTTCACTCAGGCCCGGAGATCGGCGTTGCGTCGACCAAGACTCTCGCCGCACACATGGTCAGCCTCAGCCTCCTGGCCCTTCGCCTGGCGACTGTCAACGGGCGCGTCTCGCTCGAGCGCAGGCACGAGCTGGTCGAAGCCTTGAGGGCCCTTCCGGACCAGGTCCGTGAGCTGGTCGAGCGGGAAAAGGAGATCGAGAAGCTCGCGAAGAAGTACAGCAAGTTCAACAACTTCATGTACTTCGGTCGCGGCCTTAGCTATCCCGTCGCGCTGGAGGGCGCGTTGAAGTTGAAGGAGATCTCGTACCTGCACGCCGAGGGCGTGACAGGCGGCGAGCTGAAGCACGGCCCTATCGCCCTGCTTCATAAAGACTTCCCGGTGATCGCGATCTGCACCGCTAGCTCGACGAAGGACAAGATGGTCAGCAACGTCCACGAGATCGTCGCCCGAGACACGCCGGTCCTCGCTCTGGTGACGAAGGGAGACCACTCGCTCGATGGCGTCGCCACCGACGTGTTCGAGATGCCGGAGGTCGAGGAGTCGATGTCAGCCATCCTCAACACGGTGATGCTGCAGCTCTTCGCGTACTACGTGGCCGTAAAACTGGGCCAGGACGTGGACCAACCCCGCAACCTCGCGAAATCCGTAACAGTCGAGTAGGGAAGTCAAATTCACCTCCCCACCTTGTGGGGTGGGGTAGGAGAGTCAAATTCACCTCCCCGCCTTGTGGGGAGGACCGGGTGAGGTAGGGGAGTCAAATTCACCTCCCCGCCTTGTGGGGAGGACCGGGTGAGGTAGGGGAGTCAAATTCACCTCCCCACCTTGTGGGGAGGTCGGTCGCCGCTCGCGGCGACCGGGTGGGGGAGGTGGAATGTCTACTAACCGCACAATGGAGTCCATGCAGCGCATCGGGGTTGACGCGGTGTCCGTAGATCGGATCGCCCTCGCGGTGAGCCGCTCAGGCCCCGGCTTCCTGAGCAAGGTCTACACCCCCGCCGAGCAGGCCTACTGCGCCGGCAACGCCGAGCGCCTCGCGGGCCGGTGGGCGGCCAAGGAAGCGGTGATCAAGTGCTTCGACGGCACCGGCATCTGCTTCCCTCGCCGGCGGATCGAGGTCCTCCCGGGACCCAGGGGCGCCCCGCGAGTGCGCCTCCTGGGCGACCACAAGAACGCCCGGGTCGAGGTGAGCATCACCCACCACAGCAAGCTCGCGGTCGCCACGGCCCACCTGGAGATGCCGGACGTGGTCGACGACCTCCTCCCGGCCCCTGACGCCGTCCTCCTGCCCGAACGGCCTCGCGACGCCCACAAGGGCACCTTCGGCACGGCGATAGTGCTGGCGGGCAGCCTCGGCTTCACCGGCGCCGCCTACCTTGCCTCCACCGCGGCGGCCCGGACAGGCGCAGGCCTCGTGAGGCTGCTGGTCGCCCAGACCATCTATCCGATCCTCGCCACCAAGGTCACCGAGGTCATGGCGACTCCCTTGGCCGAGGTGGCGCCCGGCGCCGTCGGCCACGCGGCCTACGACTCGATCCTGCGGCAGCTCTCGAGCGCCGAGGTAGGCGTGGTCGGCCCTGGGCTCGGCCGGGACAGCTCCACCTGGCGCCTGGTGCTGGACCTCGCGCTGCATGCCGCCTGCCCCCTGGTGATCGACGCCGACGGCCTCAACGCGCTGGCAGAGTCGCCGCGATCAAAAGGCAAGTTGGGCAAAAACCGCGTCCTGACGCCGCATCCGGGCGAGCTGGCGCGCCTGACCGGCAAGACCATCGAGGCCATCGCCGCCGACCGCACCGCGGCCGCGCGCAAGGCGGCGAAAGAATGGGGCGCGGTCATCGTCCTCAAAGGGGCCCACACAGTGATCGCGCACCCCGACGGCCGCATCAGCGAGGACCCTCACGAGGTCCCTGCTCTCGCGACTGGCGGCACGGGCGACGTGCTCGCCGGCATCATCGGCGGGCTCATCGCACAGGGCTCCGATCCCTTCTCGGCCGCGGTCACCGGTGTGTACATCCACGCCTCGGCCGGCCGGCGGATCTCGCAGCGCCTGGGCGAGTCCGGTCTTTTGGCCGGAGACCTGCTGCTCGAGATCCCGATCGTGATGAACGTGCTCCGGCAGGGCGGTCTCTGACCACCTCTTTGCGGTGGGCAGACGTCGACCTCGGCGCCGTGCGCGCCAACTGCGACCGCATCCTGGCGCACCTGCCGAAAGGGTCCCGGCTTCTGGCGGTCGTCAAGGCGGGCGGCTACGGCCACGGCGACGTTCCAGTGGCGAAGGCCGCGCTCGAGGGCGGCGCTACGGGACTTGCCGTGGCCACCCTGGAAGAGGCCCATGCCCTCGACGGCTTGATCAGCGCGCAGGACGTGCTGGTAATGGGCGGCCTGACGCCGGCCCAGGCACACGCGGCGGCCTCCGGCGGCTGGAGCATCGCCGTCTCGAGCCGCGAGCTCGCGTCCGCGTTAGGCGAATCAGATGAGGCGGTGCCGGTGCACCTGAAGATCGACACCGGAATGGGGCGCTTCGGCTGCCCGCCCGAGGACGCACCGGGATTCGCCAGGTTCATCGACGAAGCGCAGGGACTGCGCCTGGCCGGCACCTGGACGCACTTCGCCAGCTCCGACTCGGATGACGCCATGACGAAAGCCCAGTTCGAGCGCTTCACAGCGGCAATCGACGCGTTCGACGTCGATCCCGGAATGCGCCACGCGTGCAACTCGGTCGGCGCGCTGCGCCATCCGGAGTTTGCTCTCGACGCGGTCAGGTGTGGCATTGGCATCTACGGCTGCGAGTGGCCTGGTACGCAGCCGGCGCTCAGCCTGCGCTCGGTCGTGACGCACGTCAAAACCGTCGAGCCGGGGGCGACCGTGGGCTATGGCGCGACCTGGAAAGCCCCTGAGAAGAGGCTGGTCGCGACGGTGGCCATCGGGTACGCGGACGGCGTCCACCGGGCCCGTTCCAACCGAGGCGACGTCCTGGTGCGAGGCCGGCGCGCGCCCCTGATCGGCGTGGTCAGCATGGACGCCATCACGCTCGACGTCACCGACGTTCCCGAAGTCCAGGCCGGCGACGTCGCGACCCTCATCGGGGCTGATGGCGACGAGAGGATCACCGCCGAAGAGGTCGGGAAGTGGTCTGGCACCATCTCCTACGAGGTCCTGACCTCGATCGGCCCTAGGGTGGAGCGCCGGTACTCGGAATAGCGGCCACCCCACTGCCGTTCCAGATGGCACAAGGCAGGTGAATCTAAACTGGCTGTATTAATGGCGGAAAGCCCAGCCCGGACTGCCTTCGCTGAGGAGGCATTGACGCATCTCGACACTTTGTATCGGGGCGCCTTACGGCTCACCCGGGATCCGGACCAGGCCCAGGACCTCGTCCAGGAGGCCTACTTGCGCGCCCTCCGCTACCAGCACAGCTACCAGCAGGGCACGAACATGAAGGCCTGGCTCTTCGCGATCATGCGCAATCTCTTCTGGGACCGCTTCAAGGGCTCCCGGAAAGAGGACGTGAGCCTCGACGACGTCGGCGAGTTCGTGCTCTACGAGAAGCTGCGCGACGAGGGGGCTCGGCCCGAGGCCGACGTGCTCGACAAGCTGGCCGCCTCCGAGGTCGTGACCGCGGTCGAGAAGCTTCCCCCGCTGCACCGCGAGGTCGTCCTCCTGGTCGACGTCGAAGGGTTCTCCTACAAGGACGCCGCCACGGCGCTCGGGGTGCCGATAGGGACAGTCATGTCCCGCCTGCACCGGGCGCGCCAGCAGCTCCAAAAATCCCTCTATGACTATGCGCTGGAATCCGGTATCGTCCGCGCCAACGGCGGACAGCAGGTGCAGACATGAAATGTAGTGAGTGCTCGGACAAGCTCGATCGTTTTGTCGACCGCGAGCTGAACTCGACGGAAATCCTCGAGATGCAGCTCCACCTCGAAGCATGCCCGGACTGCACCGACCACTACGAGTTCCAGGCTCACCTCAAGCGGCTGGTCAAGCATTCGTGCGAATGCGACGCAGCGCCTGTGGCTTTCCGCGAAAAGCTTCGCCAGATCCTCTCCTAAAGCGGCTCCTCGCCGCTCACCTTTACGTCATCACACCCGACGCGCCTCCGGACCGTGTCATCGAGCTGGCCGAGGCAGCCGTGCGCGGAGGAGCGGACGTCCTGCAGCTTCGACACAAAGGACTTGCTCGAGGCGAGCTGCTAGCACTGGCGCGCCGCGTTCGCGAAATCACGGCTGGATCGGGTGTGCTGTTCGTCGTCAACGACCACGTCGACATCGCAATGCTGAGCAAGGCCGACGGGGTTCACCTGGGGCCGGATGACCTGGGCATCGCGTCGGCGCTCCGCGTCACCGGCGACCGGCTGTTGATCGGCGCGTCGGCGTCCACACCCGAGACAGGGCGAGCAGCGATCGTGGAAGGGGCGGACTACCTCGGGAGCGGCCCAGCATTTGCGACCCCGATCAAGAGCGAAAAACAGGTCATCGGACCCGCAGGTGTGGCGGCGATCACCGCCATGGCCACCTCCAAGGTGCCCGTCTTTGCGATCGGTGGCATCGACGAATGGAACGTCGGGCAGCTGACCGCGGCGGGATTGCGGCGCGCGTGCGTCATCCGCGCGGTCGCTGAAGCGTCCGACCCCGAGCAGGCCACGCGGCGCCTGCGTGCGATGCTGACTGAATAGATGAAGGTAGAAGGCTTAGGAGAGTTCGGCCTGCTCGAAAAGATCAAGCCATATCTGGCACAGGCCAAAGCGATCGAGGTGCCTGCCGGGGCCGACGACGCTGCCGTGATAGCGGAATCGGGCGGCTTCACGGTCGCCAGCTCCGACATGTTCGTCGAAGGCATCCACTTTGACCTCGGCTGGATGAGCGCTCAGGATGCGGGCTGGCGCTCGCTCGCCCTTGCGCTCGGCGACCTCGCGGCCAAGGGCGCGACGCCCATGTGGGCGCTGACCTCGATCGCGATCCCGAACACCTGGATGGTCGAGAACCTCATCGGGCTGTACGACGGCATGGCGGCCATCGCGCAAACGACGAAGACGCTCATCGCCGGCGGCGACATGAGCCTCATCGACGGGCCGGCGGTGCTTTCCATCACCGTCGTCGGGCGCACCGATCGGCGGCCGCTGGCCAGAAGCGAAGCGAAGCCGGGATGGGCGGTTGCCGTTTCCGGCCCGCTGGGAGCGGCTGCGCTCGCACTTCGTGAGCGGAGTCCTCTACGCCTTTTGCCGAGGCTGGATGAGGGCCGTCGCCTGAATGCAGCCGGTCTCTGCTGTGGCGACATCTCCGACGGGCTCGTGCGAGAGATGCAGAAATTCGCCGCCTTCTCTGGGGCCGGATGCACCCTTCAAGCGGCCGATGTCCCCATTGCAGAAGGCGCGACTCTGGAGGACGCGCTGACGAGTGGGGAGGAGGTGGAGCTCGTGTGCGTCGGCCCCGAAGATCTCATCCGCAGCGCAGGCTTGCGCACGCTTGGCGTCCTCACCAAAGGCCCCGCTGTGGTGGTGATGGGTGCCGACCGAAAGCCAGTGAAGCTGCAGCTGAGCGGCTACGACCACTTTGCCTGACCACGTCACGAAGTCGCCCGCGGAGACCGAGGCCTTCGGCGAGCTCTTTGGCAAGCGCTTGCGAACGGGTGACCTGGTGCTCCTGACCGGCGAGCTCGGAGCAGGTAAGACGACATTCGTCCGCGGCGTGGCTCGCGGTATCGGTTCGTCCGCGCCGGTCGCGAGCCCAACCTTCCAGCTCGTTCGCATGTACGCGGGGCGAGTGCAGCTGGCCCACATCGACCTGTACCGAATCGAGACGACCTCCGAGCTCGCGGACCTCGGCCTGGACGAGCTGCTCGACCAGGGCGCCGCAGTGGTCGAGTGGGGCGAGCGGCTCGATGCGCCCAAGGCTGCGTTGGTGCACCTCGAACACCTGGAAGGAGATCGTCGAGTGATCCGGGTCAAGCGCGACTTGAGTCGGTGATTCTCGTCATCGACACCTCATCAGCGATGTCCGCGCTCGCCTTGCTCGATGCATCGCGTAGACCGGTGCGCGAGGCCATGTACCCCTCTGGTCGGACATTCGACCTCCCGGCGGCTTTCCGCGACCTCGCCGGGGACGAAGCGCTGACTGCGGTTGCAGTGGCGACCGGACCGGGCTCCTTCACCGGCCTTCGCACTGGCGTGTCCTTCGGTCTTGGTCTGGCGATGGGCCTTCGGATTCCGATAGTCCCGCTAGCCACCCTGGGCCTCCAGTCAGCCCGGAGCGAAGAGCCGGCGCTCGCGGTCGCCGAGGCGGGAAGGGGACGGGTCTACTTCCTGACTCCGGGCGGGGAGGAGGGGCTTGCCGAGCCGGGCGAGCTGCCTAAGAACATCCCGCAAGACCTTCCGGTGGTCGGCTGGTTGCGACCCGCGACGGTGGAGGCGCTGAGCGCCGCAGGCTTTCGTTTCAAGCCGGAATCGGAGCTGCGATCCTTCGCCTCCGCCGCCGCCCATGTGCTCGAGTCGGCGGACGAAGTTCCCTATGGTAGTCTCAGGCTCAAGTACATGCAGTCCTTTTCTGCACCTCGCGCGTGATGGTTCAAATCCGCCAGCAGCTGGCGATCGAAGTGATGCGTGAAGCCGACGTGGCAACGGTCCAGGAGATCGAACGCGAGATCTTCGCGACGCCATGGCCGCGGAACGCCTACTACCGCGAGCTGGCCTCGCGGTCGAGCGCGCACTACGTCGTGCTGCGCCAGGAAGGACTCGTCGAACGCCCGGCCGGATTCAAAGCGCCGGACCTCGACCCGACGATCATCGGATACGGCGGCATGTGGCGCATGTACGACGAGGCTCACGTGACCACGATCGGCGTCCGTCAGGACCTTCAACACAGGGGTTACGGCCGCGTCCTCTTCGCGGGTCTCGTGCAGGCGGCCTACGACATGGGCGCGAAGTGGGTCACGCTCGAGGTGCGTACGAGCAACGAGAACGCGATGCGCATGTACGAAGGCTTCAGCTTCAAGGTCATCGGCCGGCGCAAGGGCTACTACACCGACAACGGCGAGGACGCGATTGTGATGTGGTCGGACTCCATCCACTCGCCGCGCTTCCGCCGTGCGTATGAGCTGAACCTGGAGCGGATCGACGCGGACGTCCGCGGCCTCCGCCGCGACCTGATCACCAAAGGCGACTGATAATTTCTAACAGTCTGCTTCCCCACTTGTGGGGAAGGTGGCGCCTCCCCATTTATGGGGAGGTGGCGCGAAGCGCCGGTGGGGCGCGCGCCGGATGGGGAGGTGGAATCTGGCCCTGACTCTCGGCATAGAAACCAGCTGCGACGAGACATCCGTCGCGGTGGTGGATGACGGCCGGCGAATCCTTGCCAACGTCATCCACTCCCAGGTCGACCTGCACAAAGAGTTCGGTGGCGTCGTCCCGGAGCTTGCGGCGCGCGACCACCTGGAGCGGCTGCCGCACCTTCTCGACCTCGCTCTGGAGCGGGCTGGAGCCAAGCCTGCCGACGTGGACCTGATCGCGGTCACCCGCGGTCCCGGCCTGGCCGGCTGCCTCCTTGTCGGCGTCGGCGTGGGGGAGGGCCTGGCGGCCGGCTGGTCGCGCCCGCTGACTGGGGTGAATCACCTGTGGGGCCACATCTACGCGGCGATGCTGACGCGGCAGGACCTCGAGCCTCCGCTCCTGGGACTGGTCGTCAGCGGCGCGCACTCGGATCTGGTCAGGATGCCCGAGCACGGACGGTTCGAGGTCATCGGCCGCACGCGGGACGACGCCGCAGGCGAGGCATTCGACAAGGCAGCGCGCATGCTCGGCCTTGGCTACCCCGGCGGCCCCGCGCTGGATCGGTTGGCCCGAACAGGCGACGCCCGCCGGCAGCCCCTGCCCAAGCCGTCTCTCCAGGGCCTGGAGTACAGCTTCAGCGGACTGAAGACGGCCCTGCTGTACCGCCTCCGCGACTTAGGAGCGTCGGTGACCGGGCCGGACCGGGCCGACCTGGCCGCCGCCTTCGAGCACTCTGTGGTCGAGTCCCTGCTCGAGAAGCTGGATGCGGCCCTCTCCCAATCGCCCTATCCGGAGGTGGTTGTCTCCGGCGGGGTCGCCGCGAACACGCTGCTGCGCAGGCGGGCGGTGGAGGTGGTGGGCGACCGGGCGCGGCTGACGATGCCGCCGCTCGAGCTGTGCACCGACAACGCGGCCATGATCGCCGCCGCCGGTTATTACTCCGAACGTGTCTCGGGCCTTCAGGGATCAACCGTCGACCCGTCGCTTGGCTGGTGAATACGTTCGGTTGGCGCAAAACATCCCTAATCCGAAACAAATTCGGTGCGTTTGGCGCCAAACCCCCCTAATCTTCGCTACCGGATGGGAGTCAAGGGCTGGGCGGTCGTGTTTCGGGGCGAGCGGATCCAGGGCGACCTGATCGCGGCGGTCCTGCAGGCCCACGGCCTTCGGGTCGAGGTCTTCGGCGACCACAGCTACGGGGTGGGAGTCAACTTCACCGACGCCCAGGTGATGGTCCCCGACGAGCAGGCGGGAACCGCCCGGGACCTGATCCGCCAGGCCGAACAGGAGCCTGAACCGGAGCCGGACGAAGTAGACGACCCGGACGAGGTTTAACACTCAACTCCAGGCGGGTATTAGAATTAGCAGTCAGCACCCGTGAGTGCTAAGCGCTCGGGTACGGGGAGTGCTAATCAAAAAACAAGCTCGCTGAGGAGGGCGCACATGAATCTGAGACCGTTAGGCGACCGTGTCGTGGTCAAGCCGGTCGACAAAGAGGAAAAAACCAAGAGCGGGATCTTGCTTCCGGAGACCGCCAAGGAGAAGCCCCAGGAGGGCATCGTCGAGGCAGTCGGTACCGGAAGGATCCTGGACAACGGCACCAAGGTGCCAATGGAGCTCAAGGTCGGCGACAAGGTGCTTTACGCCAAGTACGCCGGAAACGAATTCAAGCATGACGAGATCGAGTACCTGATCGTGTCGGAGAAGGACGTTCTCGCCGTCGTCTCATCCAACGGCAAGAAGAAGTAAGAGGGGAGTTATATGGCAAAGACAGTCACATTCGACGTAGAGGCGAGGCAAGCCCTCAAGAAGGGCATTGACATCGTCGCCTCGTCAGTTCGTATCACGCTCGGCCCCAAGGGCCGCAACGTAGTCCTCGAGAAGAAGTTCGGCGCCCCGACGGTCACCAACGACGGTGTCACCATCGTGCGCGAGATCGAGCTCAAGGACCCCATGGAGAACACCGGCGCGCAGCTTCTGCGTGAGGTGGCGACCAAGACCAACGACGTGGCCGGTGACGGCACCACCACGGCGACGATCCTGGCGCAGACCATGATCAGCGAAGGCTTCCGCAACGTCGCCGCGGGCGCCAACCCGATGCAGCTCAAGATCGGCATCGAGGCGGCCGTCCTCGCCATCGTCGAAGAGATCAAGAAGCTCTCGGTGCCCGTCAAGGGCCACGAGGACGTCGCCCACGTCGCGGCGATCTCGTCTCAGGACCAGGCCATTGGCAAGCTCATCGCCGACGCGATGGACAAGGTCGGCAAGGACGGAGTCATCACCGTCGAAGACAACCAGGCGATGGCCACCGAGCTCGAAGTGGTCGAGGGCATGCAGTTCGACCGCGGCTACGTGGCCGCTTACATGGTCACCAACCCCGAGCGGATGGAAGCGGTGCTCGAAGACCCATACATCCTCATCACCGACCGCAAGATCTCTGCCATCCAGGACCTGCTCCCGGTTTTGGAGCGCGTGGTCCAGCACGGCAAGCCACTTTTGATAGTCGCTGAGGACGTCGAGGGCGAGGCGCTCGCCACGCTCGTCGTCAACAAGCTGCGCGGCACCTTCACCGCTGTCGCCGTCAAGGCGCCAGGTTTTGGTGACCGCCGCAAGGCGATGCTCGAGGACATGTCAATCCTCACCGGCGGCCAGGTCATCTCGGAAGACCTCGGCCTCAAGCTCGACCAGACCAAGGTTGAGCAGCTCGGCCGCGCACGTCGCGTGACCGTCACCAAGGACAACACAACGATCGTGGAAGGCGCCGGAAAGGCGGAGGCCATCCAGGCCCGGATCAAGGCGATCAAGGCCCAGGTCGAGGAGACCACCTCCGACTTCGACAAGGAGAAGCTGCAGGAGCGGCTCGCGAAGCTCGCGGGCGGCGTTGCAGTGATCAAGGTCGGAGCTCCCACCGAAGTGGAGCAGAAAGAGAAGAAGCACCGCATCGAGGACGCGCTCAGCGCGACCAAGGCCGCGGTCGAAGAGGGCATCGTCGCGGGAGGTGGCACCGTGCTGCTGAACGCGCAGAAGAAGCTCGACGGAGGGCTCGGCCTCAAGGACGACCAGGCGACCGGTGTCAACATCGTTCGCAAGTCGCTCGAGGAGCCGGTCCGGCAGATCTGCTTGAACGCCGGCAAAGAGGGCTCGGTGATCATCGAGGAGATTCGCAAGGGCAAGGCCGGAATGGGTTACGACGCCCTGAACGACAAGTTCGTCAACATGTTCGAAGCCGGAATCGTCGACCCGGCCAAGGTGACCCGTTCTGCCCTGCAGAACGCAGCGTCGATCGCAGCGATGGTGCTTACCACCGAGGCGATGGTGACCGAGGTTCCCGAAGAGAAGCGGGGCGGCGGCGGCGGTGGCATGGGCGGCATGTCCCCGGACATGATGTAAATAGGTAAGTAACGCCTCCCCGCTCGCGGGGAGGTACCCGCCGCAAGGCGGGGGGTGGGGGCGACCGACTAGGTCCTTCTGCCCAGGGGAGCCTCTCGCCGCTTCGGCGAGGGGCTCTTTTCTTTTCCAGAGGGTTCGTCGATCGGGATGATCCCGCCCAGCCCGGCGATCCGTCGCCCCGCGATGGTTACTGCGAACGGCAGCACGATCATGAAGGCCGCGACTACCACCGACAGAGTGTCAGGTAGGTGTCTCGGATCCTGCAGGCCGAGGTAGGTGAGATAGCCGCCGCCGCCGGCGGTGAGCAACACGATCACCACCGCGATCCCGATCGCCCACCACCGGTACTCGCGGTAAAGCGGCGGTGCGGTGCGGCGCGCCAATCGCAGAAGCCACCATGCGGTCAGGCCGTTGAGCACGAGGCCGCTCACCACTGCGCACGCGGCGATGCCGATGCGGAATTGGTTGAGGTGCATCATGACGAACGCGGACGCGTTGACCGCCAGGATGCCGAGTGGCGTGATCACGCCCAGCGTCAGCAGAACAACCTCGCGCATCCGCCTGGATCTCAGCATTCCCTAAGACAGAGATTAAGCCGAGCGGCGAGAGCAAAAAGAAAAGGCGCCGGATTCCGGCGCCTTGGGTTGAGTTCTTAGAGAGTGCTTAGTGGCCGCAGCCGCAGGCTTTGGCGTTGCCGGCGTCCTCGCCGGTGTCAAACGAGGTGCCGCACGAGCACGAGTGCACTGCGTTCGGGTTCTGCACAGTGAAGCCGGCGCCCATCAGGCTGTCGACGTAGTCGATCTGCGAGCCGCGAATGTACGGAGCGCTGAAGTCGTCGACGATGATCTGAACGCCGTCCTGCTCGATGACGAGGTCGTCGGGCCGGCGGTTGTCGTCGAAGGCCATGCCGTACTGCATGCCGGAGCAGCCTCCGCCGCTGACGAAGATGCGAAGCGCGAGCTGCGGGTTGTTTTCCTTCGCGAGAAGGTCCCGAAGACGAGCCTGAGCGTCGGAGGTTAGTTGGACGACTGATTCTTGTTCGATCACGCCCTGGATATTACCACGGGAGTTGGACGGTTCCCTCTCCCCTACAGGGGAGAGGGGTGGGGGGAGAGGGGCGGGGAATTTAACCCCGTCCCAGCTTGAATCCGCCCTTCTTGGCTGCCTTTTCGGCCGTCGTGGTCGTTCCCGCGATCAGGGTGGCCAGCTGCTCAGCACCCCGCGAGATCGCGCTCTTGGGGTCTGTGAGGACCAGGATCTCGCCCTTGACCGCCGCCTCGTCAGGTTTCGTGCCGTCAAAGTCGATCTCGACGGCCAGCTCCTGCTTCAGCGTGCGGACCACGTCTTCTCTGCTCACCACCGACTTCGGGACCTTGTTGTTGAGGGCAAGGATCACGCGTCCGGGGACGATGTTCAGCACGTTGGTGAAGATGTTCATCAGCTCGCCAACGTCCTTCAACGAGGAGAGCTCGGGCGTGACCAGCACGAGCACTCGCTGCGAATGGTCCAGGACGCTGATCACGATCTCGGTAAAGGCGACGCCCAGGTCGAACACGATGTAGCGGAACGCGTTGACCAGGATGCCCATCGCGCGGTTGACCAGGTCGACTGTTATGAGGTCGGCCTGCTCGGCGCGCAGCACGCCCGGAAGCAGCATCATGCCGCCCGGGTGGTGGAGGATCGCTCCGAG
>Ga0209117_1000281_pt1 | contig 25705 bp, 25 predicted proteins | sample BlaSpr_A8_OM2_M2_FD_187978 | JGI IMG/M metagenome (GOLD analysis project Ga0209117, IMG submission 187978) | Forest soil microbial communities from Thunder Bay, Ontario, Canada - Black Spruce, Ontario site 2_A8_OM2_M2 (SPAdes) (version 2) | ecosystem: Environmental > Terrestrial > Soil > Boreal... | reverse complement strand
TCGTCGCGATGACTCTTTATGCGGCCCTTGGCGCGCTGCAGGAGGGCAGCTCGCCCGCATAGTTTTCCCTCTCCCTTTTGGGGAGAGGGCTAGGGTGAGGGGCCTAAAGTAGATTGCTCGTGACATCACCGCACCAGATCCACTTGTTGCCGGGAGGCGCGAAGCTCATCACCGTCGCGATGCCGGAGCGACTGTCGTCGAGCATCGTCCTCATGTTCGGTGGAGGCTCCCGACTCGAAGACGACCGGCTCGCCGGTGTCTCGCATTTCATCGAGCATCTCTACTTCAAGGGCACGCAGCGGCGGCCCTCGTCGAAAGAGATCGCCAACGCGATCGAAGGTGTCGGAGGTTTCATCAACGCGTCTACCGACAGGGAGCTGACCGCTTACTGGACGCGCGTGCCGTCGGTGCATACGGACCTCGGACTCGACGTCCTGTTTGACCTCGTGTCGAACTCGAAGCTGGACCCCGCGGACATCGAGCGCGAGCGTGCCGTGATCCTGGAGGAGCTGAAGAGTTACCAGGACCAGCCGCAGGAACACGTGGTAAATCTCTTTGAGGAGCTGATGTGGCCGGGACATCCGCTGGGCCGCGACATCGCCGGCACGCAGGAGTCCGTGAGCCGCCTCACGCGTGACGAGATCCTCGAATTTGCCAACACGTATTACCGATTGCCCAATCTCGTGATCGGACATGCAGGCCCGCTGGACGACGGACATGTCCTTGAAGGCGTTCGCTCGCGGCTGACGTTACCCAGCGAGTCGAATGGACTTACGCCGGCGCTCGAGCCGCCGCCGCTCGACCGCCCGAACGTGCTGGTGCGGCGGCAGCGCACCGAGCAGGCGCACATCTGTCTTGGCGTCCGCGCCTGGAGCTATCTGCATCCGGACCGCTACGCGATCGACCTCCTCAACACAGTGCTTGGTGAGGGCATGAGCTGTCGCCTGTTCCTGAACATTCGCGAGCGGCTTGGACTGGCTTACGACGTGCACAGCTTCACGCAGAAGTACCGCGACACCGGTTACGTCGCCGTCTACCTCGGCGTCGATCCGAAGAAGGCTGTGGAGGCAGTCACCGCGGTGGTGGCCGAGCTGCGCATGCTCTGTGAAAGCGAGATCGCGCCCGACGAGCTGGAGCGGGCCAAGGAATTCACGAAGGGACGCTTGCGCCTCGAGCTGGAGACGACCAACGGCGTCGCGTTCTGGCTCACGTATCAGGAGCTCTTGCTGGGACAGATCAGGACCATCGAAGAGGAGCTGGCTTTCGTCGACCAGGTGACGGCGGCGGACATCAAACGAGTCGCGGCGGAGATCATGCGCGGCCCGCTCCAGATGTCGGTCATCGGCCCGTTCGCGAGAGACGCCGACTTCAGGGCGGCAATCGGAGCCTAACCCGAGACACACCCCGCGCATTCGAGTGTCGGCTTCAGTCCGTAGATGTCGCCGAAGTGATCGAGCGGCCAGATGCGAAACCACGCCCGCCCGTCGATTCGATCGCGACTGATCGGACCGAAGAGGCGCGAATCCTGGGAGCGATTCCGGTTGTCGCCCATGACGAAGTACTGATTCGGCGGCATGACCGTGCCGTCCGGCCCGCCGTTACCGGTCCAGTTGTTGAGCGTGCTCCAGAACTCAGGAAGGTAAGGCTCATCCAGTTTGTGTCCGTTGATGTAGACGACGCCGTCACGGATGAGCAGCTTTTCTCCAGGTAGGGCGATGACCCGCTTGATGAAGTCCTTCGAGTTGTCCGCCGGCGGACGCAGGATGATGATGTCGCCGCGCTGGGGCGCGTGCAGCCTGTAATCGATCTTGTTTGCGATCAAGTAGTCGTTGTCATCGAGCGTCGCGTACATGGAGAGTCCCTCTACGTGCACTGCCTGGACGGCGAAGCTGATGCCGAGGTAGAGGATGACCGCGAGCACCACGACCTCGAAGACCTCGCGCAGCAGCGACGAGGCGGCGGACGTGGGTGCGGGGGCGGCATTGACCGCGCCTGGTTGTGGAACGGCCATGAGTTTTAGGAGAGGAGCTTAGCGCAGACCCGTTCCAACTCCTCGTGACTTGAATACCGCAGTTCGATCTTGCCTCGATTCAAACTGCCGCTGAGCTTGATCGGAAGACCGACCTTCGACTCGATGTCGGCGGCGATCGAACGCAGCTCCGCGGTCGAGTCGATTCGCGGCTTCCGACGAGGCCGGTAGGTTCGGACCCAGTTCTCGGCCTGGCGGACCGATAGGTGACGTGCGATCACCACCTTGAGGCCGTGCTCCTGCGCCGCCTGACCCTCGAGCGCGACCAGGGCCCGCGCGTGTCCCGCGGTGATGACACCGGAGCCGACCGCGGATTGGACCGCGGGACAACCCGCGAGCAGGCGCAGTGACTGCGTCACAGACACTCGATGTTTGCCGATGCGCTGCGCGACCTCGTCGTGAGTGAGCCGGAACTCTTCGGTCAAACGGCGCAAGCCCCGCGCCTCTTCGATTGGATCGAGGTCGGCACGCTGCAGGTTTTCGATCAGGCCGAGGACGAGCTGTTCGTCGTTGCTTGCGTCGCTGCGAACGACTGCCGGCACCGCGTTGAGGCCGGCGAGTTTTGCCGCGCGCCACCGGCGCTCACCGGCGATCAGCTCGTAGCCGTCGTGCAGCCGGCGGACGAGCAGCGGCTGGAGCACCCCGTGCAGGCGGATCGATTCGGCGAGCTCACCAAGGGGCTCGGCATCAAAGCGCGTGCGTACCTGTTGATGCGACGGACGGATCTGGTCGACAGCGATCATCTGCGGCACGAGAGCTTCGCCGTCGCGCGACATCGGGATCAGCGCTTCGAGTCCGCGGCCGAGACCGCGCATCCTTGGTTGGCTCATCGTTCCAGCAGCTCCTTCGCGAGTGCGCGATACGCGATCGCGCCTCGACATGTGGGGTCGTATTCGATCACCGATTTGCCGTGACTCGGCGCCTCGCTGATCCGAACGTTCCGAGGGATCAAGGTGCTCAGGACTTCGTTGGGGTACGAGCGCCGCACCGATTCGAGCACGTCCCAGGAGAGCGTGGTGCGTGCGTCAAATTGCGTCATGACGATGCCGGCGATGACCAACTTGGGGTTGAGGCTCGACCGCACCAGCTGGTGCGTGTACATCAGGTGGCGCAGTCCTTCGAGCGCAAAGTACTCGCATTGCGTCGGAATCAGCATGCTCGTCGCCGCGGTGAGAGCGTTGAGCGTAAGGAGGCCGAGGGATGGGGGGCAGTCGATGATCACACATTCGATTCCCGCCTCGGGAGTTGACAGTGCCTTGCGCAGGAGCATCTCGCGAGCCTCGAGTGTGGCCATCTCGATTTCCGCGCCGGCAAGGTCGATGTGAGACGGGACCAACGTCAGTCCGGTGACGCCCGTCGGCTGCGCCACCTGAGTTACGTCGGCTTCGCCCATCAATAGGTGGTAGACGTTGAGTCGCGCTCGCGACGGATCCAGGCCAAGCCCGGAGGTCGAGTTGGCCTGTGGATCGAGGTCGATCAGCAGCGTTTGGTGACCCAATTCCGCGAGCGCGGCGCCCAGATTGATCGCGGTGGTCGTCTTGCCGACGCCGCCTTTCTGGTTGACGACAGCAATGACTGGCGGGGTGGTACTTGCCAACATCTTGGGGCTCACCCGCTCCAGTGATCCTATATCTGGTGGCACGATCGGCATTCTAGTCCAGTTTCCCGAGTCTGACCACCCAGCCTGTTAAGGCCCGCACACACCTCTTTCGGGGCCCTCCCACTCCCGCGCCGGTCCCTCCCCCGCCTGCGCACCTTAAGGGGGACTCTATTCATTGTTTTCCTGGGCGCCAACCCTGGTCGTTAAGGCTTCGCCGGCGACTGCGATGCGGCGCCGATTTGCCCAGACGGCGTAAACCGACACCCCGATCAGCAAAGCCTCGATCCCGATCGCTCCTGCCAGCAGCGAGCTGGCGATGCCGATGCCGGTCACGAGGTTGTAGCTGATGTGGCAGATCGACGACGTCGTGGTGTTGGTGAACTTCCGAATCAGTCCCAACCCGATCGCGATCACGAACACCGCCAGCGTGTCGATCGACAACGCGTACTGCGTGTGAACGGAGGCGAACAAGAGCGCGGTGGCGAGGATGCCGAGCCGCGGTTGGATGGCGCCTCGGAACAGGATCTCTTCGCAAATCCCAGGGGCGAGCGCCAGAGCGGCGATTCCCCATGGATTGTCGAGCGCCGCAAACAGGCGCTGCGTAGTCGTGTCGACCTGGTTCGCCACATCGGGCGTCAAGGTGTGGCTGAGGCTGGTCATCGCCTGACCGAACACGAAGAAAACTCCTGCTGCCGCGACCGCGAGCACGACGTGCCACCAGGCCGGCACGACCAGGCCCAGCCTTGAAGCGGTCTGAGCAAAGTCGCGGCGAATGAAGAGTCCGACCCCGGCGAGGGCGAGGACCAGGAGGGACAGCTGCTCGGCGATCACATCGGCCAGGCTCAGAGGCGCCGACGCGGACAGGCTGATGAACGCACTCGATGTGAGCTGGGTGCCAACCAGGAGCACCGCCAGCACGAGCGCGAACGCGTGCACCGGGTTGTCTGGATCCACCGGCAGAATTCGCGCGAGTCGCTCGCGGACCGGCTTGTACGCCAGCACTGCCGCGAGCAGCGCGGTGGCCATCCAGCCCACGTCGAAGGGGAGCCTGTTTTGACCGACGAGGTTGGCCGGGAAGAGGCCCGCGCCTGCCAGGTCCAGGGCGCCGATGAGAAAAGTGATTCCCGCGCTGAAGCCCGCGATGACGTCGATCGCGGTATGAGCCCACCGCCGCCCGACGGCGACGTTGGCGAAGATGATCAGGGACAGCGGCAGTAGGACTTGCGCCGCCGCCGCTACCGCGTCGAGGAAGAGGTGCCCGCTCAGCCTTCGCCCGGTTTGGTTGGCACGTCGATCAGAGGCCGGATCAGCTCGATCGGAAAGGGAAGCAGGATGGTCGTGTTCTTCTCCGAGCCGATCTCGACCATCGTCTGGAGGAAGCGCAGCTGCAGCGCCCCCTTCTGGGACGAGATGACGGCCGCGGCGTTGGCCAGCGTCTGCGAGGCCTGGAACTCGCCATCCGCGTTGATGATCTTGGCGCGCTTTTCGCGCTCCGCCTCGGCCTGCTTGGCCATCGCCCGCTGCATCGTGGTTGGCAGCTCCACGTCCTTGATCTCGACGACCGCGACCTTGATGCCCCAGGGCTCCGTCTGCTCGTCGATGATCTTCTGCAGGTTCTGGTTGATCTTCTCTCGATTCGCCAGCAGCTCATCCAGGGTCGCCTGTCCGAGCGCCGCCCTCAGCGTTGTCTGCGCGATCTGAGAGGTCGCGTTGATGTAGTTGAGGACCTGGGTCACCGCCTTGCGGGCGTCGATGACCTGGAAGTAGATGACGGCATTCACCTTCGCGGTGACGTTGTCGTTGGTGATCACTTCCTGCGGGGGCACTTCTAGCGTGATCACGCGAAGGTCGATCTTGACCAGCCGGTCGACTCCGAACGGGATGATGAAGAACAGCCCCGGGCCGCGCAGCGCGATCAGGCGGCCGAGCCGGAACACGACGCCACGCTCGTATTCGTTGGCGATGCGCAAGCTGGAGAACGCGACGACCACGGCAATGAAGACGATCACGGCAAGGACGATCAGGGTTCCGGGCACTACTTCTTCTCCTTACTCGTCGCGCTCACACCGTTGTCTCCTGCGACCACTTTCAACTGGAGCCCATCGCGTCCGACCACTCGTACTGGCGAGCCGGCATGGATCGGGGCTGCGGTTGCGACGGCTTTCCACAACGCACCTGCAACAAAGACTAGACCTTCAGGGGTGAGCTCCTCGCGGGCCTCGCCGGTGGCGCCGACGAGACTTTCGGCTCCGACGAAAGCGGGCGCGCGTCGCGCCTGCCACACCTTGCGGATGAACAGGATGAAGAAGGCGGCCGTCACTAGGCCGGTAACGAGGACGACGAACGGGTCGACGCCGAGTCCGATGGGCCCGGTGTCGATCAGGAAAGCCATGCCGAGGACGAGCGCGGCTACGCCGCCGACGCTCAGGATTCCATGCGTGTTGGCATTGAAGTCCGCGATGAACAGGATCAAAGCGAGCAGCATCAGCAAGACGCCTGCGATGTTCACCGGCAGGTTGGCGAGCGAGACGATGGCCAGAATCGCCGCCAGGCCTCCGATGACTCCCGGCAGGATTGCCCCTGGAGTCGAGATCTCCGTGATGATTCCGTAGCCGGCGACGATGAGCAGCAGCGCCGCGATCGTGGGATCGATCAACGCGTTGAGGAAGACCTGCCAGAACGGCATCGGCATGTCGGCGATGTGGGCGCCGGCGGTGTGCAGGACGAAAGTGCCGCTCGGCCTGGCGATCGATCGGCCGTCGACTGCTTTCATGAGTGCGTCCGGATCGGAGGCCTCGAGGTCCGCAACGCGCAGCCGGACTGCCTCTTCGGCGTTGATGTTGACGCTGTTGCGCACCGCGTCCTCCGCCCAGTCCGCGTTGCGTCCATGGATGGAGGCGAGGTTGCGAACCCGGGTGACAGCATCGTTGAGCACCTTGGCGCCGAGATCCCCAGTCAGGTTGGCCCCAGTGGACTGTATGGGATGCGCGGAGCCGATGTTGGTCCCGGGCGCCATGGCCAGTAAATCGGCCGCCTGCGCGACGAACAGGCCCGCCGAGGCGGCGCGAGCTCCGCTCGGATAGACGTACGCGATCACGGGCACCTTCGAGTTGAGAAGGCTCGTGACGATGTCGTCCATCGAGGTTGAGATGCCGCCGGGAGTGTTGATCACCACCAGCAGGGCGTCGGCTCGGTCCGCGCCGGCGCGGCTCACCGCCCTGTCGATGTAGGCGGCCATGATCGTGTTGATGTCGCCGACGAGGTCGGCCCGGTCGACCTGGGGAGTGGCGGCAGAAGCGTGAACGGGAAGGGTGGCCGCCAAGGCGAAAAGCAGGAAACCAAGCTTCAGCGCCGACCGTCCGCGCATGTCTCCGAGTATGGCAATCCCGGGTACGCGCTGCCGATGTAAAACGTGGAACATTCCCGCCTCGAGCCACTTCGGAAGCCGCTTCCCGCGGGCACGTAAAATCGAAGGCGATGAGCGCCAGCCACAGTCAGCATGACCACGCGCGGCGACCCCAGTTTGTCGACAGCGATGCCGCCGCGCTGGACGACATAGTTCGGGAAGCCCGCACGGCCAAACCGCTCAGCGGCGCCGAGCAGGATCGGCTGCTCCACCAGGCCGCGCTCGGCGACATGGGAAGCCAGGAGCGCTTGGTCGCCGCGCACCTCGATCTTGTCATCCGGCTCGCGGAAGCGCGCGGCGAACAGAGCCTGTCAATGCCAGACCTTGTCCAGGAGGGATCGATCGGACTCGTCCACGCGGTGCGCACCTACGTGGAGAGCGGTGAGGGCGACTTCGCCCACTTCGCCGAACAGCAAATCAATGCGCAGTTGGACGCGGCGATGGAAATTGACGCGGCCGCCATGCGCGACGCCGAGCTGCTCGTCGCAGCCGCGACCGATTACCAGCGCACCGAGGTGGCAATGCGGCTGGAGCTTCACCGCGAGCCGACGGAGGACGAGCTCGCGGAAAAGCTTGAGTGGACCGCGCAGCGGACGCGCTATGTCGCGCAGGTGGTGGCAGAAGCGCGGGGACGCCACGACGAGGAGATGCTCGAGTTCATCGACCCGGAAGCCATCGACTTCGACGGCGATGAGCGCCCCGCTCTTGACAGCTAGCGCACCGCACCGCACCGCCCTCTACGACCGCCACGTCGCCCTCGGCGGGCGCATGGTCGACTTCGGAGGCTGGGAGCTGCCGCAGCAGTACACGTCGATTCGCGACGAGCATCTCGCGGTGCGCCAGGTCGCCGGCCTGTTCGACATCTCGCATATGGGCCGGCTCGTGGTCGAGGGCCCCGCAGCAGAGTCCTACCTCCAGGGTCTGCTCACCAACGATATCGGTTCAATCGCGCCGGGTCACGCGATCTATACCTTGATGTGCAAAGAGGACGGCGGCGTCATCGATGACCTCGTCGTCTATCGCGAGGCCCAGGACCGCTTTCTCGTCGTGGTCAACGCAGCAAACCGCGAGAAGGACACCGCATGGATGCGCAAGCACCTTCCCGCATCCGTGTCGATGGAAGACCACACCAAGGACATGAGCCTGATCGCGTTCCAGGGTCCGCGCGCTCATGCGCTTCTGCCCAAGGGCTCGTCAGCAACCGATGACATCCCCTACTTCTCGTTTCGCCCGGGTAAGGTCGCGGGCATTCCCGCGCTCGTCTCGCGCACCGGATATACGGGAGAGGACGGTTTCGAGCTCTTCGTCGATTCGGAACACATCGGGGACGTCTGGGACGCCATCCTGGCTGAGGGCAAAGCAGCAGGCGTGCTGCCCGCGGGTCTCGGCGCACGCGACGCGACGCGCCTCGAAGCCGCCCTGCGCCTCTATGGAAACGACATGGACGAGACGGTCAACCCATACGAAGCCGGGCTCGGCTGGACTGTGAAGCTCGGCAAGGGCGACTTCATAGGCCGCGATGCTCTAGCCAAAGTGAAGGAGCAAGGGCCGGCGCGAAACCTCGTCGGCCTCAAGACCGAGGCAGGCAGCATTCCGCGCCATGGAGCCGCTGTCAGCCGCGAAGGGCGCCGCACTGGAACCGTCACCAGCGGCACGCATTCGTTCTTCCTCGGGTACCCGATCGCGCTCGCGATCCTGGAAGTCCCATCATTGCGAGTCGGGGAGAAAGTCAGCGTCGAGGTTCGAGGCCGAGAGGCCCCGGCTGAGGTGGTGAAGCTTCCTTTCTATCGTGGCTCGGCGCGATCGGCAGTCGCCCCGGCCAAGTCTTAGCCGCCGGATTCAGCGAGGAGAGGTTTGGATGGCTGACCGCCGCTACACCAAGACGCACGAGTGGCTCACGGTCGACGGAAAGACTGTCACCGTCGGAATCACGGACTTTGCGCAAGCTCAGCTGGGCGACGTCGTCTTTCTCGAGCTACCTGCTGTCGGCCGGAAGATTGCCGCGCGCGAAAGCTTTGGCGTCATCGAATCGGTCAAGGCAGCCAGCGACCTCTACGCCCCTGCGGCGGGGCGTATCGCCGCCGTCAACGACAAGCTGACCTCCAAGCCGGAGCTCGTCAACTCGGATCCGTACGGAGAGGGATGGATCCTGAAGCTGGAGCTGGCGGGCGACCTGCCCGCCGACCTGCTGGATGAGGCCGAGTACAAGAAATCGGCGGAGGCCTCGGCGCACTAGTTGCCCTACCTCGTTCACTCAGATGAAGATCGGGCGTCGATGCTGGAGTCGATCGGCGTCCAGTCGATGGACGACCTCCTGGTCGACATTCCGCGCTCGCTCCGGATCAAATCCCTGGAAATGCCGGCTGGGCTATCCGAGTTCGAGACCATGGCGCAGATCAGCTCGCTCGCGGCTCGAAACAGGGTCTTCCCGGACCGGCTGACGTTCCGAGGGGGCGGCATCTATCGGCGGTTCATCCCAGCCGCGGTTGCCGCGGTCACGTCGAAACCCGAGTTCTATACCGCCTACACGCCATACCAGCCGGAGGCGAGCCAGGGCACGCTGCAGGCGATCTTCGAGTTCCAGACGCTGATCGCAGAGCTGACCGCGCTCGACGTCGCCAACGCGTCGCTCTACGACGGCGCGACCGCCGTCGCCGAGGCGGCGATGATGGCCCACGTCCAGACGGGCCGCGACGAGGTGGTTGTCGCCGGCTATCTCCACCCCGAGTATGTCGAGGTCCTGCGCGCCTTCTGCGATGGCCGTGGCATGAAGGTCCGGAAGGGCACCGAGCCCGGACCGAAGACAGCGGCCGTGATCTTCCAGCAGCCCGACTTCCTCGGCCTGCTCGTCGACGCCAAGACGCTCACCGAGCGCGCCCATGCTGCGGGCGCCCTCGCCATCGCCTGTGTGGACCCGATCAGCCTTGCCGTCCTCGCCCCGCCTGGCGAATACGGTGCCGACATCGCGGTGGGCGAGGGGCAGCAGCTCGGCCTGAGTCCCAGCTACGGCGGGCCACACGTCGGCTTCATCTCGTGCCGCAAAGAGCTGGTGAGGCGCCTCCCCGGCCGCCTCATCGGGACAGCCTTCGACAAGCACGGTCGCCGCGGCTTCAACCTCGCGCTGGCCGCCCGCGAGCAGCACATCCGGCGCGAGAAGGCGACGTCCAACATCTGCACCAACCACTCCTTGTGCGCCCTGGCGGCGAGTGTCTACATGACGTACATGGGCCCGGACGGGCTGCGCCAGGTGGCCGACGTGAGCTTCCAGCGTGCTCACTCGCTCGCGGAGCGCCTCTCGGCCATCCCTGGCTGGGAGCTGGCGTTTCCGGACCGCCCGTTCCTGAACGAGTTCCCGATGCGCGTTCCGAAAGCTTCTGTCCTGGTCCGCAAGCTCGCCCGCAAAGGAATCCTCGGCCCTCTCGAGATGAACCGGTGGTTCCGCGAGCTCAAAGGGGTGGTCACCTTCACCTGCACCGAGGTGAACGACCCGCGCGCGCTCGACGAGCTGGTCGCGGCGGCCGCAGCATGACCGAGCTCCTCAGCTTCGAGAAGAGCCGGCCGAGCGCCGGCGCGCCTCGCCTGCCGGAGGCCGGGGTTAAGGGAGCCACGCCAGCGGAGGCGCTGCCGCAACAGCTCCTGCGCGCGACCGCTCCCGCACTCCCTCGGCTGAGCGAGCCCGAGATCATGCGGCACTACAGCCGGCTTGCCTCGATGAACTACTCGATCAGCGAGCAGTTCTATCCCCTCGGCAGCTGCACGATGAAGTACAACCCGGTCCTCAACGAGGCAGTGGCGTCGCTGCCGGGGTTTGCCGGCCTGCATCCCTACCAGGACGAGGAGACGGTCCAGGGCGCGCTCGAGCTCATGTGGCTGCTGGAACGTGCGCTGTGCGAGGTGGTCGGGGTGGAAAGGGTGACGCTCCAGCCGGCGGCAGGCGCCCATGGGGAGTGGACGGCGCTGCGGATGATCAAGGCCTTCCACACCTCCCGTGGTGACAACCGGACCGAGGTCCTGGTGCCCGACTCGGCGCACGGCACCAACCCCGCCAGCGCCGCCCTGAGCGGCTTCCAGGTGGTCGAGGTCAAGTCGGGCTCCGACGGCCGCATCAGCCTCGCGGACCTGGAGTCCAAGCTCTCCCCCCGGGTCGCCGCTCTCATGCTGACCAACCCCAACACCTTGGGTCTATTTGAGCGAGAGATACTGGATATAGCGGAGATGGTACACGCCACTGGCGCCATGCTCTACTACGACGGGGCCAACCTGAACGCGTTCATGGGCATCTGCCGACCTGGCGACATGGGTTTCGACGCCGTGCACATGAACCTGCACAAGACGTTCACCACGCCGCACGGCGGCGGCGGTCCTGGCGCCGGACCCGTGGGCGTCAAGGCGGAGCTCGTCCCGTTCCTTCCCACCCCGACCGTAGAGCGCACCGACGGGCATTTCGCCCTGGATTTCAAGCGCCCCAAGTCGATCGGCCGCGTGCGTAGCTTCTACGGCAACTTCGGCATGCTGGTTCGTGCCTACTCGTACATCGTCGCCATGGGGGGCGACGGCCTCACCCAGGCGTCGCGGGACGCGGTCCTGTCCGCCAACTACCTTCGCAAGCAGGTCGAGCGCGACCTGGAGATGCCACACGAGGGCCCATGCATGCACGAGTTCGTCGCCAGCGCGCGGAATCTGGCCCCCGAGGGCGTGCGCGCCCTGGATGTCGCCAAAGCCCTGCTGGACCGCAATTTTTACGCTCCCACGGTGTACTTCCCGCTGGTCGTGCCGGAGGCGATCATGGTCGAACCCACGGAAACCGAGAGCATGGCCACCCTCGACGCTTTTGCGGCGGCGATAAAAGAGATCGTCGGGCAGGCCAAAACCAACCCCCAGGCCCTCCACGACGCGCCCCAGACCCTGCCTGTCGGGCGCCTGGACGAGGTCGCTGCCGCCCGCCGGATCAACGCCTATCTCCAGGGCCAGAGCGAGGATCCTGTGCTGCGCTGGAAAGCGCCTGCGAAATAGGGCCTGTTAAGACCCCGCCGAGGGCCATTTCGAACTCGAAATCGGGTAAAATTAAGCACCTGAACCTCTGCCCAGTTGATCCCCACGAGTTTTCCACGCTGGGAGGGCCTTTTTAACCGGTGATGGCGGCCAAAAACCCCTCTCCGGAGCGCGCGGATAGCCGCAGGCCCCACCCATTAGGCGCGGATGTCGCGTACACCGCCGAGCAGATCCAGGTCCTCGAGGGCCGGGAGCATGTGCGGCGGCGTCCGAGCATGTACATCGGCTCGACCTCCTCGGAGGGCCTTCACCACCTGGTCTACGAGGTCGTGGACAACGCCGTTGACGAGGCTCTGGCGGGCTACGCGACGAGGATTGTCGTCACCCTCTTCGCCGACGGCAGCGTCCAGGTTGAGGACAACGGCCGCGGCATCCCGGTCGACATCCACAAGAAAGAGGGCCTGTCCGCCCTCGAGCTGGTGCTCACGCGCCTCAACGCCGGTGGCAAGTTCGGTGGCGGAGGCTACAAGGTCTCGTCCGGGCTGCACGGCGTGGGAGTCTCGGCAGTCAACTTCCTCAGTGAGAAGCTCGAGGTGTGGGTCCACCTCGGCGGCAAGGTTCACTACATGGAGTTCGAGCGCGGCGTCCCGAAGGCCTCGGTCAAGGTTGTCGGCAAGACAGACCACACCGGGACGATCGTGCGATTCTGGCCGGACCCGCAGATCTTCCCCGTCACCAAGTTCGACCGCGAGATCATCCAGCGCCGTCTGCGCGAAATGGCCTACCTCAACAAGCGCCTCGAGATCGCGCTCGCGGACGAGAACCTCGGCTTCACCAACACCTTCTACTTCGAAGGCGGAGTCGTCTCCTTCGTTCGAGCACTCAACCGCGACAAGCAGGTCGTCAACCACGTTCCCTTCTATGTCGACCGCGACGTCGAGGGCACCCAGGTGGAGATCGCGCTGCAGTACAACGACACGTTCGTCGAGAACGTGCTCGCGTTCGCCAACACGATCCACACCATCGAAGGTGGAACGCACCTCACCGGTTTTCGCGCGGCGCTGACCAACGTGCTCAACCGCTACGCGCGCAAGGCGGGCATTCTCAAAGAACAGGATCCGAACCTCTCTGGTGAGGACGTGCGCGAAGGCCTCACGGCTGTAATCAGCGTCAAGGTCATAGATCCGCAGTTCGAAGGCCAGACGAAAGGCAAGCTGGGCAACGCAGAAGTGCAGGGCCACGTGTCGATCGCTCTCACCGAAGGCCTCACGCAGTACCTCGAGGAGAACCCTTCCGAGGGCCGCCGCATCGTCGAGAAATCGCTGACCGCGGCGCGAGCTCGAGAGGCTGCGCGCAAGGCACGCGACCTCGTCCAGCGCAAGAGCCTGCTCGAGTCCAGCACGCTGCCTGGCAAGCTCGCCGACTGCTCGGAGCGCGATCCTGCTCTGTGCGAGCTCTACATCGTGGAGGGTGACTCGGCCGGGGGCACCGCCAAAGGCGGGCGCGACCGGCGTACTCAGGCCATCCTGCCGCTGCGCGGCAAGATCCTCAACGTCGAGAAGGCGCGCCTCGACAAGGTGCTCACGTCAGACGAGATCCGCAACCTGATCACCGCGATGGGCGCGGGGGTCGGCGACAACTTCAACGTCGAGAAGATGCGCTACCACCGCGTGATCACGATGACTGACGCCGACGTGGACGGCAGCCACATCCGCACGCTTCTGCTCACGTTCTTCTACCGCTACTTCCCGCAGGTGATCGACAAGGGCTACCTCTACATGGCGCAGCCGCCGCTGTTCAAGGTGTTCAAAGGCAAGCAGATCATCTGGTGCCATTCCGAAGGCGAGCGCGACAAAGCCTTGCGTCAGCTGGGCAAGAACGCCGAGTCGGCGCGAATGAAGGGTCTCGGCGAGATGAACGCCGAGGAGCTGTGGCAGACGACCATGAACCCTGCCACGCGCGTGCTGCTGCAGGTCAACGTCGAAGACGCGGCGGCGGTCAACGACACCTTCGAAAAGTTGATGGGGCCGGACGTGGAGCCTCGCAAGAAATTCATTCAGGCGCACGCCAAGAGCGTCCGCAACCTCGACATATAGGTCGCCGGCAAATGCGAATAGCAGTCGACGCCATGGGCGGCGACTTCGCGCCGGCTCAGGTCGTGCTCGGAGCCGCACAAGCCGCCACGGAATACGGGATCGACATCTCGCTCGTCGGCTTGCCGTCTGCAGTTCAACCGCTGCTCGACGCGCATCCGCGTATACAGCTGGTCCCTTGCTCGCAGGTCATCACCATGGAAGAACACCCTGCGCAGTCGGTGCGCGCAAAGACAGACTCATCGATGTCGGTGTGCGCGCGCATGTGCAAGGAGAAGCGAGCCGACGGCTGGATCTCGGCCGGCAACTCGGGCGCCATCCTGGCCGCTGCGCTCTTCATCCAGGGCCGCATCAAAGGCATCGAGCGGCCCGCCCTGGGCTCCATAGTGCCGACGCAAAACGGCTTCGCATATTTTCTAGACGTCGGCGCCAACGTCGACTCCAAGCCTGAGTACCTCGTGCAGTTCGCGCAGATGGGCGCTGTTTACGCGCGCGAGATGCTCGGCCGCGCCAACCCTCGGGTCGGCCTGCTGAGCAATGGCGAGGAGGAGGGCAAAGGCGACGAGCTGGTCAGGGAGACGGCCAAGCGCCTCAAAGGTTTGCTGGAGGGATTCATGGGCAACGTCGAGCCCAAGGACATCTACCTCGCGAAAGCCGACGTCATCGTCGCCGACGGCTTTGTCGGCAACGTGGCAATCAAGATGGCCGAGGCCACCGCAGAGTTTCTCTTCCGCAACCTTCGCGAGGAAATCCCCAAGACCATGCGCGGCAAGCTCGGCGGGATGCTCATCCGGCCTGGAGTGCGGCAGCTGCGCCGCCGCGTCGACTGGCGCGAGTTCGGTGGAGCGCCGCTCCTCGGCATCGACGGTGTGGCGGTAGTCGCGCACGGACGCTCGGACGCCCGCGCGATCAAGAACGCCATCCGGGTCACCCGAGATGCGGTGCAGAATCAGCTCGTCGGTAAGATTCGGGCAGAGGTGGGGAAGTGAGCACAAACGGGCGGACACGCGTCGTCGTGACCGGGATGGGTACCGTGAATCCCCTAGGCAAGAACCTCGAGGAGTACTGGCACGGGCTCATCGAGGGCCGGAGCACCGCGCGAATGGCCGAAAACTATCCGACCGACAAGCTGACGACGAAGTTCGCTTGCGAGGTGCCCAACTTCGATCCGCAGGAGTTCATGGACCGCAAGCAGGCGCAGCGCATGGCGCGGTTCTCGCAGATGGCCGTCGCAGCGTCGACGATGGCACTCGCCGACTCGGGACTCGACCTTGCCAAGGAGGACAGCTTTCGCGTCGGGGTGGACATGGGGACCGGGATCGGAGGCTTCATCGAGATGACGCAGGGCGCGATCTCCTTCGCGACGAAGGGACGCCTCAACCCGCTCTACGCGCCGATGATCATCCCGAACATGGCGGCGGCCTCGGTCGCGATGGCGTTCCATCTTCGAGGCCCCAACACGACGGTCACCACCGCCTGCGCCGCCTCCACCCACACGCTCGGCGACGCGTCGCGAATCATCCAGCATGGCGACGCGGACGTCATGCTTGCGGGCGGCTCCGAGGCGTCACTGTGTGAGGTCGGCATCTCGTCGTTCAACGCGATCCGTGCGCTGTCGACGCGCAACGAATCGCCCGAGAAGGCGAGCCGGCCGTTCGATCGTGACCGCGACGGATTCGTCCCCGGCGAAGGCGCCGGCATCCTGGTCCTCGAGTCGGAGAAGCATGCGTTGGGTCGCGGCGCGCGGATCTACGGCGAGGTCCTCGGCTACGCGACCACTTGCGACGCTTTTCACCAGGTAGCGCCCGACGAGACGGGGGAGGCCCCGGCAATGGCCGTGACGCTCGCGATGAAAGACGCCGGCATCGAGCCCAAGGACATCGACTACGTCAACGCGCACGGCACATCGACGCAGCTGAACGACGCGGGCGAGACCAAGGCGCTGAAGATCGCGCTCGGCGACCACGCATATAAGGTCGCGATCAGCAGCACCAAGTCGATGATCGGCCATCTGCTCGGCGCCGCCGGCGCGGTGGAGGCCATCGCCACGCTGCTCACCATCAACCGCGGCATGATCCACCCGACCATCAACTACGAAAACCCCGACCCGGCGTGCGACCTCGACTACGTGCCCAACCAGGCGCGGCGTCAGGACGTGCGCATCGCCATCTCCAATGGTTTTGGTTTCGGCGGACACAACGCCGTTGTGGTCTTGAAGAAGTACGAGGAGTGATTCGACAAAGCAGTGACTGACGAAAACAACATAGGAACCATCGTCTCGAGAAGCCTCCAGGAGGAGATGCAGACCTCCTACATGGAGTACGCGATGTCCGTCATCATCAGCCGGGCGCTGCCCGACGTGCGTGACGGGCTCAAGCCCGTGCAGCGACGCATCCTCTACGCGATGCACCGCGCGGGGTCGACGGCCGGCACGCGGCATCGTAAGAGCGCGGCCTTCGTCGGCGACGTGCTCAAGCTGTACCACCCGCACGGCGAGGGTGCCGTGTACGACGCGCTGGTCCGCATGGCCCAGCCGTTTTCGCTGCGCTATCCGCTGATCGACGGCCAGGGCAACTTCGGCAGTGTCGACGGCGACTCTGCCGCGGCGATGCGGTACACGGAGGCACGCCTGTCCGCCATCACCGGCGAGCTGATGGCCGACATCGAGAAGCAGACGGTCGACATGCAGCCCAACTACGACGGGCAGGAAGAGGAACCGTCGGTGCTTCCCGCGAGGAGTCCGAACCTGCTCCTCAACGGCGCGACGGGCATCGCCGTCGGCATGACCACCAACATCCCGCCGCACAACCTTGGTGAGATCGCCGGCGCGATCAAGCACCTGGTGGAAAACCCGGAAGCGACCGGCGAGGATCTCATGACCTTCGTCAAGGGGCCGGACTTTCCGACCGGCGGACTGATCATGGGTACGGCGGGGATCAAGGCCGCTTACGCGACCGGACACGGCCGCATCATCGTCCGCGCGCGGCACACGTTTGAGCAAGCGCCCAACGGCCGCGAGCGGATCATCATCGATGAGCTTCCCTACGCGATCAACAAGGCCACGCTGGTGGCGAAGATCGCGGAGCTGGTCTCAGACCGGAAGCTCGAAGGCATAGCCGACCTGCGCGACGAGTCCGACCGCGACGGCATGCGGGTCGTCATCGAGCTCAAGCGCGATGCCCGTGTGTTCACCGTGTTGAACAACCTCTACAAGCACACCACGCTGCAGACGACGTTCGGCGTGATCATGCTGGCGATCGTCGATGGGCGTCCGGTGGTCCTGAGCCTCAAGCAGGCGCTGCAGCTCTTCATCGACCACCGCCGCAACGTCATCCTGCGTCGCACCCGCTTCGACCTCGAGAAGGCGCAGGAGCGGGCTCACATTCTCGAAGGCCTCAAGATCTGCCTCGACCATCTCGACGAGGTCATCAAGACGATTCGCGCCGCCACCGACCCTGATAACGCCGCCACTCAGCTGCAGACGAAGTTCGGCCTCAGCGAAAGGCAGGCGAAAGCGGTGCTCGCCCTCACGCTGAGCCGGCTCACGAAGCTGGAGCGCGGCAAGATCGACGCCGAGTACGAGGAGGTCATCAAGACCATCGCCTACCTGGAGTCGGTTCTGGCGAGCGATCAGAAGGTCCGCCTCCTGATCAAGGACGAGATGGACGACCTCGTCAAGAAGTACGGCGACGCACGCCGGACCGAGATCACCGACCAGGAAGCTTCCGAGCTTTCCGCAGAAGACCTCGTGCCGAAAGAAGAAGTCGTCGTCACGCTGACCCATCGCGGTTACGTCAAACGCCAGCCGCTGCGCGTTTTCCGTGCGCAGAAGCGCGGTGGCGTCGGCCTCAAGGGTGCAAAGCCCACAGCAGGAAGTGACGCGCCGAGCGGGACGCGCGAAGAGGACTACGCGCTCCATTTGCTGACTACGCACACCCACGCGTCGATGCTCTTCTTCACACAGAGTGGTCGCGTGTTCCAGCTGCGCGTGCATGAGGTACCGGAGCGCGAGCGCCAGGCGAAGGGCATGCCGGTCAACAACCTGATCGACATCGGCGCGAACGAACGGATCACAGCCGTCTTCGTCCGGCCCGAAACGGAGACCGAGGCGCGCTACATGCTGATGGTCACGAAGAACGGTTACATCAAGAAGACCGCGCTTGCCGAGTACGCCAACGTCCGGCGCAACGGGCTGATCGCGATCAACCTCCAGGAGGGCGATGAGCTGGACTGGGTGACGCCGACCAGCGGCTCCGACGAGATCCTCATCGCGACCGAGATGGGCAAGGCGATCCGCTTCAGCGAGACCGAAGTCCGCGCGATGGGCCGCGACACCCAGGGCGTGATCGGCATCAAGCTCGGCAAGGGCGACGCAGTTGCCGGAATGGCGGTGGCCACACCCGGCGGCGACCTGCTGGTGGTCACGCAGCGTGGCTACGGCAAGCGCACGCCGATCTCCGAATATCCGATGCACCACCGAGCAGGGCAGGGGGTCTTCACGTTGAAGATCACCGACCGGGTCGGCAAGCTCACGGCGATGCGCGTCGTGAATGATCCCGAGGAAGAGGTGCTGGTGATCAGCGCCAGCGGTATGGTGCTGCGCACGCAGGTCGGGGCCATCTCGCAGATCGGCCGCCAGACGCAGGGCGTAATCGTGATGCGCATCGCGCCCGATGACAACATCGTGGCGATCGCGCCGGTGGCCGCAATCGAAGAGGGCGACGGCAAGGAGTGACTCCGCTCGGCTGGATCGGCGTCTGGCTTCTGGTAGCCGGCGTTGTGGTGATCGTGGCCGAGGGTGTGCTCGCGGTTGTTTGGGGCATGGCAGTCGCCAGGCGTTCGCGCGCCCTGCAAGAACGTGTCGAGACCGAGCGTGGATTGATCGAGGCCGATCTCAAACTGCTGCAGGAAGCCCTCGAGGAGACAAGAAGGCTGTGGCGGCCGTACCGCCGCGCTTTGCGGTGGCTGCGCCATCCGATCACCATCGCGCTGATGCAGTCCTACGCGGGGCGGCGAGTGGGTCGATGACCGATGACGGCTTCGCACACCAGGCCGTTGAGGACGCGGTAGCGCGCGAGAGAGCGCACATCGCCCGTGAGCTGCACGACGGGGTCGCCACCGACCTGGCCGGTGCGATCTCTCTTTTCAAGGTCTACATGGAGAAGAGGAAAGGCCAGCCCGACCCGAACCTGAAAAACGTCTTCGAGATCCTGGAGCGCTTGCTGAAGCACGTCCGCGAAACGCTGGCGGATCTGCGGCCGGCGGGGATCGGGCCGGATGGGCTGGTCGGCGACCTTCGCAGTCAGGCTGACGAGTTCGCCCGCCTATATGGAATTCGCGTCGAGCTCTCGAGCAATGGGACCGAAGACCAGCTTTCGCCGCACCAGCGGGAGGTCGTGGCGCAGGTAGTTCGTGAAGCCCTGACCAACGTGCGCCGCCACTCAGGGTCCTCGATCTGCAGGGTGAAGACGGCGTTCGACGCGCGGCCCTTCCTGGTTGAGGTGTCCGACGAGGGACGAGGCATGGTGGCCGGCGGAAGACCTGGCTTCGGCCTGGTCGGGATGCGAGAACGGGCGGCTGGCATCGGCGGCCGCCTGGAGGTGGTGAGCACCGAGGGCCGCGGCACCACCGTGTTCCTGTTCGGCCCGGCCTAACTCCAGGTCACAGCCGGAACGACCGCCGTCGCGGTCGCAACTCCTCGAGCGGCAATGCGAGGTCGTCGGTCATCACAGAGTTGAGCTTGCGCGTGACGCTTTCGACAAGTGAGTGCGTTTTGCGTTCATCGACCTGGATGGCCCGCGCGATCTCCTGGTTAGAGAGCCCATAGCTCAGAAGCTGGGCGACCTCGCCCTCACTTTCGTTGAGACGACCCAGCGGACCGCGGAGCGCTGTCACCAACGGCGTTAGCGAGACGCCGAGGTTGCTCGCGTACTCGACGTCCTCGTCCGTATACCAGTGGTCGCGCCGGCAGCCAACGATGAGAAGCCCAATCGGCCGCTCGCCCGCATCCCCAACCGGCGCATAGAGCAGTGCCGGCCAATCCAGCTCCCAGTCGTACGCCACCGATGGGTTTGGGTTCTCGATCAATGAGTTCATGACCATCGCGCGCTTCTCGTACAGGGCGCGACGGGCGAGTGGCATGAGCGGGCGGCCCTGGAGGAAGCGGCGCGAAACCTCTGACGCGGCGATGGGCTGAACCCAGCCGGCGCGAAGGTAGCCGAGCACCCACCGGTCGTGGCTGATGCCGTTTAGGGCCAGTCCCAAACGGCGCCTGGCTTGCTGGAGCTGAGGAAGCTGGCCCATGTCTGGACCTTAGGACCCCCTAGCGAGCCTGACCTCACCGCAGGTTCAGCGTTTCCTCAAGAAACCTTGAGGTTCCCCTGGCGACCAAAGAAACTTTGAACCTGTTAGGTTGCCGAGGGGTTAATAGGGTGCCGGGCGCGCGCAGGGCGCATTTTGAATGATGGCCAAGTTGCTTGTGGTTGACGACGAGCCACGCACCGCCGAATTGACGGCGGAGCTGCTCCGGCGCGCAGGCTACACGGTCGAGGTCGCCATCAGCGGCACCGACGCGCTCGAGCGCGTTCGACTGAACTCGCCTGACCTGATGCTGCTCGACTACGAGATGCCTGACATGGAAGCGCCTGAGGTCCTCGACTCGCTGCGCTCCGGTGCGGACCGGATCGCATTCCCGGTCATCATCCTGACCGGCGCGCGCCACGCGCCCGGGGACCAGGTCGTCGGCATCGAGCATGGCGCGACCGACTACATCGTCAAGGGCACCGATCGGCAGGTGCTGCTGGCGCGCGTGCGAGGAGCTCTGCGCGAACACGCTCCAGAGGCGCGCGTTACCGTCAGCGGACAGCTGCGCATCGACCTGGCGCACGGCGAGGCATCGCTCGGCGAGCGTGCCCTCAAGCTCGAACGCCGGCCCCTTCACATGCTCCAGCTGCTTGCCAGCCGGCCGGGCGAGGTGGTGGGGCGGGCGGAGCTGCTCGAGCGGGTCTGGGGGACGAACTACGCGGGTTTCGAGCACAGCGTCGAGCAGGCTGCGCACCAGATACGGCGTGCTCTGAAGGACCCTGCCTGGATCGAGACAGTCCGTGGGATTGGCTACAGGTTCGTCGCCCAGCCCTGAGCTGGCGGCGGCCCTGCACAGGCTGCGCTCGACGCTGGCCAGGTTGAAGGCCGAGCTCGAGCTCTCGCAATCCGACGAGACCGCACCGCCGGTCAAGCGCGCGCTCGAGGATCTCAATGAGGCGTTCACCCTTCTCCGCGCGGTCGAGGTAGCGGCCTTCGGGCTGATCGAAGTCCTCGTGGTCGACGACGACGAGCGGCTGGCGGAGCTCACTGCGCGTGGCTTGCGACGGTCCGGTTACGAGGCCGAGTCGGCGGGAGCGCTCCGAGAGCTACGTCCGAATGAGGTGGTCGTTTTTGATCTGAGCCTGGCCTCGGGGCTTGACGAAAGCGCGCGCTCGGCTCTGACTGCTTCCCGGCCGATTGTCGTCACGGGCGCCACTGACCCTGGCTCGCGTGCCCTGGCCGAGAGACTCGCAGCGAGCGACTATCTGGTCAAGCCCGTCGAGTTGGAAGACCTGGTCGCCGCCATCAGGCGGCGAATGGCGGAGTAGTTATCGACTGAGTCTGGGGACGAGGTCGGGGCGATCGGCAATCACAACCGCGACCCTCGGGTCCGACCAGAAGGGAGCGGTGTCCAACTCATCCTCCAGCGTCCATACCCATGCCGGGATTTTCTCGCGGGCGCAGAAGGCGAGCACTCGCAAGGTGGCCAGGCGTTTGTGTACCGCAACGAAGTCTGCCCGACAGGCCGTCAGACGGTTTGCGGGGAAGAGCTCGCTCAGGCGAACGCCGAGCCAGTGCCATGGAGTGGCGTGATCGAGGTCCCTGCCCAACGAGAGGCCCGCGCGAACAGTTGGGAATCGCTCCTTGATCGCGCGGATCGAGACAACCTCGAGCGATGTGATGACGAACTGGCTCTCGGTGAAATCGGCGAGCACTACCCGCACAACGTCGGCTTCATATCCCACTTCCTTGAGGTCGATGTGTAAACCGACTCGTCCCTTCGCCATTTCCAGCAGCTCGGGGAGATCCAAAGCGTCGGGACCCAGCTCGGTCCTGAATTCGGCGATTGAGATCTCGGCGATGCCACGTCCCGAAGGAGTCCGCGGATCGTGGTAGATGACGTACTGGCCGTCCACCGTCCGGCGAATGTCGAACTCGACGAAATCCACCCCTTGATCGATCGCGCGCCGGTAGCGTTCCGTCGTGGGTAGGCCATCCACCCCGCAACTACCGTGGTGAGCGCTGATCAGTGGCGACATGGTGCGATGCTTTCCCTCGGCATGAGTGTGGCGCCGACGTATGAGGGTTGGCAGAGGACCCAGGCGAGTCTGATTCACCGTGTGCCGAAGCTGGGACCACGAGAACTAGGCTTGAGGGCGTCACCGGACGGGTGGCCCATCTGGGCGATCGTGAGCCACATTGCGGGCGCTCGTGTCTACTGGCTCTGCGGGGTTTTCAAGGAGCGCGGCGCTGAGACGACGCCATTCCGCGATCCGCTGGGGGAGGGCTGGGAGGATCGCCTCGACGTTCCCCGGGGTTCGAGCGACCTCGTGTTTGCAGTTGAGAGCTCGTGGCAGATCGTTGAGTCATGCCTGACGCGCTGGACGCCAGACATGCTCGGCGAGACGTTTACTCGTAAGCGTGCGGGCGAGGTCCAACGGCACACTCGGCATTCGGTCTTGACGCGGCTCGTCATGCACGACGCGTTTCACTGCGGCGAGGTTTCGAGCCTCCTCGGAGCCAACGGGCTCGCGTCAATGGATCCCTGGGACCCCCCTGTCAACCGCTGAAGCGCGGCAGTGTGACCGTGAATACTCCGCCCCGCCGGTTCCCCTCGTAAATGAGTTGGCGTTGGTGCCGGCGCGTGACAATCTCCTATACGAGGGCGCAGCGCAGACGGTTGTCGTGAGCGCTGCCATCGGCGATATCCGGGTGATATTTCCGTCGGGAACCAGAAGCAGTCACAGTGCCCTCACAGACCGCCCACATGAACCTCAAATGAACGGCTGCCACTCTCGGCTTGTGAGCCTAAGTAATAGGAACGGAAGAAGAGGATGGATCATGGCCGCTGCGCTGATGTCTGTCGTGATCGGACTTGCCTCTGCCTGCGGCCCGTCATCAGCAACAGTCACGTCCCCCTCCGCAACAGCAGCCGGCAGCGCCGGATTGAACGCTCGATCCGGACCGGCCGCAGGCGGGTCGTCAGGCACGGTCGTGAGCCTGTCCACCGCGGGTTTCACATTGTCGACATCAGCGGGTCAGAAGGTGACCGTCAACGAAACGTCCTCTACGACATACCTGGACGGCACGCGCCCGATCTCGGCGAGTGACATTGCAACTGGCAAAGAGGTACTCGTCCTTGGGATGACCAGCGGAACGACCGTCACGGCCACGCAGGTCGTCTTGCAACCGACTGGCAGCGGCGGATCGGCGGCTTCCTCGTCGGCGGGGGTGATCCCCTTCCAGCCGGGTGCCCCGAGCACGTCGAAGCAGGTCGGTCAGATCCCTGCGAACTACATTCAGGGGTCGGGAACGATCGTCAACGGAACGACAGCGAATAAGGCGACGGAAGCTGCATTGGCCGCCTACCCGGGCGGTATCGTCGATCGTGTTGTGCAGCTGAGCAACGGCGAGTACGAGGTTCACTACATCGGCGTCAACTGGCCGCACCACATCTTTGTCAGCCAGGACTTCAATGTCCTGGGCGCCAACTAGCCGCCACGAAACTAGCCAGCGAACGGCGGCAGGACGACCGTGAAGACCGCACCGCGGCGATTGCCTTCGTAAATCAATTGGCCTTGATGCTCTCTGACGATTCCGTAAGACATGAACAAGCCCAGGCCGGTCCCACCTTCTTTGGTGGTGAAGTGGGGCTCGAACAGGTGATGCCGGTTGTCGTCTGAGACGCCGGGGCCGTCGTCCACGACGCTGAAATAAGGCCAGCCGTTCCCGCGGCGCCCTGCCCGCAGCTCGACGTGACCGTGGACCGGGACGGCGTCGATCGCGTTGTTGACCAGGTTTGTGATGACCTCGCGCATGAGTAATGGGTCGGCGCGAACGTTCACCGGGTCAGGCGACTCGCGCAGCGCCAGTTGAACTTCCTTGGAGCGCGCCCTAGGACGAGCCATGCCAAGGGCACGGGTGATCAGCTCATTGAGGTCGACCGGTTCCGAGGCATAGGTGACTCTGGGCGTGGCTCCCTGGGACAGGCTCTTCAACACAGTCACTGCGTCCGTGGCTGCCGCGGTGGCGGTCTCGATGCTCGCGCGGTCAACGGGATCTAGCCGGCGCGGATCGACCTCTTTCAGATAGCCGACAGCATTCGCAATGTGATTGCGGAGGTTATGAACCACGCCCTCGACGGCTCGGCTGTGAAAGAGATGGCGATCAGCATCGGAGAGCTCCGACTCGAGAACCCGTCGAACGCGCCGGCCGGCGATGGTATCAGTCAACGCGAGTGCAAGGACACAAACGATGGTGGCGAGGAGGTAGCCCAGCGGTGATCCATCCAGGACATAACTGATAAGGAGGGCCCCAAGCGCGAAATAGCCGTAAGCCAAGTAGAACGATGGCGTGAAGTTGTGTTTAACAATGCTGCGGATCGACTCGCCGGTGCGGAGTGACATGAATCCCGCAACCAAAGTCCAACTGGCGGCGCTCGAGGCCACCAGAACGAAGATCCGTGCTCCAAGTGACAATTCCCCGCCAACGCGCAACTCCGTAGCGGTGGTTGCTGCTATCGCGGTAGAGGCGGCGATCAGAATTGCGTTTGCGACAAGCGGCCAAGGACCCCGACCCCTCATTGCTAGGCCAAGGGCCAAGCCAACTACAGTAGCGTCGATCGGATTCAGCAAAATCGCTGCCGCGCCAAAGACCAGTCCCGAGAGAGTGAGTCGTCCTCGTTCGATGCGAACCTCTACTGTGCTGAGTGCCACCATAGCGACAAACAGATAAAGAAAGTCTGTTAGTCGATCTGGGTGGAGAGCGGTCTGTGCACGAGTCTGGAAATCAAGAACCAAAACCAAAACAGCAATCAGTCCCAAGAACAAATACGACTGAACATGCCGATTAACAGTGGTATTGCTAAGCTGCGACGCATTCCGAAACCACCGCCTGATCAAAAGACGTACCGAGTCCTCGTCGTTGACGACAGCGTTTTGCCGCGTGCAGCTGCTCGCGCGATGCTCAGCACAGCCTCAAACCTCAAATTGGTTGGCGAAGCTTCCTCTGGCAAGGAAGCACTTGACGTAGTTGACAAGTTGAAGCCGGATCTAATCCTCATGGACGTGCACATGCCCGACATGGATGGTCCAGCGACTGCAAAGGGTGTCCTCAACCGCCATCCCCAGATCAAGGTCGTTGCCTGGACTGTATCGGAGTCGAGCGACGACTTGTTGCGCATGATGCAAGTCGGTTGCTCGGGCTACGTTCTTAAGGACGCGGGACCTGGCGAGCTCCAGAGGGCTCTGCTATCTGCTCTAAGAAGCGAGAGTCCGGTGCCG
>Ga0209117_1000280_pt1 | contig 25799 bp, 18 predicted proteins | sample BlaSpr_A8_OM2_M2_FD_187978 | JGI IMG/M metagenome (GOLD analysis project Ga0209117, IMG submission 187978) | Forest soil microbial communities from Thunder Bay, Ontario, Canada - Black Spruce, Ontario site 2_A8_OM2_M2 (SPAdes) (version 2) | ecosystem: Environmental > Terrestrial > Soil > Boreal... | reverse complement strand
CGAAGAGGCCGTTGTGGCCAAACCCTGGAATTTGGAAAGGCGCGTTTCTGCAGCTAAAGCGCGTAAAGTTGCCCAGCGCGGAGACCAAAGTCGAAATACTCGGGTCGCAGGCGCTGGCGGGAATCCCGCCCCCGGCAACGCCATTCGCACCCGTGATTATGTTCACCGCGACATTGTTGATCGTGTCGATGACAGCCACGTCTATGCCGATGCGATCCGCCACGTAGTCCAAGTGGTTTACAGGATCGACCCAGCTAATGTCAAACGAGACGAATGGCCCGCCCGGGGTCCCGGTGGGATTGTGCTCCGGCACTGGTATGATGTCGATAATCGCGTAGCCGTCGTTCTTGGTTGTGCCGCATACGGGACAGTTCGCCACGCTCCCGCAGCCGTTCGCCAGCACCAACAGCATCGTGACAAGAAATGAAAGTAGAATCCTGGATTTCATCGATATCCTCCTTGCAATTCTCAGCCGCTTCGCGCGACTCCAACCAGCAACCTTCGACGCCAAGAACGAGCTGGTGTCCAAAGACCTTTCTAGAACCTGAACTGCAGCCGATTCAACACAACATAGAAATTCTGCGGCTCTTGGCCCGTTACACTGGGATCCTTCAGCCGATCCACGTTAAAGTTGGTCTGGTACTTCACCCAATTGTTGAGATACCAGTTCACACCAAACGTGAATTCATCAGTGTGGCTATCAAACGTAGCGATAAACCCTGGAGTGATCGGGTTGGGTATAAAAATGCCCGGTTCCTTCGCTTGGATTCTGTCGTATCGGAACGCCAGCTCCCAGGCTCCCCATCCGTGTCCTCCAGCTGTTCCCTCCAGACCCATGAACGGGCGCTTCACTTTCGGAGCGCCGTTTTCTGGCCGGGTTTCACCGGTCAACAGATAAGTGGCTTGCACGTAACCGGCTTTTGCCACAACCCCGGGAAGAGTCACGAAACCCAATCCGTCGGGCGTCTCCGAGCCCACCGCGCGCCGGAACTGGTTAAGCTGATCGTATTCCGCCCGCACCGCCCAAGGGCCGTGGGTCCAGGTGACTTCGCCGTTATAGCGCTCGATCGGGCCGTTGATCCGGAACGAGGGGAAAAAGGTGTAAGCGGCGTCGGGTATGGCGGCGCCAAAGCTCTGCTCCCCGGAAAGGCCCCGGCTGCGGCCCCGTCCGATCGATCCGCCAAACGCGAATCCTTGCAACAAATTGTCTTTCTTCTTCCAGGGATAGAAGCGCAGCCTGCCAATGATTTCCGGCTCGTTGGTGGTGTTGTTGGTCAGTATTCCCTTGCCGTTAAATGCCCCCACCCAATACTGCACGACGCCGCCGTTGAGGTCACCGCGAATCACCGCCCCAGGGCTGCGGAACGCGGTAGCTGCGGCCGGGTACAAGAGCGACGCCAGCGACCGTTCCACAAAATCCAAGTTGGTTGCGCCGGTCAAAGTTTCCTGGGCGAAAGGTTCCTTGAACTGGCCGACCTGGAATATGAAAGCAGGGTTGGGTTTCATGTTGATGTAGAGATCACGCAGGGAGATGCCGTTGGAAGCGGCGGCGTCGATCAACACCGCGTAGTCGTAGTGCGTGCCGAAATTGCCCTGAAAACCGAAACGGGCTCGCCGAATGAGGAACGTGTCCGAGGGCGCGCCGTCGCCTTTGTAGGCGCGGTAGTCGGACTGGAAATAGCCGTAAGGCTGAATTTGAAATTTGCCGTCGGCGCTCTTGATAAAGAAGTGCTCCCCGCTCCATCCCGCGACCACCGGGGTTTCTGGCTTCTTCTCGGCAGGCTTTTGGTCTTTGGCCGCGGCCCCCGCCTGCTCGGCGGGCTCCACCAGCGTCGCGTTCATCAAGTGGATGCCACCGGTCGCTTGCGAGTCGGCTGCCACCGGGGTGGTAGCGTCGCGAGCGGGCTGGTTGGCCAGTTTCTCGACCAAAGCTTTCAGTTCCTCGATAGTCTGGCGCTGCGCGGCGAGTTCACTACGCAACTGGTCGACTTCCTGCTTGGTTGCGCCCGCGGAGGACGATGCTTCGGTTCTGTCGGCAGGTTCTTGAGACTGAGCCAGCGAACCCGCGATAAGCACCAGTGTGAGTACGAAAAGCGTAGTGAGAGAGCGCATGCTCTTCCTCCCCGGGTTGATTTGTGAAAAACGCGGTCAGGTCTGGCGGCGGACGCAATCAATTCACTTCCACCCCCCTAAGCCCGACACTTAAATGCCTAGCCACCAAGGAAACAAAACAATCGAACTACACGTATGATAAGCGGACCAGTTCGACCCGCTGGTTTAACACAAATGTTCTAAGAATGTCAAGCACAATGTTCGGAAAGCAATGTTGGGCAAGTGTTGGGGCAGGTGCGCCGCTGCGCTGAAATTGCAACCTAAGCCGGTCTCCAAGCGTCAAAGCAAATGAATACTGGTGACTTGCGTGATCTGTCCGCCATGTGGTGATCATGTATAAGCTGTTCGCATTCGATCCGCGCATGGATTTGAAATGGTCATGCTAGAACATTCTCGCGCTCGAGTAAGCTTGGGCTCTCGGTGCCGGATCGCAGTTGTTCTTCTAGCCATCTGCTGTCTCACAGTGAGCCTTGCGACTCGCTTCACGGTCCTGGGTCCGGAAGTCCAGAAAGTAACAACCGTAAAATCCAAGTCTCCGGATGCCAAGAGGCAGCACCTTCTTAGCAATGCACTCCAGTGGACGGCTCCAGCTTCCAGTTTCACCCTTTTTCAACCGCCGCGGTCTTCCGTTCTGGTAGTCTCGGTGGTCCTACCATCTACGATTCTTAGCTCCGAAAGCTGGCATTACAACCGGCCTCCTCCTTCCTGCTGACTCTCCGTCTTGTTGTAGCCAAACACTGGGGATGTAGGCATGTATAAGAGACCATCTTTAATTCCGGTTGGAATCGTGGCGGCGATTGCGCTCATCGCCGTCTGTGTTGGTGCCGCTGAGGGGTGCGGGCATTCAGGCGGCTCCTCTCCCTCTGTGGCAGCCGATGCGCCCCCACCTGCCGCAGTCGTCCAAGTTCGGCGGGCGCCGCTTTCCAACACACTCTCAATTGCAGGCGAGTTCCTGCCCTACCAGGAAGTGGAACTCCACGCCAAGGTCGCGGGATACATCCGCAACATCAACGTTGACATTGGCGACCGTGTCCACAAGGGGCAGGTACTGGCTGTTCTTGAGATCCCGGAATTAGTGGCGCAGGTACAGGCTGCCTCCGCGGGCGTGCGCCATAGCCAGGAGGAGATCTCTCGCGCTCAGAATGACGTAAGCCGCGCAGAAGCGGATCACGCAGCGCTGCACGCCGGCGCCGCCCGATTGCGGCAGGCGTCGGAGGCGCGTCCCGGCCTGATCGCAGAGCAAGAACTCGACGACGCCACCGCCAAAGATCGCTCGGCGGAGGCGCAGGTGGAAGCCGCCAAGTCGGCGTTATCAGCCTCCCGGCAGCAATTGGAGGTCTCCCAGGCTGACCAGCAGCATTATGCCGCGCTCTCTGAATATTCGCGAATTACGGCCCCGTTCGACGGTGTCGTGACTTGGCGCTACGCCGACACGGGATCGCTCATTCAGGCGGGCACTTCCAACGTGAGTTCAATGCCGGTGGTGAAACTTTCGCAAGTGAATGTATTGCGTTTGCGGATTCCAGTGCCCGAGTCTCTGGCCGCCAGCGTGCGCGATGGTGAGCCGGCTGATATCCGCGTGAAGGCGACGGATAAGCACTTCTCCGGCAAGGTCATACGCTCGACCGAGTCGCTCGACCGGTCGACCCGTACCATGCAAGTCGAAGTGGACGTGCCCAATCCGGACTATAAGTTGACGCCCGGAATGTATGCCGACGTTTCATTGCGAGTGCAAAACGACCCCAACGCGCTGACCCTTCCCTTGCAGGCGATCACTCGAGGTGCGGACAAGACCACGGTGCTTCTGGTCAATTCGCAGAACCATGTGGAAGAACGCGAGATTCATACTGGAATCGAGGGTTCCGATCGCATTCAAGTCCTATCGGGATTAAATGAGGGCGACCGAGTTATTGTGGGCAACCTTGGGGCGTACCGGCCCGGACAGCATGTCAATCCCAAAGTGAGCGCCATGGCCGACGAAAAGTACAGCGCCGAACAGGGAGCACGGTAGACATGTCCGGCTTCGCTATCAGGTATCCATTTTTCATCATCATGCTGTGCCTGATCATCACGGTCGTCGGCATAACTACCGTGGCACGCATGCCGGTGGATCTTTTTCCCGACATCAATATTCCCGTGGTGGTGGTGGCGACGTTTTATTCGGGCATGCCGCCGGAGCAGATTGAGGCCAACATCACCAACCCTTTCGAGCGGTTTTTCACGCTGGGGAGTGGCATCGACCACATCGAGTCGCGATCATTGACTGGAGTCAGTCTTATCAAGATTTACTTCCAGCCAGGAACCAACCCGGATGCAGCGGTCAGTGGCATCTCGAATCTGGCAATGGCGCAATTGCGGCGATTGCCACCGGGGACGCTGCCGCCAGTCGTGCTGAAGTTCGACGCTTCCAGTTTGCCGGTATGCCTGATCACGTTGAAGGCCGAGGGTCTGAATGAGACGGAACTGCACGACCTTGGCCAGTTCACGGTTCGCAACCAGATTGCCAACGTGCCGGGTGCGTCCGTACCACAACCCTTCGGCGGCAAGTACCGGCAGATCCAAGTCTATGTTGATCCCGTAAAGTTGCAGGCGCATCAGTTGAGCCTGATGGATGTGGTGCGCACCGTGAATGATGCCAACACGATCCTGCCGGCCGGCGATGTGCGCATCGGTCCGAAAGACTACAACATCTACACCAACAGCCAGCTTCCCACTACGGAAGAGATAAACCGGCTGCCGCTGAAGTCCGAGGGCAACGCCGAATTGATGGTAGCGGATGTCGGTTACGCCCAAGACGCAGCCGCGATACAGACCAACATCGTGCGGGTGGACGGGCAAAGATCGGTCTATCTTCCGATTCTCAAGCAGGGCGGAAACAGCAACACCATCTCCATCGTCAACGGAATCAAGAAGTCCATCGGCGACCTGCTGGACGTGCCGAAATCGCTGGTGACGAAAGTCGTGTTCGATCAGTCGGTTTTCGTGAAGACGGCCATTGCGAACCTGGGCAATGAAGGTGGCATCGGGTTGGTGCTGACCGCGCTCATGATCCTGGTCTTCCTCGGCAATGTGCGCGCGACGTTCGCGGTGATGCTTTCCATTCCGCTATCGGCCCTGGCTGCGTTCCTTGCCATTAATGCCAATGGGGGATCGATCAACACCATGGCCCTCGGAGGACTCGCTCTCGCCTTCTCGCGACTGATCGACAACTCGGTGGTTGTATTGGAAAACATTTTCCGCCACCTGGAGATGGGAGAAACGCCCGATGTTGCAGCCGAGAAGGGAGGCCGCGAGGTGGCAATGCCAGTGCGCTTGCCGCCGCGGTTGTCTTTTCCTTGTTTGCGTCCTACGCAGTGGCAATGACGGTGGTGCCGCTGTTTTGCGCTCGTTTCATCAAGTCACCGCACGGCAAGATGGCGCACCATCCGGGGAATACCGTGTTTGAGCGTTTTGTTCGGCGGTTTAATCGCCGTTATGACCGGATGCTTATGCACTATGACATCGCCGTCAGGCGTAGTCTCCTTGGTCCCATGGCAACAGTCATCGGAATCCTCGGCATTTGTCTGTTCAGTTTCGCGTTATTTCCGCGAATGGGTCTGGGTTTCTTCCCGCGCACCGACCCTGGCCAGTTCGTTATCAATATCAAGGCGCCTTCCGGCACGCGTCTAGAACTAACGAACCAGTACATCAAGCACGTTGAAGCCGACATTCGTCAGGTGGTTTCGCCACGAGATCTGGATATGGTCGTTTCGAACATCGGCATCACTCCAGATTTCTCGGCGATCTACACCAGCAATTCCGGTCAGCATACGGCGTTCGTTCAGGTCAGCCTCAAGAAAGAGCACACGGTCGGCAGCTATGAATACATGCGCCGGGTGCGTGCAAAACTGGCCGAGGATTTGCCGGAACTTTCGACTTACTTTCAATCTGGAGGACTGGTGGATGCGGTCGTCAATCTCGGATTGCCTGCTCCCATTGACATCCAGGTGAGCGGCAACGATCAGAAACGGGCTTACCAGATTGCGGCCGAGATCGCTCGGCAGGTGCGTCGGCTCAGTGGCGCGAGCGACGTGCTCATTCCGCAAGACCTCGATTATCCTGGCATTCAGCTCGATATCAACCGCGAAATGGCTGGACGCATGGGGGTGTCTTCGAAGGAAGCCGTGGACAACGTTATCACTGCGCTGACCTCGAATAGCATGATCGCTCCCAGCTACTGGGTCGATCCGAAGAATGGGAATAACTACATGCTCACTGTGCAGTACCCGGAGACGCAGGTCAACTCCATCACGGACCTCAAGCAGATCCCGCTACATGCCGCGGGCAACGTGAACCCAACCAACCTCGATGCTGTGTCGGATGTGAACATGATCAATACACCGACTGAAGTGGATCATTACCAGCTCCGCCGCGTCATCGACGTATATGTTTCCCCACATAGCGAAGATCTCGGGAGTCTTGCCAATCAAGTAGACAAGATAGTCGCTAACACCAAGCTGCCCGAAAACGTGCGCGTCACTATGCGCGGTTCCGTGGAGGGCATGCGTCAGTCGTTCAAGAGCTTCGGCACCGGCTTGATACTGTCAGTCGTTCTTGTCTATTTGATACTGATGGCGCAGTTCTCTTCGTTCCTTGATCCGCTGATCATCCTGCTGGCAATTCCACCGGGCATCACGGGCGTCATTCTATTTCTGCTGGCAACCCATACGACCGTCAATGTCATGTCGTTGATGGGAGTCATCATGATGACGGGGATCGTGGTCTCGAACAGCATTCTCGTCGTCGAGTTCACGCGATCTCTGAGACGAGGAGGCATGCCGATCGAGGAAGCGGTGGCGACTGCCTGTCGTGTACGCTTGCGTCCAGTCTTAATGACTTCTTTGGCTACGATTCTCGGTATGATTCCGATGGCACTTGCACTGGAAGCTGGCAGCGAACAGTATGCTCCGCTGGCACGCGCCATTATCGGCGGGCTTACAATGTCGGTCATCGTGACCGTCTTCATTGTTCCCACCGCATATCTATTGATCCATCGGCGAGAGGAAGAGCCGGCGCCAGCCGCGCAAGGCTGAGGTCAAAAATAAAACCATGAAGATGAAATCACTTTTCACTGTGTGCATTGCGCTTTCGCCCTGCGCGGGGTATCCGCAAAGCTCACAGGTCGATCAACTGCTCACGGTACAGAGTTTGCCTTCGGCCCCGGTGCCGCAGCCAGTTCCCCATCAAAGCGCGCCCACTATGGCTCTGAATGGGCATCCATCCTCCGACTCCCCGTCCAATCCGGGGACACAAATGTCTCTGTCATTGAAGCAAGCGGAGGCGCTAGCGTTGAAGAACAACCCGCAAATCTCGGTAGCGCGGCTGACGGCTCTGGCATCCCAGCAAGTCACGCGGGAAGTGCGTTCAACTTTGTGGCCAACCGCAAATGGTGACCTGACGGGCGTAGATTCCCGCGCTAACAGCCGCATCACGGCTGGTGGACTCAATAATCCCATCATCTATGAGCGCGCCGCCGCTGGGGTCATAGTAAGTCAGTTGATCACGGACTTCGGACGTACGACGAATTTGGTCTCAAGTGCCAACTTCGCGGCCAAAGCCGAGGATCAAAACGCTGCAGCTACGAAAGAGCAGATTCTTCTGGCGGTTGATCAAGCCTTCTACGGTACGTTGCAAGCGCGTGCCGTGCTGACCGTGGCTCAGCAAACCGTGAGTGCACGGCAGACAGTTGCTGATCAAGTAGAAGCATTGTTTAAGAGCAAGCTACGGTCGGAGCTGGATTTCAGTTTTGCAAACGTCAACCTCGCTCAAGCCAAGCTGCTCGTCTTAGATGCGGAGAACAACGAAAACGGAGCGCTCGCTACGTTGTCCATGATACTGGGCTATTCAAAGACGCAGAATTTGCAGCTCGTTGAGGACACGACAGCAATTACTTCGCCTCCCGGCAATGTGGATGATCTCATCTCTCAGGCATTCGCGATACGCCCGGAAATTTTGTCGCTGGAATTCCAGGAGCAATCTGCTCAGAAGTTCCAAACCGCCGAACGCGATTTGCTTCTCCCCAATATCCGTGCGGTGGGTGCCGTAGGGGACACGCCAGTACGAAACCCGGTTCTCTCCAATTGGTATGGTGCGGTAGGTGTGAACGTTGAAATCCCTCTATCTAACGGCTTTCTCTACACGGCGAGGTCTCGGGAGGCGAGTCTGAGAGCGCAAGCGGCCCATGACCATTTGCTTGATCTTCGCAATCGGATCTCACGCGATGTACGCACCGGGTGGCTCAATGCGAATACCGCTTACGAACGGGTTAGCGTCACGCAGCAGTTGTTGGATCAGGCAAGCCTGGCGCTTGATCTTGCCCAAACACGTTATCGCTTAGGGCTAAGTTCCATCGTTGAGTTGAGTCAGGCACAGCTCCAGCAGACGCAAGCCCAGATCAGCAACGCTCAGGCCGGTTATGACTACCGCCTCGCCTTGGCAATCCTGCGCTATCAAACGACCGGAATTTAGCTGGTGCGTCGACCGGAGTGGATTTAGACGTCTCGCGGCTGCGAAAGATGTGGATCGCCCGGCTTTGGCGCGCACTTGACTACTTTGGCTACAAAGTTCTGCTTCGCGCGCAACCATGAAAACCATCCACCCGCAGCGGGATCCTGATACCCTGGCCCGTGAGTCCTAGCAGCAACCCATCCTAACTTCGCCGGCAGCAGTGAGCGGAGGACCGAAGGCCTCTTGCGGCGCGGGCGCACCGTTCAGCGCCGCAAACCAACGTCGCACCGCATCGAATACGACAAGAACCACGCCCACGATAAAGATGGTCATCAGGATTGAATCCAGGTAACCCGTGAATACCTGGCCGGGCTTGGAGGTCAATGGCCAGAAAATGTTCTTGATCCCCAGCACTCCCGCCGTGACCGTAGTGACCCCCACGAAGCACATCGGAATTCCCGTAATCCAGGCATATTTCTGCTTGCCCATGTTAATGAGGAAGGTAGTAGTCACCGCCAGCGCGATGGTCGCCAGCAACTGGTTCCCAGTTCCGAACAAGGGCCATATCGTGGAAATAGTTCCGGTGTAGATCATGTATCCCCAGCCCAGAACCACCACGGAGCTGGTGATCAGATTTCCGGGCCACCAGGCACTGTTGCCGAAGGGCTTGTGCACCTTGCCCATGAGTTCCTGCAGAACGTAGCGGGCGACGCGGGTTCCCGTGTCCACCGTAGTCAGAATGAACAGGGCCTCAAACATGATGGCGTAGTGATACCAGTAACCCATCAGACGAGCCATCCCAGGCAGGCCCTTGAAAATTTGCGCCATGCCGATCGCCAGCGAGACCGCACCTCCCGTCCGCCCCGCCAGTTTCTCTCCGACCTCGCGGGAGAAGACATCGAGATTGACCGTGGTCAAGCCCAGGTGGCTGAAGACCGCAGGTGCAGTGTTGATGGCAAAGTAATCGCCCGGATACATGGAGCAGGCCGCAATAAGAGCCAGCACGCCTACGAGCGATTCGCAGAGCATGGCGCCATATCCGATGAAGCGCGCGTCAGTTTCCTTGTCCAGCATTTTCGGCGTGGTGCCGGAGGACACCAGCGCGTGAAAGCCCGAGATCGCTCCGCAAGCAATGGTTACGAAGAGAAACGGGAACAAGGTGCCTTTGATGATCGGTCCGCCGCCATGAACGAACTGGGTGAAGTTCGGAAATTGAATGTTGGGATGAACGATGAAGACGCCGACGACCAGGACGGCAATCGTGCCCAGCTTAACGTAGGTCGAGAGGTAGTCGCGCGGTTCCAGCAGCAGCCATACGGGAAGAACCGAAGCCACCAGACCGTAGATGGCCATGAGGATCGTGATTTCGTGCGGCGTGAAGGTAAGCGCTCCGGCAGCTCCGCTCTGAGCTACCCAGTGTCCGGCGATCACGCTGCTTAGCAAAAGGACAACTCCAAAGATACTCGGGCCGGTGACCATAATCTTTCCGGCATGGCTCTTGAACATCCACAACCCCATGATGAGGGCGATAGGAATGGTCATGCCGATGGTGAAGACACCCCAGGGGCTATTGGAAAGGGCATTAACCACGACGATACCGAGGCCGGCGAGCGTCGCCAGAAGAATAAAGAGCATGGCGATCATCGTCACCAAGCCGGCAAAGGGACTGATTTCGGTGCGGGCAATATCCGCCAGCGAGCGGCCGCGGTGACGTATCGAAGCCACCAGCACGGTGAAGTCCTGCACACATCCGGCCAGGACGCCGCCGATCAGGATCCAAAGAAACCCTGGGGCAAACCCGAACTGCGCCGCCAGGGTCGGCCCGACCAGAGGTCCTGCTCCGGCGATGGCCGCGAAGTGATGTCCGAAGAGCACCCAGCGCGGGGAAGCGACATAGTTATGGCCGTCCGCGTAAAGGTGCCCTGGAGTGGTGCGGCGATCGTCGAGGGACAGAGCCTTCGCGGCAATGAACGCACTGTAGTAACGGTAGGCAAGGGCATACACGCACAGAGCACCCAACAAAACCGGGAAGGTATTCATGCTCGCTCCTGATCAAGGAAATAGTGGCCGATCCTGCCAGCCCAATGGGACGCATCCTACACCCATCGTGGAATCGGGCACAAGGGCTTCCCTTGCGTGCAACACGCGCTACAATGTCGGGCATATTCCGGCAAAGACCGGTAAGCCCGGTTTCGCAGAATGTCGCTCCCGAACTGAAAGGATCGAGTATGCACATGCCACCAGAGAAACAAGCGGCAACACAGGAACAACCCCTTGTTCGCTTTGGCCTGGGGCTCGCGAACTGGAGTGAGCGGTGGTTTCCGGATCCGCTGATTTTCGCGCTGCTGGGAATCGTGGTGGTCTTTGTCGTGGGTCTGTTGCTTCGCCAGAGCCCAGCCAAACTCGCCACCCAGGGAGGGAAGAACTTCTGGGCCCTCGTCCCATTCACCATGCAGATGGTGATGATCATCATCGGTGGATATGTCGTCGCCTCGACGCCGATCGTGTATCGCGCCATCCGCGCCTTAGCCGGAATTCCAAAGACTCCACGGGGAGCGGTCGCCCTGGTGGCATTGTTCTCCATGCTGACCTCGCTGATCTCCTGGGGCTTGAGCCTGATTTTCAGTGGACTCTTTGTTCGGGAACTGGCTCATCGTGTCAAGGGGATGGACTACCGCGCAGCTGGTGGTGCGGCCTATCTCGGGCTGGGAGCCGTCTGGGCGATGGGGCTGTCTTCTTCCGCCGCCATGCTGATGGCAACCAAGTCCGCCATGCCGCCGTCGTTGTTCAGCATTAGCGGTCTGATCCCGCTCACCCAAACCCTGTTCTTGTGGCAAAGCATCGCGACGACGGCTATCCTGATCGTGCTATCGGTGCTGATCGCCTATTTGTCCACGCCGTCACCAGAGAATGCCAGAACCGCCGAATCCTACGGCATCCAATATGAGCCGATTCGCTCCAGTCTGGAGGCCAGGAGCAAACCCGGCGAGTGGCTGGAATATAGTCCGCTGCTGACAATCTTGGTCGCCCTGCTGCTGTGCTGGTACCTGATCGACGTATTCCGCACCTCACCGCAAGGCGCACTGGCAGCGCTTGACCTTAATACTTACAACCTCATCTTCATCACGGTTGGGCTCTTATTGCACTGGCGCCCAAAGCGCTTTCTGCGTGCCGTAGCGGAGTGCATTCCAGCTACCGGCGGCGTGCTGATGCAGTTTCCGTTTTACGCGGTCATCTTCGGAATGATTGTGGGAACGGGGATTGCAGACGCGCTGGCGAAACTTTTCGCCTCCATCAGCACCCATAATACCTATCCCCTGCTGGTAGCGATGTATTCGGCGGTGCTCGGCGTTTTCATTCCCTCCGGCGGCAGTAAGTGGGTCATTGAAGCGCCGTATGTGCTGCAGGCCGCGAACCTGCACCAGGTGCATCTGGGCTGGGTAGTGCAGATCTACAACGCGTCGGAAGCGCTACCCAATCTGGTCAATCCATTCTGGATGCTGCCTCTGCTGGGCATATTGAAATTGAAGGCCAGGGACATTGTGGGATATGGAGTGCTGCAGTTGATCGTTCACATACCGGTCGTGTTCTTCCTGTGCTGGTTGTTTGCCCGCTATATTCCGTATGTGCCGCCCCTGAAATAGGATTGCCCGATGGCCGCCGAGGCTTTGACAAAAGCGGCGGTTGCGACCGCTCGAATTACACGCTCCAAGCTACAGATCAAGAACTGGGTTTATGAAGCAGCTGAAGGATCAGGCGAAGGCGTACAATGTGAACATGTTCTTTCGCGACTGGGGCTAAGCTTATAAGAGGAAGTCCTTCTTCAAAACTCTATTTTGTGCTCAGCTCTGAACTTTTTGTAGTCAGTCCACGACGCGTTAGCGTACCACAAGTCCCTCTGTCCCAGCACTTTGGCAGTAATCCTTTCCATAACCGGCAACAGGACAGGCGACTTTAGCTCCTCCAACTTGATCCAGTCATAGTACACAGCAGTCTGGACTAACAGGGTTAGGCAGCCGTCAGGCGGGCGCATTTCAGTGAATACAGACAATACATTGAAGTCCTTGTCTGTTAGAATTTGCTCAAAGCAGACGACCGAACCTTTCCAGCCTTGGTGCCCTCCGCCGAAAAGAGGAGTTCCTAGTGAATACTCTTCGTAATAGCAGCGGTCGTCTTCGGCGGCGGACTTAAAAGTGAACAGATAATGGTCGTCCACGGAGCCTTGGAATACCCAAGGACTGTCTGCTATTTCTCCCAGCGTGTCCGTCCAGTCGGATTGCGTCCAGACACCGTGCTTCTGTATAGGGAAGGAGGCCGTTGGCTTACCAAGCTTGCCATTCTTGTGTATCTCTCGAAAGCTCTGCTTACCGTCAACGATAGACAACTCATGGCATAGGGACTTCTGGGTCCCTTGCACCAGGCACTGCTTGGTAACAAAGTTGACCATTAGTTTGGAAGCCGCCTCCGATCTGGCGCGCAACTTATCAACTGAGTTTGGCACCTCGCTGGGTACGGCTGATAGTTCTGGTATTACCGGCGAAGTGTCTTCGGGCAAGTCGCTTTCCTGGTACAGCACCCAAGGCGTCTGTATTGGCGTGGGTTCTTCTTCTGGTATGTCATTGAAGATAGCGGAACCAGACACTGGGTCTAACTTGACCAACGCTTTCGCAATAGTCCTAACAGGAAGGGCGACGGACGCTGTTAAGTCACCGCCGCTCAATTTTAGTACGCCGGAAAGTACAATCATTCCTAGCAGGTTTCCCCGCTCGTCAAGCACAGCACTGCCGCTGTTTCCGGGGTTCAGATATATATCCAGAACCAGGTTTTCTTTCAGTTGGGATTGTCCAATTACTAGAGCCACGTTCGAGCCGATTATATGCGCGTCTCTCGTCTCGAACTCGTGGTTGTAGTAGCCAGCAACTTTTACTTTCTGTCCCACGTAGAACTTGTATGAATACGGGACGCCTGACTTATGAGGGACTGGCTTCTTCGTATAGACGAAGGAAACGTCATTCGCTATGTTGTAAGACAAGGTTCTCTTACCCGCGGGTACGTCAGACTTGTTCGCGTCGCTTTCGTTGGCAAGCGACAATACCTTTTCGGTGTGATCGCTGGCAACTCTCAAGTTCGCCCTGCCTGCCAACATTTGAACGTGGTAAGCCGTGGCAACCACGGAACAGCTCTGGTTGATACAAATGCCACTACCGTGTACCTGTTGAACTCTTGGCGGAAGCGAAAAGCGAACGGTTGAACGCTGAACGCCAACAAGGTGGTCTCTCGTGTCGTCCGCAGGCGCTTCGGCAGACACTGCGGCAACCGAGGCATACGACAAGACGAGGAGAAGCAGGAGTGCCGACCGAGTGTGCCAATGCGCCAACATCGCTGTTGGTTAGTTCCATCGGCTAACCCGTGGGCACTCCTCAATTACCGTGGTCACCGTGGGAGGTAGTGTCCTAAATCAACAGCGAGCCCCCGTGATTTCGATAAATTCCTCGTAGATGATCACCTTTGTGGTAAATTCCGTCAATTTCCCTCGTTTCCACTAGCTTTTCGCATCAGCTCGAAGTTCCGTTGCATTCGATCCACGCCTACCGAGATGCAGTCAATGAGCGAGAATGATTTCGAGTGCTTCGCGAGCACAGGAGTAAACACGCCTGGGACAATGCTTCCGAATTGACGTGGTCCCGCACCAAACGGGTCCCAGTTATCGATCCGACGCATCCCCGACCAATACCGAGGTAGTGAGCATAGCGGTTCTCTCGCGCTGAGTCCTTGGATATGGGTCTCCGGTATCTTTGGTTAAAGCCCTTACAGCCCGGCATCCTGCCTTCACCTATGTTTCCAGTGCGCAGCAAGCTCCTCGCGGCCAACGTCAATCTGCTGCTCGGACGACACGGATGTTGTTGGCTACTTCTCACCGCTCAATTGTTGCGCGAGGTAGTTGGCAATTCCCATTTCCTTGATGGAATGAAGCTGAGCCTCCAAGAAATCCACGTGCCGCTCTTCGTCCTGAATCATGCGCAAAAAAGATAATGCGCTCAATGAGTCCTTCTGCGTGCTGCATCTCCTCCATGGCACGGGCCTTCGTGCGCTTGCCAAGCCGCTTGTAGCCCCAGTTCTGGCACATCTCCGACTGCGTCATGTACTGCACAATAGCCGTCAATTCCGAGCTTAGAGCGTTCAACCGCGCAATGACCTTCTGGTCGCCGTGCATAGTTTTGCCCTCCGTCCTTCACCATTTTGCGATCTGAACAACAGGGAGACTGTGACCCAGAGCATAGCGACCCGGTTTGTTTTGAGCAGAGGGGCTCGCCCGAGCTTAAGACCTGCGTCACTCGTCGAAGAGTGACAGTCGTCACTGCTCACTTACTGCTGTCGGCGCACAATGAATTGTGCACCGCCCGTCCCACTGAGGAGGGACTCCCACGACAGCCAAGTCGAAATTTCGGGAACCTCGGTCACGGAAACCTGATTTTCCGAGCGACATCGAAAAGCGCATCCGCCAACGCGCCTATGAGTTGTACGAACAGCGCGGCAGGGTTGACGGATTTGCCTTGGACGACTGGCTCCACGCAGAAGCAGAAATTCGCGGAGCGCCGAAGTCCGGCTCCAAGTCGAAACCGAGTCGGAGGCGGCGAGAATCTCGATGTTGACGGCGATCAAACTCTTGCACACCGTGATTTGGGCCATTCTCGCCGGGAGCATCGTGGTTCTGCCCTTTGCAGGCGCGTTGCGCCGATTCCGCTGGGCTGTGATCCTGCCCGCTCTCGTTCTGGTGGAGTGCGGCGTGCTAGCTGTAAATCGGGGTAGATGCCCGCTGTCCGACTTGGCTCAGCAGTTCACCGCAGACCGCGCCAACAACTTCGACATCTACCGGCCAAACTGGTTAGCCCGGCACAACAAAGGCAGTTTTGGCGTGCTCTTCGTTGCTGGCGAATTGGTCGTGCTCGGATACTGGGTAAGTGGGAGGTTCGGCACGAAATCTCGATTAGCAGGCAACTCATCTTGAGCCATTGCGATCCGGAACTGTACAGGTTCGCGCCTGAGATCGTTGCCAAACGCACGCACGTGCTCAGCTAGAGTACGTTCCTCTGCTGCCCCGCTTTCGTGTCAATCTGTTCTATGTTGTTCAGCGGTACGGAACAACCGCAAATCCAGTTTGAGATTTTCACAATGATTTGCACCGTTCGGTGCAAAAAGTCTGCTCCCCTCAACTAATGCCAGAGGTTCACGGCATAGCAATCTCTACAGAACCACCAGCGGGCGCCCGCTTTCTCCTCTGTAGCTAGCACCCTTCAGTAGCACGGAACAGCCCGCAATCCTTGTTGGACGCGGGGTCCTTTTGTCTCGGAAATTTTAGGTGCTCTACTGGTGGGACTACCATACAGGAGGCTTCAAGCAGTCGAGCAAAATTACGGGAGCTATTGTTGAGCATTCAAGTTTTCTACGACCAGACCCTCGCTGTCCGTGACCACGTGGACGCCGTTCTGCACAATGTAATTCACCACTCCTTGGATGACCGTGCTGGGCACGCTGATGGGGTTCGGGGTACCTGTGTTGGGGTCGGTTTCATCGACCCGATGCCACAGGATGATCACCCACATCTTGTTCGCCACTGCCTGCTGTATCCATCCGGTCACCGTGGCCACGTTGTCCGTGCCAAGGTCGTACTCGGACGGCATACTGTCCAGAAGCAGCGGGAAGGTAGTGGAGTTGTTGTACCCGCCGTAGTCTGAGTCGCGTGCGCCGCGCACCCCAGTGGCCTTGACGGCAGCCACGACCGTGCTGGTAGAACTCCCTCCGTAGTCGTCATAGGGGTAAGCGAACGTCGTCGGGTTGTAGCCCCACCCTTGGAGGTCTTGCTGTGCACCGCTTGTCTCGCTTGTCAGCTGAGTAGAGGAAACGGTTGACAGGAACGGATGCGTGCGGGTGTGGTTGCCGATCTCGTGCCCGTTCTTGTACAGCGCTTGGAGTTGGCTTTGGGTCACATAGCCGTCGACAGTGTCCCCGACCAAAGTTGTGATGGTGTAGAAGGTGGATTTGATGCCAGCGGCGTCGAGGATGGGCAGCCCCTTGCTGTAGGCAGAATAGTACCCGTCGTCAAACGTAAGCGAAACAAACCCTTGGTTGATGACGTAGAAAGGCAAGCTCGCCGAAGGGGCGGTGCCGGGGTTTGTCACACTGACCGACACGGTGCGCACAATGGAGAACTCTGCGACCGGCACGGTCACAGTGACGGCAGTGGGAGTTACAGCTGTAGGAGTCAGGGCGTCCGACCCAAAGTTTACCACCGCGCCGCTGATGAAGCCCGTGCCAATGATGGTGAGGGACTTGTAGTCACCGTTCATCCCGACCAACCCAATGTTGGGGGAGAGGCGGGTGAGAGTGAGAGGCGAAGGCGGCATGACGGCATTTACCGTAAGGGTCGCCGTGTTGCTCGTTACGCTGCCGGAGTAGGCGCCGATATATGCTGTTCCAGCAGCTTCTCCTGTGGCAAGCCCGCTGGCGCTGTCGATCATCGCCACGGAATGATTGCTGGATGAAAAGGTAAAGGAAACGCCCGTCATCGTGTGGCCGTACTGGTCATAAGCAGTCGCCGCAAATTGTTGCGTCGATCCCACATAAACCGAAGCCGAGGACGGCGAAAGGGCAATCCGGCTCAGAGTCGGCGGGGGAGGGTTAACGGTGACGGCCGCGGTTGCCTTCTTGGTTGTGTCCACAACGCTGGTAGCCGTGACATAGGCCGTCGTGGCGGAGGTCACAGCCGGCGCCGTGTACAAGCCGCTCGTGACAGTGCCAGCCGTGGTTGACCAAGTCACTGCGGTGTTGGCTGTCCCGCTGACGGTCGCGGTGAACTGTTTCGTGTCCCCGGAATACAGCGTAGCCGTAGTGGGCGAAATGGCAACGATGATGCGAGTGGGCTTGACGGCAAATGCCAGAACGGAACACAAAACCAACCCCAATAACGAAGCGATGCGTTTCATAGTCTCTTCCGAATCCGGCAATTACCGTCGTTCTGAATCGTGCTGCTTCTGTGATGTCCCAACCCTGTTGTGGGTGGCGGTCTAAGCGTTCCAATCAGGGAAGCATTACTTCTTCTCTGCGATTTCCACGGCGGGCTGCCGCCCATGCCCGACCAGATCTTCGCCCGGAAGCCGTGTCAGGTACAGGTTAAATGGCGTAACCTCGAATGGCATTTTTTCATGCGCCGAAAGCAAGCTGATGGGCTTGACGTTCATCATCGACAAACGATCGCTCCAAGCGTCCACCTTGATGCGTCCACCCAGCGGCAGAGCCGCGATCTGGGCGATGTTCTTATCCTCAAGCACAGGCGCGGAAGCATTGATGGTAGACAACCGGGTAGTGTCCTTGCTGCCCAGCGGGTTGCCGAGATGTGGACGGATGAGATTGGTGAGCACCGGAGCACGTTTTTGCAGTTCCTTCAAGAACAGCCCGGCAGTCGCCAGCTTATCCTTGTAGGGCGAGTTTGCCAGTAGTTCCATCGCCTTGGCATCGGCCGCCTGTTCGTCGAGCGGTGACCGCTCGAAGCTCATGCGCTGGAACGTATCTGGGTCAGGAAAGAAGAAGCGGTCAGTGAAGGCAAACTTGGTGTTGATCTTGTGCCCAAGCGCGATGTGGGCAAGCTCGTGCGACAGCATCATCGCAAGCGCCGCCTCATCCGGCAGCACATCAACCAGACCCCGGCTCACCACAATCGTGTGCCCGATGGTGAAGGACTCCAGCGGAGTAGTCAACAGGATGCGAACACGCACATCCGGCACGATCTCCAGTTTGTTGGTGATGATCAGGTTGTTCACGACCGTTTGGAGAACCTTGTCCACTTCCCCGGCGGGTGCCATCAAACCGATCTTCTGGAGATGGTCGATGGCATTGTCTTCCGCCATGTGCTCCCAATCACGTGCCGATTCCACCGGACCTGCTTCCTTCCACGAACCGTCGTTGTCCACGGCCTGATCGATTTTTATCGTCGCCATTTCGGACCGGTGCTTCAACCCTTCCACGTCGTAGCCCCACAGGCGAGTCTGCGACTTGAAGAACAGGGCGTGGAACGGGGCGTGGCTGCGCTTCTCATCTGTCTCTTCGCTGTAGATGTAGGTCGGAAGCCAAGTGCCCGGCTGGAGATTCGCTCTCCAGCTATCGAAGTGCAGGTACGAATTGTAGTTGGAACCGTTCGAATACGTGCCGTTGAAACGCACGATATTGAAGTCCCGATCCTCAACCCAGATGCGTCCGCCGAACTTCCCCTTGGGCGCGTGCTCTTTCGGCTGCACGTCAACCACGATGCAGCGGATTTCACCGAGGAACTCCTGCCGCACATAATTGAAGTAGTAGCTGTTCTTGTCGAAGTCCCGGTCAACCAGCGCCATCTGCGCAAAACCCTGCGGCACGAAACTGCGTGAGAAGATATTCATCTCGCCGAACACACGCTTTGCCCGACCCTTCTTCTGCTTTTCGAACACCACATCCTCGGTGCGCTCCCTCATATCAAGCCGACCGAGAAAGTACTGATCGCTGGTGGGTGTGACATTGTGCTCTTTGTCTTCACGGATATTCTGAATGTACGTCTCCGCCAGAGGGTGCATCTTCTTCATCATTTCCATGAAGGCGTGTTCCCGCACGATTACCCGGTCCACCATTTTGTCGAAAGAAACGGGCGCAAGCACTGTCAATGTAGCGTGGCGGGTGACATTGTAGTTCGCGTAGATCTCGATCACCATGTCCGTGCCGCCGACCGACCTCGCCCCGAGGGGCGTGACCACCGTGAACGTTGCGCTGTCCTGCCCTTGTCGAATCGTGACGCTCGATGGAATCTCAGCGCTCTTCGGCGGATCAACCGCCAAGGCGACTTCCAAATCATACGGCGCAGGAGCGCCAAGCACGACCCTGCCCTGCACTGTGTTCCCGCCCACTACGGACGCTGCGCTCAGACTCAGACCGCTGAGGCAATACACCTCTCCGCACTTCACTGTGCCCGGCTGTTGTGCGAACACCGCACTCACCAGCAGAACCACAACAAACAGATATCGTAGAGTCGATTTCACGCTGCCCCCTTAGGATGCGAGTTGAAAAATGATGTGTACTACCGCCGTCGAATCGACGGGCTGCCCTGCGTGCATTGCTGGCTTGAACTTGATCTGCTCGGCGCAACGGAGCGCCATCTCGTCCAAACCGTATCCCAGACCTTGCAGCACCTTCAGTACGTGCGCGCGGCCGGCCGCCGTGAACTGGACTTCCAGTTTGACTTCGCCTTCAACGCCTCTCCGGCGACCCTCTTCTGTGTAGGTCGGCTGCGGCTTCGATAGAATCTCAACCGCACTGGCAGGTCCACTGGCTCCGATCTCAACTCGCTGCACCGACACGGTCGCTTGCTTATCGAAGCCCGATGATTGGACTGTACCGTTGCCGACGATTCCGACACCCGACGTGCCCTTCGCACCACCAATCCCGTTGCCGAAGCCAGCGCCCATTGGCAGCCCCGGATTGCCCTTAGCAGCGATGTTGACCCCGTGCTTGCCATCCCCGGTCGCCGGGATGGCGTTGGGATCACCGAACCCCCCCGTCTGAACCTGTGCGGCTGGCTTCGCCGTCGTAGGCATCACATTGGTCGGAGTGGCGAACGTGTTCGTAGCCACGACCTGTGCTGGGGGCGCATTCGGTAGCTTCGGCAGATTCGGAGTAGCGGACAGTGTCTTGACCTCCGGAGCCTTGATGTCGGGCTCCGGCTCTCTGATCTTGCGAACCTGCGTCGGAACCACCAGCGTCGCAACTGTAGGCGTCTCAATAGGGAGAGCGGAGGAGGGCTTAATCCTCACTTGGAGACGTGGGTTGACCGGCTGCGCTTCTCGGATTACGGGTTCAACCGGAGCGACGAGACTCGTGTACACGTACTTCTTTACTTGGTGCACCTGCGCCGGAAACAGGACGTTCAAAACAAGGACGACCAAAACAAACTGAACTTGAATCCCACCCGCAATTAGGAAAGCCCGCCAGCGGGACGGAGGTGTTGGCAACGCATTGAATAAAAGTTCCATAATTACTCTGGCTTTTGCGACGAGGGCTTCGGATGCCCCGGCGAATAATGGATAAAGCCATCCGATTTGGCCACGATTGGAGCAGGTGGTGTTGGAGGCAAGGGCGGCGGTGCAACTACGGGCATCGTGACGACGTCAGCCATAATCGCAAGAGCGATGATCATCGATGACACGAAAGGTCGTCGTGCGAAAAGATGGATTGCGCCCGAAATGCTGCCAATACCCGGAGTGTACATTTAATGCCCCTTCCGACCGAACAAGTGCCATGTGTATGAAACATTCACAAAGACCTTGAGCCCATTCGCCGAGAGCCCCGTATTGAAACGATTCTCATGCACGATGCCAGCCCCAAGATCGGTATAGAGTTGACCCATTGGAACAGCAACCTTAACGCCACCCCCTGAGATCGCACGGTTCTCCCAATCAAACCCCTGACTGTCGTGTCCGACCGTGAACTCGCCGTAAGGCACGACGGCTGCCCGATTGAAGCGATGCAGCACGTAACCCTGTGTCACATACGCCTGTTCGATCAGGTTGCCATGCTCGACCGGAGAAATGTGTCCGGCGATTGCCCACGTGGAGCCGGGAAACCGGGACGTCTTGCTGAATACTGACTGCCAGCCGAACCAGTCCATGATGAAATCCGTCCGACCACTTGCCTTGGGTGCTTTCGCATCCTTGAACCGATCTTCGTAAGCGTAAGCGGTGCCGACACTGACAATGCCACTACGGAAGAATTTGTTCACCTTGACGCCGCTGCTCGGCTGAATCTTGTTGTTCCACGAGTACCCTTTGGTGTCCATGACCATGCCGAGGGCCGCATACGGGGTAACGGTCAAAGAGTTACTCCACACGGAGTAAACGGATGCCGTCTGCTCGAAGTAAGACTGCGCCAGGATGTTGCCCTGCTCCAGCGGGCTGTAGGTACCAGTGGCCGACCACATCTGCCCGGTGAGCCCCACAGCATCAAACACGCTGCCCCTGACGGCATGTGGCGGAGCTTCTTGGGCGGAGGCACTCCCGAGGAGAACCAGCATCACCGTGAAAATCGCTCCGATATTCAACCGTCTACTTTCCACGTCGCCTCCTAGTATCTTTTCACCGCAAACCATGTGTGAATCTGCTGTCGTCGTACCATTACCTTCCAAAATGCCGTCAGGAACACAACGCAGTCGATGAACCGGAGCACCGGGAAGGCGAAGGAGCTTAGCACCACATCCTTGCGCCTGTCGCACACTGCGCAAACCATCGACAGGATGATCTGAAACGCAAACTCGCCACCCATCAACAAGCTAACCCGCCCGGGCCACAACAAGAGCCACACCGGAATGAGCAGGAAGATCGTCGCGAAGATGATGCCCTCGCCCATCAGCAGTTTGTATTCAAAATCTACCCGGCCGAGCCCGGATACCATCCGGTACTTCTTGCCGACCTGCCATGCGCCTACGTCCCAGCGATACATTTGCCTGATGTAGCTGCGAAGGTTGCTCGGGTCCTGAGTAAAGACGAGCGCCTTCGGCTGGTAGATGATCTTGCCCAACTTCTTGCGATGGATTTGAATGGTGCAATCCATGTCTTCGACAATCGTGTCGTTGTTCCACTCCAGTTGCTCAAACACGTCGGCGCGAAAACTTGCGGCGCAGCCGGGCGCAACAGTGATTACACCCATGCTGCTCTGACCACCCTTGTAGATGGAATGTCCGATCCAGTAGGCGAGACTGCGGTACGCCGTGAGCCAGTTGTGCGGAACACTAAGTGGACGACCGCAGACCACTGCGACTTTAGGATCGGCGAACTCTGCGATGCAGGCCTGAAAGTAGTTCCCGCTGACTTCGGTGTCGGCGTCCATCAGGCAGACCACGTCGTAGTTTGCAGTCAGAGTCCAATGGCAGGCGGCACGCTGGATAGAACGGGCCTTGCCGATGTTCTTTTCGTTGCGCAAGACATTCACACCGTGAGACCGAGCGATGTCGCCCGTGCCGTCGCTGGAGCCGTCATCCATCACGTAAACATCCTCGGGCGGAGCCCCAGCAGCCAGAATGCTGGACACCGTTTTGCCTATGCCGAGACGCTCGTCTTTCGCCGGAATTAGAACGCACATGCGCATTATTCGAACTTCAGTTGCGGTCGCCGAATGTAACTTGCGACGGAAAATCTGGCCGCACTTCCTGCCATAGCTGATTGTGGGGAGGGTTGCCTAGGTACAGTGCAAGCGCGATACCAATGCCGATTGGTACGCCCGACCGCCAGCCGGATCGTTCCGTTCTGGGTTGGCACAGCTCGGAACTCTCGTTGGTGCCATGACTTACGCTGCTTCGCGAGCTCGCGCACAAGCGTGTTTCCAGGAACGTCTTCTCATCAAGGCGTTACTTTCGAGGCGTTACGATGGTGCCTCGGGGGCCCGCAGACCGCTTGTACTCGAGAGAAAACAATTTCCACACTTCGAGGGACCGGGCCCCCTCGCCTGGAGAGCCTACCTATGTACTTGTGAGTAGCCCGTCTTGGGGCCGAGCATGTTAAAAAGGTGCGCTAGCAGTCTGGAGTGGATTGCAAGCTCGATGTCAAATTGTCGAGCATTACCTCGCGATACCTTGAGGGATAACGATGAAGAAGCCAATCACGATTGTTCTGCTGGTCATGCTGAGCGCCACGATATTGAACGCGCGGCCCGCGCGCAATTTCCAATTTTGGAAGTTTGGATATCAATGGACGACGGACAGCGGCAAGGCGCCCGGCCCCGGTTCGTTTTCTCCCTCGCATGTCTCACCGCTTAGTTCCGGCATCGGCCTTACCTTGACTGAGACGTCCTCGGGCAGCAGTGTAGGCGGCGAGGCGCGAACCCTAGATCGCTTTCTGTATGGCACTTTCCAGTGGACAGAGAATGTCTCGGCACAGGTAAGCGGGCAGGTAAGGGCTGGCTTCCTTTACTATGACCAGAGCACGACAGAAATAGATGTCGAGCAGGAAGGCGACCTGCCGAACACATTCTGGGTGACGAACTGGGTTGGCACGAGTAATAAAGAATCCAGCCCCGTCTGCTGTTATGCCGCGACCGCTCCGCACGTCATAAAACTGATATGGAAACCTGGAGAGATTGATTACTACATCGATGGAGCTCTCGTAGCCATCCATACGCAAGACATCCCCAACACGGCTGCCTATTTCATCTTCAATTTTTGGGGGACCGATTCGACAGCATGGGGAGGGCTCGCAACCCCCGGCACCCGTTACTATGCCGTGTCCGGTTTCAGTTACTCGCCGAGCTATTGAAGGTGCAGATTTGCGCCTACCACCTCGTCTGGTCGCTTCCTTTCCTGTAAAGAAAACGACCCAGAGCAGGTTCTCTCTGGGTCGATTCCCTCGCACTAAATCTCAGTACATTCGTTCCATGACCCGGGGCAGAGGCTTCCCTATCGGCTCTTTGCCGTGTTCGTTACGAGCGTGATTCAGCGTTGCACGGGCGGCCTGCGTTCGGGGGCTGCCGAAATTGCGGTCGAACTCGGTGACGCTCTCGGTATGTGGGCAGTTGATGCAGACGAGGTTTCTACAGGTTGTACTTCGACAGTCCTGCTGATGAGGACACCGACATTCAAGCAGGCTCCCGTGCAACATCCGAATAGTCGGCAAGCCGGAAGCGTGTGCTGAGCAGCGCGTTGTCCAGGAGGGTTGAAGTCCCTCTGGCGCTCAAATGACGGGCGCCATATCCTCAATCTTGATGGCGGATCACGGCCTTGCCGAATGGCTGTGTCTGCTCAAAATAACGAAACGCTTCGGGGAGCTCATCGAACGAGAACACCCGGTCAATCACGGGATGGGTCCGTGCTACAGCAACCGCACGGTTCATCGCCTCGAACTGCGTTCGGGTTCCAGCAGCGACGACGCGAACTGTCGCAATTGCGGTGTAAAGCACGTTGCTATCGAGCACTCCTGAAAGAGTTGGCCGCGTGAAAGCCTTGGCAACGCCAGATGTGACGACGAATCAGGTGCTCGGATTGGTTCATGAATACGTGTTGCCGAAGAGCACGGTGTTCACGGGGAGTTCTGTGGCCACAATCCAATTTCATCGGGAATACCAGTTGGAACAGGGGGACAAAGAGGCCCAAGCACTGGCGTGCGCGTCAGTGCGAAGCGTCAGAAGTCTCGGTTAGTCCTGTCACCGGAAGAGGTCAAACTCGGTCTGGCGCAACTGGAATTTCGCGACCGGCTTCTCGTGTTTCTGGACGGCGCCTTGGGAATCCGTCAAGGGGAACTCGGGGCACTGCGTTGGCTGGACTGCGATTTCAACAATATGAACTTCGGTGTGCAACATTCCTACTACTGGCGTCAGGGTGGGCACCTGAAGAGCACAAAAACGGAAGCGTCTGCAAAGTTATTGCCGATGCATCCGAGTCTGAAGCAGGCCTTGCTGGAGTGGAGGTCACTAAGTCTCTACAACCAGCCGGGCGATTTCGTCTTCCCTTCGGAAAGACTGAAGGGAAGCAAACCGCTCGACCTGGCTTCGGTGTTGAAGAAGAAGATCCAAACGGCCTTCAAGAAGATCGGCATCACCGGCGTGGGCTGGCACACTTTTCGGCACACGGTGGGAACCATGCTGGCAGAGATGGGCGAACACCAACTGATGATCCGGGACTACTTGCGTCACAGCGATCTGCACGTGACCAACAAGTATCTCCAGGCAACGACAAAAAGCAAACGCTTGGCGCAGGGGAAGCTCGTGGATGCCATCCTGCCTGGGGGTGTGTTGTCGGGAAGCAAATCAAACCTAATCCACTAGCGACCAAGAAGTTCGCTTCTCCCGATTATTTGGATGGGAGGAACGGCGAATCGGCAGATGCAGAAACGCTTATTGGACCCAAACGGACCCAGATTGTTTGTCGGGGTTCTTTGTAAACCATTCAAAAGAATGGCGGGGACGACGAGACTCGAACTCGCGACCTCTGCCGTGACAGCGAGAATTTCGACCGTAACTAACTGAAAACACGCGGCACGGATGGCGCTACAGAAACGTTTTAGTAAGGCTCGGGAACAATTCGTGGACTGTTAATGGACCATAATTTCTGGTGTGTTTTCCCACGGCAGTGACCACTCAAACCTGACGCTTGATCAGCGATGTCTCCGCCGACTTGAGAGTGCCCAACCTGCGTTTCC
>Ga0209117_1000279_pt1 | contig 26013 bp, 14 predicted proteins | sample BlaSpr_A8_OM2_M2_FD_187978 | JGI IMG/M metagenome (GOLD analysis project Ga0209117, IMG submission 187978) | Forest soil microbial communities from Thunder Bay, Ontario, Canada - Black Spruce, Ontario site 2_A8_OM2_M2 (SPAdes) (version 2) | ecosystem: Environmental > Terrestrial > Soil > Boreal... | reverse complement strand
GGGAGCCGCGGTAGTCGTCACCGATGTACAGCGCGGCACCACTCGAGCCGTAGCCACCGATGACTCCGGAAACTACGTCGCCCCGCAATTACAGCCCGGAGTTTACAAAGTTCGCGCAGAAGCGAAGGGCTTCAAGACCGTGGAGCGCGTAAACATCGTCGTGGAAGTTGCGCAGGACGTGCGCGTCGACGTCACGCTCCCGACCGGGCAGGTTTCCGAGACGGTGGTCGTAACCGAGGAAGTTCCGCTGGTCAACACCACATCCTCCACTTTGGGCGGCACGCTGAGCAACGCGGAGATCAACGATCTACCGTTGAATGGCCGGAACTACGAGAACTTGCTCCAGTTGCGTCCCGGCGTGGAGCGCTATCCTGGCGGCGGATTCTCGACCACGAGCACGAACGGACTGCGCGCGGAAGACAACGCCTACTTCGTTGAGGGCTTGTTCAACAGCGAGCCCTACTCCGGCCAAGCCATCATCAACGGCGCCGGTATCGCAGGCGATTCGGCGACCATTCTGCCCATCGACGCGATTCAGGAATTCAACGTGGAAGAACTTGCACCGGCCGAATTCGGCTGGAAGCCTGGGGCCGTGGTTAACGTCGGTCTCAAGTCTGGCACAAACCAGATTCACGGCACCGGTTTCGCCTTTGGCCGCGACGGGGTAATGGACGCGCGAAACTTTTTCAACACCGTACCCAACGCCAAGCTCGCAAGAACGCTGGAACAATACGGCGGCAGTATCGGCGGACCGATTGTCAAAGACAAAGTCTTCTTCTTCGGAGCCTACGAAGGGCAGATCTATGACGTAGGAAACTCCTTTGGCGGCATCACTAGCCCGTCGATGGTGTCAATGACGCCTGCCGCCCCAAACTGCGTCTACCTTGCAACCGGGGACTGCCAGAACAGCATCCCCGACGTGATCGCGGATCTCACGTCACCGGCCGCAATAGCAGCGGGAGTGACGGTAAGTCCCGCCAGCTTGAATATCGCCGGGTGCGCGCTTTCCGGCGGTACGGTCACGTGCAACGGGACCGGCTTCCCCACCAACAATAATCCAAACATCAATATCTCGAATGGGTTCCCCAACGACGTCACCGTTTACAATGCGGTCGGCAAAGTGGATTTCAACGTTAATCAAAATCACCGCATCAGCGGGATGTACTTCTTCGGGAACAACTCGGGGACGGTCGAAGACTTTCCCGAGTTGCAATCGAAGTGGCGGTCGAAGATTCACACGCGGGCGCAGGTGGTTGGCGGAAGCTGGGCGTGGACTCCCAGTTCGCGTTGGGTGAATGAAGCGCGCTTTGGATATAACCGCCTTTACCAGCCGACATTGCCTGGCGATCTCAACACGCCCGGGTCCAGTTATGGGCTCGACACCGGCGGCCTGTCGGGTCCGAACACGGGCGGACTGCCGCGCATCGGCTTTGGCGGATATTTCTTTCCCGGTTTGGGTGGCTTCAAGTGGCCGAAGTTTCAGGGGCCGGACTCCATCACGCAGTTCATCGACCACGTTTCCCGCACCGCTGGCAGTCACTCGCTCAAGTTCGGCGGCGAACTGCATCGCAGCAACGTGACGAACGCGGCCTACGGAAATGCTCGCGGCAGCATCACGTTCCTTGGCAGCGTTCTAAGTCCGGGCCCGCCTCCCGACGGTACTCCGCTTTCAAGCCCGCTCGAAGACTTCTTTGCCGGCCTGCCGTTTAAGTCTTCGCTAGAGGTCGGAAATCCGACGCTCCATCTCCACAACTGGGCCTACAGCTTGTTCGTCCAGGATGACTGGCGCGCCACCAGGAATCTCACGGTGAACTTCGGATTGCGCTACGAGTTCAGCAGTGTTCCCCAGGAACAGCACAACCTGCTGGGCAACTTCGATCCGAACTCGACCTACGGATTAGTGCAGGTACAAACGGGTACCGGCCAGATCCCGAGCCTCTACAATCCCGACCACAAGAACTTCGCGCCGCGTTTCGGATTTGCCTGGGATACAAACGGCAAAGGAAAAACCGTGATCCGTGGCGGCGCCGGTCTGGTTTACGAAACGGTGAACTGGCAGTCGTTCATTGCCTTCAACAACGCCTTCGGCCCCGGCAGTGTTCCTACGGCGGGTCTGACCGGGGGTGGTGTCCAGATCGTCCCCGGCGGCACGATCACGACCGGAAACGTCACCAATAAGAATTTCTTGAACAACCCCCCGTTCAACTTGACATGGGACAACACGCCGATCTACAGCACCACGATCACTTGCACCCCGCCCAACCCCAACCCCCCGCCACCGGGCAGTCCCTGCCCCATCATGAGCGTGGATCGCAATCTGACCACGCCTTACGTCTGGAACTGGACCCTCAGTCTGCAACACGCATTTACGTCGAACCTTACTTTGGAGTTGGCCTATGTGGGTAACCACGGCGGAAAGTTAACTGGCATTCGCGACATTAATCAACCGCCGGTGGGCTCAGGCTGGACAACCAATTCCGGTGGTACTGGTTCCCTCGACCTTTGCTTGCAGAGCGCCAGTAGCGGCTACAACAACTGCGCCCCCGACACGACCGCTGAGGCATTAGCCGTTCCATTCGTGAATAAGTTCGGGTACCTCGGCAACATCTTCAACATGGCGAATATTTACAGGTCGAACTACAACGGCCTGCAAGTTACGCTGAACTCCAGAAATTTCCACGGCCTGAGCATGGTGGCCGGTTACACCTACTCCCACTCCCTCGATGACGTAGGCGCGAACTGGGATTTCGGCTACGGATCGGGCCTGCCACAGAACGCCCATAACCCGGGCGCGGAATACGCCAACAGCGATTTCGATGTGCGGCATCGCCTCACGGTTTCGCTCACCTATGCCATCCCCGGCAAGAAGGGCTACGCCCAGGTGCTGGAAGGTTGGGAACTCACCTCGATCGTTAACTTGCAGAGTCCACAAAAATGGGGAGCGATGGATGAGGGAACCGACGCTGCTGGCATCGGAGCCCTGCCTGTCAGTCCTCCAGCGCAAAGTCCCATTCGGTGGGATTTTTTTGGGGACCCGAACGACTTCAAGTCGGGGCCAAACGGAATTCCACCCTACACCGTCAAAACAACCGGTTTGCCCTCCGCCTGCACCTCGAAGGCTTTAGCGTTGGATGGGGGATCTCCTGGCGCCGCGACAGCCGCACTCAACCTGTTTGGCTGTTTTGCCAAAGGCAACTCCGTCATGATTCCCCCAGCACTGGGAACCTTTGGCACCATGGGACGCAACATCTTCCCTGATTCCGGATTCAAGAACTTTGATTTCTCACTGGCGAAGAACTGGCATTTCGGCGAGCGCCTCCGCGCCCAGTTCCGGGCGGAGTTCTTCAACATCCTCAACCATCCCAACTTCGCCAATCCGTATGGCGGCCAAAATGGCTTCGGCTTCAATGATCCCTCGGTGGGTGGCTTCGGCTGTGGCTGTGCCACTCCGGACGTCGCCGCCGCCAACCCGGCCGTGGGTTCGGGAGGCCCGCGCTCGGTGCAACTCGGCCTGAAGCTCATTTTCTGATCGCGCAGGCTCTACAAATCGGGGCCGGATTCCCTCCGGCCCCATCCTTATTTTTAACTGGAAAGGAATTCATCCCGTGTCAACAACTTTAGGGCATCATCGTCACTCCGATCGACTGACCACATGGGCAATGTCCTTGGCCATGTCGTTGGCAATGACTCTGGCTCTGATCCTCCCGCTGAGCATCCCTTGCTTCTCCCAGCAGCGCGCCGAGCGCACCATTGACGAGATCAAGACTGAAGCCGTCCACCGCGCCGAAGTGGGACAGTATCCGCTCATCGGACTCGATCCCGGCGACGTCAAGGACGCCTTCGCCTCCATCCACACTCGCGATAAAGACGAGTGGGCGGCGGGCTTTATGGGAGTGGCCGATCGCTACATGAATGAAGCTAAGTCGCTGGAGAAAACCGACCCGACGAAGGCGAACGCCGACTACATCCGCGCGTGGCGGCTCTACTCCTTCGGGCGCTGGCCGATTCCGGCGTCTCCGGGAAAGCAGCGCTCTTACGAGAAAGCGATCGAAGCATTTCTGGCGCATGCGCGGTTCTGGGATCCTCCGCTCGAAATCGTAAGAATTCCCTTCGAAGGAAAAGAAATCATCGGCTACCTCCGCTTGCCGAAAAATGCGAAAGGTCCCGTGCCGCTGGTGATTGCCCTGAATGGTTTGGACAGCCGCAAGGAGGACCTGACAGAGAGTTTTGGCGCGATTCTTCCTTTTGGGATCGGTTATCTCGCGGTCGACGAGCCCGGGACTGGACAGGCGCCGATCAAGGCCAGCGAAACGTCCGAGCGCATGTTGTCGCGCGTGCTCGACTATGCGCAGTCCCGCCCGGAGATCGATAAAAACCGGATCGCGATGCACGGCGTGAGTTGGGGGGCGTACTGGGCCACAAAGATGGCGATCGTCGAGCGGGCGCGGCTGCGGGGAGCAAGTGCGCAATCTCCGCAGGTGGACAAGTACTTCCGGAAAGATTTTCTGATGAACTCGATCCTGGGCAATCGCGAATATTTATTCGACCATGGGCCCGCGCTCATGAACATTCTGGAAGGCGTTCACACGCTGGAGGAAATGGGCGAGTATCTGCCTAAAATGTCGCTGGTGAAACAGGGATTGCTAGGAAAGCCGATGGCGCCCATGCTCATTCTCGCGGGAGTCAACGACACGCAGGTTCCCATCGACGACGCATATCTGCTGCTGAGCAAGGGCGATGTGCCGAAAGAAGCATGGATCAATCCGGCGGGCGGCCATCTCGGGCGGCAGGTCGGTGTGTGGCCCGATCCGCGCATTTTCAAGGAGGTCATCATTCCTTGGTTGGTGCGCACGCTCGAACCTGAACCCGCGAAAGAGGGTCATTAACGTTTGATTGGCGAGTCACTGGGCGGATTCCCGCGGGTGCGACCGGGCTAGGTTTCCCCCGTGAACCTCTGTGTCCTCTGTGGTTAAGACTTTCTCTTCACCACACCGTGCAGAGGCCATTCTCTTGCCAAACAACTACGACCTTAACGACTAAGAATTAGGGACAGACGACTAAGGACAGACGACCAACGATGGCGATCCTTCCACCCGCGCAGGCGGGTCTCGTAAATGCTTCGCCCGCATCCCGCAAGCCGCCCTTCTACCGCGTCCTCTGGGTGCAGGTGCTGGTGGCGATGGCCTTGGCCATCGTGCTGGGCTCCATTGCCCCGGCTCGTGCGGTTGCTATGAAGCCGCTGGGCGACGCTTTCATCCGCGTGATTACGATGATCATCACTCTGATCATCTTCTGCACTGTGGTCACCGGAATTTCCGGCATGGAGAACCTGAAAAAGGTCGGCCGCGTCGGCGGCATGGCCCTTGTTTACTTCGAAATCGTCTCCACCATTGCCCTCCTGATCGGGCTTCTGGTGGGCAACGTCGTGCGTCCGGGCAGCGGCTTTAACGTAAATGTCGCCACGCTGGACGCCAAGTCGGTCGCCGATTATGCCGGCCAGGCAAAAGCGCAAAGCGTCACCGAATTTCTGATGCACATCATCCCGACGACAGTGGTGGACGCCTTCGCCAAGGGAGATATCCTCGAAGTAGTTTTGGTGGCCTTGCTGTTCGGCTTTGCGCTGTCGGCCGCGGGAGCGCAAGCCAAACCGCTGGTCGAACTCATCGACTCCCTCACTCATGTCGTATTCCGAGTGGTGAACATTCTGATGAAATTCGCGCCGGTTGGAGCCTTCGGCGCGATGGCGTACACGGTCGGCAAGTTCGGCCTTGCTTCGCTCGGTCCGCTGGCCAAACTGATCGGAACCTTCTGGCTCACCTCGGTGCTCTTTGTCGTGATCGTACTCGGCGCCATCGCCTGGGCCGCCAGCTTTAACATCTTTCGCTTTCTGGCCTATATCAAGGAAGAGATCCTGCTGGTGTTAGCCGTTAGTTCGTCGGAGATTGCGATCCCGACTTTGATGGCCAAGCTTGAGAAACTCGGCTGCTCCAAGTCTCTCGTCGGGCTAGTGGTCCCGACCGGATTTACCTTCAACACGGATGGAACCAGTCTTTACATGACCATGGCCGCACTGTTCGTGGCACAGGCCACCAATACCCATCTGAGTCTGACCCAGCAACTCACCATTCTCGCCGTAGCGGTTCTTACTTCCAAGGGCGCCAGCGGCGTGCAGGGCGCATCTTTCATCGCGCTCGTGGCCACACTTTCTGTGATCCCAACCATTCCCGTTGCAGGCATGGCGTTGATTCTCGGAATTGACCGCTTCCTGAGCATGTTCAGAGCCTTGGTCAACATGATTGGGAACGGGGTAGCGACGCTGGTCCTGGCGCACTGGGAGGGGGAATTGGATCGCGAAACCCTGAAGAAACACTTAGCCCGACCGGTTTAACAGTCTGCCGACAATCCCTCCATCGGCACCGCTTTTGCCCGGAGCAGCGCTTCAAAGCGCTGCCCCACCCGCCGCACGCCCGAGTTTTTTATGGGGCGATTTCTGGCGCCCGAGTTCGGGTTGAATCATTGGGCCCGCTACTTCGTTTCCAAACCTGGTAACAACCGGTTCGGTCACACGTCGCGACGTCTTACGTGAACGCTTAGCTATCCCCATAGACCGGCACGGCTGCACCATGAATCACTTTGGCATCGTCGCTGCACAAAAACAGGATGACACGCGCGATTTCCTGGGGCTTCGGCCACTTTGCAAAGTCGGCGTTAGGCATGGCTTTGCGGTTCGCCTCCGTGTCGATGATGCTGGGGAGAATCGAGTTGACCCGCACTCCGGTACCCTTTACTTCCGCGGCCAACGAATCCATCAGTGCCAACGCACCCGCCTTGGAAGCGGCATAGGCGGCTGCACCGGCACCATGATCCAACGCGGCTTTTGCGGCAACGTTTACGATCGCTCCATGTCTTTGTTTGAGCATCACCGGTATCGCGGCACGCGATAACGCGTACCCCGAGCACAAGTTCAGCGCGAGCATCTGGTCGAAAACCTTCGTCTCCAGTTCCCACAAGTTCACGCCGCCGGCGTAGCCACCCACTGTATTCACCAAGGCGTCCAGGCGGCCGTGTTCTGCCAGAACTCTGTCCATGAGTTGGCGCACAGCAGTTTCATCGGTGACATCAACCCGGTGCCCCTCGATCTGGTCTCCCGCGATCAATGAGCCATTCGCGCCGGATTCGCTCTTGACGGCATCGAACTCTTTCTGCTCCCGATAGGTGACAACCACCTTGGCGCCTTCCTCCAGAAACGCGAGGCTCACCGCGCGTCCCAGTCCGCCCGTGCCACCGGCGACCAGCACCAACTTGCCTGCGAATCTCACACTCATTGGCTCCTGCCCTGGGCGCTGAACTCAGGCCACTTTAGAGCTGCGTTCGGCTTGTCCGAGAAACGCCAGCAGTTCACGGTTCACTTTCTCGGCGTGGGTCCAAAGAATGCCGTGCGGTCCGCCTTCCACCACCACCAGTTTGCTTCCTTTAACAAATTCCGGTGTGCGCTTCCCGGTGGCGGCAAGGGGGAGAATCCGGTCGGCATCGCCGTGCACGACCAGCGTGGGCACGTCAATGCGCGCAAGATCTTTTCGAAAATCGGTCAACCATGCCGAAACGCAATCCAGAGTGCCCTTGGGCGAGGCGCCGGCTGCGATGTTCCAGCTTAGCTGCACCACCTGGTCACTGATCAGTTTGCCGCCCAAGATGTCCACGTTGTAGAAGTTTGCGAGAAACTGGGCGAGAAAGGCTGGACGATCGGCGACAATCGCTTTCTCAATCCCCTCGAACACAGCGCGGTCGACACCTTCCGGGTTATCACTGGTCTTCAGCAGGAATGGCGGAATCGAAGAGATGAATACCGCATTGCTCACGCGTTCTGATCCGTAGGCACCCAGATAGCGGGCCACCTCACCGCCCCCCATCGAAAAACCTACCAGTGCGAATTCGCGAAGGTCGAGCTTGGTCACAAGCTTGTGCAGGTCCTCGGCAAACGTGTCGTAGTTGTAGCCTTCGATCGGCTGGCTTGACTTGCCAAACCCCCTGCGGTCGTAGGTGATGACTCGGTGACCCGCTTTCAGCAGGGCTGAAATTTGTTTCTCCCAGGAAGCACCGCTCAGCGGCCAGCCGTGGACCAACACGACCGGCTTACCCGAGCCGTGATCCTCGTAGTAGAGATCGATGTTGCCGGAGTTTTCCTTACCAACTGTAATGTATGGCATTGAGATTCTCCTTTCGCTTGTGTGGGTTGATGTTGATGGCCAGGCGGTCAGCGAACGTCCTGGCAAGTTTAGATGTCTAACGCGTCAAGAGGTCGCGATTTATCTCCAACACAAAACGAGGTCCGCGCTCGGTCGCGTCAGCTGCCAATGCCGGGTCTACTATTCATCTATGTCCCTGGCCCATGGGTGTCGCATCCGTTTTCATGAGATTCCAGCACTCCCGAGCAATCATCCAGTCTTCCTGTGCGTGAATGACTAAAACGCGGACGGTCGCATTCGGAGCAGAGATATCCTCATCCATGGGCAAGCGTGCGTTCTTCCCCTGGTCGAGCCTCAAGCCAAGGAACGCAAAATTGTCACACACCGCAGCGCGAACTTCGGGGGAGTTTTCGCCGACTCCTGCGGTGAATACGAGAGCATCAATTCCGCCCAGCACGGCAACCATGGCGCCAATTCCCGAGCGCAGGCGATGGACATAAATATCAAACGCCAGCTTTGCCCGCGACATTCTTGCAGGTTCTTTGCCGTTCTTGCTGGCGGCGAGAATCTGCCGCATATCGCTGGAAATTCCCGACACGCCGAGCAGTCCCGACTTCTGATTAAGGACCTTGTCAAGTTGCTGGCCCGAGACCTGTCTCTGTCGTATCAGATAGGTAAGGATGCCCGGATCCACGGAGCCCGAGCGCGTGCCCATCATGAGACCCTCTAGCGGGGTAAAACCCATGGTCGTGTCCACGCTTCGACCTTCGCGAATCGCCGCCAAAGAACAACCATTCCCCAGGTGGCAAGTCACCAGTTTCAGGGAATTCAGGTTCTTGCCCAGCAGCTGCGCAGCGCGCTGTGCGCAATACTGGTGATTGATCCCGTGGAATCCATAGCGGCGAATCCCTTGCTCGAACCAATCGTATGGGCCAGGGTAGGTGGCCGCCGCTAAAGGCATGGTGCGATGAAAGCCGGTGTCGAAGACGGCGACCTGCGGCACTGGGCCCAGCAATTTCGCGACAATCTCCATGCCTTCCAGTTCGGCGCGATTGTGGAGCGGCGCAAAAACGGAAACGCTTTCGATCGCCGACTTGACTTCAGGAGTAACGAGCGAGGGCTCGAAATGTTGCGGACCGCCGTGGACAACCCGGTGTCCCACAACATCGAGAGCAGAAGGAGCGGAAAGCGCTTGCTTCTCGCCGCTCCATAAGCTCCGGAGCAAGCGCTTGATGGCTTCCCCACGAGAGGCCACCGATGTCTGGTCTTTCCGGGAAACTCCGCGGGAGTTCTTTATCGAGTATTCAGCCTTGTCATCTGCCCACTCGATCTTACCCTCCCAAATGCAACCCGGTGGATCGTCTGGGAGCGTATCTCCAATTTTGTACAGACAACTCTTCTGGCTGCTGGAGCCGGAGTTGAGAACGAGCACATTCATCAGTAGGGCCAGGTCCAGTCCCGGATTTCCGGCAAATCGTCTCCGCGTTCGTGAATGTATTGTCGATGTTCGACCAGCTTATTGCGCAACAACTGCTTGAAGTGGCCTCCAACTTTCTGCAGTCTGGGAACTCGGTCCACCACATCCCCAGCCAAGTGGAAGCGATCCAGATCGTTCAGGACCGTCATATCGAACGGCGTGGTGGTCGTGCCCTCTTCTTTATAGCCGCGAACATGCAGGTTGTCGTGATTGTGTCGGCGATACGTAAGACGGTGAATCAACCAGGGATAGCCGTGATAGGCGAAGATGATCGGCTTATCGACCGTGAACATGGAGTCGAAATCGACATCCGAGAGACCGTGGGGATGCTCGCTCGAAGGCTGAATGGTCATCAGATCGACAACATTCACCACGCGAATCCTGATGTCGGGGAAATGCTGTCGCAAAAGATCGACCGCCGCCAACGTTTCGAGCGTAGGGACGTCACCCGCGCAAGCCATCACGACATCGGGTTCGGCCCCCTTGTCTGTACTCGCCCACTCCCAAATGCCAATCCCGGTAGTGCAGTGTTCGATGGCTGACTCCATATCGAGAAATTGCAATGCGGGCTGCTTGCCGGCAACGATCACATTGACATAATGGCGGCTCCGCAGACAATGATCGGCGACGGAAAGCAGGCAGTTGGCGTCGGGCGGGAGGTAAACTCGGACGATATCGGCTTTCTTATTCACCACATGATCGATGAAGCCGGGATCCTGATGAGTGAATCCGTTGTGATCCTGCCGCCACACGTGAGAAGTTAACAAGTAGTTGAGCGATGCGATCGGACGCCGCCACTCGATCTCGCGGGTAACCTTCAGCCACTTGGCGTGCTGGTTGAACATGGAATCAATAATGTGGATGAAGGCTTCGTAGCAGGAGAAGAAGCCATGGCGGCCGGTGAGTAAATAACCTTCCAGCCAGCCTTGGCACATGTGCTCACTGAGCATCTCCAGTACACGCCCGCGCTGCGAGAGATGTTCGTCAACCGGGAGGATTGGCTCCATCCATTGCTTCTCGGTGACCTCATAGAGAGCCTCCAGCCGGTTCGAGGCCGTCTCATCCGGGCCGAAAACGCGGAAGTTCTTGGAGTCGGCGTTCCGCTTCATCACGTCGCGCAAAAATCCGCCGAGCACGCGCGTGGCTTCCGCATTCTCGATGCCAGGCTTAGCAACGCTGACTGCATAATTGCGAAAGTCAGGCATGACCAAATCGCGCAACAACAAGCCGCCGTTGGCATGTGGATTCGCTCCCATCCTGCGATCGCCCTTGGGAGCCAACTCCGCGAGTTCGGAAATCAACTTGCCATTCTCGTCAAACAATTCCTCGGGCCGATAACTTCTCATCCAGTCTTCCAGGATCTTCAGGTGCGCCGGCTTCGACTGCAGATCAGCCACCGGCACTTGATGTGCGCGCCATGTGCCCTCTACCGGCTTTCCATCGACCATTTTCGGTCCCGTCCAACCCTTCGGGCTGCGCAAGATCACCATCGGCCAGGTTGGCAGGCCCAGGTCTCCGCCACTCCGCGCGTGGTCTTGAATCGAGCGAATTTCGTTCACTATGGTGTCCAAAGTTCCAGCCATGAGTTGATGCATCGCTTCGGGCTCGTGTCCCTCGACAAAATACGGCTTCCAGCCGTAGCCGGTAAACAGATGGGTGAGTTCCGCATCGTCCATCCGCGCCAGCACGGTTGGATTCGCGATCTTATAGCCGTTGAGATGAAGAATCGGCAACACCGCGCCGTCGCGCGCCGGGTTCAAGAACTTGTTGCTATGCCAACTCGTCGCCAGCGGCCCCGTTTCCGCTTCGCCGTCTCCCACCACGCAACATGCGAGCAGGTCCGGGTTGTCGAACACCGCGCCGCAGGCATGCATGATCGAATAACCCAGTTCCCCACCTTCATGGATGGAGCCGGGAGTTTCGGGCGCCGCATGGCTCGGAATTCCGCCGGGGAAGGAAAACTGTTTGAACAGCCTCTGTATGCCCTCTTCGTTTTGAGTGATGTTCGGATAAAACTCGCTGTAGGTGCCCTCCAAGTACGTATTCGCGACCATTCCGGGCCCGCCGTGGCCGGGGCCAGCCAGGTAGATGACATTCAGATCGTAGTTCTTAATCAGGCGATTGAAATGGGCGTAGATGAAGTTCAGACCGGGCGTGGTACCCCAGTGCCCGAGTAGTCGCGGCTTGATGTGCTCGATTTTCAGTGGTTCGCGGAGAAGCGGATTGGCATACAGATAAATCTGGCCTACGGAAAGATAGTTGGCCGCGCGCCAGTAGGCGTCGATCTTGCGCAGCTCTTCGGGCGTGAGGGGCTGGATGGAAATATGATGCGGCGCGGAGTCTAGCGAGGCTAACGGAGTCATCGAATCTCCCCTTCTATTTCATGATGTGTCCTATCTTAAATTCTTGCAGTCACCTCCGCCAGGGCAGGAGGCATTCCCTTCGTGATCCTCATCACACGCGACTGTACCGCCCGTCATGGCTACAGATACTGCGGGCATTGATACTGGAGGCAAGTTTTGCGGACGGGAGGACGTCATGCTGATGCTATATCGTCTCGTTCGGCTGATCGAGACCCACTCCCAAGCGCTGGCCGCTTGCCTTCTCGATCGAGTCCAGAATTCCGAGTTGACCCAAAGCTACCAAAACGTCCCATCGGAAGAACTGAAAGAACGGGTGTACGAGATCTACCGTCATCTGGGGGAGTGGCTCATGGGCAAGGATGAACTCTACCTTGAGCAACGCTATTTGCAGATTGGGGCGCGGCGGGCCCGCCAGCGCGTACCTTTGAGCGAGGTGATTTGGGTGATCGTTTTGACGAAGGAGAACCTCTGGGATTTCATCAAGAAGGAAGCGGTTTTGGAGCGCCCGGTGGAGGTGTTCGGCGAACTGGAAATGATGCAGTTATTGGAGCAGTTCTTTGATCGAGCAATATACTACGCCTCGGTCGGTTACGAACAGGCGGTCGCGGACCCGGCTCTCGGGGAAATTAGCGCACCAAACAAGAAGGTATAAATGGCTTAATCCGAGTAGTGGGTGCAGGCCAGCTGCGTTCTGGAATAGCGCAAACACGGAACAGACAGTCCCGGCTGTCAGGAGCTGACCATTTTTTCCAGCGCGGCTTTATTGCGGATCACCAGAGTGGCGCCCTTCAACTGCACCAATTGCCGTTTCTTGAAATCAGAGAACAAGCGGCTAACGGTTTCACGGGTCGTGCCGATCATTTCGGCGATTTCCTCATGCGTAAGCGTCAGCTTCACCTGCCGAGGATCGCCATTGTCCGCTGTATTGGACCATCCCAGCAGCAATTTTGCGAATCGCTGGGAAGGGGAGTTGCTGAGTCCCAGTGCGCGGATCCCTTCATACGCCGTGTAGTAATTGCGGCTTAGCTGCTCCGCCACTCGCAGAGCCACTTCTCCATATTCCCGCATGAAGTGCAACAAGGCATCCCGGGTAATGAAATTTGCCTGGCCCGGTTCGATCATCTCGGCGGTCACTTCGTAAGGCCGATTGGAAATCGTGGCGCTGAGCCCAAGAACATCTCCCGCTTCCGAGATTTTGGTGATGACGGTTTTGCCCTCAGCCGATGACGTCGAGAGCTTCGCTTTGCCCGCGCAAAGCACAAATACCCCACGTGGCTGCTGTCCCTCGATAAAGAGCATCGCGGATTTGGGGTAGACCGCGGTGGATTTGATCTCATTCAACCGCTGCACCGCGGCCACCGGCAGATTGCAGAATAGGTGTTCCTCCCGCATCGGGCAGGTGAGGCAGTTGTCGAGGATGGTCAGGCCGTAGGGAGCGCGCATTCGGCACAGCTAGCTGTGAAAATTGTATCACCGATCACGCCGTGATCAGGATCACGATAGGACGTGACTACACGCATGGTCTCCACCGCCCCTCTGCGAGGAAAATCTGGGTCTATGGAAGCTGTGCAGATGGAGGTCTCCATGAGCGCCGCAGCCGAAGTCCGAGAACCGGAAAGTAAAAAGCCGGTCGAGGTGTGGGATCCACCGCCAGTGCCGCCCTCCGCACGAGCCGCCGCTCAGACAAGGGGCCCGCATCCAGGGTCAGGTCTGGCTCACCGCAATCATCTCCAAGACTGGCGAGATCCAGAACCTCGTGTTGGTAAGCGAAGATCCCCTGCTGGTGCCGGCTGCTATAGAAGCCGTCAAGCAGTGGCGCTAGTGTCCGTTCCTGCTAATGGTGAACCGGCGGAAGTGGAAACCACGATCAGGGTAAATTTCGATCTTTCCTACTGAGGTCTTGATGCTCGTGTGATTTTGAAATGCGGGAACAAGGGGGGTAACACTATGGAAGAAGTACATCGGTTTCGAGTAGTTGCCTGGTGGGCCTCGGGCCGGACTGGCATTGCAAAGTCCAGCTCCGCGCCCAATGCGATCCATTTCACTTCGCCGCCTGCTTTTGGGGGCTTGGAAGGCAGGTGGACACCGGAAGACTTGCTGCTCTGCGCGGTCGCCAGTTGCTACACGACAACCTTTCGGACACTCGCAGAATACTCGAAGTTGGAGTACACCGACCTGCAGGTGGACGTGGAAAGCGCGATCAGCAAGGCGGACACAGGCTACGGCTTCGGCGAAGTGTTCATTCGCGCGAATCTGATAATTCCGCAAGAAGAGGAACGGGCACGGGCCATCAAGCTTTTACACAAGGCCGAGGAGCTATGCCTGGTGTCTCGTGCGCTCTCGGTCGAACAGCGATTTGAACCACGCGTACAGGCGCGTAAACCACCAGTGGAAGTTGACCAACCTGTGCCAGTTTCCGGCAAAGAGGGTTGTTGATGAAACACGGAAGCGCAATGGTTGTCGTGCTTGCCCGAGCTGCTGCATGACCTAGCCATCACCGAGAAGATGACAGCCCCCTGGCAGGCTGCGGAAAAACTCAATTTCGCGCTTGATTTTGGGTGGCGCAGCGCTTCAGCGCTGCGGTAACTGCCTTGTTTTGAATTCGGCTTCAGCCGCTGAGGTCGCACTCTCGGCTCAAAAGCTAGTTTTTCGCAGCCTCCTAAACATCCGCCGATAATCTATCCTTGAGATGGCGGTTTTCGCCGCGGCAAGATTGAGAAGATGAGGAGCGTTTATGAGTTCGACCGAGGCTGATCTCGTGGGACGACCGCCGAATGCAGAGAAACAGACAGCACCAGAGAGATACGGCCTGGACGCAGTGTTTGCTCCAAACTCGGTGGCCGTCATCGGCGCGACCAGCCGTCCCGGCACCGTAGGCCGCGCCGTTCTGGAGAACCTGCTGCACGGGAAATTTCAAGGAAAAGTATATGCCGTCAACGCCAAGCATCCGGAAGTGCTGGGGCTCAAAACCTACGGGAGCATTCGCGACATCCGTGGGCTTGTGGATCTGGCTATAGTTGCCACCCCGGCGGCGACGGTCCCACAGCTCATTGGAGAGTGCGTGGATGCCGGCGTCAAGTCGGCGGTTGTGATTTCTGCTGGATTCAGGGAACACGGTTCGGAAGGCGCTGCACTCGAACGGCAAATTCAAGAACAGTTGCAGCGCGGTTCCATGCGCTTGATTGGCCCAAACTGCCTGGGCATTATGAACCCGGCGACCGGGTTGAATGCCACTTTCGTCAAAGATGCGCCCAGGGCGGGCAACGTCGCGTTCCTGAGTCAAAGTGGAGCGCTTTTGGTTGCGATCCTCGACTGGAGCGAGCGCGAACAAGTTGGCTTCAGCGCGATCGTCTCTACCGGCTCGATGCTGGATGTTGGTTGGGGCGATTTGATCTACTACTTTGGCGACGACCCACACACCAAGAGCATCCTGATCTACATGGAATCGGTGGGAGATGCGCGGTCGTTCTTGTCGGCAGCGCGTGAAGTCGCACTCAGCAAGCCGATCATCGTGATCAAAGCCGGTCGATCGCAAGAGGCTTCGCGCGCTGCGGCCTCACATACCGGGGCGCTCACGGGCAGCGACGAAGTGCTGGACACGGCCTTCCGCCGGTCGGGAGTTTTGCGGGTGCACAATATCGCGGATCTTTTCTACATGGCGGAAGTGCTCGGCAGACAACCCCGCCCCAAGGGCCCGCGGCTTACGATCCTGACCAATGCGGGCGGCCCTGCGGTTTTGGCTACGGACTCGCTGGTGGCCAATGGTGGAGAACTGGCCGAGCTTTCTCCAGAGAGTCTGCGGCGCCTGGATGAGTTCCTCCCTTCCCACTGGAGTCATAACAATCCCATTGATGTTCTCGCCGATACTGATTCCGAGCACTATGCTCGCGCCCTCGACATTGCTGCGAAAGACCCGAACAGCGATGGGCTCCTGGTCATCCTTGTCCCGCAAGCCATGGCCGATCCTTTGCAGGTTGCAGAACGCTTGAAACCGTACGCCAAAGAATATGGCAAGCCCGTGCTCGCCAGCTGGATGGGAGGGAACAGCGTTGCCGCCGGCGAAGCCGTCCTGAATTCCGCGAGCATTCCAACGTTTCCATATCCCGACACAGCCGCACGGGCTTTCACGTACATGTGGCGATACACGTACAACCTGCGCGGACTCTACGAAACTCCCACACTGAGCGACCAATCTGAGATGGAGAGCGCGTCTCGCAATCAGGTCGCGCAAATCATTCAGAATGCGCGAAGGCACAACCGCGTTCTGCTCACCGAGTTGGAATCGAAGGAGTTGTTGTCGCTTTACGGCATCCCCATGGTGGAGACACGCTTTGCGGCCAACGAGGACAAGGCGGCCACACTGGCTTCGGAACTTGGCTTTCCGGTGGTGCTGAAAGTCTTCTCCAAAACCATCACGCACAAGACGGATGTGGGCGGAGTCAAACTGAACTTGCAAGATGAAGCGGCGGTCCGCTCTGCCTATCGCGCCATCCAGTCTTCGGTGGCGGAGAAAGCTGGCCCTGACCAATTCTCCGGCGTCACATTCTCCGGAGTAACGGTGCAGCCGATGGTGCAGCTCGAGGGCTACGAATTAATCCTCGGCAGCAGCGTGGACCCACAGTTTGGGCCAGTCATCCTGTTCGGTTCTGGTGGCCAGCTTGTCGAAGTGTTTCGCGACCGCGCCCTGGCGCTTCCACCACTGAACACGACGCTGGCGCAAAGAATGATGGAGCAAACACGAATCTTCACCGCGCTGAAGGGAGTCCGCGGACGCAGGCCGGTCAACATGGCGGCCCTGGAGAACCTGTTAGTCCGCTTCAGTCAACTCGTGCTCGAACAGCGATGGATTGCGGAAATTGACATCAATCCCCTGCTGGCTTCACCGGAGCGCCTGCTGGCCCTCGATGCCAGAATCGTGTTGCACGGGCCCGCCGTGACCCTCGACCAGCTGCCCAAGCCCGCGATCCGTCCCTATCCCTTACAGTATGTCTCGTCCTGGACAATGAACGACGGAAATCAGGTTACCATCCGCCCGATTCGCCCTGAAGACGAACCCCTGATGGTCAGGTTTCACGAGACGCTTTCCGATCGCAGCGTCTATTTGCGCTACTTCGGCTCGCTCAGCCTCAGCAGGCGGGTGGCACATGAGCGGCTGTTACGCATCTGTTTCGGTGATTACGACCGCGAAATGGCACTGGTCGCCGAGCGCACCGATCCCGGCACAGGAGAACGCCAGATCATCGCCGTCGGGCGTATGAACAAGCTTCACGCCAGGAATGAAGCGGAAGTCGCGGTGCTGGTTTCAGATCAGTATCAAAATCTGGGTTTGGGAAATGAATTGCTCCGCCGTGTCGTCCAGATTGCCCGAGATGAAAAGTTAAGCCAGGTGTCCGCGGAAATGTTGCCTGACAACATAGCGATGCGGACCATCATGAGGCGCCTTGGCTTTCGTGTTCGCGCGGGCGAAGATCTAACTTCGCTCCAGGTCTTCCTGGGCCTCTGAACGATTTCGCAGCCCTCGGTGAAGTCGGGTCCGGAGCGGCGCACGAGCGACACCTTTCATGAATTGTCATCCCGACCCTGAGCTTGTCGAAGGGGAGGGATCTGCAGTTCGCTGCAAAATGCAGATTCCTCGCTTATGACAAAGTCCGGTGAATTGAGAGTTGCATCATTCTTTCCGTTTGTGATCTGGATCACACGTCTCAGTGAGCCGTGTTCCCGACAACATCCCCTCGTTCCGTCATGCTCTATATGACCGTTCCCTCAGAGCGGTCTGTCGAAGTCACCGAGAAGTCCAGAAGGGGATGTCATGAAGCGTAAGGTCAAGACCATGGACGCCAACGAGGCAGTCGCAAGTGTCGCATACCGCCTCGATGAGGTCATCGCCATTTATCCCATCACGCCATCGTCGAACATGGGCGAATGGGCGGACCAATGGTCGTCGGAAGGTGTACCCAACATCTGGGGTACCGTGCCTCACGTGGTCGAAATGCAAAGCGAAGGCGGCGCCGCCGGGGCCGTTCATGGCGCGCTCCAGACCGGAGCCTTGGCCACGACCTTCACGGCGTCGCAAGGCCTGCTGCTGATGATCCCTAACATGAACAAGATCGCAGGTGAACTTACGCCTACGGCATTTCACGTGAGCGCGCGCACGGTTGCAACCCACGCACTCTCGATCTTCGGCGACCACTCGGATGTGATGTTCTGCCGAACCACAGGCTTCGCGATGCTCTGCTCGAACTCTGTCCAGGAGGCAATGGACTTAGCGCTCATCGCGCATGCGGCCACTCTCGAAACCCGTATCCCTTTCTTGCATTTCTTTGACGGCTTCCGCACTTCGCATGAAGTCAACAAGATCGAGATGCTCACCGAAGATGACATGCACGCCCTCATCAACATGGATCGCGTCTTCGAGCACCGCCAGCGAGCGCTTTCTCCGGACCATCCCGTGTTGCGCGGCACCGCACAAAATCCTGACGTCTACTTTCAGGCGCGTGAAGCCTGCAATCCTTACTACGAGGTCTGCCCGGATAAGGTCCAGGCGGTAATGGACAAGTTTTCCCAGGTCGTGGGGCGTTCGTATCACCTGTTCGACTACGTGGGCGCGCCCGATGCCGAGCGCGTGATCGTCATGATGGGTTCGGGCGCCGACGCTGCCCACGAAACGGTGGACTATCTGAACGATCATCTGAACAAGCCCGGCGAGAAGGTTGGCCTCCTGAAAGTCCGCCTGTACCGCCCGTTTTCCGTCAAGCGATTCCTCGAGGCGCTTCCCCCAACCGCGCGCAAAATTGCCGTCCTCGATCGCACCAAGGAGGCTGGCGCCGGGAGAGAGCCGCTCTATCTTGACGTCGTCAACGCGATTCAAGAAGGAATCAAGCTGGGCTATGGAACGCTGAAAGTCGCGCCGGAAATCATCGGCGGACGTTACGGTCTTTCCTCAAAAGAATTCACGCCCGCCATGGTCAAAGCCGTTTATGACAATCTGGCGAAGCCCAATTCCCAGATAAAAGACCACTTCACCGTCGGCATTCAGGACGACGTGAGCCATACCAGCCTCGATTACGATTCCGATTTCTCCATCGAGCCCGAGAATGTGGTGCGAGCTATGTTCTACGGCCTGGGCGCGGATGGCACCGTTGGCGCGAACAAGAACTCGATCAAGATCATCGGCGAAAACACTGACAACTACGCGCAAGGCTACTTCGTCTACGACTCCAAGAAGTCTGGCGCGATGACCGTTTCGCACCTGCGTTTCGGGCCGCAGCCGATCCGATCCAGCTACCTAATTTGCAAGGCCAACTTCGTGGCCTGCCATCAATGGATTTTCCTCGAGCGCTACGACATGCTCAGCACGCTGGTTCCGGGCGGCGTCTTCCTGCTCAATAGTCCTTTTGGCCGGGACGAAGTTTGGGATCATCTGCCGCGCGAAGTCCAGACGCAATTGATCGCCAGGAAGGCCAGGTTTTTCATCATTGACGCCTATCAGGTGGCTCGCGAGACCGGCATGGGCTCGCGGATGAATACCATTCTGCAGACCTGCTTCTTCGCCATCTCCAAGGTCCTGCCTCGCGAACAGGCCATTGAAGCCATTCGCCAGTCCATCCGCGACACCTACGGCAAGAAGGGTGAGGAGGTCGTACAGCAGAACCTGCGCGCCGTGGACGAAACTCTGGCCCACCTGTTCGAGGTCAGCGTACCCGAGAAAGTCACGAGTCAGACCGAAATGCCACCCGCATTCTCTCCACAGGCGCCCCAGTTTGAGCGCGATGTGCTCGGCGTAATCTACGCCGGCCACGGCGATGAGATCCCCGTGAGCGCTTTCCCAGCCGATGGAACCTTCCCTACCGGCACCGCAAAATGGGAAAAGCGCAACATCGCGCTCGAGATTCCTGCGTGGGATACGAAGATCTGTATTCAGTGCGGCAAGTGCGCCATGGTCTGCCCTCACGCCGTGATCCGTATCAAGGTCTACGATTCAAAGCAGCTAGAAGGCGCGCCCGCAACGTTCAAGTCTACCGAGGTGCGCGACAAGGACAAAGACTGGCAGGGCCTGAAGTACACCATCCAGGTTGCGCCCGAAGACTGCACCGGATGCGGCATCTGCGTCGACATCTGTCCCGCCAAGAACAAGAGCGAGACCCGCCTGAAAGCGATCAACATGGTGCCGCAGCCACCGCTGCGCGAGCCTGAGCGCGACAACTGGGATTTCTTCCTCAAAATTCCAGAACTGGATCGCCGAAAGATCAAAATCACGAATATCCGCCAGCAACAGATACAGGAACCTCTGTTTGAATTTTCCGGAGCCTGCTCGGGATGCGGCGAGACGCCATATCTGAAGCTGCTTTCCCAGCTCTTCGGAGATCGCTCCGTGGTTGCCAACGCCACCGGTTGCTCTTCGATCTACGGCGGGAACCTGCCGACTACGCCCTGGGCTAAGAATGTCGACGGCCGCGGGCCGGCCTGGTCGAATTCCCTGTTTGAAGACAATGCTGAGTTCGGTCTGGGATTCAGGCTCTCTATCGACAAGCAGACCGAATTCGCCCGTGAACTGGTGCGCCGCCTGTCTGGGGCCATCGGAGAAGAACTCGCCACCGCTCTAGTGACGTCGCCGCAGAAGGACGAAGCCGACATTTTCGAGCAGCGGCAGCGAGTCGAACTGCTGAAGGAGAAGCTACAGAGTCTGAATTCCCCAGACGCAAAGCAACTACTGGCCCTCGCCGACATGCTGGTGAAGAAGAGCGTTTGGATCGTCGGCGGCGACGGCTGGGCTTACGACATTGGCTACGGCGGCCTCGACCACGTGCTCGCCAGCGGACGCAACGTGAACCTGTTGGTGCTCGACACCGAGGTTTATTCCAATACCGGCGGCCAGGCCTCGAAATCCACGCCGCGGGGGGCAGTGGCGAAGTTCGCGGCAGGAGGCAAACCGGGGCCAAAGAAAGACCTGGGGATGATGGCCATGAGTTACGGCAATGTCTATGTGGCAAGTGTCGCCATGGGCGCCAAGGACGAACACACACTTAAGGCGTTCCTTGAAGCGGAAGCCTACGACGGCCCCAGCCTCATCATTGCTTACTCACACTGCATCGCACACGGCATCAACATGACGACGGCCATGTCAGACCAGAAAGTCGCGGTTGACTCGGGTCAGTGGCTGCTCTATCGTTATCATCCGGAGCGCACCCTCGCCGGTGAGAATCCACTAATCCTCGATTCCCGCACGCCCACGCGCAAAGTTCGGGACTATCTACAGCAGCAGACGCGTTTCAAAATGCTCCTCAAGAGTAAACCTGAGGACGCCAAGCGGCTGTGGCAGGAGGCGCAGCAGGATGCTGAGACTCGCTATCGTCTGTACGAATATCTGGCGCAACGCAAACCAGAGCCGTCCGCGACTCCGGCGGAGACGCGCCACGATCCGCCCGCACCGGTAGAAACGGGGAATTAGCAGCTTGCACTTAAGGAGACTTTGATCACGGTGAATTGTAGCGCCGGCATCTTGCCGGCTGTCCCGAGGGCGTCACGCCCTCGGCGCGGCGGGCGGGGGACGGCGGCGCTACGGCCATATAACAAGGGCTGGTCAGTAGCGGAAATCACGCGGTCACAGTACCAGCGACTCTCATTACGAAGAGGAAACATCATGGACCTAACGACGAAATATCTTGGCCTGCAGTTGCGCACGCCGCTGGTCGCCTCCGCATCCCCGATTTCGCAGGAAATCAGCCGAATCCGTAGCCTCGAAGATGCCGGCGCCTCGGCCGTCGTGCTTTACTCCCTGTTCGAAGAACAACTGCATCAGGAGGCCCTTGAGCTTGAACTCCATCTCAACGCTGGCACCGAGAGCTTTGCCGAGTCACTCACTTATTTTCCCCAGTCCAGCGAATTCCACACCGGACCCGAGGGCTATCTCGATCACATTCGCAAAGCCAAAGAAGCAGTGGACATTCCGATTATCGCTAGCCTCAACGGCGCAACCCTGGGCGGTTGGACCAAGTATGCCAAACAGGTCGAGCAGGCTGGAGCCGACGCCATCGAGTGCAATCTCTATTTCATTCCAACCAACACGGAGATCCTTGGTTCCGAGATAGAAACGACCTATGCCGACATTCTCCGCGAAGTAAAGACTTCGGTTCACATTCCGGTGGCGGCCAAGCTCAGTCCATTTTTCAGCAATTTGGCTAATATGGCAAAGCGGCTGGACCAGTTGGGCACAGACGGCCTGGTGCTGTTCAATCGCTTCTACCAGCCCGATATCGATCTGGAAGAATTGGAAATTAAACCCAACGTGCTTCTTAGCAGCCCGCAGGCCTTACGACTGCCCCTCACTTGGATCGGCATTCTCTATGGCCGCATCCGGGCCAGCCTGGCGGCGACCAGTGGCGTGCATGGCCCGGAGGACGCAATCAAGCTGCTCATGGTCGGCGCCGATGTGACGATGTTGTGCTCCACTCTATTGCGCAATGGCATCGGGCATCTTCGTCATATAGAGCAAGGGATGAGGGAGTGGATGGAAGATCACGAATATGAGTCTGTCCACCAGATGCAAGGCAGCATGAGCCAGCTCCGCTGCGCCGATCCAGGAGCCTTCGAACGCGCCCAATACATGCGAGCCGTGAAGGGGTTGCAGCACGTGCTCCAGACATGATGAGAGCTGTCAGCCATCAGCTATCAGTTTTCGACTTTCAGCCCTGAGTAACTGGTGGTGAAGCCGATCTTCGACTTCAACTCACCTAACCTTTGTCATCCTGAGCGAAGGACCTGCTGTTCGCGCACTGCAAACAAACAGGTCCTTCGCTTGGCTCAGGATGACAATTCGCAAGAGTCGTGCCTGCCAAAAAGCCAAAGGCCAAAAACTAATAGCCAACAGACTGATGGCTAACAGCTGATGGCTGAAATGTGATCTCACTCGCCCTCACACGTGACCCCTGTCACAGCCACATCGCGCCGCATTCCGGGACAATATCTTGTAAGCAACCGGACACATGTTCAAAATCCTGTACGCTGAGTTTCTGGCGCCCGGCATCAAACGGTTCGTCATCGAAGCGCCACGCATTGCCCATAAGTACAAACCGGGACAGTTCGTAATCCTGCGACTGTACGAGCAGGGCGAACGCATTCCGATCACCATCGAACACTCCGACCCCGAGCGCGGCACGATTCGTATTGTTGTGCAATCGATCGGAAAAACCACCAACCTGCTCAATTCCCTGAATACTGGCGATTCCATCTTGAATGTGGTTGGGCCGCTGGGGAAACCGTCGGAGATTGAGAAGTTCGGCACCGTGGTGGTGATGGGCGGCGGTGTGGGCACGGCGATGGCTTATCCGACGGCGGCGGCGCTGAAGCGCGCCGGCAATCGCGTGATCTCAATCGTCGGTGCGCGCAATAAAGAGCTGGTCATTCTGGAGCGCGAACTGCGCGAGGTCAGCGATGCGCTGATGATTACGACCGATGACGGAAGCTATGCCGACAAGGGCTTCGTTACCGACAAGCTTCGGCAGTTGATCGAGAACGGCGCGCGCATTGACCTGGTGCTGGCCATCGGTCCCGTCCCCATGATGCGAGCGGTGGCGGAGATGACGCGGAAGGAACACATCCGCACTATCGTCAGTCTGAACCCGATCATGATCGACGGCACTGGCATGTGCGGCGGCTGCCGCGTGTTGATCGACGGGAAAAGCGAGTTCGCCTGCGTGGACGGTCCCGAGTTCGATGCGCACCGCGTCGACTTCGCCGTGCTGGTACAGCGCAATTCGATGTACCGAGCCGCGGAGCAGAAATCGATGGAAGAATTCCAGCGCGAGACCATGAAGCAGCTCGAAACCGTTCATGCCGGACAGACCGGCGCATGCGCGGTGGAAGGAGACGGCCGGTGACACCACCCACCAAACAGCCCCCTAAACAAAAGTCGGCGAATCCTCTGCCCCTGAAAGAGCGCATGAAAGTGCCCCGGCAGCACATGCTGGAGCAGTCCCCGCTGGAGCGTGCCACCAATTTCACCGAAGTGAACCTGGGCTATTCCGAGGAACTGGCGCGCCAGGAGGCGCAGCGCTGCCTGGAGTGCCCCAAAGCAACCTGCACGACCGATTGTCCGGTGGGCGTCAAGGTAAAAGAGTTCGTGCAGTTGATCGTGGCCGGCGACTTCATGGGCGCCGCTGCCAAAATCCGCGAAGACAACGTGCTGCCGGCCATCACCGGGCGGGTATGCCCGCAGGAAGACCACTGCGAAGGCGGCTGTTTGATGGGCAAGAAGGTTCAGCCGCTGGGAATTGGCTATCTGGAGCGCTTCGTCGCTGACTATGAACAGGGTCACCTGGATATCAGCAACCTGCCCAAGGCGTCGCCGACGGGAAAGAAGGTCGCCATCGTGGGCAGCGGCCCCTCCGGCCTGACGGCTGCGGGCGATCTCGTCCAGCAGGGGCACCAGGTCCACGTATTCGAGGCGCTGCACACACCGGGCGGCGTGCTGGTGTATGGCATCCCCGAGTTCCGGCTGCCCAAACAAATCATCCGCGAGCAGATCGACTATATGCGCGCCATGGGGGTGGAGTTTGAAACGGATGTGGTGGTCGGAAAAACCGTGACTCTCGACGAGTTGATGGAAGAAGAGGGTTACGACGCAGTGTTCATTGGGACGGGCGCGGGATTGCCTCAGTTCATGAATATTCCAGGCGAACATCTGAACGGCGTCTACTCGGCGAACGAGTTCTTGACGCGCATCAACCTGATGCATGCTTACGAGTTCCCCAAGTATGACGAGCCCATGCTTGATTTGCATGGCAAGCAAGTCGCCGTGATTGGCGGTGGCAACACGGCGCTGGACGCCATTCGCTCGGCGTTGCGGCTGGGCGCGAGCAAAGCTTACGTGATCTATCGCCGCAGCGAGGCTGAGATGCCGGCACGCAAGGAAGAAGTGGAGCATGCCAAGCAGGAAGGCATCGAGTTTCGAGTGCTGACCAATCCCATCGAGTTCCTATCGGACGGCATGGGCTGGCTGGGGGCGGTGCGCTGCATGCGCATGGAACTGGGTGAAGCCGACGCGTCCGGACGCAGGCGCCCGGTGCCGGTCCAAGGCTCGGAGTTCGACCTGCCGTTGTCGGTTGCCGTCATCGCGATTGGTACGGGAGCGAATCCGCTAATCCAGAGCACCACACCCGGTCTGAACACGAACAAGCGGAATTACATCGAAGCGGACGCGATGACCCAGCGCACATCGCGAAGAGGCGTTTTCGCCGGCGGTGACATCGTCACCGGAAGTGCGACCGTGATTTTGGCCATGGGCGCTGGACGGCGCGCGGCAAAATCGATCCATGAGTATTTGACCACCTCTGGCGAGTGGTAACAGCTTGATTGGTAAGGGCTTAAGTGGTAAGCGCTTAAGCGGAGCTTGATGTGACGCGCCTCACTATGGCTCGTGTGTAAGGTCACAGCCCGAGGGGCGGAGAGGGCTTCTAATCGAGACTGGCGGGCTGCGCGCCGGACGGGAATTTCGCCCTGGGAGTAAATCGGGAGCGGAAGTGGGACTGTTGGATAGTACGGACAAGGGTAAGACGAATGTCCTGGGAACTTGACTACAAGAAAAAGTTGCGAACGCCAGAGGAGGCGCTGCGCTGTGTGCAGTCGGGAATGCGTGTCTACATTCAGCCGGGTTGCGCCGAACCTGAGACCCTGGTAGAGGCGCTAATGCGCCGCGCTCCCTATGTGCGGGACGTGGAAGTCGTCCACATGATGACCATGGGAGCGGCGCCTTATGTGGCTCCAGAGATGGCCGGGCACTTCCGGCATAACGCAATGTTTATCGGCCCCAATGTGCGCGAGGCCATCAACGAGGGCCGGGCCGACTACACGCCCATCTACCTGAGTGAGATTGAAGGACTATTCGAGAGCGGCGCCATGCCGATTGATGTCGCCCTAGTGCAACTCTCTCCACCGGATTCCCACGGCTTCTGCAGCTTTGGCGTGGGTGTGGATACGTCGCTCACCGCGG
>Ga0209117_1000278_pt1 | contig 26045 bp, 18 predicted proteins | sample BlaSpr_A8_OM2_M2_FD_187978 | JGI IMG/M metagenome (GOLD analysis project Ga0209117, IMG submission 187978) | Forest soil microbial communities from Thunder Bay, Ontario, Canada - Black Spruce, Ontario site 2_A8_OM2_M2 (SPAdes) (version 2) | ecosystem: Environmental > Terrestrial > Soil > Boreal... | reverse complement strand
CGCTTTTTCGATGCGCATCCTGAGCGTAACGCGGTCGGGAAAAAGCGACCCGACACTCGCCGACGGAAGTTTCCCGGTATCACGTTTGGAAGACGCCTTACCGCAAGCCGATTACGTCGTGCTGGCGGCGCCGGAGACGCCGGAGACAAAATCCTTGATCGGCGCGAAACAATTCGCGCGCATGAAACCCACCGCGGTTTTTATTAACGTGGCGCGAGGTTCCCTGCTCGATGAAGCAGCTCTCATCGCCGCACTCGAAACCGGCCAAATTGCCGGGGCGGCTCTGGACGTTGCCGCCCAGGAGCCGCTACCGCCCGAGAGCCCTCTGTGGACAACAAAGAATTTGTTCATCACCCCGCACAGTAGCGCCGTGAGCGAAGCCTTGTGGCCCCGGCAAACAGCCATGTTCATGGAATTGCTGGAGCGCTGGTTCGCCGGCAACGATCTATTCAACGTGGTTGATTTTTCGAGAGGATACTAACGTTAGCAGTATTGGAAGTCGATCGGTCGCTCGGATCGGAGATCACCACGCGGCTCCTCGGCTGAATGTCTGGCTGGTAGCTGAAACGGTCGGGTGCCAGGTCCGGCGGGTGGCCAATCCGCGCAACGTCCGCGGAAAACTAATCGCCGATATTGCCTTTGGGAGCGGTATAACCTTCGCGCGCGTAGACCACGTATTTTTGCTTCTTGCCCTTTTGGTCCTGCACCACGAGCGGACTTCCATCTGGCGCAACGAGTTGCACCTTGATCTTGTGAAACTTTCCGTCGCGCGTCCGATTCGCCGGAACGTAAGCCAGGCTGTATTGATTGCGCAAGCTAGCCACCACATCCTGAAAAATTCCGGGGAACTCTCCCTGGAACATCGGATTCCAGGCTCGCCCTCCGGTCATGTTCGCGAAGGTCTTGAGCTGGTTTTCCGCCTGATAGTAGCCGAGACGCCCGGCGCCGCCCATATACCCGTGGCTATCCATATATTCGACATAGTCACGAGACATGCCCACGCAAAAAATAGTTACGTCGGATTGTCTCAATTCCTTCATGGTTTGATCGAGGGTGTGCTTGCTGAAGGTATCCAGACCCGAAGCCAGCAGCAGGATTGATTTTTTCCCTTTCACGTCTTTCAGGCGGTCCACGGTTTCGAGCAGTGCGTCAAAAACGTTGGATTCGGAAAAGCCCGGGAAATAAAGATGTGCGACAGCATCCTTAATTTCGTCTTTATTCTGCGTGAAGTCCGCCTCTACGCGCATCTTCATATCAAACGTTTCGAGCGCAACCCAATCGTTTTTATTCAGGTAACGGACGAAGTCGTAGGACTGTTCCCGAGCCTTGTAGGAAAAAAGTCCGTAAGCAACCTTGCTGAACTCCATCAGGACAACCATGGTGATGGGCGCATCGGCCGCGGCAAAATTGGTGATCGTTTGGGGAACGCCATCTTCCAGAATGCGAAAATTTTCTTTCTTTAGGCCCGGGATGATGTCGCCGTGATTTGTTGTCGCGACAACGTCCACGGTAACCACCGGAACCTCAATCGAGATGGTCGCGGCATCCGGTTTCTGGTCTGGCGGATTTGGTGTTGCAGTCTGCGGCTTGCTGGTCTGTTGTCCCGCGGCAGATTGTGCGAAAGCCGGTGTTCCTGAGGAAGAAATAACCACGGAAATGGCTACGGCGCAGGAAATGATGATGACCACTATTTTCTTAAGCATGATTCTATCCTTCCTTATTGTACCGCGAACCGTGCGGCTATGAAATCGTCATGAAGCGGGCGCCCTGCGCTCACTCGAAAGCGTGCTGAAGTCGCCGCCAACGCAGCGAGCCAATGATTCGGATTTCGCAACGAGTTGCTCGCGGGCGCCATGGCCCGCGCAACCCCATGATAATATGACGTTGGTTGCTGGTGAGAAGTTTCCTGAGGGTTCTGAGGGCAATGAGACTAAATTACCGTGGTAGCCACGCGGTTCGCAGCATTGTTGTGAGTATCCTGCTGCTCGTTGGATCGAGCGCAGTCTGGGCGAAACAGTTCTCGACAGGTCTCGCTGGTTTGCAGGGCGCTGCGCCGAAAACCCAAGCGCCGCAAACCACAGCGCCGCAAACTTCAGCGCCCGCGGCAGCAGCTCAAGTTCCTGTTGCGCAGCCCTCTGGACTTCCAGATCTTTCTCGACTCGATCAAGAAGCTCTTGTGTGGCTCACAGACCTGATTCGAATTAATACCACCAATCCTCCGGGAAATGAGGCGAAAGCGGCGCAGTATATCGCTGCTGTATTCCAGAGGGAAGGAATCGCCTCGGAATTATTAGAGGTAGTTCCCGGGCGCAGCGCAGTGGTCGCTCGGCTGCGCTCGACGGCGCTGGCCGATCCATCACGGGCGCTTGTTTTGCTGGGACATCTCGACGTTGTCGGCGTAGACAAAGCCAAGTGGACCGCGGATCCCTTTGCCGGCGTTGTCAAAGACGGCTATCTCTACGGCCGCGGCGCCATTGATGACAAGGGTATGGTCACCGCCAATATGGCGGTTTTTGTCGCTTTGAAGCGTTCCGGTGTGCGCCTCAATCGCGACGTAATCTTCCTGGCCAGCACGGATGAAGAGCAAGGCGGCGACGCAAGCATCAAGGTCATGATCGGCAAGTATTGGGAAAAATTTGCGTGCGGTTTTGCAATCAACGAGGGCGGCCGCGTGATGGTCAAAGGCGGCAAGGTACAGTACGTGGGAATCCAAGCGAGCGAAAAAATCCCGCAGAACGTGGCGGTCATCTCCAGGGGCGCGTCGGGACACGCCTCAGTGCCGCGAAAAGACAATGCTGTCGTGCATCTTGCTGCTGCGATTGCCAAGATTGGGGCCTACGAGGCTCCCGCGAAACCAAGCACGATCATGCGTCGCTACTTCGAGCAGCTCGCCCGCATCGAGGATGCCGAAACAGCCAAGTGGATGCGCGCGCTCGACACGCCGGACCGCGCCGAGCATGCTATGCGTATCCTTTCGGAGATGAACCCCACATGGAGCTCGATGCTCCGCGACTCGATCGCTCCGACGATGTTGCAGGCCGGGATTCGCGCCAACGTGGTGCCGTCGGAGGCCCGCGCGAACCTCAACATCCGCCTGCTTCCCGGAGATATGATTGACCCTCTGGTGTCTGAGCTAAAAAAATTGGTGAACGATCCGCAAATTAGTCTTGAGGTGCAACCGGATGGCGGCGCGCCCTCCCCGTCATCGTCGCTCGAGACCGAACTTTTCCAAGTCATCGAGCGCGTTGCGCCGCAAGAGTTCCCGGGAGCCATCGTGCTGCCCTATCTTTCCACCGGCGCCACCGACTCGGCGCAACTTCGCTTGCATAACGTTCAAGCCTACGGCTTGTTGCCGTTTCCGCTCGAAGAACAAGACGAGCGGCGCATGCACGCGGACGACGAGCGGATCCCAATTGCAGCGTTCTACAAGGGCATCGAGTTCCTCTACCGGGTCGTCACGGAGTTTACCCAGGTGAAGTAGTCTGGAGACGTCTGATGAAGCCAAGTCTGGTTACAAGCCGTGCCGTTGCCATGCAACCCATGCCCCATTTGGTTTTCCGCAAGTCCGGAAGCCAAGGTCATAGGGCACCTGTCGAAGGGCGGAGAGCGGCCCGCCCGCCCGAACTTGATTTCTGGTACGAGCGGGTCACTGGAAACCGGTGGCGCTCGCGGCGATGTAGTTGTTGCGCAAGGGTTTCCCAAAGCTCCGAATGAGCCAAACGTTCCGTCGCTCCAAAATCGTTTGTACGCTGGGCCCCGCGAGCTGGTCGGAAGCCATGATTGACCAGTTGATGCGCGTGGGCATGGACGTGGTGCGGCTGAATTTTTCCCATGGCACGCACACCGAACATTCGCGCACGATTGCGCGGGTCCGCGAAGCATCGGTCCGCTACGAAAAACCTATCGCGATTCTTGCCGACTTGCAGGGGCCGAAGATCCGCACCGGCCCACTCGCGTCGGGAAAAACCGTGCAGCTTGTCGCCGGGCAACGCTTCACGATTACCACCGAGCCTATTGCCGGTAACGCGGCTTGCGTCAACACGACATTCCCGCAGCTCGCGCGTGAGGTGCATAAAGATGATCGTATCCTTCTGGCTGACGGATTGATCGAGCTGCGTGTCCTGCAAACGCGCCGAGGCCGGGTTATCTGCGAGGTGATCAATGGCGGCGAACTGGGAGAGTACAAAGGAATCAATTTGCCGGGAGTGCGCCTAAGCGTTCCGGCTATGACCGCAAAAGACCGAGAGGATTTGGTGTTTGCGCTGGCCCACGGAGTGAATTACGTCGCGGTGAGTTTTGTGCGCACCCCCAAAGATGTGCATGCGGCTAAAAACGCCATCCGGCGCGCCGGAAAAAATACGCCGGTGATTGCCAAGCTCGAAAAACCGGAAGCGATCGACAATCTCGACGAAATTCTGGCCATCACCGACGGTGTGATGGTGGCTCGCGGTGACCTGGGTGTGGAGATGAGCCCCGAGCGCGTGCCGGTCGTGCAGAAACAAATTATTGCGCGGGCGCGAGAGTTTCGCCGCCCGGTGATCACCGCGACTCAAATGTTGGAGTCTATGACCAAGAATCCGCGGCCGACGCGGGCGGAGGCCTCCGATGTGGCCAATGCAATTTTTGACGGCACCGACGCGGTCATGCTCTCCGCGGAGACGGCCACGGGGCGCTATCCGGTCGAGACCGTGCAAATGATGGATCGAATTATTCGCGCAGCCGAAGGCAGTATACGCGAGTTTCCTCGGCCCACGCGCTCCGAGGACCTCAAGATTGCGGAGACCGCATGCGAATTGATCACCCACGCCTCTGAAGAGTTGAAGATGAAAGTGATCGCCGTATTTACACACAGCGGGTCGACCGCGCAACTGATTTCAAAATATCGCCCACGCACCCCGATCGTGGCGTTCTCACCGGAATCGCAGACGCGTCGCGCGCTCAGCCTGATCTGGGGCGTGCTGCCGCGCACCATCTCCGCCGTGAAAAGCATAGATTCGCTGACCGCTGTGGCGGAAAAGCGTTTGTGCGAGGAAAAACTGGTGCGCCGCGGCGACATCATCGGCATCGTCGCGGGTACGCCAATGGGCGTCCGCGGAACCACTAATTTTATGAAATTTCACGTCATTGGCGAGCTTCGCCGATGAGCACCCCCGGCGCACAAATGATCGATGAACAAGTGATCGATAGCCAGAGCACGGAAGCTCCGGGTCGGCCATGCGCAGCCTGCGCTTACCGGTAACTCACCGTGCCCAATGCCGTGGCAGCCGCGATGGATTTTGACCGCGTCACACGCGCGCGAGAATTGTTGCGCGGCGTTGCGTCGGTTAGCCGCATGGTGACGGCAAGATCGCTCGAGGCAGAAACAGGCGCGACGGTTCTGCTGAAGCTCGAGTGTGAACAGCCGACGGGCTCATTCAAGGTACGCGGCGCGTATTACACTTTGCTGCAACGGTTGCAGCGCGGCGATCTGAGGGGTGCGGTCACCAGCAGCACAGGCAACCATGGCGCCGCGGTGGCCTATGCCGCGCGTTTGCTGGGTATTCCTGCGAGAATTTTTCTGCCGGTAGAACCGAACCCCGCGAAGCGCGCGGTGATTGCGCAGTACCGAGCGGAAATTGTCGAGGCTGGCGCGTTTCTCGAGAAGACCCGCGAGCACGCCGCGCACTTTGCGCGCGCCAGCGGATGGTGGGACATAGTCGACGGAGTCGAACCGGACCTTACCGTGGGAACGGCCACGATCGGTTGCGAAATTGCGGAGCAGATGCCTGCCGTTGACGTGATCTTCGTTCCCGTGGGCGACAGCACGTTGATCCGCGGGGTTGCCCGTGCGGCGAAACATTTGCGACCGCAAGTGCGCATCATCGGCGTCCAGGCCGAACGCGCACCGGCGTACGTTCAGTCCTTCAGAGAGAAGCGCGCAATTTCCACCCAGAGCAGCGACACGATCGCCGACGGCCTGGCGGTGCGCGAATCGTCCGAATCGAATGTGCGGGAAATTCTCGCGTTAGTCGATGAAATGCAACTGGTCAGCGACGAGGACATATTGCGCGCGGTGCGATACCTCCTTCTTACCGAGCACATCGTCACCGAGCCGGCGGGTGCGGCAACGACGGCGGCGCTCTGGAACACAGGTCGCCGTCTTGCCGGCAAAAATGTGGTGAACTTAGTGACCGGCGCCAATATCTCCGACGAGACTTTGGCGTCGGCAATGGCGACTCGCTAGCGGATCGAGAAATTCTCCCACAAAATAGTTAGTGCACTTTGAGAAGCTTGAATTCGCCGCGGATGAATTGTTTCACGCCCTCTCTTCCTTTGACCCGCAACCACACCGGTCCGCCTTCCCGCTCCACCCCAAGCTCCAAGGCGAAAAAGGGGCAGCAGCGGCTTTCGGTGGTCACCCAGTCGGCCAACTCGACAAGTGACAACCCTTCCGGTCGGAAACGGAACTGGTAGCCGTCGACGAGTTCTGTGGTTTCCAGGCGCGCGCCGGCCATCTTCAAAGCCAGCTGCTTTTTGTGCTCTCTCTCCGCTTTTGTCAGCGTTTTTTCAATGCTGCAGTAAAACGGTGACTCCCGCGCAGCCACTTTGTTGGGTGGGTTTACCGAGGCTACGCTGTTGGCCTGCGGAGCCGCGGCTACCAGTTGATTCGCGGCCAACCAGGGGAAACAGAGAATCGCCGCACAGATGGTAAGCCGAACAGCTTGCGTTGCGCATTCTTGCTGCTGTTTCATGGATTTCCTCCTCCCGCCGGGTTGCCCGGCCGGGAGCACCATGCTAGAAGTTGAAGTTGACTTTAAGTCAAGCTCTAGTTTACGAGGAGTACATGAGAATCGCTGAGCTCGCGGCTCGCCACGGACTGCAATCCTCTGCAATTCGTTACTATGAGAAGGAAGGACTGCTGGGTACACCGCTGCGCAAAAATGGCAGGCGGGTTTATTCCGCGGAATCCGCGTATCCATTAGTGTTGATTTGTTTTGCGAAGCAGACCGGCTTTACGCTCGGCGAAATCAAACTGCTCCTCCATGGTTTCCCAGCAACCACTCCAGCCGGAGTTCGCTGGCGCCGACTGGCGCGCAAGAAGATCAAAGAATTGACTGCCATGATCGCCAGGGCGCAGGCCATGGAGAAAATGCTTGGCTCATTGATGCGTTGCCGCTGCCGGACGCTCGAGCAGTGCGCCCGGGGCCTCTCTAAGCATATGCGCGAGCCTGGGGGAGGTAACAGGTCGCGCCTTAAGTTCTCTCTCGAAGGTACCTGCCGGTAACCGCAAAAGGTGACGCTGCGGGCTCGCAGAGGAAGTTGCTCGATAGGAACGAAAGGTTCTAGTTGACCCAGCGGTCCGGGCGTGACGGTGGCTCGTCTTTGTGCTCACGCATATAGACGTCAAACTTGCGGCGCGTTCGGCTCATTTTCCAATCCGAATAGCGATTGCGCGCTCGGTACAGCATCGAGCCACGACGCAGGTAAAGATAGCCGACGAGCATCCCACCCAGGTGGCAGATGTGCGCGACATTGTCGCCACCCGAGCCGAGTGTGGCGAAGAATTCGATCGCACCCATCACTGCGACATAAGGGCGCATGGCGATACTCACGGGAAAAGGGATCAGCCAGATCTGCCTGTCGGGGAAAAGAATTGCATTGGCAATGAGGATGCCGAAGATAGCGCCGGAGGCCCCAATTGTGGGTGTAATGGATGCCCTGCCTCCCCAGAGAATGGGCAGCAGTTTGACGACCACGTTGATTAAACCCGCGCCGGCCCCGCACATGAGGAAGTAACGGTAAAAGCGCTGTTTGCCCCAAATTTGTTCAAGGTCGCGCCCAAACATCCAGAGCATCAACATATTGATCAGGATATGGAACAGAGATGTGGGGTCGTGGAGAAAGATGTAGGTGAATGGCTGCCACAAAAAAAGGCGCGTCACCGTCCAGGGGGTCAGGCCCAATACTTTGATCAACCATTGGGTCGCGGCTGCAGGCAAGAACAAAAAGGCGAGTACCTCGACCAGAAAGACGCCGGTACAAACGAGCACAATGGTTTTCACGCCCGGCGTGATGAAGCTATTCCAATTGAACGAGTAGCCGCGGGGACGAGAAAATGAGGCCATATACCGCCAGTTTACGGCCGGGGGGGAGCAGAGTCAAAGCACGCGTCAGTCGAGTTTCTTGCGCCCGAAATAAAAGAGCGAAGCGCCGAGCAGCACAAACATGATCAAGCCAAAAAGATTGTTTGTGGTGAGCGACCGGAGAATCGCGGGACCAAAGACGAGGCTCTTTTCCTGCCATGGCAGGCGCAAAACCGAGGTGATCCATCCAGGGGCGTGTTTGGGAATTTCAGGGTCTTTCAAGAGATTAATGATAATGGCCAGCAAGCCGAAAATACCTCCCGCAGCGATAAGACCTGAAGAATACAGGGCGCCGGGACTTGCCTCGCTTTCTTCCTTCTTTTCTTTCGAAGAAATCTCCACCAACCAGCGCACCAGCCCGCCAGCAAACATCGCCGAGGTGGTGGCGATCGAAAGATAGGAGCCCACTGCAAACGCGAGCGACCGCACTCCAAGCAACTCCACAGCGACAACCAGAGCAACTCCCATAAGAACCAAGCGCCAGGGGAGCCGTTGATTGAGAATGCCGTTAATGACTGTGGCCATCAGACGCGCCTGAGGAGCGGGAGCTTTATCGCTGCCGATACCTTGTTCCCACCGGATCGCGATCTGCCCAGTGTTCGCGTCATACAAATATTCGCCGTCGGGAATTTTATCCGAGCCCAGAACGTTGATCAGCTGGTAGCTCTTGCCCTGATACTCGAACAAAGCTCGTTCAATTTTCACGCCGGTGGGAAGCGCTGCGATATTGAGTGGAATTTGCGCGGGGACATATTTTTCGAGGCCGCGATTCATCACATAGAGCGTGCCGCCGATGGCTGCCGTGGAAACGGTTACGCCCACAAGTAGGCCAAGCTGTTGGTAAAACGGGGTAGCACCTACAAGATAACCGGTCTTGAGGTCCTGAGAAGTAGCTCCGGCGATGGCTGCAGCAATACACACAACGCCGCCTATGGTGAGAGCCAGAACGGCGTAGTTCGGCGCGGTCCAGCCGGCAAGAAAAAAGATGGCGCATGTGGCCATCAGCGTAGCGATACTCATGCCGCTCACGGGATTCGAAGAGTTGCCGAGCAATCCGCTGATGCGCGAAGCAACGGTCACAAACAGAAATCCAAAAACAACCACAAAAATGCCGGCCAGAAGATTCTGATACCAGCGGGTGCCCGCACCTTCCATCGGATGAAACGTCAGCAGAACCCACATCATCGCGATGATCACGAAGGAGCCAATCACCACGCTGCGCATCGATATATCCCGATCGATGCGACTCACCGCGCTGGCTTGGCCTGCGCCTTCGGCGCGCACATCTTTTAAACCGGCGCGCAGCGCCGAAACAATCGTTGGCATGGTGCGAATCAAGGTGATCAAGCCCGCAGCGGCCACCGCCCCCGCGCCCATCGGTCGGATATACGTTCGCCAAAGATCATCTGGGGACATCTGCGGTATAGGAATCGTCGAGGGATAAATAGTGGCATTGCCGGAAAGCTGCCCGAAAAATTTAATGGCCGGCATCACCAGAAGCCAGGAGACCACTCCGCCGGCGAAGAGGATTCCGGCTACGCGCGGGCCGATGATGTAGCCGACACCGAGATATTCCGAAGTGATCGCCGCGCGGAAAGAAGCTCCGGGAAACCAAGTCGGACGGTGCTCGGGCTGCGCTGTCCAAGCTTGCGCGGTGTTCATTAGAAATGTGTAGACTCCCCCGACGCCCAGTCCCCAGAAAACCCGTCCTGCAAATGACCCACCGCGTTCTCCGGCAACCAAAACGTCAGCGCACGCCGTACCTTCGGGGAAAGTTAGATTCCCATGCTCCTTCACGATGAGCTGCCGCCGTAGCGGAATCATGAACAAAACGCCGAGCCATCCGCCGAGCAGCGCCAGCGGAAAAATTCGCCAGAACGTGAATTCCGAACTAAAACCCAAAAAGATCAACGCCGGAATCGTGAACATGACACCGGCCGCCAGTGATTCGCCGGCCGAACCGGTCGTCTGCACAATATTATTTTCCAGGATGGTGGATCGACCGAAGGCGCGCAGGATGCTGATCGACAGCACCGCGATGGGAATCGAAGCCGACACCGTCAGCCCAGCTCGCAGCCCAACGTAAACCGTCACCGCGCCAAACAGCAGCCCGAACAGTGCCCCTAAAATCACCGCGCGCCACGTGAATTCAGCGGGACTTTCCGCCGCAGGAACATAAGTGCGGAATTCACTCGGTGGCGCTGTTGAACTCCACTGCTTTATGCTCACGGTGCAACCTCCTCCGACGCCAACCTTATGTTGCCGTTCTCACTTTGCCGTCCGGCCAACTTGGTAGGCCGCCATCGCGCCGGATTATGCCCCAGAGTGAGCATGCGCGGAAGCGGATTATCACAGTGTCAAGCTGGCGGGGCAGCTTGCAGCGCGGCGATGCCAACGAAAAAGGTATGTATGTTTGACAGTGCACTCCACAGGCGCTAGTGCCTGACGCAGGAAATCGCAAAATTAGGTAACCTCTAGCGACGGTCCGCTAGCGTCGCGGGCAGAAGTAGGTCAGGGACGTAACGTGAGAAAGATGATGGAGGGAATGGCGCAAACCGCGCGGCGCCAGCTTGCTAGCGTCCGAGACGAGAGCCGCAAGCTCGGCCGGAGCCAGCACCCGCCGGTAAAGGTCGGAGCGCCGCGCATAGGAGTACTCCTGATACACGAGCGAGCCGCTCTCGGCCAGCGCCATGAACCGCTCCCAGAGGCTTTTGGAACGCAGGAAGCGTTTTCGCGAAAGTGCGTGACGCGTGAATTCCGCCACTTGGTGTTGCGTTCCCCCGCCGAACTCAATGAGCACCGCATCGCAGTCTGCGGAACGAAATACTCGCGAGGAATCGGCGCTCGGAAATTTGGCAAGCACCGCGCTCAATTCTGTCGCGTCGGTATCGAAGCCGGTCCACCAGTAGCGAAAGAAGTTGTATACCACGGTGCCCGCGCGCAAAATTCGCCGGATGCGTTCCAGATCCTTGCCGGTCACCCGCAGGATCATGTCGACCAATTCTTCCTGGCGAAAATTTTGCTTCACCACCGGACGAATAGTCACGTACCCGGCTTCTTCTTCGGTGTAGCGGACGGGAATTATTTCCGGAAGCGGCACAGCGAGAGGATACACCAGCGCGAGAGGTTACAGTGGAGGCGCAAAAGAGTAAAAAGGAATGAGCAAGAGAGCGCGGTAAACAAGTGCTGACAGAAGGAGGGGAAAAGCCGGGGAAAAACTTACGACGTCCGAGAGAGCCGCTCGCGCACACGGTCGCTGAGCGCTTTGCCGTCCACAGTTTTGCCCTGCAACAGCGCCTTCGCCGCTTTGACCACCGCGCCCATTTGTTTCGGCGAATTCGCGCCCGTTTCCGTCACCGCGCGCTCAACGGCTTGGTCCATTTCCGCGTCAGAAGGCGCTGAAGGAAGATACGATTCGATCACCAGAATTTCTTTCTGCTCTTTGGCGGCGAGTTCCTGCCGTCCGCCGCGCGTGAACATTTCGATCGACTCGCGCCGCTGCTTGATCAAGGTTTGCAGAATTTGCAGCACCTCGGCATCTTCAAGCGGCCGAATTTTTTCCACCTCTTTCAGCTTGAGAGCCGATTTCACCATGCGCAGGGCGCTCAGGCGCAATTCGTCCTTCGACTTCATGGCCTGCGTCAAATCAGCCTGAATTTGTTCCACGAGTCCCATAGCAAGAGGAAATTCCACTATAGCACAGCACCCCGCCGCATTTGACACTGCCCGCGACTGCCACTACGCTATACGCCCATGAAAATTGTTGTGGCCGACAAGATCAGCGATCGTGGCCTGGAGATTCTGCGCGAGCCTGGGTGGCAAGTTGTAATCCCGGAAAAAGGCAAGGTCGAAGCCGAACTCGCCGACGCAGAAGGACTCGTAGTGCGCAGCGCAACTCGCGTCACCGACGAACTCCTCGAGAAAGCTTCGCGGCTGCGTGTTGTCGGCCGCGCTGGAGTTGGCGTCGACAATATCGACCTCGATGCCGCGACGCGACGCGGCGTTTTGGTAATGAGCACGCCTGGCGGAAACGCCATCAGCGTTGCCGAACATACCTTCGCGCTGCTGCTGGCGCTGGCTCGCAACGTTCCGCGGCACGATGCGGCGATTCGCGCAGGACGCTGGGAGAAAGGTTCCTCCGCCGGAGTCGAGCTGCGCGGCAAAACGCTGGGTCTCATCGGCCTGGGCCGGATTGGCAGTGAAGTGGCTCGCCGCGCGCATGCTTTCGAGATGCCCGTGCTGGCGTACGATCCGTACATCACCGCGAGCGTTGCGCAAGAAGCGCAGGTCGAGCTTGTTGCACTCGATGATTTGCTCGCGCGTGCGGACTTTGTATCGCTGCACACCGCTCTGAGCCCGTCCACCGAGAAACTAATCAACGCCGAAACGCTGGGAAGGATGAAGCAAGGCGCGCGCCTAGTGAATGCCGCGCGCGGCGAATTGGTGGACGAAGCGGCGCTCGCCGAGGCGCTCAAAAGCGGGCACCTTGCCGGTGCGGCACTCGACGTATTTGCCACCGAGCCGCCACGTGATTCACCGCTCATCGGACTGCACAACGTCATTGCTACGCCGCACGTCGCCGGCTCAACCGAAGAGGCTCAGGAAGAAGTTGGCACGCTCATCGCACAACAGGTGCGTGACTTTCTTGCCGAAGGAATCTTGCGCAACGCGGTCAATTTGCCGCCGCTCTCAACTGAGCAATACCGCCGCCTGCGTCCCTATCTCGATTTGGCGGAGCGGCTGGGATCGATGGCCGCACAGGTGGCTGAAGGCTGGCCGTCGAAATTGCGCATCACATACGCCGGCGAGCCCGCCGAGTTGGGCACGAACACGCTGCGCAGCGCGGTGCTGGCTGGGCTATTGAATACCGTGCTGTCCGAAAAGGTGAATCTGGTGAATGCTGGCACGGTTGCAGCGGCGCGCGGACTCCTGGTGGAAGAGCATACCCGGCGTCGCGATTATGGATTCCCGCACACGATCGAGGTCGCGGCATTGTGCGAGCCTCCAGCGCCTTGCGTGCGTTCGATTTCTATCGAAGGGACAGTTTTGCACGGGACCCTTCCCCGCATACTCAACATCGATGGCATCGCACTGGAGACGCCGCTCGAGGGAACGCTTCTCTATCTGCGCAATCGCGATGAGCCCGGAGTCATCGGCCAAATCGGAACGATTCTCGGAAGCCGGGGAGTCAACATCGCCACGTTTGCACTCGGCCGCCGCGACGCCGTGCGAGGCGCCGAGGCCGTATCGCTAGTGCGCCTCGACGGCGAAGTCACCGAATCCATCCTGCAGCCCATCCGAAAAATCCCCGCCATCACCGAGTCTAAACTCGTCCGACTCAAGAGTCCCTAGAAACCTCACTACGCGTCTCCCCATCTCTTTAAGACGTTCCCCGTTGAAACATTTCGATAACGGGATTTCAGCAGCATAAAAACTTTGGATGCGTACCTGGCGATAATTCTTGCATCGTAATTCTGTTTTCGATGGATCCTCGCTTGACAATTCAGGTGTTCTGTCCTAAAAACACAGCCACGAGCGGGTGGTCAAGAGTGGGTGTCCTAAAAGTGGTGCCTTTAGATCCGAACGATGCAAGAGGGTATTCCACGCTCATCGGTCGATGCGTTGCCACAGCAAGCCTCTACCCCTGCCTCGATCTCATAAGTATTTCTCTCAAACCATTAGGGTTTGCAAGGAGCAACATATGAGCAATCTATTAAAAAATTTCGTCGGGTTGGTGTGCGCGCTGATACTTACCGCGAGCCTGGCATGGGGACAGTTAGGTACCTCGAATATCCGCGGGACGGTCACCGATCCGCAGGGCAAACAGGTAACTGGTGCCACTGTAACCATCACAAACGAAGCTACGAATAACACTCGTACTCAAACCACCAGTCCGAATGGCGATTACAGTTTCGAATTGATTCCACCCGGGGAGTATAAAGTCGAGATCGCAGCTCCGGGTTTCAGGAAACAAGTCCTGACAGTGCGCGCGCTGGTCGGAAACCCCACCGATGCCAGTGCGCAACTCGAGTTGGGCGAATCCACCCAGACTGTCATCGTGGAGGGGAGCGGACGCGAGGTCCAAATTAATACGCAGGACGCCTCATTGGGCAATACCTTCGTGAGCCAACAAATCACGCAGCTTCCTCTTGAATCGCGAAATGTCCAAGCGCTTCTTACATTGCAGCCGGGCGTGACTCGTGACGGCTATGTGGCCGGTGCACGGAATGATCAGTCCAATATCACATTGGACGGTGTAGACATCAACGAAGCACAGACCAACGCATTGGGTACACCGGTCTTGCGTTTAAATTCCGAGGCGATTGAGGAGTTTCGCGTCACGACTGTCGGCTCTAATGCGAATCAGGGGCGCTCGTCGGCTGCACAAATCAATTTGGTAACTAAAAGTGGGACGAATCAATTCCACGCTTCGCTGTTCGAATTTCATCGGAATACAATTTTCACGGCAAATGATTTCTTCAATAACCGCACACTTATAACCGCTGCCGACGGCAGCCAGCACAATCTTCCAAGGCCCAAGCTCATCCGCAATACCTTCGGCGCTGCTTTCGGCGGCCCCATTAAGAAAGACAAGCTGTTCTTTTTTTACAGCTATGAAGGGCGCCGCGACGCCGCGGAAACGCCTGCGGTTCGCGTGGTGCCGTTGCCTTCCATGGGGCAAGGGTCACTGAAGTACGTGGCCAGCGGTGGCAGCGTTCAGACGCTGACCTTGGCACAACTGCAAGGTTCCAATGGCGTATTTCCCCAAGCTGGAATCAACCCAGCTGCCCTAGCAGCACTGGCCGACGCTGCGAGAAAGTACCCGGCCAATGATTTCACGGTGGGAGACAGCGTGTTCGGAAGCTTGCGCAATACTGCGGGCTTTCGATTCAATGCGCGGGCACCAGTAAACTTGAACTCACATGTGGCCAAACTGGATTGGACGATAACGAGCAAGCAAACGGCCTACCTTCGCATTAATAACATCTATGACCATACCACCCAGGTATCGCAATTCCCCGATACACCCTCTCCGACCGTCTGGAGCCACCCGTGGGGATTGGTGGGTAGCCACACCTGGACCATCAGCAACAAGTGGGTTAATAATTTTCGATATGGAATCACAAGGCAGGCAACCACCACAGGTGCCGACAGCACTGATAACGCTATTTCCTTTCGTTTTATCTTCTCCCCCAATCTTTTCCAACGGAAACTGGATCGCGTCACACCAGTTCACAATATAACCAACGACACCTCGTGGATGAAGGGTAGCCATACATTCCAGTTTGGAACGAACATCCGACTCATTCGGAACAGTCGCATAAGCTTCGGCAGCGCCTTCGACAGCGCCATAACTAACCCGTCGTTCTACGCACAGGCGGGTGCTGTGGTTTCTGATGCCATTGATGCTTACGTGGCAAAAAATAACCTCCCGGCGGTGCAGTCGGGCGCGGACGCCCAAAACGCTGCTACAGCCCTTATCGGACGCTATACACAGTACACAGCGAGATTCTCATTCGCACACGATGGAAGCGTGCAGCCCGCGGGGACACCGACGAACCGAAACTTTGCTACCGAAGAATATGATGTCTACTTCCAAGACGCATGGAAGATACGCCGCAATCTAACTCTTTCGTATGGTCTGCGCTACGGCCTGAGCAAGCCCGTGTACGAAACCCAGGGGTTCGAAACGAAACCGGATATTCCTTTAAATGAGTTTTTTGCGCGACGCGTGGCGGGCGCCGCAAGCGGCACTCCCTATAATCAGCAGATCTCGCTGAATCTCTCGGGCCCGGCAAACGGCAAGTCTCCTATGTACAATTGGGATAAGGACAATTTTCAGCCTCGTGTTGCAATCGCGTGGTCGCCGAATTTTGAAAGCGGCCCTCTCGCGAGATTCTTCGGTCCCGGAGGCAAGTCGGTCATCCGAGCGGGATATGCGAAGACCAACGACTATTATGGAGAGGCTTTGGCTGTGGCCTTCGATCTGAATAACACTCTGGGATTCACCCAGCAGTTCACGGTGTCAGCCAACACGTATAACATCACCAACAACCTCGGGCCCCGGTTCTCGGGCTACACCCAAAACGTGCATAACCTACCGTTAGTGCCAAAGGTTGGCAACCTGACGTTTCCCGTTAAGCAACCCGCCGATTTCCAGCGGCGCATCGAAAGTTCTTTGGACGCCGGACTGGTGGCGCCCACTGAGCATGCCTGGAACTTGACCTTCGAGCGGGAACTCCCGGCAGGTTTCGTTTTGCAAGCATCTTATCTGGGTCGTCGCGGCGTAAATCTGCTGTCTACGCGTGACGTCGCTGCACTTAATAACCTACGCGATCCAAAGTCGGGGATGGATTGGTATACAGCCGGGACCATGCTTGAGCAGATCAGGCAGACACGCCCACCGGCCAACACGGCGGTCACTCCTATTCCGTACTTCGAGAATATTTTTCCGGCAAACTTGGCAGCGATTATGAATTCGTTCTATGACGGCGCATGCACAGACATTGCCGGAACGGTTGTTCCCTGCATTCCGGCTGGCTTTACGCCGACGCAGACTGTCTTCTGGATCGCTCGAAATTTCTATGCTAATGACTGGACCTCGTTCCAGGATGATGTTGAGCAAGCTACGGGCAAATCATACTTTTACAACCCGCAGTACGGCGCCTTGTCATCGTGGGGTACGATTGCCAATTCCTGGTATAACGGGCTGGCAGTGTCGCTGCGTCAGCGCTGGCATGATGTTTCGTGGGACCTGAACTATACATTCTCACACTCTTTGGATGATGCCTCCGGCTTGCAAACCAGCACCGCGTACGCAAGTATCCTCAATCCCATTCGTCAGCGGGACAATTATGCGAGTTCGGATTTTGATGTGCGGCATCTCATCAATATAAATGCGGTCTACCAGCTCCCGTTTGGCCGTAACAAACTGATTGCCAGCGGCGTAAGCCGGGGCGTCGACGCAGTTATCGGCGGATGGCAGCTTTCCGGTATTTTCCGGTGGAACACCGGATTGCCGGTCAGTGCTCCGTATGACGATAGCCGCTGGGCCACCAATTGGAACGTCCAGAGCAACACAACTCCCACGCGTCCGGTTAATACCTGCGTCACTAAAGGCGGTACCGGCACGCCGGCAAACCCGAAATTGTTTGGTTGTGACCCTACAGGAATCTACCAGAGCTTCCGCAACGCCTATCCGGGCGAAACCGGCCAGCGCAACATTTTTCGGTTGCCTGGATTTGCGAACCTTGACCTGGGGCTAAGCAAATCAATCACGATGCCTTGGAACGAGAAGCAGAAGTTAGCTCTACGATGGGAAGTTTTCAACGTCGCCAATCTCCAACGCATGGGTACGCTAGACACCAGCAGGACGGGTTTCGGGATGAGGTCTGATCCAGCCGTTCGGAGGCGTGTGCCACCTTCGAACTGGTCTAACTTCACTGGGATTCAGGGCTCGCCGCGAGTCATGCAGATCGGCGCGCGCTTCGAGTTCTAAGCCAGCACGATAATTGGCGAGCCGGGGCGTGGGTTTTTGACTACGCCCCGTTTCTTTTGTAGAGGCACGACGTGAATGGCTCTGCGGTCAGCCTTTGATTACGCCCATGGGGCGGAGACGGGCGACGCGGCGGGCGAGGCCGGCATTGTGTACGACGTCGATGACGGCATCGATGTCTTTATAGGCATCGGGGATTTCTTCGAGGATGCCGTCGCGTGTTTCGCAGCGAACGATGATTCCCTGGTCCGCGAGTTTTTGTGTTTCGAAGCGAGCATCGCGTCCTTTTTTTGCGGCGGTGCGCGACATGGCGCGGCCTGCGCCGTGACAGACTGTGCCAAAGGTTTCTTCCATGGCACGGTCGGTTCCCACGAGAACATAGCTTGACGTCCCCATAGACCCGGGGATCAGCACGGGCTGTCCGGCGTCTCTATAGGCTGCAGGAATATACGGCGAACCGGCGGGAAACGAACGCGTGGCGCCTTTGCGGTGCACGAGAACATTCTCCTGAGTGTTGCCGACGCGATGGCGCTCGGTCTTGGCGATGTTATGGGCTACATCATAGACAACGCGCAGGCGCGAATCGCTGGAGAAAGTGTTTTGGAAGGCTTGCCGCGTGAAATGCGTGATGGCCTGACGATTGGCCCACGCAAAATTTGCAGACGCCGACATGGCGCCAAGATATGCCTGTCCTTCGGGAGATTGTGAAGGCACGCAGGCGAGTTGGCGATCAGGCAGAGTAATACCGTAGCGGCGCATGGCCTCGTTCATTGATTTAAGAAAATCGGTACAGACCTGGTGGCCCAGTCCGCGCGAGCCGCAATGAATGAGCACGACGACCTGATTTTCCGTAAGGCCGAAACACGCGGCAGTCTCCGGCTCAAAAAGTTTCTCAACGTACTGTACTTCGAGAAAATGATTGCCGCTCCCGAGTGTGCCCAGCTGGGTGCGGCCGCGCTGCCTGGCGCGGTCAGAAATCTTGTCGGGATCGGCGCCATCCATCGCGCCGGACTCTTCGCAAAACACGATGTCGTCGGCGTCACCGAAGCCGCACTCGACTAGGCTAGCTGAGCCGCGAGCGAGCACGTCAAATAAGTCCGACCACGAACACGGAATCGGCCCTTCAGAACCCGCGCCTGAAGGAACCGCACGGAACAGCTGGTTCACAAGTTCGCGCAACTTCGGCGCGACGTCGGTACGAGTGAAGTTGCTGGCGAGCAGGCGCACACCACAATTGATGTCAAAGCCGACGCCGCCAGGGGAGACGACGCCGTCTCGAACGCGGGTAGCGGCAACTCCGCCGATGGGAAAGCCGTAGCCCTGATGAATGTCCGGCATGGCGAGCGCGCGTCCGACGATGCCGGGAAGATGCGCGACGTTCATGGCCTGTTCGATGGAGAAATCGGTGACGATCTGCTCGAGGAGCTTGACGTCGGCGTAAATGAGTGCGTCGGTGCGCATTCCTTCCTGCGTGGATTTCGGAACGAGCCAGCGATACGCGTCAATTTTCTTGAGTTGGTGCTTGTCGAAAGCCACGCGGGAAACCTCGCTTCATTGTTCGCTCGGAGCTGTCTATTTCAATGATCGCTCCCCAAATCTTCTTTCAATCGTCACAGTATCTTGTTGGATTACTTCATGCGATGGGTTCACATGCTCCACGCTGAACGCAAGTGTGGCTGCTGCGAGCTTATCTGAGAGCTTATCTGTTCTATGTGGTTGCAGCGCACGGAGCTATGTTAATCTTGATGGTCTGCGCGGGCTATCGTTTTCAGCCGAGCGCTTATTTGTCGGGGCGTGGCTCAGCCTGGTAGAGCACCTGGTTCGGGACCAGGGGGTCGGAGGTTCAAATCCTCTCGCCCCGACCATTCTTTTCAAGAAGATACCGCATTTTTTGGAAACGTAAAAAACTCTCTGTGGGCGATTTTGTAGGCGGTGAGATCCACAAAGTTCAACAAACAGGTCACAGGATCGGTGTCGGTCTCAGTTACCGCAGGGTGACGGCGACTACGCTAGCGGAGTCGGTTCTTTATCTGCGCCAGCGATGTCCTTCAGAGAGTACTTCTGCCGCCCACGTCAAAAAAATCGAACGTATAAACTGTATCATTGCTGCTGGGCGTGGTGAGCGGAAACGGCTTACTTTAGATTTAGATCAGAGGAAAACTAATGGCCGAAGACACGCGATATGAACACGTCAAGGCGCGGTTGCTAGCAATGGGCGAGGGCACAGCACAACAGGTGTTTGATGCGATTGAAGAACCCAACCCGTACTCACAACGCGAGGTGGAAAATGTGCTGGACGAATTGGCACCGAACGAACCGGAAGAGTTTGAAAAAGTAGATGGGGCGTACCGATGGAAAAAGTCCTATCGGTTTCGTATGGGAGTATAGGTAGGTATATGGAATGAATGGACAGCAGTGCTACCACCACTGGTCGGCGTCGTGGTTGGCGCGACGATGCAGTACTGGCTTTCCCGTTCGGCAGAATCCCGTAAGCAGCTTCAGCTACTCCAATCTCAATCCTACGTTGATTACCTGCGGGTAGTTACGATAAGGCTACTCTTGCTAGATCCATTAGCCTTGTAGATTCAGAAAGCATCGCAACGCTCGGGTTTAGGCAACTCTGTTTTCTATGCCTGAGCTAAACCGACTGTAATTGAGAACGCGATAGAGAGACATAAACAGCCCGTTTGCAGTGGTGATTCAAACCTTTTTCTTGGCAATCAGCACTGGCTTCGCTGCTTGGGCGGGTACTGCGTCAGTAGCCTTGCCCCAGTACTTCTGATAGTTCGGCCCTCGAGAATCCGGTTTCTGCTTAGGTTTTTCTACCTGAACTGTAAGGGGCATTGGGAAATCGACACCGATGATCACCGCTTGACCGGTTGAAAGTGTGGGGAGGAACGCGGCCGCCGAACGGTCGATTTCGCCTGACGCGCGCTCCACTACCTCGCGATCTTTGTCGTTCGTAAGGCGATGGACGATGAGTGTCCCCATTTGACTCAGAACGCCTTCGGGAACGTCTCTGGGCCGCTGAGTCGAAATGCAGATGTTAAGCGAGAATTTTCGACCCTCCTTGGCAATTAACTCGAATGAGTCAAGCGGATAGCGAGAATTCTCGTCGCCTAATTCCTTGTTCAAAAATTGATGCGCTTCATCCAAAAAAAGAACCAGAGGCTGTTCCTTAAATCTCCCGTCCCGTGCCAATGCTAGTAGATGTCTCCCAATAGCATTCGCGACGATCTCTCTCGCGTGGTGCCCAAATGGCAAGTGCCTCAGCGAAATCCGCAGAGTCCGTCGCGCTCTATCACTGAGAAAGTCGTCGAGCTCTTTTGCTATGGACATTTTCCCATTTGGTTGAAAGACGCAGGCCAAGTCTTGCGAGCTCAGCATGTCTTCGATTCGCGTTATCATCGTGACGCAGTAGCTGCGCTCCGCTTCATTCGTATTGCCCCAGCGGTTGGGATCTGGCGCCGCTGCCGTTCCTCCCGATGGCCACACACATTCAGCGTCAATCTGTCGCGTGAGGTGTTTGATCTCGAAATCGGTACTTGGCGATTCCAGTTTAGCGGCATGGGCCGCGTAACCCGCGTGATAAGAGGTTTTTTGCACCTGGGTTTTTACGATATAACCTGCCGGCGCCAAGGCAGGAGCCAGCTTCGCAAGCTTCAAGCTCTTCATCGCTGCTCGGAGTTTTGGCCCTTGTGTTTGCCCACTGGGCCTGAAGAGAGCGAAGAGATCGCTTTCCGTAAGCTCCGAGTACGGAAAAACGACCTCCTTGCAGCCCGCAGGCTGGGCCTTGCCAGCACCGACCTGGACGTGGGATACACCCGACTCAAGCGTGTAGAACTCTCCGGTCGCATCCAGAAGCAAGACTTTCGCGTTCGTCGCGGATGCCTGTTCTACTAGACGAGCGATAGTCCAGCTCTTGCCACCACCAGTTGCACCCAATAGGGCGCAATGTCGTCCGAAGAGACGTTCCGGCGTAAGATTCACCATTGTGTCCGTGGTTGACGGCAACAAGCCCAATTCGAGGACCAGAGGATTGCTCGGTGAGTCGCCTCGCTGTGACGATTCAGCGATCCACTTAAGCAAAAGAGGATGAGCCGAGTAAGCCTTGCTTCCGAGGCGGGGATAGGTGGATATTCCAGGTGAGACAACACCATCTTTAATCGAGAGAGTTGCTAACAGCTGCATCGTTCCCAATGGATGAGCACTACGTTGAGCGCCCAATTCTGGCTCAACGGTCAATCGTTCGCGCTCCGGGAGTTTCACGCCGATTAGTCGCCCTAAGATGGCAAATTCCCCCGCCTCGATCAGCAAATATTCGCCGACCTCACCAGCGCTGAGCCTATGCCCGTGAAGCCACTGACCAGCCGGAACGGTTGCGTGGGGCAGGTTCAATTTCGCGACCGAAGGACCCACCTCAATGATCGTTCCGACAGAACGTTGGTCATCAAACGGATAGATTGGCAGGGATTTGCTCATTTCGCGTTTTCCAAGCCTCTCAGCCGCGCGCGGTGCTGTTCTGCTTCGGTTTCCTTTACCAAGTCGGGTAGCAACGGAACGACGTCTTCGAATTTGGCGTTGACGAGGGCGAGCCGCCAATCACCGTTTTGAATAAGCGATTGGATCGCAGCGACGGGCTCTTTCTTCGAGCCCTTCAGGGCGGGGTCCACAATAGCAGCTTTCAGACCTACGTTTGCCCTGATGGCTGACATTATGGGCTGAACTATGTGCTGGTCGTCGAGACCAAAACCGAGTACGAGAAGGCCCGTATTCGGTTCCCGTAGGGAAAGCTGGAATCGGGACATCAGTTCTATGAACGGTTGATCGTACGACGATTCGAACTTGCTCAAGCGGGGATAGATTATCAGTGGCTTAGTTGGAGAGGGCCTCTTCATGACTTGAGACCTGTCCAGCTCCCAGTCCACAGAGCCGTGAAGCTTATAGAGGTGAAATACATTGGCGAGGTAATCGGGTACATCTCGGTCTTGGGATCTCAACACGAAGTCATAATTAAAATGCGACCCATCAAACTCTTGAGGGTGTGTATGCGAGAAGCCGTCGACGGCAATGAAGCGTGCATGACTGGCTGCAGTCTCAAAAGCTATGTCGTAATTCGTTGTGAAAAGTTTCAGTCTCGGTTTCCGGGGGTTTCGTCTAGCGACCTTACGCAAGAAACTTTCGTGAAAGGTAAGATTTGACTCGGAATTGACAAAGCGACATCTCTTGACGATCAGTGCCTCCGCGCTTTCGACAAATTTCGCTACTTCAGCGCTGGGATCGAACCGCTGAGCCAACTGGCAGTGGGAAAGGAGCAGTTCGATATTGTCGCCTTCAGGCGGGGTCGCATACTTTACGTGCGCTTTCAAAGCGCCGAAACCTTCTCCCGCTATCGTGATCGATTCGTCCCAAAGTTTTCCCATGGTCGGGGCGACAGGCTTTCCGCTCCCGTCTTTCACATAGAGCGTCGTCCCGAGCCCCGCCAACATCACAAGGTTCTCGGATAGCAAAATCTCGGTGAGGAGCTGATTCAGCCGTTGGTTAAATCCTTCGGTCTTCTGAGCCGTCTTCTCATCGGCGTGATTGATTCCGGTGGTCGAGACCCAGTCTTTTCCGGTGCTAGCTGTGAGTATGTCCACATTTATCCTCTAAGAACTGCGCGATGGTCCCTTCTCGTCACAGTAACATGGCCGTAACCTCTACGTGACCTTACGATATTAAGTTGTTTAGGTTAACAACACTCGCGCGGCAGAACATAGTTGAGCCTCATCGCGGGGAACGAACGCCACCTGAAACGCTTGCTCTCTGAGTATATTCGCTACTGCCCCGAGGACCGCACGCATCTCGGACTCGGAGATCACCAGCCCGCCCTTCTCTGAACCTTTATGGCAACTTCCCAAGTATTGGAAATTATGCGGGAGGCTGGCTTTGTTGAGATTCCAAGTTCAGATTTCATGCAAACCCAGGAAGAACGCGTTTAGCGAAGTCTGCCCGACAGAAAATGGTATGCCGACCATAAGGGTCTTCTGGCCAGCATAAGAAAGTTGTCTTGTTTCACCGGCTCGCTAGTAGTCCTTAAAGTGCCCCCTAGAGAGCGGGAGGGCGTGTGAGCCTACGCTTCCTTGGTGGCTTCGCATGGGATTCAGTCGGGATCGGGATGTTCTCGAAGAGATACTAAATGGGTTGTGAAGTATAACGACCGTCCGAGCGAGAACCAAACTTCCGTGGAATCTGTCGCCCCTTGCCTCTTGGAGTTCGCCGATTACATATCTACCTTTGGGGGCTAAGACCCTTAAGACCCAATATCGGTTTTGCCAGAATGCTCAATTCGGAATAGAATGAACGTGAAGAAGTCCTTGGCCATTAAAGAATCAGAACCCATGAAACGCTACCTATTCACAGCTCTTGTGTCCGCCGCTGTATCTGCGGCGACAGGTTTGGTGATATATTTTGCGTTTTTCAATAGTTCGTCTCGCGGTATCGGTACACCCGCAACCGTCCACACGTACTCGCAGATTCGATCGTCGGGCACGATTCGTGCCGCATATGCAGTCGGCGCACCTTTATTCGAGATAGACCCCAACACCAGTCAAAAGTCAGGAATATTTTACGACATTACGAATGCAGCTGCGAAACACCTTGGCCTGAGGGTCGAATGGACGGAAGAGGTCGGGTACGGCCAAATGATTCAGGGCCTTAGTGACCGCCGCTACGATATTGTTGGGTCTGGTGTATGGATTAACGCTGACCGTGGCAAGAGCGCTGACTTCACAAACGCTGCTTACTATGATGCAGTCTATGTCTACGCGAGGAATGGCGATACTCGATTCAAAGACATCTCAAACATCAACTCGCCGAGTTTCACAATCTCCACCATGGACGGCGAGCTGGGTGCCGCAATTGCAAAGGCGGACTTTCCCCGTGCAAGAACTCTTGAACTCCCCCAGAATGCGGATTTTGCGCAAATGATCCTGAATGTTGTGAGCGGAAAGGCTGACGTAGTGTTTCTGGCCGCTGCCCCAGCACGCGCCTACCAGGTAGCTAATCCTGGAAAAATCATGGTTACCGAACCAAATAGGCCTGTGGCTGGCGAATTGTTATTTCGCGTGCCAGAAGAGGCGAATTGATACGGCGGCAGTGAAACGATCGGAGCCGCTAAACGCGCTGCAACTGAGAACGCGAACACCGGATGATTTCATTCGAGGCTTTTGCAGAAGTCGACCGGATACCGCAGCGAGCGCGAATCTTTGGGAAATCAGGCAGCCACCGGTGTCTGATAGAGGGCCCGACAGTGTGGTTGCCATCGAAACGAGCGGGGATTGGCGATTGGCCGTGACGCGGGTGTATCCGGCGTTCGCCCTTCCCGTGAGGTATGCGTGCGATGGTTGTTGAAGTAGGTCCTGAAATCGAGCAGCTTGTTTTCGAGATCTGCCGTCGTCCAGAACAAGATGTGATCCAAATACTCGCGTCGAATGGTGCCGATTAGCCTTTCGACAAACGGATGGGACAGGGGAACGTAGGGGATGGTCTTGATTTCTGTCACCTCCAGTATGCGCAGATTGGCTTGCCATTGATGGAACCGATAAAGCGGATCGTTGTCGGAGCTAACGTACTTTGGCATCCCGCGTTGCCCTCGAATGGCGCGGTTGAACATCCGACAGAGTGCGACACCATCGACCTTTCCCGCATGGACGCCGAACCCAATGATCCGGCGCGTGTATTGATCCATGACCACCAGGACCCAGTGGGACCGCAACGTGGCCGACTCGCACCTGAACAGATCCATGCTCCAGAGACTGTCTTTCATGTGGCCGAGGAATGTCAGCCAGGAGGGACCATCGGAGTCCTGTCCCGGCCGGTAGTGATGGGCGAGAATCCTGCGAACCACGTCTTTATCGATTTGAATGTGGAACGCCAAGGCGATCTGTTGTGCGATTCGCGGACAGCCCCAGTTGGGATTACGCTGCTTCATTTCGACGACCGCACGGACGAGTTCTGCACTCGGTCCTCTCGGGCCGGGCATCCGTCGGCGATTCGGTGAGAATAGCATCCGGTACTTTTGCTTGCTCATGGCTTTGTGAAGGGCTAGCAGTGTCGAGGGCTTCAGTACAATTGCGGAACGGAGCAGACGAGTTGGATGCACCAAGAGCGCCAGCAAGCCGGCGAGGATCCGGTCCGACGAGGGCAGATTGGGTGATCGTTGCCGGGAGCGATTCACGATCAGCAGTTGGTGTTTGAGGAGAAGCGACTCCGCAACTAGGGAGCGGACGCCGCCAGGACCGAGCAACCGGGCCAAGGTGGCGATCAAGTGGATGAACAGAACAACAAGATTGCGCATCGCAGAATCGTCCTATAAGAGTGAATGTCAAGAGAAAAATCTCCCCCGTTGGCTCGATGCCGACACCTTTTTTGGTCTCGGCATTCAG
>Ga0209117_1000276_pt1 | contig 26200 bp, 40 predicted proteins | sample BlaSpr_A8_OM2_M2_FD_187978 | JGI IMG/M metagenome (GOLD analysis project Ga0209117, IMG submission 187978) | Forest soil microbial communities from Thunder Bay, Ontario, Canada - Black Spruce, Ontario site 2_A8_OM2_M2 (SPAdes) (version 2) | ecosystem: Environmental > Terrestrial > Soil > Boreal... | reverse complement strand
CTGCAAGCCGGGAAGCATCACGCCACACACGAAGTTCAAGGCGGAAGCGTATGTGTTGACCAAGGAAGAAGGCGGGCGGCACACGCCGTTTTTCTCCGGGTACCGGCCACAGTTTTATTTCCGGACTACGGACGTAACTGGAGACATGAAGCTGGCGGCGGGAGTTGAGATGGTGATGCCGGGCGACAACGTAAGCTGCGAAGTGATGTTGATCACTCCGGTAGCGCTTGAGAAGGGGTTGCGCTTCGCGATTCGCGAAGGCGGCCACACCGTTGGCGCCGGAGCAGTGACGGAAATTATTGAGTAGTTTTGTCCAGGCGTTTTTAATTTTCGACGGAGTTTTTAAATAGCTTTAAATAGAGAAAAAGTTTCGCAGAAAAGAGATTTGGAAAACTAAATGAGACAAGGCGACAAAATCCGTATCCGTTTAAAAGCGTACGACCACCGCATTCTGGACCAGTCCACGCGGGAGATTGTGGAAACAGCGAAGCGTACCGGCGCGGATGTTGCCGGGCCGATTCCTCTGCCCACCACCATCAATCGCTGGACGGTGCTGCGGTCGCCGCACGTCGATAAAAAATCGCGTGAACAGTTCGAGATGCGTACTCACAAGCGGCTGATCGATATTCTCGAGCCGACGCCGGATACCGTGGATGCGCTGATGAAACTGGATTTGCCGCCCGGAGTGGATGTGGAAATCAAGGCTTTTGGTCACGCAACGAAGTAAGCAGCGGTAACGAGCAGCAAGAAGCAGCCAATACCAAGCCATAAAGGCAAGCTGCAAGAGAGAGAAAAATGGCAGTCAACGGCATCATCGGAATCAAGCTGGGCATGACGCAGGTCTTCGACAAAGACGGCTCGGTACAGCCATGCACCGTGCTGCAAGCAGGTCCGTGCGTGGTGGTGCAACGCCGCACCAAAGAGCGCGATGGCTATGAAGCCGCGCAGCTTGGCTTGGTGGAATTCGTCAAGCCGCAACGCGTCAACAAAGCCATGACCGGCCACTTTAAAAAGGCCAATGTAGCGCCCATGAAAGTGCTGCAGGAAATTCGTATTGAAGAGTCCAAGGACGAAACCAAAGTTGGCGACCGCGTGTTGGTGGAAAATTTTGCCGCAGGCGAACTGGTGGACGTTACCGGGGTCAGCAAAGGTAAAGGTTTCGCGGGCGGCGTCAAGCGCTGGCACTATCGCGGCGGAGATGCTTCCCACGGTTCCATGCATCACCGCGCTCCTGGCGGCATTGGCGGCAGCTCGTTCCCTTCACGCGTCTGGAAGAATCAACATTTTCCGGGGCACATGGGCAATGAACGGGTAACCGCCAAGAATCTTAAGGTTGTGCAGGTGGATACCGATGAGAACCTGCTGCTGGTGCGGGGCTCTGTTCCCGGACCGCAAGGCTCGTACATTTTTATTCGTAAAGCTCGCAAAGCGAAGTAGCCGAAGTTATAAGGAAGCGAATTATGCCGGTAGTCGACGTAATGAATTTGCAAGGCAAGAAGGTCGGCCAACTCGAATTGGCGGACACGGTCTTTGGCGCGAAGGTGAATCGCGATCTGTTGCATGAAGCGTCGCGATGGTATTTGAACAGCCAGCGCGCCGGCACTCACAAGACCAAGGACAAGAGCGAGGTCAGCGGCGCAGGCCGCAAACTTTGGCGGCAAAAAGGCACTGGCCGCGCTCGTGTTGGCTCCATCCGGTCGCCGCTTTGGCGCCATGGAGGCACGGTTCACGGACCGAAGCCGCGCGATTACAGTTACGCTTTGCCAAAGAAAATGTTGCTGGGCGCGTTGCGCTCCGCGCTTTCGGCGAAGCTTGCGGAGCAAAAACTGACGGTCGTGGATGGCTGGGCTCTCGAGTCGCACAAAACCAAGCCGTTGCAACTGGCGCTGGGCAAGCTGAACCACACCAAGTCGGCTTTGCTGGTTTCTCACGGCGAAAACCGCAACCTGGAATTGGCTAGCCGCAATATGCAAGGCGTAAAGCTCGCGGCGCCGAATGTTTTGCAAGCTTACGATGTGTTGAAGCATGACTTGTTGCTGTTATCGAAAGATGCGGTGGCCCGATTAAGTCATACATTGGATCCGGAAAGAAAACCGATCATCGTTCCCGATGTGCAAACCATCGAGCCAGCGGCCAAGCCCGTGAAAAAAGAAGCTGCGCCGAAAGCGAAAGCTGGCGTCAAGAAGGCTGCCCCTAAAAAAGCAGCCAAGCCCTCGTCCAAGAAGGGGAAGGAATAATTTATGTCGACCCCTCACTATGAGATTATTCGCCGCCCGATCATTACCGAAAAAGGTTTGGGCGTAAAAGAAACGCAGCACACCGTGGTTTTTGAAGTTTCACCGTCGGCTACCAAGACGCAGATCAAGGAAGCCGTGCAGCAGATTTTCAAGGTGAAAGTTGTAGATGTTCGAACCGCGCACTTTGTTGGCAAAATGCGCCGCCGCGGACAGCTTGAAGGATATCGCCGCGATTGGAAAAAGGCGTACGTCAAGCTTGCCGAAGGCGAAAAGATGATTGAGTACTCGGAGAACTTGTAGCACCTGAGCAGCATCGCGGCCTGGCTTAGCCAGTTCGCGAAAAGAAAAAAAGCAGTAGCAAGAAGCTTAAGAGGCAGCGATGGGACTGAAGAGTTTTAATCCATATACAGCGTCGCGGCGGTTTATGACCGTCCTGGACAAGAGTCACATTACCAAACAGGCGCCGGAAAAGGCCCTGGTTGAGTCCAAAAAACGCTCTGGCGGCCGCAACAGCCACGGCGAAATTGTTATTTGGCACCGCGGCGGTGGACATAAGAAAGCCTACCGCAAGGTGGATTTCCGCCGCGATAAAGAAGGCGTGCCCGCCAAGGTTGCGGCGATTGAATACGACCCCAACCGCAGCTCGAACATTGCGCTGCTGCATTATGCCGATGGCGAAAAGCGCTACATTATTCATCCCGTTGGCCTGGAAGTGGGCGCAACGGTTTCAACCGGCGAAGGCGCGGACATTCTCCCCGGCAATGCCATGAAGTTCCGCCATATTCCTTCAGGCACCATGGTCCATAACCTGGAACTGTATCCAGGACGTGGCGGGCAAGTGGTTCGCTCCGCGGGTGGCTCGGCGCAATTGCTTAGCAAAGAAGGCGAAATCGCGCTGGTGAAGCTGCCGTCCGGTGAAGTTCGAAAGTTTTCCGTGGAGTGCATGGCCACGGTTGGCCAGGTGGGCAACCTTGATCATGAGAACGAAACATTTGGCAAAGCGGGCCGCACGCGGTGGCGCGGCATCAAGCCCACGGTTCGCGGCGTGGCCATGAACCCTGTAGATCATCCGCACGGAGGTGGTGAAGGCAAGGTTAAGGGCAATCATCCCCAGACGCCGTGGGCTTTCCCAACTTTGGGCAAGAAGACCCGGCGGAACAAGCGCACCGACAAGAATATTGTCCAGCGCCGCAAATAGTTTTTTTCGATTGTGGAAGCGCGCAGCAAAGCTGGGCGGCGAAGTTAGAGTCGCTCGGCGAGAGTGGAAACAATGCGAGCAACAAAAACAAGAGCAGCAGGACGGCAGCGCCAGAACAACCGGTCGGCGAAACGCGCCATCACCAAACGCGTGGTGGCCAAGAACAAGCTCAAGCCCGCCAAGGTTGTGGTGGCGCCGCCAGAGCCGGTGCTGTACAAGCTGTGCAAACCGGGCTGGTCGGTGATTGTCGAGCGGATTGCAAACGCGCAAGGTACGCGCTTTGTTTGCCCGTTCTGCCCCAAATCGCATCGCGTTCCTGGTCCGGTGCGAGGTTTCAAGAAGATGCGGCGGGCGCAATGGAGCCGGCTGCGGCGAGTGGAGGAATAAGGAATCAATGGCACGCTCACTGAAAAAGGGGCCGTTTGTGGATGGCCACCTGCGCGAAAAGGTCGAAGGCCTGAACACGCGAAACGAAAAAAAAGTTGTGAAGACCTGGTCGCGCCGCTCGACGATTGTGCCGGACATGATTGGGCACACCATCGCGGTGCATAACGGGCGGAAATTTATTCCTGTGTACGTGACTGAGCAGATGATTGGACACAAGCTTGGGGAATTTGCTCCAACGCGCTCTTTCAAAGGCCACTCCGTAAAAGCGGCGCTTGAGAAGACCGCGGGAGCTGCTCCCGCAGGAGGCGGCGCAGCAGCACCGGCGCCGAAGGCATAAATGGCTAACTTACACTTGCACGAAGATTCCATTGCCGCGCACGCGCTGGCCAAGCATGTGCGCATGTCGCCGCAAAAAGTTCGCCTGGTGATGGATTTGATTCGCGGGCAAAAAGCGCAAGACGCGTTGCAAACGCTGAAGTACACGCCGAAACGCGCCGCGAAGCATGTCGCCAAAGTATTAATGAGCGCCATCGCCAACGCGGAGCGCAAAGCCGAAGACGCTGGCTCCGCGCTCGATGTTGAAGAACTCTACGTCGCCAAATGTTTTGTGAATGAAGGGCCGCGCTGGAAGCGTTTGCGTCCCGCGCCGATGGGCCGCGCGTTTCGTTATCAGAAGCGCACCGCGCATTTGTGGGTCGGTGTTGCGGAACATCATGCCGCGGCCTCAGAACGGGTTACAGCTCTTAAACAGGAAGCGGAATCGAACAAGGGCGTTCGCGGAACCGCGCGCCGGGTTCGCAAGGCGTTGACCGGCAAACAAGCGCCACCGAAGAAGGGAAAAAAGTAATGGGACAGAAGACGCACCCGTACGGATTTCGGCTGGGGTACAACAAACCGTGGAAGTCGCGCTGGTACGCGGATAAGGATTATGCCGAGTTGCTTCACGAAGATGTGAAGCTGCGCAAAGAGCTGAAGGAAAAACTGAAGAGCGCTGGTATCAGCTCGATCGATATCGAGCGCGCCGCCAACAAGCTGGTTGTGCGTATTTACACCGCTCGGCCGGGAATCATCATCGGGCGCAAAGGCGCGGAAATCGACAAGCTGAAACAAGACGTGCAGAAGCGCACCAAACGCGAAGTGCATATCGACATTCAGGAAGTGCATCGTCCGGAACTGGACGCGCAACTGGTTGCCGAATCCATCGCGCTGCAACTGGAAAAGCGCGTCGCTTTCCGCCGCGCGATGCGCAAAGCCGTGGATTCGGCTCTGCGTTTTGGTTGCAAGGGCATCAAGGTTCGCGTAGCCGGCCGCTTGAACGGTGCGGAAATCGCCCGCAAAGAGTGGTACCTGCAAGGCCGTCTGCCTCTGCAAACCTTGCGCGCGGACATCGACTTTGGAACCGCGGAAGCCAGCACCACCTACGGCTTGATTGGCGTAAAGTGCTGGGTTTATCAGGGCGAAAATGTGCCCAAGAAAGCTTCCAAGATTCAGAAAGAACGCGACGCTGTAGCTGCCGCGTAAGCTCGAAAAAACCAAGAGATTAAGGAAACGAGAATACAGCAATGTTGATGCCCAAGAAGGTTAAGTACAGAAAGCAGATGCGCGGGCGCCGTACCGGCAAAGCCTGGCGCGGCAGCGATCTGGCGTTCGGCGAATACGGATTAAAAGCCATGGAGTGCGCCTGGATCACTGACCGCCAGATTGAAGCTTCGCGCGTGGCGATATCGCGCTTCATCAAGCGCGGCGGAAAATTATGGATACGCATTTTTCCGGATAAGCCGTACACCAAAAAGCCGGCGGAAACTCGCATGGGTAAAGGTAAAGGCGCTCCGGAAAAGTGGGTTGCGGTGGTTAAACCGGGACGCATCATGTTTGAAATGGCTGGCGTGGATTTGGCTACCGCGAAAGAAGCGATGACCCTGGCGGCGCACAAGCTGCCCATTCCCACCAAGTTCGTCACGCGCGAGGGAGGATTCTAATATGCCTCGGCGAATTGACAAACTTCGGGAAGCGGGCACGAACGAGCTGGAAGCACAGCAAAAAGATCTGTCGGAACAGATTTTCCGGCTGAAGTTTCAGCTGTCCACCGGCCAGTCGGAAGCGCTCAAGCGTTTGCGCGACGCAAAAAAAGATCTTGCTCGCGTGAAAACTTTGCTTCGCGCGCATGAATTGAAAATCACTACGGGCGCACCGGACCAAATTAGCTTGCAAAAAGGCAGCTCGCAAAAGCCCGTTGTGCAAAAGCCCGTGCAAAAAACGGTTGTGCGAAAGACAGCGGCTAAAAAGACTGCCGCGCAAAAGACAGGGAAGGCGTAAATGACCACGCAAACACAGACACCGGAGTCCGTAGACAACCGCGGTGAACGCTTCGAGATGATTGGCAAAGTGACCAGCGCGAAGATGCAGAAGACCATTGTGGTGGAAGTGCAGCGCCTGGTGAAGCATCCGAAATATCAGCGCGTGGTGCGCATTTCCAAAAAGTTTTACGCCCATGACGAACAGCGCAAAGCGAAGCAGGGAGACACCGTCAGCATCGTGTCGTCGCGCCCGCTTTCGCGCCTGAAACGGTGGCGGTTGAAAGAAGTGCTGACGCGGAACGCGTCAGCCGAGTAATCGGAACAGGGGAGCAAGACCATGATCATGATGCGAACCTGGCTGACGGTGGCGGACAATTCCGGCGCGCGAAAGCTGATGTGTATTTTGCCGCTGGGCGGTGACGCCGGATTAAAAGCGGGCTTGGGCGATGTCATCACCGCTTCGGTAAAGGAAGCGACACCCGAAAGTCAGGTAAAACAGGGCACGGTAGTGAAAGCTGTGGTGGTTCGCATGCGCAAGGAAGCGCGCCGCAAAGATGGCACCTACATCCGCTTTGATGATAATGCCGCGGTATTAATTAACGATGCCGGCGAGCCGGTGGGCACTCGCGTTTTCGGCCCGGTGGCGAGAGAGTTGCGCGACAAAAAATTCACCAAAATCGTTTCGCTGGCTCCGGAGGTTTGGTAACTCATGACACTGAGACATGAACGCGCGGAACGCCACACCATCGGCATTCGCAAAGGCGATCAGGTGAAAGTAATCGCCGGCCGCGATGCCGGCAAAAGCGGGCGCGTGCTTTCCATCGACGCCAAAAAGAACACTTTGATCGTCGAGCACGTGGCCATCATGAAAAAACATGCGCGGCCCAATCCGCAGAAAAACATCAAGGGCGGCATCATCGAAAAAGAGGCGGGCATCAACGTTTCCAATGTGATGGTCATTTGCGCCAGTTGCGGAAAGCACACGCGCATCGGCCACACCATTCTCGCTGATGGCACCAAAATGCGCAGTTGCCGTAAATGCGGCACGGCACTAGATAAGTAAAACCGTTTTCGGCCGGACGGCAACGTCCGGGCAGCAGGATTTTGTGAAGGAATTAGCGAAGGAAGAGTTAGATGAAGAGCCGATTGCAGGAAAAATATAGAAATGAAACCGTGCCGGCGCTGATGAAGCGCTTCGGCTGGCAAAACATGATGGCCGTTCCACGCGTGCAGAAAATCACCGTGAACATCGGCCTCGGCGAAGCCAGCCAGAACGCCAAGCTGCTGGATACCGCGGCGCAGGAATTGGGTCAGATCACCGGGCAGAAAGCCATGATCACCAAGGCCAAAAAATCCATCGCGAATTTCAAGATTCGCAAGGGCATGCCCATCGGCTGCGCGGTCACTTTGCGTGGCGACAAAATGTACGAATTTCTCGACCGCTTGTGCAACGTGGTGTTGCCGCGCGTTCGCGACTTTCGCGGATTACCTCCGAACGCCTTCGATGGCCGCGGCAACTATACCGTGGGCTTGAAGGATCAGTTGGTTTTTCCGGAAATCGATTACACCCGCGTGGACAAAATCAAGGGTATGAACATCACCTTGACCACCACCGCGAAAAACGATGAAGAAGGCCGCGAGCTGCTCAAAGGGCTCGGCTTCCCGCTTCGTGAAAAAGGAGCACAATAATAAATGGCGCGCACCGCAAAAATTGCCAAATCTCTCAAGAAACCAAAATTCAAGGTGCGTATCCGTAACCGCTGCCGCTGCTGTGGCCGCGCGCGCGGTTATATTCGCAAGTTTCAGATGTGCAGAATCTGTTTTCGCGGCATGGCGCTCAAGGGAGAAATTCCCGGCGTAACGAAAGCGAGTTGGTAGGAGAATTATGCAGACGGACCCGATAGCCGATTTTTTAACCTGTATTCGCAACGCCGCCGCCGCGAAGCATCAGCGTGTGGACGTTCCGAATTCCAGGCTGAAGACCGAGATTGCCCGCATCCTCAAGGAAGAGGGCTACATCTCCACGTACAAAATGGTGGACGAAAACAAGCCCAGGAAAATTCTCCGGGTGTTTCTCAAGTACACCCCGGACCGCCGCAGCGTCATCACCGGAATCAAGCGGATCTCGCGTCCCGGCGCGCGTTTGTATTTGGGTTCAACCGGCATTCGCCCGGTGGTTGGCGGGTTGGGCATCAGCATTCTCACTACTCCAAAAGGTTTGATGAGTGGACGCGCCGCTCGAAAAGCCAATATCGGTGGCGAGCTGCTTTGCGAAGTTTGGTAATTTTGTTTTTTGGTTTTGTTAAAGGCTTTACTAACGGAAAGGTTTTGGGGTTTTAACGAAATGTCACGTATCGGACGAAAACCAATTCCGCTTCCCGCAGGCGTGAAAGTCGCCATGCAGGGCGGCAAAATCGACGTGCAGGGGCCCAAGGGCAAATTATCCTTTGCGATTCCTTACGGCATCACCTTCGAACAGAAGGATGGCGTGCTCACGGCTCTGCGCGCAACCGAAGACCATCGCGCACTTCACGGACTTGCGCGCGCTCTGGTAGCGAACGCCGTTACCGGCGTCACCACCGGCTTTAAGAAAGAGCTCGACATCGTTGGCGTTGGTTATCGCGCTGAGCTCAAAGGCAAATTAATCGCGTTCGCGCTTGGCAAATCCCATCCGGTTGAGTTTCCCATCCCGGAAGGCATTCAAGTGGTCGTTGAAAAGCAGACGCACTTGATTGTTAGCGGCGCGGACAAAGGTCAGGTTGGCCAGGTTGCCGCCGACATGCGTTCGTTGCGTCCGCCAGATCCTTACAAGCAGAAGGGTGTGCGCATCACTGGCGAACGTTTGAAGAAGAAGGCTGGTAAAGCAGGCGCTAAGGCCGGCACGTAAATTTTATAACTGGCTTTATAACTGGCCTGCGCAAATGCGTGTGGCCGCGATTTTACAGGAGAGAAACAGTGGCTTCGGCAAGAGTTCGCAAGCTGTCGCGAGATTTACACCGCAAACGGGTTCATGCCCGCGTGCGCATGAAGGTGGAAGGCACCGAAGAACGTCCCCGTCTCGCGGTGTACCGTTCGCTCGGCCATATTTACGTCCAGGTCATCGATGATCGCCTGGGCAAAACCCTGGTGTCCGCGAGCTCCACCGACAAGGAAATGAAGAAGTCCATGAAGGGTGGCGGCAACATCGCGGCAGCGAAGCAAGTTGGCAAAGCCATCGCCGAGCGTTCCAAAGCTGCTGGAGTTGCAAAAGTGGTGTTCGACCGCGGCGGTTACAAGTATCACGGCCGTGTCAAGGCGCTCGCAGACGCGGCGCGGGAAGCGGGGTTACAGTTCTAAGCCTATGTCGAAGCAAATTTTGCGGGATAGTTTAGCGGTTCGCCGGCTCCTCGAAGTGAATCCTTCGGATTTGAAGGATGACGTGGTAGCCATCAACCGCGTTACCAAAGTGGTGAAGGGCGGCAAAAATCTTAGTTTCTCGGCGCTGGTAGTGGTTGGCGACAATCACGGCCACGCGGGATTCGGCATGGGTAAAGCGCGTGAAGTACCCATGGCCATTAAAAAGGGAATCGAGCAAGCCAAGAAAAATTTGATCAAGCTCAACCTTAAGGGCACCACCATTCCGCACCAGGTTCTGGGCCGTTACGGCTCAGCGGAAGTTCTGCTCAAGCCTGCCGCGGAAGGTACTGGCGTCATCGCTGGCGGCCCGGTGCGCAAAGTCATGCAGGTTGCCGGTATTCACAATGTGCTCACCAAGTCACTGGGCACTTCGAATCCTCACAACGTGATCAAAGCTACTTTTGCGGCGTTGCTCAGCTTGAAAGATATCGCGCACATCGCGGAGATTCGTTCGAAAACCGTGGAAGAAATTCGAGGCAAGCCGGCAAAAGTTGCGGCAGGTGCAGGTGAAATCTAATGGTTACTAAAGAAAAGAAAACCGGAACCATCAAGGTGAAGTGGGTGGTCAGCTTTATCGCTTGCCCGCGCGACATGCGGCAAACCGTTCGCGGGTTGGGCTTGCGTAGATTGCATCAGGTTGTTGAGCACCAAGACACTCCCGCGATTCGCGGCATGATCCTGAAAGTACGGCATCTCGTGGAAGTGGTGGAATAAGTTATGGCGGAAAAGAAGAAAACAAAAAAGAAATCGGCCGCACCGAAAAAAGCGGCTCGCAACGCTACCCCCAACATGGGCAACGCCGCGGCTAGCAATGGCCGCGCGGCTGTCAGCTTGTCTAATCTTCGGCCCCCGAAAGGCTCGCGCCATCGCAAAGTTCGCGTTGGCCGCGGTATCGGCTCGAAACTCGGCAAAACCGCTGGCGCCGGCAACAAAGGCCAGAAGTCACGCCGTGGCTATTCGCGCCGCCGCGGTTTTGAAGGCGGTCAGATGCCGTTGCACCGCCGCATGCCCAAGCGCGGATTTCACAATCTGTTTGGCGTTTCCTACTCGGTGGTGAATTTGGAGGAACTAAACGTTTTTCCCGCGGGCGAAACGGTAACACCAGAACTGCTTCGCGCGCATGGTTTCGTTCGTCGCGCCAAGGCTCAGATTAAAGTTCTCGGCGATGGCGAACTCACTACCAAGCTGGCCATTCACGCGCACGCGTTCAGCGCCTCGGCGCGGGACAAAATTACCAAAGCCGGCGGCACTTTTGAAGTTGTAGCGTAACAGGAGCAATAGGGATCACGCATGAATCGGTTTTTTACAGCAGTCGCGAACCTCTTCCGCATCGAAGATCTGCGCAACCGGCTTTTCTTTACGCTGGCTTTGCTCGGGGTCTATCGCATCGGCGCGTACATTCCTATACCTGGGATCAATGTGGGTGTGCTCGATCAGCTTTTCACCCAGGCGGCTGGCTCCGTTCTCGGCATATTCAACTTATTCAGCGGCGGCAATTTCCGGCGTATGACCATCTTTGCTCTCGGCATCACGCCGTACATCACTTCTTCGATTATTTTGCAGTTGATGACTGTGGTTTTCCCCTACCTGGAACGCTTGCAAAAAGAGGGCGAGCTCGGTCGCCGCAAAATCACGCAGTACACCCGTTATTTGACGATTGCGTTGAGCATTGTGCAGTCCATGTCCATCGCGCTGGCTCTTGAGTCGCAGAGCCTTGGCGGACAGGCGCTGGTCTATCATCCCGGGCCCGGTTTCGTATTCATGACCATGCTGGTGCTTACCACTGGTTCGGCGTTCATCATGTGGCTTGGCGAACAGATTGGCGAACGCGGCATCGGCAATGGCATGTCGCTGATCATCTTCACCGGTATCGTAGTGGGACTTCCCACCGCGATTTATGACTTATACGAAAAAGCCCACAACCAGGCTTGGGGACCGTTTACTCCTCTGGCGTTACTTCTCTTGCTCGCATTGATGATCGCGGTAATCGCGTTCATCGTCTTCGTCGAAGGTGGCCAGCGCCGCATCCCGGTGCAGTATGCCAAGCGCGTCGTGGGACGGCGTGTGATGGGCGGACAGTCTTCCTATCTTCCGTTGCGCGTCAATTCCGGCGGCGTGATACCCCCGATTTTTGCCAGTTCACTCCTGGCGTTTCCTGCAACTGCCGCGCTGGTTTTTGGCACGCGGTATGCGTTCGTCAAAAATTTTGCCGGCGCCCTGAAGTGGGGTGAACCGCTCTACACCGTAATTTACGTCACCTTGATTCTGGTCTTCGCATTTTTCTATGTGGGCATTGTTTTCAATCCCACCGAACTCGCCGATAACATGCGTAAAAACGGCGGCTTCATCCCTGGAATTCGTCCCGGGCGCACCACTTCGGAATACGTCAGCCTCATTCTGAAGCGGCTCACTTTTATCGGCGCCATTTATCTGGCGCTGGTTTGCCTGCTTCCCGAATGGATGATTGCTGGTATTCATTTGAACCATTTGCCTACTTATCTTGGCGGCAACTGGTTTGACCGGCACTTTCCTCAATGGATTTTGAACGGGTTGAACGTGCAATTCTATTTTGGCGGTACCTCGCTTTTGATTGTCGTCGGCGTGGCCATGGATTTCGTGCAGCAGCTTGAAGCACAGCTGGTGATGCGCAACTACGACGGGTTCGCACGGAAGGGCCGGTTGCGCGGTCGGCGGTAATGGAAGCTCGGCGCGTTTTGCCGGAGGAACGGCTGGGAAAACTGGACCGTGCCGTAGTTTTTCTTGGGCCTCCGGGCGCGGGAAAAGGCACGCAAGCCAGGGAGCTGGCAAGGTTGTACAGTGTGCCGCATCTCTCCACCGGCGATATGCTTCGCGAACACATCAGCGCGGGAACTCCGCTGGGTATTCAAGCGAAGCCGGTGATGGAGCGCGGCGAACTGGTTTCCGATTCGCTGGTGTTGAAAATCGTGGCGGATCGCATCGAACGGGCGGATTGTTCGCACGGTTTTGTGTTTGACGGGTTTCCACGCACCGTGGCGCAGGCCAAGTATCTGGGCGAGTTGCTGAAACAGCACGGATATGGCCAGCCCTTTGTGATTCATCTGGTGGTGGACAAGGCGGTTCTGCTGCGGCGTTTGACCGGGCGTAGAACCTGCAGTAGAGGCGGCGAGATTTACAATATTTATGAGTGTCCGCCGCGAGTACCGGGGATTTGCGATAACGATGGTGGCGAGCTGGTGCAGCGCCCTGACGACCGCGAAGAAGTGATTGGCCCGCGGCTTCATGCGTACGACAAGCAGACGTCACCGCTGGCTGCGTTTTACCGGCGGCTGGGTTTGCTGAAGGACATCGACGCGGCGAAAAGCGTCGCTGAAGTTCGGCAGGAAGTGTTGCAAAGTGTGCGAAACGCGCGCAGGGCGAGATAAAGAGATGGCCATTCATCTGCGCAGCGCGGAAGAGTTGAGCAAAATGCACCAGGCCGGGCTGGCGGTGCATGAAGTGCTCACCGCGCTTCGCGAATTTGTTCAGCCGGGTGTCACCACGATGGACCTCGAGAAGTTGGCCGAGGAAAAAATCGCGGGCCGGCCGGGTAAAGCGGCGTTCAAGGGATATCGCGGTTATCCTTGCGTGCTGTGCACTTCCGTGAACAGTGAAATTGTTCACGGGATACCGTCGCCGAAACGCAAGTTGCGCGAAGGCGATATTGTTTCGATCGATTTCGGGATGGAAGTGGACGGGTATTTTGGCGACTCCGCGGTAACCGTCCCGGTGGGAACAATTTCTCCGGAGCTGAAAAAGCTCCTGGATGTTACCCGGGAATCGCTGGACCGCGCGATCGATAAAATGCGGCCTGGCAACCGGCTTGGTGATGTTGGCCACGCGGTGCAAAGCTGGGTTGAGCAACACGGCTACTCGGTGGTACGGGAGTTTGTCGGGCACGGCATTGGAACCAAGATGCATGACGAGCCCAATCTTCCGAACTATGGCGAACCCGGTCGTGGAGCGCGTTTGCAAGAGGGCATGGTCATCGCCGTGGAACCGATGGTCAATGCCGGCGGACCGGCGGTTCGCATGCGCGACGAGTGGGTGGCGGAAACCGCCGATGGCAGCGCATCGGCGCACTTTGAGCACACTGTGGCGGTTACCGCCAACGGGCCGTGGATTTTAACCAGGCCGAAGGAAATGGTTGGCCCTTCGTGGTAACTTGGTTATAGCCGAACTTGCAACAAGGCAGTGTAGGGAGCTTATGGCAAAGCAGGTAGACGAAAAAAAGAAGGACGACTCCGGAAATAGCAAGGAAGACGCTATTGAGGTGATGGCTACGGTAATTGAACCGCTGCCCAACGCCATGTTCCGCGTGGAGCTCGAGAACAAGCACAAGGTTCTCGCGCATGTCTCCGGAAAAATGCGCAAGAATTTTATCCGTATTTTGTCGGGAGATAAAGTTGCCGTGGAATTGTCGCCGTACGATTTGACTCGCGGCCGGATCGTGTATCGCTACAAATAGGTAGAGACTTTTTCAAAAAGTTTCTGGCAGTTTGATGAGGAGCAGCATGAAAGTACGAGCATCAGTAAAAAAGATTTGTGACAAATGCAAAGTGATTCACCGGCGCGGTGTGGTGCGGGTGATTTGCGATAATCCGAAGCACAAGCAGCGCCAGGGATAATTTCCCTCGTTAGGAGAAATAGCATGGCACGTATCGCAGGTGTGGATCTTCCGGTGCAGAAACGCCTTTATGTCGGGTTGACCGCCATTTATGGCATTGGACAGGCGCGCGCCCGGAAGCTGGCGGAAAAGGCGGGCGTGGATCCTCAGAAAAAAATCCGCGAACTGACCGAGGACGAAACCAACCGTCTGCGCCAGGAAATTGAAAAAGAAGGCCGCGTGGAAGGGGACCTCCGCAAGGAAGTCCAGATGAACATCCGCCGGCTCATTGAAATTCAGGCGTACCGCGGCATCCGGCACCGCCGGAATCTGCCGGTGCGCGGCCAGCGTACGCATACCAACGCGCGTACTCGTAAGGGTCCACGGCGCGGCGCGGTTGCAGCGAAAAAGAAAGTGCTGGGCAAAAAAGGATAATTTTTCGGGTGCCTGTCCCCCTTTCCAGGCAATGCAGGCGCCCGAATTTAGGTACCCCAAAGTTGCAAAAAGAATTTGGCCGCAGCGTTGGGCCGCTTAAGAAAAAGGAACGGAGTAAAACGTGGCGAAAGAGCAGCAGCAAAATACGGCGCCGGACGCGATACCGAATAAGCCGGCGACTACAGGTGGCAAACCTGGCGCGGTTACCAAGCGCAAAAAAGAGTTCAAGAAAAAGCGCGAGCGGCGCATTGTTCCGCACGGCGTGGTTTATGTTGCAGCATCGTTTAACAACACGCAAGTCACCATCACCGATGGCGATGGCCGCACCATTTGCTGGTCCTCCGCGGGCGCGGTGGGATTCAAGGGTTCGCGTAAAGGTACACCGTACGCCGCGCAGCAAGCTTCGTTGACCGCGGCCACCGTGGCGCGTGATCAATACGGAATGAAAAGCGTTGAAGTTCGCGTTCAAGGCCCCGGTTCAGGGCGCGAATCCGCGGTGCGCGCTTTGGCCGCGGCGGGATTGCATATTGTTGTGATTCGCGACGTCACGCCGATTCCGCACAATGGCTGCCGTCCGCCGAAGCGGCGCCGCGTTTAAGCCTTTGTAAGATTTTGCTGCGGCCGCCGCTCGAAGCGACGACGCATCCAATATTAGGAAAGTTTTGGGAAGGGAGAATCGAAGTTGGCAAGACACCGAGAAGCAGTTTGCCGCCTGTGCCGCCGGGAAGGGCAAAAATTATTTCTAAAAGGATTGCGGTGCTTTACCGAGAAGTGCGCGATTGAAACGCGCAACTTCGTTCCGGGACAGCACGGCCAGTCCAGGCGCCCGAAGGTTGCGGGTTATGGTTTGCAGTTGCGCGAGAAGCAAAAGGTCAAGCGCACGTACGGATTGCTGGAACGCCAGTTCCGCTTGTATTTCGAGCGGGCGGAGCGCGCCAAAGGTCCGACCGGCGAGAATCTGATCATCACGCTGGAACGCCGGCTGGATAACGTCGTGTGGCGCGCAGGTTTGGCGTCCTCGCGAGCGCAAGCCCGCCAGTTGGTTTTGCACGGTCACGTCCGCATCAACGGGAAGAAGGTGAACATTCCTTCTTATCTGATCAACGTGGGCGAAGAGATCGCCATCAAGGACAAAATGCACGAGAACGCCATGGTTCTGGAAGCGCGCAACGTGGCGCAGAGCCAGAGCAGCGTGCCCTGGTTGGAGCAACAGCGCGAGCAATTCAAAGCCAAGGTTGTGGCGCTGCCGAAGCGTGAAGACGTGCAGACTCCGCCATTCAACGAACAGCTTATCGTCGAGTTGTACTCGAAGTAAGTTTGGCTGCTTCGCAGCCAGCAACAAACAGCGCCAGCTATTGAGGCGCTGTGGATAAAGAAACGGGGGGCCGAGGCATCGGCCCCGGAAGGAAGGAACACGATGTGGAAGGGATTTCAGAAGCCAAAGCGTTTAGCGTCAGAGTTGGAATCGCTGACCGAAAAGTACGGCCGTTTTTCGGCGCAGCCGTTTGAGCGCGGTTGGGGCACCACGGTAGGCAATTCGTTGCGCCGCGCGTTGCTCAGCTCGATTGAAGGCGCGGCCATCACCGCGGTAAAGATTGAAGGCGTGCTGCATGAATTTTCATCGATTCCGGGCGTGGTGGAAGACGCCACCGACATTATCCTGAACCTGAAGCAGGTGCCCATCAAGCTGAACACCGACCTGCCCAAGACGATTTACTTGAACGTGGAGCAGCCCGGCCCGGTCACCTCGGCGCAAATCGAGGAAGACGCGGACTTCGCGGTGCTCGACAAGAGCGTGTACATCGCCACGGTAAGCGAAGGCGGCAAGATGCAGTTCGAGATGCGCGTCAAGAACGGCCGCGGCTACGTGGCTGCGGACCGCAACTACGACGAAGATCTGCCGATCGGTTACATTCCGGTGGACTCGGTGCACTCGCCGGTACGCAAAGTGAATTATTCCGTGGAAGCTGCGCGTCTCGGGCAGATGACCGACTACGAAAAGCTGATGATCGAAGTGTGGACCAACGGCGCAATCACGCCGCAGGACGCCATCGGTCTGGCCGCGAAGCTGGTCAAGGACCACATGAGCATCTTCATCAACTTTGAAGAGCCCACGGACATGCCGGATATTCCCATCGAGATCGCCAACGATCCGCGCCTCGAGCATCTGGACCGTTCCGTGGAAGAGCTGGAACTTTCCGTGCGTTCCTACAATTGCTTGAAGAACGCGAACATCCAGACCATCCGCGAACTGGTGCAGAAGAGCGAAAACGAAATGCTGAAGACCAAAAACTTTGGCCGGAAATCGCTCAACGAGATCAAGGATATACTGGTGAAGATGGGCCTCGCGCTGGGCATGAAATTTGACGAACATGGACGAATCATCTGGCCACCGCTGCCGAGCCAGACCGCGGCACCGACGTCGGAAGAGAACATCGGACTCTAAAGGGCTCTAAAAGGGCGACAAGGACAGACAAATCATGCGACATCTGAAATCAGGCTCGAAAATGGGGAAGAACCCGTGGCACCGCCGGTCGGTGCTGCGGGGTCTGGTCACCAACCTGTTTGAACACGGACGGATCACCACCACGCTGACGCGCGCGAAAGCGGCTCGTCCGATGGCGGAAAAAATGATCACCCTCGGAAAGCGCGACACGCTGCATGCGCGGCGGCAGGCGGCTGCGTATCTTTTCACTCCGGCAATGACCCAGAAACTTTTTAGCGAAATTGCGCCGAAGTTTGCGGACCGCGCGGGCGGGTATACACGCATCATTCAAGGCGGCATGCGCGTTGGCGACGGAGCCAAAGTCGCGATCCTCGAACTGGTCGGCTACGAATTCAAGTCCAAGGAAAAGAAAGAAAAGCCCAAGAAGGAAGAGCCGGTCGAAGCCAAGAGCTAATTTTTCTTTCTAGAAACTATTCCGCCCGCTCTGGCATTGCCAGGGCGGGCATTTTTATTTTGATGGCGTGGCATACCCCCCTACCCCGGGGTATCCAGAGATGTATCAAACGAAACGACTTAATTTCTACTTTTGCATAGATGTATCAAACGAAAGAGTTTATTTTCAGGCTATTGTGTAGATGTATCAAAAGAAAGGTTTTAGGTTGGATTAAATCTTCGACTGGAGCGCACAAGAATTCCTATTCGGTAGTATGACAAATAGTAAATAAAATTCAAGCCAAATTATTCGTTAGTGGGTCAGGCCATTCGCCAAGGCAATGGCCTGCAGTGCATTTTGTATTTTCACCCGCAGGCACACTCACTGATGGCGGTGCCGCAGTAAGGCCCGCAAATCCAACAGTTCTTTCGTAGATAACCAGATCGCCGGAAAGCGATTCTCTACTAGCAGGGACAGCAGTAAGTCCGCATCCCGTCGATCATGTTTTTGCTTTCGTGGTTCGGCCGCTCGAATCTCTGCCGGATGACCCACCAGACATTCGATTCCGAGTTCTTCCAGCAAGTTTACAAACCACTGCATGGATCCAGTGGCTTCGATTCCCACACGCACCGGCCGTGGAAGGTTGCCATAAAACTCTCGCACGTTGTTGCCTTCGTGCTTCAGAGTCGCCTTCACTACCTCCCCCGTAGTGGTGTCCAGCATCGCCAACGTCTGCTGGCGCGCGTGTAATCACATCCTATAATTTTCACCTCGGCCTCCTTCGGTCCGAGCTCTGTTAGGGTGAACACCGAAACAGTCTACTCGGGCCGTCGCGAGGCCGCCGTCGTTAAAGACATCAATCGGGACCTATCCGAGGATCACTTCATTTTTACAACAAATTCATGACCGCCCTTGCAATCGGGGTTAATCGGGGAAACGTCTATTGTGACAGACTCCGTTTTTCGTGGCAGGTCCTTGACTTCAACGTCGAACAAATCATTGTCATCTATCCGGAGCGTGTAATGACCTAACTTGAGTGGCCCGAAGTCAAAACTTCCGCGGTCGTCTGTCTCGATGGTCTTCACAAGCAGCGTTTCGTCCCATGGCTGCCTGTACTCGTATAACGCCAACTTGGCGTGCTTTCTTATGAAAGATTGCCTCAACCAGCGGGGAGCAAATCTGCGATGACTATCCGTACCTACCACTAGGCCTCTCAACGCTGTTATCTGATAAAAATACCCAGGAGCCAAAGTGCAAGCACTTACCGGGGAGGCGGAGAGTAGAACAAGCGAGATGATCGCTGGAGTAAGTTTCATCTGAGATGACATGAAACCAATTCTCATTCACGTAACCACACTCGCACCAGTCTACCGCAGGCGGGTCAACTCCTGTTTAGTTTGAATTACCGGACATCGGGAAAAAAATCACATGTCCGGTTTGCGCGTCTATTCAGGCACTTCAGTGCCAAGCAAGAGGCTGTGCGGCTCGGGCTGAGCTTAGGGGCGCACGGAAAGTGGCTCGAGAGCTGCCGCGCTGGCAGTTCGAGGCGTGGTTGATGAATCGACGGGCGCGGCGTTCAAACGCGAGGTTTTGCGCCAATCGACCGCGGTGATGTCGGCGGAGCCGTTGGCGCCGCTGGCGAGGACGTAGGTGACGCTGCCGTTCTGGATGTGGTAGCTGCTGACGGCATAGACGGTGGCCGGCTTGAGGGCGATCCATCTCGCGCGCGGTTGCTGCAGCGCGGCGGAGGTTGCCGGCTCGGTCTGCACTGGCGAAGGATCCGCAGCCTCTGCCTGGAGTTGCTGCGCCGGAGCGCTCGGAGCAGCAAGGCTGACTTCGGAGACATTGTTTTCCGCAGTGTTGACCGCCTGCGCCTGTTCAAATGAGGGTTGCGCGTCCGAGCCCGCAGGCCGGTCAAGGTTTTGCGGTCTGTAGGCCGGCGGCCGCTCGTACGAAGCGGGCCTGATAGGGGAATGGCCAGAGGCCGTCAGCCGCGGGACTTGAATATCATCCATTAAGCGGACGGTAATCTGCTCTTCTGCTTTCAGCGTGGGACGTGGGCCGCGCGCAGGCAGCATGATGATCTTCCAGGGCCACAGCGGAGGAATAAGCCATTCCACGATGTCACGCGTGGCGTGGCCGTGGCCCACGATGTCACCGTGGCGATCCACTTTGAATCCCTTAGCAGCGATGACTTTGCTTGGTACGGGTAGGTCGGAATTCGGGAAGCCGATGCGGTCAAATTGCAGCTTGAGGTAACCCTTACCGACGAAGTGGCCAGGTTCCTTGTCCGCTTCGAGGTGTCCTCCGAGGTAGCTTCCCCGCGGAAATACATTCTGTCCGAATTCCCGGAGGCTGCTGAGATGGCAGATCACCGGATCACCAATATCGGCGGTGGCTGAGGAAAAGTTTGGCTCGTCGAGCGTACAGTGAAGGAGAGTGCCAGCGGGGACGAGAATGTCCTGAGCCTTGGTGTTAAGTTGGAGCCCCAGAAAGAGCAATGAGAAAATTAGATACGCTGCGATGCGTCGCATGTGGTTCCTCCCATTTGTGGGCCGGCATGCAAACTGGCAGCTGCGTGACACGTGAAAAGTTTGCGCTGCCGGAACCAGCAGAGTTCCGATGGGCGGACGCTACTCCTTTCTGGGCTCTTAGACAATACGGATAATTTACATTACTCCAACAGAATGAATGGGTTATAGATGCACACTACACCTTAAACCCCATGAACCCATGTATCCGAGAAAAGTTGCTTGGTGACCCACGCGGGCCGGCAGGTTTGGCATAGACACGGACTATGTGAAGGCTCCAGGTGGGCGTTGCCCCTTGCGAGGCCCTGATTCGATAACTCGGTGGACGTACGGTAGGATGAGTCATCTCGACGGTTCGGCTGAATAACTAGTTTGTGGCGCTGGTGGGCACAGGCATCGAGACGAGTCCCTTAAAGACGAACTTTTGGATTCGCCTGCCGTCTTCGACTTCTGAGCTGTAGAGGTTGCCTTTATTGTCGGTAGTCATGTGATGGAGTACGTTGAACTCGCCAGGGGCAATGCCGGGCCGCCCGAACGAGTCCAGGGCTTGCAGTGTCTTGCGGTCGAACACCCAGATGCGTGCAGGGCTCCTGCTGGCGACGTACAAGAAGCGCTGCGCCGGGTCCGCGGAGAATGCCACGCTCGCGGCGGTGTTGCCATTATTGCATCCGCCGCCAACAGCCAAGCACCAGCGGTCGATCCATACCTGGGTTATGTATTTGCCATCGGTGGTGAACACCTGCACTCGCTTGCCGCCGCGGTCGGCGACATACACGAGACCGTCATTGGAGACTTTGATGCCGTGCACGGGGGGTACAAACTGCGAAGGCCCCGGGTCTTTGGGATCGAAACCGGTGGCTAGAGTGCGCTTGGCTTCCTCTTCAACTGCCGCAGCTTTTGCGGCGTCACCGGTTAAAGCCGGGGGACGCGGGGCGTCGTCCATCGGAGTGTTGCCGAACGCGCCCCACATGCGTTTGTACGCGCCCGTGTCCGCATCGAACACGATGACGCGTTTGTTGCCATAGCCGTCGGCAACGAAGATTTCGTTGGTCTTGGGATAGACGGAAACGTCGGCAGGCTTCCAGAGGCTGGTGGTATCCGCGTTGGTTTTCTTTTGGGCAGGATGACCAATCTGCATTATGAATTTTCCGTCTTTCGTAAACTTCAGGATTTGGTCGTCGTTCCCATTGCCGCTGATCCAGACATTCCCTTTGTAGTCCACGGTTATGCCGTGCTCGGTCAAGGGCCAAGTATAGCTATCTCCCGATTGCCCACCCCAGCCCTGAATGTAGTTGCCCGCCTCATCGAACTCCAGCACCGGTGGCGCCGTTTTCACACCGGGCTTCACGCTTCGCGGGCGATGCAAGATCCAGATGTTGCCGTCGGAATCACACGCCGCACTGGATACCGGGCCCAGCGTCCACCCGTTAGGGATGTGTGGCCAAGATGGGTCGACCACGAACTTCGGTACCTCAACATTGGACGCTGAACGAGGAGGGGCGGCCGAAGCCCGGCGCGATCCAGCAATCACGAGCGCCACAATCGCGACCAAGACGATGCCTGCACTTGTACACAACGTCCGCTTCACGTTCATAAATGTCGATTCTCCTCTGAGTCCTTTTTCTAGGGCTGCTCTGATTCAACTCGATGGACACCACTAATCGGAATTTCCGTTTCAAACCGCTGGCTTATGCATCGTACGCTTCCTCATCTATTGGAAACAACGAATTTGCCACCCGGGTGCTGTCCGGTTTCTCACTTATTTTGTTTTCGATCAGAATTTGTAAATCACGTCGAACTGAAGCCGCTTGAGTAGATTTTCAGGCGGCGCGGTGCTGCCAAGATTGAGCGGCCTTCCAATGTAGCCGGTGAAGGCCAGCTGTACATTCTTATGGGCCTGATAAAACGTTTCGACGCGGTGCTGGCTGACGTTGCTGTTTTGGCGGATGTCACTCGCATTGAACGCCCCCATAACCGCCTCGCGTTCGATGAACATTCGAGTATAGGCAAACTGCCAGTCTCCCTTTTTTTCCGTCCGGCCGAACCGGCCTTCCAGCCAATAGCCGCGGCGTTGGCGTGGGTCGCATGGAGCGTTGGTCGACAAGGTAAAAACAGCAGTGGTGGTGTTGGCTGGCGGTGCCGTGGCGATATGACCGACGTTGGCGCAAGCGCGCGTGTTCTGGACGTAGTCACCAATGACGGCTATGGGCCACCGCTCATGAGGAGTCTTGACGTCAAATCGCGCAAGGGCATCCAGTAATCCAAACTTCGAAGCAAACTGTGCGCTCTGCACCGAAGTGACGCCGGTGGGCAGCGCCGTGGGCGTGTTTGCCGGACCAGTGTTCGCTGTCACGATCGTAGCCTTCGTGATTGTGGTGATGGAGTTCTGCACGCTGTTCTGACTGAGCTTCAAGAGCCCGCTATTCGGGGTTTGCGGATTGCCGAGGCTTGCGGTAGCCAGCGCGAACGCGATGGAGTCGGCATTATGGTAGTTGTAGAAGCCGCCGTACGCGCTGAACTTCAGCCAGGGGGCAAGTTGCCAGACGGACTGGAGCTGCCCGCCATAGATCACGCTCTGTGCGATGCTCTTGTTCTTGACAGAAACTCCGGCGACCTCGGCAAAAGGCAGCTCGAATCCAACGATTGCGATTTTGCGCAACACCGGAGTCTTCTCGAAATTCCACGAGAGAGTTTGCGCAAGCCCTTCGGGATTGAGGTCCTTGTCCCAAACGAGCTCGGTGTTGTACCAGGGATACGCAAACTTTCCTCCCGTGAGCGTCAGCGGCTTGAAATAATGTGGCCGGTAGCTGATGAACGCACGGTCGATGGCAAACGGTTTGCGCGTGTAGAACTGGTTCGTAGTTTGATTCGTCGAGATGGGATCGTTCAGGTCGCCCGAAGCCAGCGAAAAACCACCGCTGATGTCGTCGTTGAGTTTTACGCTGGCGTTGAAGCGTAACCGGAAGCGTTCCCGGTTCCGGACCTGCGATTGGTTGGCCGGGCCGCCAAAAAATGGTTCATCGCGCAGCCGCAAGTCGCCGCTGAAATTAAACGGGCCGACGTTCTTCAGCTTGCTTTCGGTACTTTCCAGTCTTTTCTCCAGGGAATCTTGACGTGCAGCCCCCTCACTTACCGTCTTCGCTACAACCGGTTCAGGGATGGGCGCCGAAGCGCCGCCGCGCGTAAGACGCAACTCCTCCTCGAGCGCTTCAATTCGCTGCTGTTGGGCTCGCAGCAGCTCCTTCACTTCCCGCAGCTCGCCTTCGACGCGTGCGGCTGCCTCTCCCGCGCTGCTGTCGGCCTCACCGCGCTTTGGCTGTGCGGAGACGCCAGGCTTCTTCCCTGCATCGGGCGCATCCCCGCCGTTTTTCGAAGCACCACTTGCAGAACCCCCAGAGAGAGAAACACCAAGTACCGCGATCAAGCCAAAAACTAGAAAGTCTTTTCTCTTTCCAAACATTTGAGTTCGCTCCTTTGGCGAAAAATAAAAAACCCACCTGCCAACTTTTTGCTTGGCGGTGGGTAGAAAACCTTTCAGCTAGAAATTAAATCCCTAGATACCTAGCCTCCCCGCGCCACAACACATGCACGCGCAACATGCAGAGCTGGGACACGCTTGGGAAGTCTTCTTGGAGCGAGACAACATACAAGGATAGTTTACGCGCCCGGCCTAAAGATTGAGAAAATCAAAATCTCGATGCTTGCGAGTGGGATTTTGATTTCTTGCTTCCGAATTCAACCGTGAGCCGTGGGCAATCGCGAATTGAACGAACTGACAACATCGTGTTAGTAGGTGAGGGACCAGCCGACCAGCGTCATGGTTAAAACTAACAGCAGCATTGCGGTGCTAACCAGGCTCAAGGCTCTTCCGTGGCCGAGTAGGTAGTCGCGCGATTCGGGGTCAACGCAGAGAAGAAGGGTAACGAGCAGCACCACGCCCCAGGCGAGCATCACGGGAACGCCAGGGTGGCGGCCGATCGCGGCGTAGAACTGTGTAGGAGGCTGCCCAGCGGGAATCCACCAGGGCAGCATGGGCGCTACGCCCGCGGCCAGCGAGAAGGTAAGCAACTTGCGCGTGAACCAGCCTTTGACTTTTGGGCGCGCTTCTTTCCACACGAAATAGTCCCATGCCAAGAGACCACTGGCCATGGGCACCCAGCCGTACATGGCCGCGTAGTGCGTAGTCCAATACCATCCACGAAACAAGAGGTGAGCGTGCTGGGCAGTGGCCAGCTTGGGTAGCAGGAAGATGCTCAGAACCGTGTTGCAAAGCACGGCCAACAAAATCGTGAGCAAACTCATGAATTGGAACCAATAGCGGATAGGAACACGCTTGCATCGCGTGCACACAGACTGTTTGGGCAGGAACTGGAGCCCACAGCGGTCGCAAAACACGGTTACCCTCCCCGAGCAGGGATTCAAACCAGCGATCATGGTAAGCATATGGCCCGTGTTGGTGGAAAACTACTGGTCAGACGGTCAGTTTTGGTCTGGGTGGTTCTCTATGGCATTCTCAAGACTCTTGACTTTTTGCGGCCTGTATTGAATGATGGTGGCCTTCCTGGGATATCGAGCCGAGGAGGTGCGCATGAAATTCAGGCTCGGCTACCTATTCGTTGCTCTTCTTCTTTTCAGCTTCCCATTGCTCGCGCAAAACGACGAACCGGGAATTGAACCAATACCGGATCTAACCGTTCAACCGCTGCCGCTTCCCGGGGGAGACATCATTCCGGGCTACGGACTCTTCAACTCATTTTTTCCCGGTCCGCCAAACTCTACTCCGCCCTTTGATCCCATCAATTCGGACCCGCACGGCATTACGAATTTTCGCGGTGTAACCGCCATGGGATATACGAGCGGAACGGCAACGGATAGTTCCGGCAAGAAGTATATAGCGGTCACGGACATACGCGTATACCGGGGAGAATATGTCGGCGCGGAAGTGGCTGACCCGAACAGCGCTGGCGCGACGAAATCGGCCCACGCTCACGGCACTTTCGTCGAGATATGAATTGACCTCTACGACCCCAGTTCGGGGTTGCAAGTTCATGATTTCAGTCCTTGGACGCTGCCAAACGGCCTTTTCTGGATCGTGAAAGTTCCAGACGATGAGGTGCAGATTACTGAAGACACCATCACCGTTGATCTCGAAAACGTGCCCACGGTTGACGCATTTTCTTTTCCTCCGCCTCCCGTAGCGCGCCCGGAAAATGGTATTTCGCCGTACAAGCTGATCCCGGCGCGAGTGTCCTTCCATGTGGTTTATAAGAAATCGGCCAAGTGGCGCCGGATCCATCGGGGGTCGCGCGATCCGCTTAGCCCGTTGAACTGGGCGGGCAAAATGTGGGACGCCACCAACACAGGAAACTTTTCCGTTATGTACAACGATAAAACGTTTTCCGCGCATGGCAACTTCGAGTCCGGACTCAATTTTGGTGAAATGGGAACGGAACGTAACGGAGTCTTCCTTGATCAAGAGGAAGACAACGACGACAACGGCGATAACAACGGGCAGGGCGAAACAAATGCAACCGCCAACTCGCAGTTGAACCAAGCGATCGCGAATGCAATTCGCGAGCACCAAAAAACAGTCCTCCTCAAGGGACGGGTACCCGTTTACATCAATCAGTAAACTGGGTCCGTAAACGCGTACGCGGCGTGATAGTCCGCGGATAGGGATTCACTTATATCGATGGCTGTGTTTCTTGCTGCTCTTGCGGCAATCGGCGAAGGTGTGTCGATTCAGATGGAAACGGGGAAGGGGTTGCGTTCGAATTGGCGCTGGTGCCAATAGGGATAGATAGGAGTCACGGCGCTGGCGGCATCGAGCTTTGCGACTTGTTCTTTGGTGAGATTCCAGCCCACGGCGGCAAGATTCTGGCGTAATTGCTGTTCATCGCGCGCGCCGATGATGACGTTGGCGACGGTTGGGCGTTGCAGCAGCCAGTTCAAGGCAACTTGCGGAACGGTTTTGCTGGTTTCTTTAGCGACTTCGCCGAGCGCATCCACAACTTTGTAGAGATATTCATCCGGGACTGGCGGGCCTTGCTCGGAAGTTTTGTGCAACCTGCTGCCAGCGGGAATGGGCTGATTGCGCCGAATTTTTCCGGTGAGCCGGCCCCAACCGAGGGGACTCCAGACCATAGCGCCGACTTTTTGTTCCGCGGCGAGGGGCATCAACTCCCATTCATATTCGCGGCCGACCAGCGAATAGTA
>Ga0209117_1000275_pt1 | contig 26222 bp, 24 predicted proteins | sample BlaSpr_A8_OM2_M2_FD_187978 | JGI IMG/M metagenome (GOLD analysis project Ga0209117, IMG submission 187978) | Forest soil microbial communities from Thunder Bay, Ontario, Canada - Black Spruce, Ontario site 2_A8_OM2_M2 (SPAdes) (version 2) | ecosystem: Environmental > Terrestrial > Soil > Boreal... | reverse complement strand
GCCGCCAGACCCTCGAGCAGATCCAGCCCGGATGTACGAAACCGCGAACTAAAAAGAGGGAAAATGAACTGTCTAGCTAATTCTTGGACACTACACTAGCCTAGTCTAGTCTAGCCGACTTTTGCCACAAGAGCTTCTATCGCATCGCAGGCCAGCTGCGACCCGTGAAATGTCGCGGGAGAAAGTCCGCCAAGTTCTCGCGAGATTTGATCTGGAGTAATGTTGCGCGCTTCGGCAACCGTACGCCCGATCAGAAGCTCGGTGAGGAGTGAGCTGCAGGCAATCGACGTCACGCAACCGCGCGTTTTAAAACGGGCTTCGGCGATGCGCCCGTCGGCAACGCGCACAGCGAGTTGCAGAATGTCGCCGCAAGCGGGGTTGGAGACTTCCACGGTGCAGGCTGCGCCAGAAAGTTCGCCGGCATTGCGTGGATTCTTGAAATGATCGAGAACTGCCGCGCTATACATCGGTGAGAGTATCGCACGCGGCAACGAGGCTGTCAGGTGGGCAGCGGCAATTCGGTGCTAAAGTCGGAGGTTCGAGGCGCGGGGAATCGAGAAGAATGCGTCGCAAACCAAATCAGTTAGCATCCAGGCATCGCTCCGGGCGAAAAAGCAAAGCAGAATCCAAGCCGGAGTCGATGGCAAAGTCCAGGCTGGAGGCCGGTCCGGCTCTCAGAATTGTTTCGCTGGCGCCAAGCGCCACGTCCATTTTGTGGGCCCTCGGGGCACTTCGCCAAATTGTGGGCGTGAGCAAGTGGTGCGCGGATGTCGCGCCGGTTGGAAAGCTGCCGAAGCTGGGTGACTGCTGGTCGCTTGACGCGGAGCGTGTTTTTGCGCTGAAGCCTGCTCTTGTAATTGGCTCCATTCCATACAGACAGGAAACCATTGCCAAGCTCCTCGAGAAGCCGCTGACGTTCGTGGCCATGAATCCGCGCGCCCTCGCTGATGTCGAGGTGGACATTCATTTATTAGGTCGCATCGTAGGGCGTGAGTCTATGGCGCGGAGGCTGGTTGCCCACATGCGGCGGGATTTTACCGCGATCAAGAAGAGGGCAACACTGCACACACGGTGGCCGCGTGTGTATTGCGAGGCTTGGCCGAATCCGCGGATTAGTTCCCCGCCCTGGGTTGCCGAACTGGTGGACATTGCTGGTGGTGAAATGATTGTACCGGGAGGAAAGCGCGTCAGCGAAGAGGAAGTGGCTGAGGCGCGCCCGGACGTAATCGTCCTCGCGTGGGCCGCAACCGGCGAAAACGCTGATCCGCGAAAGGCCTACGCGGTATCGGCCTGGACAAATGTGCCGGCAATCCTGAATTCCAGAGTCTATGTGGTGAGAGATGAGCTCCTGAATACACCGGGACCGCCCCTCGTCGCGGGAGCTCACGCACTATATCAAGTGTTTCATCACGCACCCCACGATGGCGCGGAGCGTGCCGCACGATGATCACCGTCGTCGTCGCGGTGATCGAGCGTGAAGGTCGCCTGCTGATCTGCCAACGACGAAAAGAAGACACTTTTCCATTGAAATGGGAATTTCCCGGAGGCAAAGTGGAGGCGGGTGAATCGCCCGAGGAAGCTCTGAAGCGCGAGCTGCAGGAAGAACTCGGCGTAACGCTGCGGAGGAGTTCTGAGATCGCCAGGGTCGAGCAGACGTATCCGCAATTGCGTGAGCCTCGCGAGATCCTTTTTTTTGCCGCGGATATCAACTGCGCTGAAATTATGCCGCGGGTCTTCGAGCAAATCTTGTGGGTACAGCCGAAAGAACTTGCTGGATACGATTTTCTCGCGGCCAATGCCACACTGGTCGCACACCTGGCAACCGGAAAAATTCGTCCGAGTGAAATACTAGGCCCTGAATGAGCATTAAAATCCAACGAGTTCAATTCGAGATTGAAGCGAAAGGAAGTTTGATGTACCGGTAATGACCAGTAATTTTCCACTTAAAGAGCACATCCTCCATCTTTGGAGCTTCGCCGATATTGTGGACGATCATGCATCGCGCATCTCGCGGTGATTTGCGGTCGACGACGATTCCGATGTGCGGTACGCCGCCACCCAGGTCCCAGGTGACGAGGTCACCCGGGGAGTAATCCTCCGCTCGGCGGCTGATCGGAAGTGTTTCTCCTTTACGACTGAAAAATACGATCAGATTGGAAACGCGGCGATGATCGATATTAGGATCAGGCCGCGACAGAAACCATCGGCGTTTGTTTGGATAGGCCCCGAAATTCTCCAGCATATCTTCATGGACGTCTTTCTGCAGATCGATACCCAAGACTCTGTAGGAACGAATCACTTCATCAGTCCAGACGCCAGTATCCGCGGGGACGTCCCCTCCGGGAAAGGGGATACGAACGTAGGCAGAAGCATAACGAACGGAATGATTGGTTCGCTCGGTGGCGGCAGCAACGAGTTTTTGCAAAAAATGCTGGCGGGAAGAATTCGCGGGATATGCCTACGCTCTTGCCAAAGAACGCGTCGGGATCAGTGACATGCACCATACCAAGCACGTTCTTCCACGAAAGAACCGCTGCAAGGAACGAAGCATTCTGGCTATCGACTCACGAGGTCAGTGGATTCGGTTTGTCGGGGTTGATGTTGAGTTCCTTCATCGCCTTCTCGAGAACCGAAGTTTCGATTTTCCCATCGTTGCGAAGTTCGGTCAGCGCAGAAAACGCAATGAACCGCGCGCCAACTTCAAAAAATTCGCGCAGCGAAGCGCGACTTTCGCTGCGGCCGAAACCGTCGGTACCAAGACAGGCCAAGCGCCTGGGCATCCACTTGGCAACCAGGTTGGGCAGGGCCTTCAGGTAGTCTGAAGCGGCGACCAAGACACCCGGCGAACCATTCAAGCATTGGGACACGTAAGGAACGTGCGGTTTTTCTGCGGGATGCAGCATATTCCAACGCTCGGTTTCGAGTCCATCGCGATACAACTCTTTGTAACTTGTGACGCTCCAGACATCGGCGGCAACATTGAATTTCTGCTCGAGAATCTCCTGGGCCTGCAAAGCTTCGCGCAGAATAGCTCCACTGCCGAAAAGTTGCGCGCGCAGCTTGAGTTTCTTATTTTCCGAGGCGCGATAAAGATACATACCCTTCAGTATGCCGTCCTTGGAGCCGTCCGGCATCGGGGGCATCACGTACGGCTCATTCATCACCGTAATGTAATAAAAAATATCTTCGCCATTCTTGTACATGCGGCGAATGCCATCTTGAATGATGACTGCAAGCTCGTAGGCGAAGGCCGGATCGTACGCGCGGATATTTGGTACGGGAAGAGCGAGAACGTGACTATTTCCGTCCTGATGCTGCAAACCCTCGCCGGCCAGCGTGGTACGGCCGGCAGTTCCGCCAAGAAGGAATCCGCGGCAGCGCATGTCCGCAGTGGCCCAGATTAAATCATTGATACGCTGGAAGCCGAACATGGAATAGAAAATAAAGAACGGGATGGTGTTGAGGCCGTGCGTCGCGTAGGCCGAACCTGCGGCCATGAACGACGACATAGAGCCGGCTTCGGTGATGCCTTCCTCAAGAATCTGCCCGTCTTTCGCTTCTTTGTAATACAGCAATGTGTGCACATCAACGGGCTCATAAACCTGGCCCACATGCGAATAGATGCCGACCTGGCGGAAGAGCGATTCCATGCCGAACGTGCGCGCTTCGTCTGGAACGATTGGTACAACCATCTTTCCGAACTCGGGATCGCGCAGCAATTTTTTCAACATGCCCACGAAGGCCATGGTGGTGGAGACCTCGCGACCGTCGCTGCCTGAGAAGAATTCCTGGAATGAGTCCTCGTGCTTAGCCAGTTCCAGCGGCTTTGCCCTAACCGAGCGCTTCGGGACATAGCCGCCGAGATCCTGACGGCGTCCGCGGAGGTATTGAATTTCCGGGCTGTCCTCCGGCGGACGATAAAAAGGAGCCTCGGCGACGTCATGATCGCTCAAGGGAATGCCGAAGCGAGAGCGAAATTCACGCAACTCATCTTCGTTGAGCTTTTTTTGCTGGTGGGTGATGTTCTTGCCTTCGCCGATTTCGCCGAGACCATAACCCTTGATGGTGCGCGCGAGAATTACGGTAGGCTGGCCCTTGTGCTCGACAGCGGCTCGGTATGCAGCGTAAACCTTACGAGGGTCGTGGCCGCCTAGACGCAGCTTGCGAAGGGGCTCGTCGGGAATAGCTTCGACTAATTTCAGAAGCCGCGGATCGCTGCCGAAAAAATGCTGGCGAATGTAGGAGCCAGGCTCGACGATAAACTTCTGGTATTCGCCGTCACACAGCTCCCCCATGCGCTGTACGACCAGGCCTTCCGGATCCCTCTCGAAAATGGAATCCCAGTCGCTTCCCCAGAGAACCTTGATGACGTTCCAGCCAGCTCCGCGAAATACCGCTTCGAGCTCTTGAATAATTTTGCCATTACCGCGCACCGGGCCATCGAGACGCTGCAGATTGCAATTCACAACGAAAATCAAATTATCCAGATGTTCGCGGGAGGCCAGCGTGATAGCGCCAAGGGCTTCGGGCTCGTCGGTTTCGCCATCGCCGAGAAACGCCCAAACCTTGGCATCGCTCTCCGGCTTCAAGCTACGATCCGCCAGATAACGATTGAAGCGGGCCTGATAGATAGCCATGATGGGGCTGAGTCCCATCGAGACTGTGGGGAACTCCCAGAAATCGGGCATCAGCCAGGGATGAGGATAGGACGAGAGCCCACCACCGGGCCTCAGTTCGCGGCGGAAATTCTCGAGCTTCTCAACGGAAAGACGGCCTTCGAGGAAGGCGCGAGCATAAACTCCGGGAGAGGCATGCCCCTGGAAATAGACGATGTCGCCTTCGAATTGCTCAGTGCGGGCGCGAAAGAAATGGTTGAAGCCCACTTCAAATAGAGTTGCTGCCGAAGCATACGTGGAGATATGCCCACCGATATTGTGTTCAATGCGATTGGCACGCACAACCATGGCAAGAGCGTTCCAGCGAACTAAGCTCTTGATTCGTCGTTCGAGTTCCTGGTCTCCCGGGAAAAATGGCTGGTTGCGAAGGGGAATGGTATTCGCGAATGGGGTGTTCGCGGAAAACGGTATTTCAACGCCCGCCAAATGAGCGCGAGAACGTAAGCGCTCCAGGATGTGACTGGCGACTTCAGGGCCGCTATCCTGGAGCAATGAGTCAAGTGACTCCAGCCATTCCTGGAGCTCAACTCCCTCTACTTCTGGAAACTTTGCGGAGCCACCATTGGTCATAATTTGAGATTCATCTTCCATAGTTTAGCCCTGCAAGATCAGGTTCTCTCTGTCGACGAGATGTGCTCTTGCGACGAGCAGCCGGTTCCATAGCCAGAAGCCTAATAGTTAAATATACCGTAGACTGTGCCCCGCGCCTATGACTGAAAATATTTTTCGATGCTCCATCACTTCTCCGAGCAGCCCCCTGTAAGGGGCCGCTCGGCCTAATTCTGTTGCGCGAATCTTCGTTGATCCCGCTGTCGAGCCGTCAGCATTATTCCCTGCTGCAGCGACCGCATGAATGTGGCCGCAGACCTAGGTTCGAGCAGAATGAATTGCCGCGGTTGCGGCGGCGAGGATGACAGATGCCACAGTAAGGCCCCGGGAAAACTTGGGCTCGAGGTCCAACTATCAATTTTGACGGCGCGTGAGTGCCGCATCTAGAATCGTTGCTCACCGCATTCAGGGAAGATTGGCTTAATGACTAACTCGAACTGAAACGATTTTCAACTCGGAGGAATGATGAGAATTGATGTACTGGCAATCGCGGCGCACCCGGATGACGTGGAGCTTACATGCGGCGGAACGCTGGTGAAAATGGCAGCGCGAGGCTACAAGACCGGCATCATCGATCTGACCGCTGGCGAAATGGGTACCCGCGGCACACCGGAAATTCGCGCCCGCGAGGCAGCCGCGTCAGCCCGGATTCTTGGCGTTACGGTGCGGGAAAATTTAGGGCTTCCGGACTCGGATGTGAGCGCAAGCCGCGGGAACAAACTGCTGCTGGCCGCGAAGATTCGCGCGCTGCAGCCGCATACGGTGATTCTGCCTTACTGGGAAGGCCGCCATCCTGACCACTATCACGCCTCGACGCTGGGTTACGAGGGCTGCTTCCTCGCGGGGCTGGCACGGCTACCGATCGAGGGTGAGGCCTTTCGTCCGTACAAGATTATCTATTCCACCGCGTATGCTGATGTGCGACCAACGTTCGTGGTGGATATCACGAAAGAATTCGAGCGGCGGCGGCGAGCGATTCTGGCTTATGGATCGCAATTTCGACCAAAGAGAACGCGAGCCAAGTCAAAGGTTTACCTGCCGCTCGATGAGCTTGAAGAGTCTATGCGCATGGTTGCACGCCACTTTGGACAAATGGCCGGAGTACCATACGCCGAGCCTTTTCTGGTTAGGGAGGTCATGCTGGTTGAGGACGTGACGAACATACCGGTGCGATCGCTATGAACGCACCGCGCCTAGGCACGAGGCAGAGGCCGTGAGAAAGGGAAACGATGGGAGCCGGCTAGAAACTGCCGTCTTCGGACTGTGCCGAAGAGAACCCCGGGAGGCTCTGTCCGGAAGGAGATCGTTCCACCCTAACTCTCAGAATCGATTGGGTTTCCGCGCCTGTCTTGCGGAGGATGGCAACCGTTGAAAGCGCCTCCGAATAGATCTTGGTGACCAGGAATGTGTCACCGCTGGTTGCCTGTTTCCATACTTGGCCGATTTGGATTTTTTGTGTGCTCATCGATTGATTCGTCCATCACCTTTGACTGTAGAGGCGAAGCCGGTAAGGTGTCAATCGAGGTTTCGAGAACGGTTTCCCAATCGAGAATCGGGTCCATTACGAAGATTCCGTGGTGACGGGTTTCCAGGGTATTTCAAGTGGCGCACAAAATACAGGAAACCCCCCAACACCTTAGCTCATCGTATAAGGTATCAGGATGGGTTTAGGGTGTAGACTAGGTGCACGCCTGGAGGTAGTAGACATGAAACGACTTTCTACCCAAGCTCTGGCCGCTCTACTCGCAGCCTTCGTATATGTTACGCCGGCAATGAGCCTTCCTCAGACCCCGCAAAGCGAGCCACAGGATAAGTCACCGAGTGATACTTCGAAAGAATCGCAGAGCGACAAGAAAACAAAGAAGAAAGACCCGAAGAAAGACCCGAAGAAAGATGTGGACGCCATCGGTAACCGCAAGCTTGGCGGGTTTAATATGCATTCGATCGAATACGATATTGGCATCGGCAAGCAATATGCCCAGGAAGTCGAGAGAACTTCCAAGCTGATCGACGATCCTGTCGTCGTTGACTACGTAAACAAGGTTGGACAGAACCTTGTGCGGAATTCGGATGCGCGAGTACCCTTCACGATCAAAGTGATCGATTCCGATGTCGTCAATGCGTTCGCGCTTCCTGGCGGATTTTTCTACGTCAATAGCGGATTGATCCTGCGGGCAAACGAGGAATCTGAATTAGCGGGTGTGATGGCCCATGAAATTGCCCACGTGAATGCGCGGCATGGCTCGCGAGGCGAATCCAGGGCGCAACTCGCCCAACTGGCTATGATCCCCTTGATCTTACTGGGACCTGGCGGATGGGCCGGATATGGTATTTATCAGGCGGCGAACCTGGCGATTCCCATTTCTTTCCTGAAGTTCAGCCGGGATTTCGAACGCGAGGCCGACTACTACGGGTTGCAATACATGTACAAGGCAGGCTACGACCCGAATTCTTACGTTACGTTTTTCGAGCGGGTGCAGACCGATGAGCGACGCCAGCCAGGAAGCGTTCCGAAAGTTTTCTCAAGCCACCCACCTACAGCGGATCGAATCCAGAAGACCCAACAGGAGATTGCGCAAATTCTGCCGAATCGCGATCACTACATCGTATCAACATCGGAGTTCGACACGGTGAAATCGCGCCTGCGAGGATTGATGTCATCGCGGAAGGCCGAAGGCGGTCCAGACAAGCCGACCCTGCGCACGCGAACCGAACAAGAAAAAGACAAGAAAACGCAAACCAAACCAGGTGATACAACGACCGATGATGACCGGCCGACGCTGAAGCGTAGGCCGTAGTCCTCTTGCATGTGAAGGCCGACGGGTTCACCTCCTAAACTTTTGAGAAGGCACTCGCGAACGCAATCCCATTCGTGTTAGCGAGTGGCCCGCGAGGTATCGTGTGAAGAATGATTCGCGGAAGCGTCGGCAGAAGATCGTTCAGTCGCTTCGCGAGCTGCCAGGATCGTGCCGACATGAATCCGCACGGTATCTTCCACCCGCCGGGCATAGCCTCCGGCCAGCGCAATCGCCACGGGGATATTACGGTTGCGCGCTCGCTCGAACACCAAATCGTCCCGCTTGCGCAGTCCTTCCTTGGTAAGGTGAAGCCCGCCGAGTTGGTCTTCGCAATACGGATCAGCCCCGCCGATATAGAACAACAAGTCCGGCGTAAACTGTTGCAGTGCTGCATCCAAATGCTTTTGAAGAATCGCTAGGTAATCGGCATCCCCGATGCCATCGGGGAGATTGATATCCATGTCGGAAGGCGGCTTGGGCATCGGATAATTGTTTTCCTGATGAATTGACAGAGTGAAGACGCTATCGTCACCACGAAAGATCGCGGCAGTTCCGTTGCCCTGATGTACGTCAACATCAACGACGACGGCAGTGCGGATTGCCTTGTCAGCCTGCAAACGCCGGATGGCGATCGCCACATCATGAATCGCGCAGAAGCCCTCGCCATGCCCCGGAAATGCATGGTGAAAGCCGCCGCCGATATTAGCGGCAAAGCCGTCGCGCAAGGCACATTGCGCCGCGAGAATCGATCCGCCGGCCGCGAGCCAGCAAGCCTCCACCATTTCACGCGACCACGGAATTTCGAGCGCCATCATCTGGGTCGCACTAAGCGTGCCAGTTTTTAGTTTGCGCGCATACTCGGGTGTGTGTACCCGCAAGACATCCTCATCGCTCGCGGGCTTGGGCTCGAGAAAATCCTCCGGTGCCGCAAGATTTTCCTGCAAAAGTAATTCCCGAATCAGCCGGAACTTCTGTGAGGGAAAAACGTGCGCGCCGAGATTCAGATCGTAGCGCGAATGATAGATAAGCTTAAAGGAAAGCATTTTCGCGGGCGCCTAGCTGTCGCGTTCAAGGATAAAGTCGGGAACAGCCAGAAGCGCTCGGCCATAATCCGATGCAGCCTTACCATTGAGGCAGGCCTTCGCACGCCGCGCATAGTCATGCGCAAGCTCGCGAGCCCGGTCGAGAGCACCGGATTCGCGCACGAGCGCGGTAATTTGCTCCGGCCGAACGGTCTGAAAATCTTTTTCGCGAAGCACCGTAGCCACGAGTCTTCTGCCCTCTGGGTCGCCATTCTGCATCGCGTAAATCAGCGGCAACGTCACTTTGCCTTCCTTCAAATCGCTGAGAACCGGCTTGCCGAGTGTTTCCGGTGAAGCAGTAAAGTCCAGCAGATCATCCACAAGTTGAAATGCCAACCCCGCGTAGCGTCCATAGTTGGCCAGCGCTTCCTCTTGCAAATCGTCGCTGTGGCCAAGAACCGCCCCCAATCGCGCGCAACCGCTAAACAAACACGCGGTCTTGTGAGTCGCCAGAGCCAGGGCATCTTCCTCGGTTAGGTCGATGCGGCCGAGCTTGGTTAGCTGAATCAGTTCGCCTTCCACCATGTTTTGTGTGAGCTCAATCAGGATATCGAGGATGTGGAAATTGCGCTCGCGCAACGCCATCTGGAATGATTGCATGTAAAGCCAATCGCCTGCGAGGACGCTGCGATGATTTCCCCAACGAGAATTCGCTGAAGGCCGCCCGCGACGTGTATCAGCGCTATCGATGACATCATCGTGAATCAGCGTTGCGCTGTGAATCAGTTCGACGACCGCCGCGAGGCGAATGGCTCCTGGTCCGCGATAGTTCGCATATGCTGCCGTCAAAAGCAGCACCGCAGGACGTAGGCGTTTTCCGCCCCCGGTAAGCAGGTCGCAGGAAATTTCCGCAACTGGCTCGATGGCCGCGGCGCTTTGTTGGGCAAGTTCCTGCTCAACCAGCACGAGGTCATCGCGCACAAGATCAAAAAGTTCCTTGACGGTCAAAAGCGCGATGGAACCTCCTCCGTAATTCCTTGCGGCGTTGCGCCCGACTTTGCTTGCTTGCGTAACCGGACGGATTAACTTTAACAAAATCAGATTCGTGGCCGAATAGTCCTGTCTACGCTACTCTCTTCCAGCTCAAAAAGCTTTCGGTTAGATCCCTTTTAACTTAAGGATCCTCTTTTAATCTAGAGTCAAAGAAACGCCGAAAATTCGCCGCCGTTACTGCTGCGAATTTATCTGGGGCCAAGTTTCTCACACCTGATAGGGTTCTCGCCACTTCGGCGACGAACGCCGGCTCGTTGCGTTTCCCACGAAAAGGCTGGGGTGCGAGATACGGCGAGTCTGTCTCAACAAGCAGACTGTCAAGGGGCAGATCGCGTGCGATGTCCCGCAGGTTTTGGGCTTTGGGATAGGTCGAGTTTCCCGCGAACGAAATCATAAAGCCCATCTCAATCCCCTTCTGTGCTTGCTCGAGCGTCCCTGAAAAACAATGGAAGATTCCGCCTAGGCCTGTGCCGCGCCAATGTTTCTCAACGATAGCAAGGCAATCCGGCCAAGCTTCGCGGCAATGAATGATAATTGGCAGGTTGGCGCGCGCCGCCAGTTCCAGTTGCGCCCGAAAGACACGTTGCTGCACATCCCGCGGCGAAACATCGTAGTGATAATCGAGGCCAATTTCGCCCCAGGCAATGACTCTCGGGTGGTCAGCGATGTGCGCAAGGTTATCAAGATGGGTCTCGGTGACTTTTCGTGCTTCGTGCGGATGAATCCCCACGGTTGCGTAAATCCAGTCGTATTGTTCGGCGAATGGAATCGCGGAGTCGAGTTTTTCAGGTCCCGGCCCGGTCCCTATCGCGAGAAGGGTTGTTATCCCCGCAGAGCGCGCTCGTTCGAGCATGTCGCTGCGGTCCTCATCAAATTGCGGGAAATCAATGTGCGCGTGCGAATCGATCAGTTCCATTGAGAAAATGGTTGCTGGGTCGTGAAGTCGTTACAGAGCCTGCCGAGTCGCAGGATGGCTGTAATCAGGAGCGGCGATCGTTGGCTGCGAAACATGCCTGACACGGCCGATCGAGTACTCGAAGACCGAGCCCTTTGCTCACCTCAACCGCACTTGGTTTACTTCAGCCGCGCGCCAACTTCGACCTCTTCAAGAAACCCGGTTAGCACGGGACGTCCTTCCGGACCGACGGAAGCGGCGATAATCATGCCGTTTGATTCCACGCCGCGCAGTTTGCGCGGTTGCAAATTTACGACCACGGCAACCTTACGTCCGATGAGCGCTTCAGGTTCATAGTGTTGCGCAATTCCGGCGACAATCTGGCGCACCTCGGTACCGATATCCACGGTGAGCTTCAATAATTTATCCGCACCGGCAACGCGCTCGGCCGTTTTCACTTGGCCTACGCGCATCTCGATTTTTGTGAAATCGTCGATACCGATTTTGCTCTCGGCAGGCGCCGCCGCACTCGAGGCTGCGGCCGGTGTTGCCCCGGCGCCGGTACTAACGGCTGAGGGTTTGCCCGGTTCATTTTCCATGGCTTCCATCCTTTCGATGGCCTCTGTTTTTTCAACGCGAGGGAATACTGCTTCCGGTTTTCCGGTGCGACTATCAGGTTTCAGCTGGCCCCAGGTAAGTTCATCGATACGGTACCGATCGAGGCTGTCGCGTTGCCCGAGCTGTTGCCATACTTTTGCTGTCGTCATGGGTAGAACCGGATGCGAAAGTACGACGATGTTGCGGAGAGCTTCGGCAGCATCATAAAGGACCGTCGCCAGCCGCGGACGATTCGCAGGATCTTCCGCCAATGACCACGGCTTCTGCTCGGTAATGTACTTGTCAACAACGGATATGAGATTCCATATGCGTTCGAGCGCAAGCGAGAAAGAAAAGTTGTTGTAAAGGCTGCGAATCGCCGACAGGCTTGCATTCGAGAAGCCAGTAAGAACTTCAGCGCGTGTCCCCGCATCGGTCGAGCCGGATCCGGATTCCGGCGTCGGGATGGCCCCGCCGAAGTATCGCTCGATCATAGTCAATGTGCGACTGGCAAGATTACCGAGGCCGTTGGCGAGATCGCTGTTGTAGCGCTGCACGAGTGCGTCGTAACTGAAATTGCCATCCTGGCCGAAAACGGTTTCGCGGAGAAGATAGTAGCGAAGGGCGTCAATTCCGAGCACGCTTACGATCGGGCGTGGACGCACCACATTGCCGCGCGACTTGCTCATCTTGGCGCTGTCCATCAACAACCAACCGTGCGCCCAGATTTGTTTTGGCAGGGGCAATCCTGCAGCCATCAGAAACGCCGGCCAGTAAACGGCGTGAAAACGGATTATTTCCTTGCCGACCAGGTGCAGATCGGCAGGCCACATACCGCGACGCTCATAGTCAGGTCCGCCGACGGCACTGAGATAGGCTGTCAGGGCATCGAACCAGACATAGAAAACGTGTGGCTCCTCACCAGGGACCGGAATACCCCAACGAATCGTGGTACGCGTAATGCTGAGATCCTTTAGGCCGCCGTCGACAAAACTTAGAACTTCGTTGCGGCGCGCCTCTGGTTGGATAAATTCAGGATGCTTGGCATACAAATCGAGAAGCGGTTTTTGAAACGCAGAGAGCTTGAAAAAATAATTCTGTTCGGTAACGGTCTCGGTGGGACGGCCGCAGTCTGGGCAGGGATCGCCGGGAGCAGCGTCAACAACATAAGCATTGTCGAAAACGCAGTACTGTCCGGTGTAATGCCCAGCATAGACAAAACCGTTCTCGCGGCAAAGTCGAAAAAGCCATTGCACGGTGTGGGCATGCTGCAGATCGGTGGTGCGGATGAATTCATCGCCTTGAATGCCGAATTCATCCCAGGTGGCGCGCCATTCGGCGGCCATTTTTGCAACGAATTCCGATTCCGCGACTCCGGCCTTGCGCGCGGAGCGTTCGACATTCACACCATGCTCGTCGGTGCCTGTGGTCATCACCACGTCGTAACCCATCATGCGCTTGTAGCGACGAATCGTGTCGCACACGATAGTCGAGTAGGTGTGGCCGATATGCGGCAAGCCATTGGTATAGTAAATCGGCGTGGTCAAATAATATTTTGGCCGGCTCGGCGGCATGCGTTAACCTGTCTTTCCGCGCTGTTTCTCGAATTCGAGCAGGGCCTCGCTGAGCACGCGCTTCAGCGGAATATTTTGTTCGCTGGCAATGCGCTGGCAATCCTCATATTCGGGAGACGCCGTCAGAATATGCCCATTCATCCTGGACAACTTTATGCGCACCGTGCCGAATGGGGTTTCGACGCTTGTCTGTTCTCGGGGGAGGGCACGACGGCGGGCGGTATATGTGCGCGCGCCGATCGTAGTGGTCTCGGCAAAAAGCAAATCCATCAGGCGGTCCACATCCGCCGGGCGACACAAAATACTTAGCAAGCAGCCAGGGCGATTCTTTTTCATCTGAATGGCAGCGGTGTAAACATCGAGCGCACCAGCGCCGAGCGCCCTCTCAACAAAGTATCCGTAAATTTGCGGATTCATGTCGTCGAGATTTGCTTCGATGATCGAGACTTCCTCGTCCCATCGCGCCGCATCTTGTTTTTCCGCAGATTCGCCTAGAAAAATTCGCAGCACGTTGGGGTGTTCGGCCACGTCGGCGTTCCCTGCACCATAGCCAATAGCAGCAACTTTCATGTGCGGCTGCGGGCCGAACTCCCTCACAAGCGTGGAGACAATGGCAGCGCCCGTCGGTGTCACGAGTTCCCGCTGGACTCCGCTCGAATAGGTGGGCGCTCCGCGAAGAAGCTCAGCGGTGGCCGGCGCCGGAACGGGCAACAGCCCGTGCGCGGTTTGCACGCTTCCACTGCCGACGTTCAGCGGGGAGCAAACAAAGTGTTCGATGGCCAGCAACTCGAAGCCAATGCATGCGCCGACGATGTCCACCATCGCATCAACAGCACCCACTTCGTGAAAATGCACCTTGTCAAGCGGGACTTGATGCATAAGCGCTTCGGATTCGCCTAGCCGCTTAAAGATGTTGCTGGCCCGGCTGGCGACCCGCGGCGCAAGGCCGGCCTTGCGGATGATCTCAAGTATCGTATTCAGGTTGCGGTGGTGGTGTGTTTCACTTATTTCCACGTGGACATGAGTCGCGGTGATCGCCTTCTTGGGAACTTTGGCTGCAGACATTTTCCAGCCACTGATCGGAAGACTCTTCAGTTCGGCTTCGATAGCGGCAAGCTCGCAGCCCGCATCGACAAGCGCACCCAGGACCATGTCACCGCTGATGCCAGAAAAACAATCGAAGTAGATAAGCTTCATACGCTCTGTGCCTTAGAAATGGCCGTCCATTAGCGCTACAGGCGCGCGCGAACAACACTCCTGAAACGACTGATACTAGTCGCGCGTAGATAGTGTGTCAAATGTGCTTCAGATGAGGCCGCGTGTGAAAGCGAACATCAACGCGGCTACTTGAAAAACGTGGGCAGGATCTCGGCTTGGACCGCGGCGACAACACCGGAATATGGATGTTGACCATTTGAAGCCGCCGAAGGACTGCTTCTCGACCGTCTCAACTCGAAGTGGAAGGAAGGTATTTTGAGCATTACGATCAATGGATGCATTGTTTGACAGATGATGACCGATTCTCCGTCGTGCCCGCGCACCGTACTGACAGATATTTCTGTTATGACACGTCCAGCTTGAACTTTTCCCGTTGATCAGTTTGACCTATACTCTTAGGTTTTCACCAGGAGACCCGTGTATCCCATCCTTGCAACACGATTTCAGAACGCACTGCAGAAGTTTATTCGCCGAAAGTACGACTTGGAAATTAACGTCAGCGTCGAGCGGCCCCCGCGAATCGAAATGGGCGAGGCCGCTTCACCGGTGTGCTTTGATCTCGGCAAGAAGCTGAAGAAGGCTCCGCGCTTGATTGCTCAGGAAATCGCCGTGCAGATGAAACCTATCGAGGGCATTGCGCGCGTTGAAGTTGCTGGAGCGGGTTACTTGAACGCGTTTTTTGATCGCGCGGCCTTTTTGCAAGGACTGCAGGAAAAACCAGAGCGGCCAGCGCCTTCGGCAGCCAAGGGCGGAACGAAAATCATTGTCGAGCACACCAATATCAATCCGAACAAGGCAGCGCACATCGGGCATCTGCGCAATGCAGTTTTGGGAGACACGTTTGTACGGTTGCTGCGACTGCGGGGCGAGCCTGTGGAGGTGCAGAATTATATTGATAACACTGGCGTGCAGGTGGCCGACGTGGTGGTTGGATATTTGCACATGGAAAAGAAACGAGCTGCTGAGGTGCGCGCTCTGGCTGAGCAACCGCGATTCGATTATTCATGCTGGGATTTATACACGCGCGTGACGCACTTTTTTGAAGAGGACGAAACGCGCCTGGCGATGCGCAACGACACGCTTCAAGCAATCGAAGAGGGACGTGGTGAGGCCGCGGAGATCGCTGCCATTGTTGCTGACGCGATTGTGTCCTGCCATCTGCGCACGATGGCGCGACTGGGTATCGGCTATGACGTGCTGCCGCGTGAAAGCGAAATTCTGCGCTTGAAGTTTTGGGACGCGGCGTTTCAGAAACTGAAACAGACCGGCGCGATTTATCTTGCAACTAGCGGGAAGAATGCGGGTTGCTGGGTGATGCCGTGGTCGGACCGCGCAAAACAGGCCGTACCCAACGCGGGGGCCGAAACAAAATATAGACTGGAGTCAAACGGGGCGGGGGTTGCCGACGAAACTGAAGAGAACCGCCAGGACAAAGTGATTGTGCGTTCCAACGGCACGGTGACATATGTTGGGAAAGACATTGCGTATCAGCTATGGAAATTTGGGCTTCTGGACCGGGACTTCCACTACCGGCGCCTGATGACAGCGCCGGATGGACGCACGGTGTGGGTAACGACCGCGGAAGCCGGGGAACCCGATGCGCCGCGATTCGGAAAAGCTGGGAAAGTCTTCAACGTCATTGATGTAAGGCAAGCGTATCTGCAGGAAGTAGTCGAAGCCGGATTGCGAGCGCTCGGCTACGACGATCAGGCGGACCGGTCGGTGCACTTTTCGTATGAAATCGTGGCGCTGACTCCGCGGTGCGCGCGGGAGATGGGCTACCAGTTGTCGGCGGAGGATGCCAAACGACCATATGTCGAGGTCAGCGGGAGAAAAGGTCTTGGAGTGAAGGCCGATGACTTGCTCGACAAGCTGGAAGCGGCGGCTCGCGCGGAAGTTGATGAGCGGCACGCGGGGATGGGCGAGGAGGAAAAAGAATGTACGGCGCACGCGATTGCCATCGGCGCGCTACGATTTTTTTTGCTGAAGTTTACGCGCGGAACGATTATTGCGTTCGACTTTAAAGATGCGCTGAGCTTTGACGGCGAGACCGGGCCGTATTGTCAATACGCAATTGTGCGGGTGCGAGGAATTCGGCGCAAGGGCCTCGAGCAAACGCAACAATCGCAGACTGTCGAGGCAGATGCAGCTGCGAAATTGTTGAATGGGGCAGAAGGAAAGGAATTCTGGGAGCTGGTATTGCACGCTGGCTCGCTCGATTCCACGATCGAAGCGGCGATTGGCGCGCAAGAACCGGCGTTTGTGGCCAAGTATGCTTTCCAGTTGGCGCAGACATTTAATCTTTTCTATCACCGGCACCACATTTTGTCGGAAGAGGACCCGCAAAAGAAGGCGTTCCTACTGCTGCTTACAGAATTAGTGGAGAGGCAACTAATTGTCGCGCTTGGGATCCTAGGAATTGAGGCACCGGAAAAAATGTGATGGCGCCAGCGGGAGTCAGTGTTTGCGCTTTTCGGGTGTGTAGTGCTCCTGAAGGTATTTGGTGATTTGGGAAGCCACGCCTTCGGGATTAGTCATGCCGAAAGTTTGAATCATTTTTTTGACTTCGGCATCCCAGGTGGCGGCCGGAAGGGGGGCTGCATGGTGATGTAGCGAACGCCGTGGCATGTGTTGCAATAGGCCTCAACCAATTCCCTCCCCTGCCCTGGTTCGAGTTGGGGTGGGTAGAGCGGGTAGGCCGTTACGCTGTAAATTGCCCCGGCTTGCAAGTTGCCCGGGGTGGGCTGCTTTAAATTGCCGAGATTTGATTGCGAATAATCGCTGCGCTGCAAGTCACCGCGGAGTGTCGTGGCGGCAAGGCAAAGCGGAGCCACGCCAGCGAGCGGCCACGAAATACGGCCCGGCAATTCATCAAGGAGTTTGCGTTGGGTCCCATGAGATTCATTTTGCGATGCCCACAACAATTTCCTGGCGCTCGATTTTGTTCCACACATAACCACGCGGATTCCAGACTGCTTCGTCAGGCTGCACGTTTCCTTTTTCGTCGGTGGCGCGAACGGCCCATTGATACCGGCCCGCGTTTTTCGGAACCCACGGGGATTCCCAGGTACAAAATGAGTAGGGACCGTAGTTTTCGCCGAGCTTGGCATCGCGCCAGCTCTTGGCGTTGTCGTCAGAGACTTCCACTTTTACAATGCGGCCGTAGCCGCTGAAGGCGATGCCGCGAACCGTGACCGGCATCTGTGCGGGAATTTTGCCGGTGCCATCGGGTGCAATCAGGAAAGAACGCACCGGCATCCGGTGAATAGGAATCGTTTTTACCTGCCCGGCTTTGACGTCATCGGGTGTTGTGTTGCCGCGAGGGGTATCAGGGATGCGATAAGCGGTTTTCATCCAGAAATTCTCGTCGGGCTTTGCGAGGACGCGAATCGCGCTCAGCGACTTCACCCAATAAGTCGCAAAGTATCCGGGAACAACGAGCCGCGCCGGGAAACCGTTCAGCATGGGGAGCTGCTCGCCATTCATCGCAAAGGCTACCAGGGACTCTTCGATGACCGGATTGCTGAGATCGAGAGATTTCAGGAATTCGTGGGAGGCCATGCCCTGTGGACCTTTACCACGATCGAGCGCGACAAATTGGACCTGCACAGAGCCGGGCTTTACGCCGGCGGCTTGGAGAAGGTCGCTGAGCTTGACGCCGGTCCACATCGCATTGCCCATGGCGCCATTGCCCCACTGTCCGCCGGGAACACGGCTCTGAAAGCGGCTGCGGCTATTGCCGGAACATTGGTTCACTGCCGGGAGGCTGGCGGATGTGAAGCGAGTGAGAAGATCCGACAAAGAGAGTGATAGCGGATGCTCGACATTGCCTTCGATGCGTAGACGCCACTGTTCCAGGTTTACCTCAGTGGGAATTTCGTCGAGGTGCCAGCGGACGTAGAAGGCGTCATTGGGCGTGAATGAAGTCAAAAAGAAATTGCGTGGTGTTTCGAGCTGAACGGGGCGGTCGGTGAGCAGCACAAGAGGAACTTTTTGCGGGTAGGAGACGATGGGGCCGACAGAATTCCAGTAGGGGTTGGCGGCAGGGCCGGAAAAATCCGGTAGGTGAGGCGCAGCCTGGCGAGCGAAGCCCGCCTGGGCCGGCAAAAGATGGCCGAGCGCTATCGTGCCGGAGCCAACTCCTAAGAGCCGCAAAAGACTGCGACGGGAAAGGTTGATGGACCTTTTAGCAATCTCAGAACCTTGCGGTGGGGACAACTCCCTGCTGTTGAATCGCATAACACGACGCATAAAGCAAAAATAAAGGCCCGTCGAAATTAGTAGCTCATCACTAGATCGACCAGGGTGCGAAGAGCGATGCCAGAGCCGCCTTTGGCGATCCATGGCTTGGCCTCATCGAGCCAGGCGGTGCCCGCGATGTCCAGATGGATCCAGGGGGTATCGCCAGCGAATTCTTTCAAAAACATCGCAGCGGTGATGGCGCCGCCACCTTTGCCGGAGCCGACATTTTGAATATCGGCGATGGTGCTCTTGATCATCTCGCGGTATTCATCGTCAAGCGGCATCTGCCACATCTTTTCGCCCTGGAATTTTGCGCTGGCGAGCAATTTGTCGGTGAAGGCCTGGTCGGAGCCGAAAACGCCGACGTTGATGTTTGAGAGGGCGACAACGATTGCGCCAGTGAGTGTCGCCGCGTCGATCAGATGCGTGCAGCCAAGCTGTTTGGCATAAGCGATGCCGTCGGCGAGAACGAGGCGACCTTCGGCATCGGTGTTGATGACCTCGATGGATTTTCCGGCCATCGAGATTTGCACGTCGCCGGGTTTCTGAGCTTTCCCGCCGGGCATATTCTCACTTGAAGGCACGATAGCAACTACTTTCACATTGGGCTTCAGCGCGGCCAGAGCGCGCATCACACCAAGCATCGTGGCGCCACCAGTCATGTCATATTTCATTTTTTCCATGTCCAAGGCAGGCTTAATGGAGATGCCTCCGGTGTCAAACGTAATCGCTTTGCCGATCAGGCCGAGCACTGGCCTACCGGGCGCACCATTTGGCGGCGTGTAGGTAACAACGATGAGGCGCGGCGGCTCCACGCTGCCCTGGGCGACCGAGAGGATCGCCCCCATTTTTAGTTCAGCTATTTTAGTTTCATCCATAACTTCGCAGGCGAGCCCGGCCTGCCGAGCCATGACTTGCGCGCGATCTGCGAGCATGCGCGGGGTCAAATGATTGGCTGGTTCATTGACGAGGTCGCGTACGAAATTCTGGGACTCACCGATAATTTGACCGCGAGCAATTCCTTCCTCGGCTTCAGCACGCGTGGCTTCGTTCCAGCCTGCGATGGCGACGCTCGCTACAAACTTGTCATTTTTGTTTTCGGTTTTGTATTTGTCCGATTCAAAATTGGCGACGACCAGCCCTTCGACGATGGTCTGTGCACCAACGAAGGTGCGATCGTTTTCGCGAGGCAAGAAAACAAGGTGCTTCACGGAACGCGCTTTTAAGTAGCGCAGCGCGGCCCCAGCAAGTTTCCGCAAATGTGCACCAGTAAATTTGTCGCCCTTCCCGGCACCGACAAGGAAGAGGCGCTGAGCCTTGAGACCTGGCGGCGAGTGGAGCAGCGTCATTTCAAGCGCTTTTCCGGTTAGCTCGGAGCTTAGCGCCAGCTTGCGGATCGCTCCTCCGGTTGCTTGGTCCAGTTCTGCAATGGAACCTTCCACGGGATCGGACTGCTCAAATACGTAGGTAACCAAGGCTTCAGTCTCGATAGCGGTCGGCGGCCGCGTGTCTACGGTAAATTCCATTCTTTAACGCCTCCGGGAGCGGTAGATGGCCGCGTCGGCCTCACGCTTTGCTTCTTTGTTACGCTCGGCCTCGCGGCGGTCCCACAACTTTTTCCCCTGCGCCAAGGCGATTTCGCACTTTGCAATGCCGCCTCGGAAATAGATTCGCAAGGCAATCAAGGTCATGCCTTTTCGTTCAGTCTTGCCAAGCAGCTTCTGGATCTCTTTCTTGTGCAATAGCAGCTTGCGGGGCCCAAGGGGTTCGTGGTTGAAGGGTCCACCCGGTAGGTACTGAGAAATGTGGCAGTTAATGAGCCAAACGCCGCTCGGTCGAACTTCCGCATACGCGTCTCGTATGTTCGCCTTTCCTTCGCGTAGGGCTTTCACCTCCGTTCCATGCAACACCATGCCCGCTTCAAGCTTCTCAAGGAGATGGTAGTTGTACGACGCGGCTCGGTTCTGAGCGACGATAACCAAGTCAGGCTTGTCGGATTTCTTTGCAGGCTTGCTCACGAACCCCTATCATAGCCGTCGCTAGTAACTAGAAGCAAGACGCTGCCTTGAAGACCTGTTGGGCCGATGCTAGACTGACGGTGTAACTCAAAGGAATACCGGGAGTTTTGATGCGGAACTGGGGGTTGACCATTTTGTGCTTGGGGTGCGGGCTGCTGTTAGGGGGCTGCCCCAAGGCGAATGAAGACTTCAAGCAAGGTAAGAAGGCTGAACTGCTTCAGGATTACGATACGGCGCTGATTCATTATCAGCGAGCCCTGAAAGCGGACCCCGGAAACACCGAATATAAGCTCAAAACCGCGCGCGTCCGCTTTGAGGCGGGACAGTACCACGTACGACTCGGGCAAAAGGCCCTGGAGAAGGGCGACTTACAGACGGCGCTTGCGGAATTTCAGAAGGCCATGGGTATCGATCCCGCAAGCGCGATCGCGCAGCAGCAAGTGCGGCAAACCCTGGAGCAACTTGCCAGTCAGAGGAGCGCTGCGGAAGCAGCGACCGCTCCTCCTAAACCTCCTGCTGAAGAGCCTTTGGCGCAAGGCCCGCCTGTCCTAAAGCCCATTTCGCGCGCGGCTATCAATCTGAAGATGACCAATCAGGCCAAAATGGTGTACGAGACGATTGGAAAGCTAGCCGGGCTGACGGTGACTTTTGACTCAGACTTCCCCGCTCGAATAATTCCGACGGAGCTGACCAATGTGACGCTGGAACAGGCGCTGGACATCGTTTCGCTGCAAAGCAAGAGTTTCTGGAAACCGGTGACGAGCAACATCATCTTCGTGGCTCCGGATCAGCTTCAGAAGCGGCGCGACTACGAAGAGCAAGTGGTGCGCACATTTTATTTGGGCAACACGGTTTTGCCGCAGGATCTAACGGAAATTGTCACGGGCTTGCGGCAATTGCTCGACCTCAAGCGGATTCAACAGATCAACTCGCAAAATGCGATCATTATTCGCGATACCCCTGACAAGCTGGCGTTGATCGACAAAATCATTCAGGACGTGGACAAAGCGAAACCCGAGATAGTCGTCGACGTGCAAGTAATGGAAGCCCGCGTGGATCGGTTGCGCGACCTTGGGATCATTCCGGGATCATCTGTGACCGTAGGGTTCACACCCAAAGGCGTCACCACAACACCACCTGCAGGGGGAACCGGCACGACGCCTACGGCGAGCTCAGTGGCACTGAATAAATTACGGGATCTTGGCACAGATGACTTTAGTATCAGCATGCCGAGCGCTACCGCGAACGCGATTCTCAGCGATTCACATACTAAAATTATTCAAAATCCGCAGATCCGTATTCTCGATGGGCAGCAGGCGAAGCTTAAAATCGGAGACAGGGTTCCGGTAGCAACGGGAAGCTTTCAGGCCGGGGTAGGAGTGGGCGCCGTGGGCGGAGCTGGTCTTGTGAATCCGCTGGTGAATACGCAGTTCCAGTATATCGACACCGGCGTCAATATAGACATCACTCCGCGCGTTCATGCGAACCGCGAGGTGAGTATGAAGCTGACGGTCGAGGTTTCTTCGGTAACTGGGACGTCAACGATCGGCGGCATCGATCAGCCGATCATCAGCCAACGTAAGATCGAGCACGACGTGCGGCTACATGAAGGCGAGGCAAGCATTCTTGGCGGGTTGGTCCAGGTTACCGACACCAAGAATCTTAAGGGCTGGCCCGGATTACAGAAGATCCCTCTTATCCGTTATCTATTTTCAAGTGAACACCTGGAGAAGCTGGACGACGAAATCTTGATCGTTCTAACGCCGCATATTGTGCGCATGCCTATATTGACAGCGGGCAATCTCCGCACGCTAAGCGCCGGAACAGAAACAAATATCCAGATCCGGCGGGAGTCTGATGTTGAAGCTCCTAATCACAATGCTCCGGCGGCCGCCACTCCAAGTATGCAGGCGCCCCCCGTAGCGCGAACACCACCGGTCGCGAGCGATCCAGGCGCAGCGGAGAGCGCAAATTCCGATACAAGTCGCCAGGCGAAGATTCACTTTTCACCCGAGACTCTCAACTTGAAGCCGGGTGAAACGCAAACCGTTGCGGTAGTGGCGGACGATGTCAGAGATCTTTTTTCGGTTTCGATGTTGCTGCAATACAACCCGGGGATTATCAGCATCGAAGAAGTTCGCCACGGCGGGTTCCTTTCTGGAGGGACACAAGAGGTTGCGCTCGTGCAGCGCGTCGATAAGGAGCGCGGACAGGCTACGATCTCTACGGTGCGCCAGCCCAATACACCGGGTGTGAACGGAAGCGGCACGATCATGGGGATTGTGGTTCGCGGCGTGGCGCCGGGAACATCAAAACTATCGATAGTCCAGATTCTGGCGCGTGACTCGCAGCAGAAAGCAGTTACGCCGATCACCGGCGAAGCCACACTGCAAGTCCAGCCATAGCTGGCTCCAGCCATCGGACGGTCAAGCGGTAAGCGGATCCATAAGTGTTGGTTGAAAATGCGAAGTTCCGAGGACCAACTAAAAAGACAGACCACGGGCCAGACCGGCATGACTTTGCTGGAGCTGATCGTGGCCTGCGCGATTCTGTTAATTCTTTCAACCGCGGCCGTGCCATTAACACGCTATACGGTGAAGCGGCAACGGGAGGCTGAGCTGCGGCAGGATTTGCGCGACATGCGCAACGCGATTGATCGCTACAAGGATGCTGCAGATAGTAACAAAATTCGCGTCGAGGTAGGCAGCGAGGGTTATCCGCCGGACTTGGAAACTTTAGTAAAGGGCGTGCAACTCGGCGCTGGGAATGATCACAAGATTCGCTTCCTGCGGCATGTTCCAGTGGATCCAATGACCGGGCGTACGGATTGGGGCTTGCGATCGGTACAGGACGATCCTGATTCAACGAGCTGGGGCGGCAAGAATATTTTTGACGTTTATTCCAAGTCGCAAGGAATTGCGCTCGACGGCACGAAATATTCTGACTGGTAGAGACCGGCGCGCCGAAAACGCACAGGAGCTCTGGTCATTCGGAACGGGGTTACACCGATCGAAGTAAGCGAGCAAGATTTGCTCAGCAACCGCTAGCAATTAGAACAGAGCGATGACAAGCAAAGAATATTTGAAAGGTAGTCGGCAGCGGCACGGCGTCCAGGGTTTTACGCTGCTGGAATTGATGATCGTCATTACGATTATTTTAATCTTGATGACGATTGGCGCGGGTCGCTATGAGAAGTCTGTCATTCGTGCTAGGGAGGCCGCGCTACATCAGAACTTGAACGCGATGCGCCAGGCGATTGAACAATTTACACTCGATAAGCAAGCTGCTCCGCAATCGCTCGATGACTTGGTTAGCGCGCACTACCTGCGAGAAATTCCTACCGACCCCCTCACGCATCGCAAAGACTGGAATACGTCGGCTGAGGATTTTGTTTTGAGTCCCGAGCAGACGAGCTCTGGAATTACCGACGTGCACTCAGCGTCAGATCAGATCTCGCCGTTTGAAAACACACCGTATAGCAGCTGGTAACTCTCAAATTCGTCCTGACGGACTCGCCCTCGCCGGGGATATTGTGCGCGCCGCGATAACAGTTGCTCTCCTGTGACAGTTGAGTTGAGCTGGTCGGGGCGCCATTTGACGCACGGGATTCACGTGGAAGAGCTGCGCGCATCCTACGGAACATTTGCGCAGATCAGGAACCTGGCGAAAAGCCCGCTGGCAACTCCTCGCGATCGATCAGATCTTTGTATCCCGGGCCAGACCACAGACTGTCTGTGCCGCCAACTCCTCGACCGGGTGTTCGATCAAGGCTGTCGCTACCTCTTGGCAGAATTTCTTCCTCACAAGATTGCTACGCCACGGAGCGACAGCCCTGTTCTATTTTTTATGAGAGATTCCCGCTAGTTGTCGGGCGGTGCGCCGACAACGAACAGGTGCCCATCGTTTTCCGTGTAAATCTTCCCATCCCTCGAGAGAGAAAGTGGCGTGTAAGCCGCGCCAATCGCCAAGTTGAGGAAGATTCGTTGTTCCCCTCCGCAGTGCAATACCCAGTGCAGCATGCCATGCAGAACACCTAGGCCGACCAATCGTCGCCTGACCTTTGCTTTGAAGTCTTTTCCAACAGGGCTCCAGCAACTCAGGCTACGCCTTCGCGCCTGCTTTGCGAAGGATGGTCATCATTGCACACCAATTCGTAAAGGCGGATTGAAACAAGTTCAGCCCTACGAAAGCTGTAAAGAGAAACCAGTAGGGGCTCACCCAGTATCCCAAAGCCAAGGAAACTAGGACAAAAGCACCTGCAATTAATCTAAGATAGGCGTCCGCGGTCATGGCATTCCTCCTTTTAATCTGTTGCACGTCTGAGATCTTCAGCGACCGGTCGAGTGGCTCCGTGCTTATCGCGCTGGCTGAGGTAATAAAGAACCGGAACTGTCATTCGAGAAAGCACTGTCGAGGCGACCTCGCCAGCCATCAGGGAAATCGCCAGCCCCTGAAAAATGGGATCGAACAGAATCACGCTTGCACCCACAACTACAGCGGCGGCGGTGAGCAACATCGGACGAAAGCGAACGGCTCCTGCATCCACCACGGCATCCTCCAGCGACATTCCGTGCGAGCGGCGCAGTTCGATGAAATCCACAAGGATGATTGAGTTTCGAACAATGATTCCTGCACCGGCGATGAAACCAATCATCGAAGTCGCCGTAAAGAACGCGCCCATGAGTGCGTGAGCCGGCAGGATGCCGACGAGCGTCAAAGGTATTGGAGCCATGATGACCAACGGCGTTCTAAACGACCTAAACCACCCAACCACCAAGACGTAAATCAGCACCAATACCGCAGCGAAAGCCAAGCCGAGGTCACGAAACACTTCGACCGTGATGTGCCACTCGCCATCCCATTTCATGGAGAATCGGTTGGTACTCTCCGGCAGAGTCGTGCCGGAGTATTGCTTCACATGAAAACCTTCGGGCAATTGGATTCTGTCGATCGCATCGCTCATCTTGAGGATGGCGTAGACAGGGCTTTCGTCTGTTCGTCTATCGCCGGCTGGGTCGCTGCCGCCGACCGAAGGATCCTACCGATACCATCCGTCATATCGTGGAGGTCATGCTTCGCGAAGTGGCCACTCTGCCCGCGCCCATTCCTTGGGCCATCCTTCTGCTGAACACCAGCTGACAGGGCGCCGGAGCCGCGCTCAATGGGCGGCGCGGACGCACCGGCGCCATAACTGTTCACCTGCCCGCAGTTTTGCCATCAAGGAGATTTACTCTCGATAACTAACTGCTCGTTGCGCTGGCGGCCTCGTGCGCTTCGGGCATTTCCCCGTGGATCGGCCAACGCCCTCGCCGAACTCGGCCCGTCCTAGAAGCGGAACCCCTGTGGCTCGATACGTAATATTGCAGAAGAGCGGCAAGTCGCGTAGTATCTAAGGCGCGGGGTGGAGCAGCCTGGTAGCTCGTCGGGCTCATAACCCGAAGGTCGTTGGTTCAAATCCAACCCCCGCAACCAATTTTAATTGATAACAAACGGCTTGGGAGACTCCACTCCTGAGCCGTT
>Ga0209117_1000274_pt1 | contig 26359 bp, 41 predicted proteins | sample BlaSpr_A8_OM2_M2_FD_187978 | JGI IMG/M metagenome (GOLD analysis project Ga0209117, IMG submission 187978) | Forest soil microbial communities from Thunder Bay, Ontario, Canada - Black Spruce, Ontario site 2_A8_OM2_M2 (SPAdes) (version 2) | ecosystem: Environmental > Terrestrial > Soil > Boreal... | reverse complement strand
GGCTGAGGCCGTCGCGGTGCCGGCCGAGGCGCCGGCGGCAGCCGCGGCCGAGCTGCCGGTCGCGAGGACGGTCGATAAGCCGTGACTGCTACCGACCGAAGCCATGGCGCCGCTAGACTATCCGCAAACCCAGGCCGCACCATCGCAGAACACCGGGCATACGACGGCACCGCCCCCGACGACGGGGGCCAGGAACGCCGGACCAAGCGCATCCGTGACGTGGGCTCGACCGCCCTTCACTGCCGCACTCGCTGTCGGCAGCGTAGCAACGGTGTACTCCTCAGTGATCAGGACGCCATTCTCGATATTTGTGTGCCCCAGGCTGTCAAAGACGATGCGGTCGAGCAGAGACTCCGTAACCGTGGCTCGGGTTTGCATGTGACGAGACACGCCCGTATGAGTGCCGTCAGCGTCTTCCTCCATAACCACGTAGTCGTAGGCGCAGGTACGATAGTCGCCAACATCAGCGGGAACTCCGATGTGCGCCATCCAAACCACGCTACCGATAAAATCCCCGGTTTTGACTGCTGTAGGCGCTCCCGCCACGCCGCGAGACCCGAATAAATCAACAGATGCCTCATATCCTTCGGTGATCGAAGGCTGATACGCCTCGAGACAAAGCGACGCTCCCCCAGTAAAGCCAGCCGCTACGCCAAGTCCAAGAGCCCCTCCTCCTGCACCCACACCCACAAGTTCAAATCCGGAGCCTATGGCAGGAACGCCCGCAACGGCCGACGTTGCCGCCAAAACAGATACGCCGTCCGTGATCTCGCTATGCAGCGGCAACGCGGAAAGCGGCGCAGAGCGCGAACCGCCTCCCGCCGGCAATGACAGCTCGATCAAGCTTGCCGAATTCACCGGCAGCGTGGCCGGGATGAGATCGGAAATCCGTTCGTCAGCCATTTAAGCCTCCCGTTGTTTGGTGGATCAGGCCTCGGTGATCGCACTGGCCGTGGTAAGTCTTGGCGTAATCCCGTTTCCGGTGACGATGTTCGGCGTGACCGTTCCGCTATACAGCAGCTCGCCGGCGCCGCTCGCCGCCGTGCCGACTCCGAAATGCGTCACCGTGCCACTGCCGGCGGTGCCGATCGGGAAGTCGCAGTTGGCCGTAGGCGACACGCTGTTGCCGGAAACGGTGAAGCCGGCCGACGAGCGCGCGATCGCGACGCGCGCATACCCGGTATAGGTCGCCTCGCTGGTGGTCTGGTTGCCCGCTGGGCCAGGGTCGGCGGTATGCAGCGACAGATAGAGGCTGCCCGCGACGGAGCTCGGTAAAAGACCGCCAACATTCCCGATGTTCGCGGCTGCAATGTTGTTGAACAGCAACAGCAACAGCGCATTTTCCCAAGCTGAACTCTTGCCGGCCATTTATCGCCTCCTAGTTTTGCAGCCTCAATGTCGAGGCTGACAAGGTGAAGGGCCCGTTGGTCGAAACCACGACCAAGTCGAAATCGATGAAGGCGATCAGCTCGTCGTCGTCGGCAGCCCCGCCTCGAGACTTGAAGTAGACCGCACCGGCAGCGGAGATCGTCGAGAGCGGCCAATTCGCCGCGCCGAGCGTGATGTCTATCCGGTCGAACCCGAGATCCTTGACGACGTCCACCTCGGCGAGCGCGGCGGCATAGCCTGCCCCGGTCACCTCGTCCGTGATGTCGGATCGTCGGGTGTGAGCCGCCTTGTCGGCGGAATAGCCGAGCCCCACGAGGAGAACAGCGAAGACATCATCCTCGAAGTTGATCTGACCGCGGGCCAGGTCGTCGAGCGCGGAATCGAATATCAGGCTCGCCATTACACCGCCTCGTCGACCTCGTGGCGCTCAAATTCAAGGATGCGGCCCTGCGCGTCGTGTTTGGTGACGATCGTGCGCTCGCCGCGCTTGCCGGGCATGTTGATCGTGATGGCATAGGGCTGCGCCTCGGCCGCCGGTTTAGCAGCGCGCGCGGGCTCGCCTGGGGGCGTGTCGGCGGGCGGCGCGTCGCCGGCGTTCTGAAGGTCCGACCCCGGCTGAAGCGGATCTGGCGACTTGGAGAACCCGACCGGGAAAAAGAGGCCGAGGCGCTCCTCGCGCTTGTGGTCGGCCGCGATCCGCGCATCGGTTTCCTCCGGGTCCTCGCCGCGGCTTTCGATGACATCGGAGCGCGACTGGAAGCCGGCGTCGACCGCGACCTTTTCGGCGTGCACGTCCTTCAAGGGATCGACCCAATCCCATTTCGGCGGGATCCATTTGACGCGCATGTAGCCGGCCTGGAGCTTCTGATTGGCGAAGCCCGGCAGGGTGATCGCGCCGGCGAGCACCGCCTGCGGCAGCCAGGCGCACCAGACCGGGCGGCACATCTGGTAGACCAGCGTCTCGTGCTGGAACTGCTCGATGCGGCGCTTGACCTCGACGAGCGAGGCTCGCAGCGAAGAATAATTCGCCTTGCTCACATCGCCGGTGACGGCGTGATAGGGCAGGCCGCCAGCCGCCGAAACGGCCGTGTAGAGGTTGCGGTCCTGGAAGGCCGCATAATTCGGCCCGACATCGGCCGGCGTGTTGAATTTCACGTCGACGCCGTCCGGCAGGATATTCATCACCGACGGCTCCATCATCAGGTCGGCGGTGCCGTTGTCGTCAGGCGCATCCGCTCCCTCGACCAAGCTCGCCGCATCGGCGTTGACCCCCTTGGTCAGGAAGGCCATGAACATCGCCGCGCCCTTTTTGCGCGACAGCTCGGCGTCGTCGTACTGATCCAGATCGTAGAGCTTGACCATGACCGAGGTCAGCCAGGGACGCCCGCGGATCTGACCCGGGCGAAGCGGCTTGTAGATGTGCAGCACGCTTGAGGCCGGCACTCTCGTCCTGACGCCCTGGCCGACCCAAATGGTCGAGTCGCCGGGGTGCACCTGCCAGAAGTGATAGGCGACCCGGCGGCCGATCGCATCGAACTCGATCCCGCTCCTGATCACGTTGCCGTTGGAGGCGGTCAGCGTGTAGGCGCTGTCGAGCTGCTCGCTTTCGATGATCTGCAGTTGCAGCGGCACCGATAGACCGTCCGACACGAAGCGCGGCCGTATCCGAATAAAGACCTCGCCGGCGTCGAACAGCGCGCGCGCGGCCAGCGATTGCAGCCCGTAGAAATCGGTCAGCCCGTCGGCGTCCGCTTCGTCCGTCCAGTCGCGCCAGGCCTGCTGAACCGCCTTCTTTTGATCGGCGTTCTCGATCAGGGACGAGGGCTTGATCCCCGGCCCCGTCGCGTAGGAGACGAAGGTTTCCGAAAGGCTCGACGCGAGCGGCGCGTTGGCGACCAGTGCGCGCGTGCGGGCCCGCAGCAGCGGCCCCTCGCCGGCGAGCGCGGTGTTGATATGTGTACGGTTCGGCCGCCAAGGCGACAGCCGGCGCGCCATCGAGGCGCCCTCGTAACTCGGATTGGTGCGCTCGCCATAGGCCGGCCCCTGGCCGCTCGCCCCGTCGGCATCGCCGCCGTCGACCCGCTGCACCGCGTTGGCGAGGCCGGTGAGCGCCTGCGCCAGGCGCGCGCGCAACCCGCCGCTGCGCACCTGGTTGGGGAGATGTCGCGCGGGACGTTGGCTGCGCATCAGTGTAACCCCTTCCTGGTGACGACACGGAGACGTCGAACCGGGCCCGGTACCGGAGCGGCGACGAGCCCCTGATTGATGAGCCCCGCCTCGACGATCGCCAGCGCCCGCTCGACATCGGCCAGCGAGCGATACTCGACGCTGCGCCCCTCGTGCGACACCCGCAGGTATCCGTTCGCCAGGGCGTTCGCCAGGGCGTCGCGCTGGGCCAGGCTGTAGGTTGCCATCAGAAGCGCCTCTGCATGAAGTTGCTGCGGATCACGCGGCGCACCGCGGCGGCAGCGACGACCGGCGGCACCGGTACGACGACCTCGCCGGCATCGGCAGGCGCGGCCTCGCGCTCCCAGAACTCATTGGGGGCGGCCTGGTCGGAAGTCGCGCCATCGACCTCGCGCGCGGCGGCGAGCCGGGCCCAATGTTCATCCGTCATCACGCGCCAGCCGATCTTGGTCGCGAGCGCCTGGCTGTAGACTGCGACATCGAGCTGCTCGTTGCGCTGGCCGCGCGGCTTGATCCAGGCGTGCACCGTGAAGCCTGCCCGGTTGGTGGTCGGCGTCCGCTTCTCCGAGGTCAGCTGCTCGTAGAAATCATCGTCCAGCCCGGCCGGAAAATCGACAAAGCCGCGGGCACCTGGGCGATCCTCGCGCAGGAACTTGTAGAGGCCGCCCTTGAGCGAGTTGACGCCGACGTTGAAGAACCGGCCGGCGTATTTGACCAGGCGCCCATCGCTGCGCCGCTCGCGCCGCACGATCGCAAGGGCCGGCGCAGCATCGCCGCGGACGCCGCGCAGCATGATGACGCGAGTCTTCGGAAAGCCCTTCGCCCAATCGAGGACGTCGTCGGTCCAGGCGTTCGCGTCGACCCCGGTAAGGTCGACCTTGCGGCCAGCCCCCGAGCTCGTCGGCCACTCGAACTCGACCAACCGGTTCAATTCGGCGCGCGTCTCGGGGATCGAGATATGCCCCTCGACCCGGACCCGGGCGACGATCCAGCGCCGCAAGTTGCTGCCCCATCCGGTGACGACGCCGTCGACGTAATCGTCCTGGCAGTCGAGCGCGAGCGTCATGATCAATGCGCCATGCGGCACCTGGCCGAGAAGACGCCCGCCGGCGTCGCCGCGCTTTTTGAGCTCCTCCCACGGCGGCGCCTCGCCGGGGAGTTCGTAGGCGCGCCCGCCGGTATCGTTCCACCAGGTCTGTTCGCTGGCCGGGTCCCCCAGCGCCGCGAGATAGCTGCGCGCGATCCGTTCCCAGCTCTCGAACGGCGCATAGGCCGCCCAGATCGTGAAGCTCTGATCGAAGGCCCCCGGGTTGTGCGTCACCCAGCACCCACGCGCCACGATGTCGCGACGGTGCCGCTCCTCGATCGCCTCGCCACAGGCCGGGCATGTGAAGTGCGCGAGCTCAGGATGGTCGGCATCGATCGCGGCGATGAAGTTGTCCGGGTCGAGCGGGTGTTCGTGGCCGCAGTGCGGGCACGGCACATGGTAGTGGTTCTGGGTCCCGGCCTCGTAAGCGCGGGTAATGCGGCAGGTCCCCGCCAAGAGCGCGGTCCCCAGCTTCAAGATTTTGGCCGCGGCAAAGGCCTTGGAACGGCTGTCGGCCTGCGCCTCGGGATCGCCGGCGGTGTTGTTCTCCCATTTCGACAGATCGTCCTGCACCTGGCGCGGGACGCTGACCATCGAGAGCGATGCTTCCGAGCTCGCGCCGCCGATAAGGACCGATCCGCGGCCGTCGCGCCGCTCCTGGAATAGAGTGCTGTTGCCGCCCTCTTTCGACTGACGCAGGTCGAAGATTTCGCCGAGGCGCGGCGTGTTGCGGATCAATGGTCGCCACTTCATGCGCGCAAACCGGATCGCGTTCGCCTCGGTCGGGTGCACATAGAGCGCGGCGCCGGGATCCAGATCGGCATAGGCGCCGATGAAGGCCTGCGCCAGGAAGGTCTTGCCGGTCTGCGCTGAAGCCTTCACCGATATTACCCGCGCAGGGTCCTCGGGGCCGAGCGCCTCGAAGACGCTGTAGAAAAACGGGCACCGGGCCGGATTGTATTTCCCGGGGAACGGCGATTCGCTGCCGACGACAAGATAGCGCTCGGCCCAGGCGTTGATGTCGACCGGCGGAGGAGGTTCGAACACCTCGCCGGCGACCGCCGCCGCGAGCCGCTCGGGGTTGGCGAGAAAGGCGTTGGCGGGAAGATCGCTCATGCCGCCTCGTCAGCGACGAATTCTGGCAGCGCCTTCGCGATCTGCCGGGCATCTTCGGCCGCGCCCGCTCGCTGGGCCCGCCAGTATTTGCGCAGCCCCGTCAACTGCTCCCGGTCAAGACCAATGTCGGTCGCCAGGTCGGCGAAGCCTTCCTCGACCCGTTGCAGGAAGGCGCCGAGCGTCCTCGCCCAGACGGCGGTCACGTCGCTGCTGATCGCATATCTGCCGCGCTCGACATTGAGCTCGCGACGCGCGCGCTCGGCCTCGACGCTGGCTTTGACTGCGCGCGCTCGAAGTAATTGCTGGGAGGCCTTGTCGTTGTCAGACCAACCGGTGCCGGCATCCGGTGGTGACTGTCGCTGTCGTGGGCGATCGCCGGCGCTGGCGGCGCGCACCGGATCAAGGGTGAGCCCGAGCTGCTTGTCGGCGAGATTGGCGTCGATCTTTCCGTCGCTTCGCAAGGCGGGCCGGGTGAGTTTCCCTCGGGCAATCCAGTTGGTGACAGCGCCGGGCGTCACGTTGCGCGCCGCGGCGTATTGGGATTTGGAGAGAATTTCACTCATATAAAACAATTCCAGGCGACGTTGCCATGTTGGCTTGTGCGCTTAAAGAATTCGCACGTCAACGGGCCTGTGTAATAAACACCCCGCCCTTGAGATCGTCGCGGGGGCGTCTTCGCCACCCGCATAAGTTGCGCCCCATGCAACGCCAGCCCGATCGAAGACATGGGATTACCAGCGAGGGGCCGATTAAACAATGTCGAAAATCTCTCACTCATGCTATTACCCGCCCACCGAAGCGCCCCCATAGGATCAGGGCGGGAAAGGACCCCACACCGCAGCGATGATGGTTGCTAGACGGGTCTTGCCAGGGTGCGGAGTACCCAATTCACCGCGCTGCGATCGGGCCGGGGCCAGCCGCGCTGACCCGCCCGGGTGCGGGTGGCGCCCACGATGGTGACGACCGCGCGACGCCCGCGCGCCCGTCGTCGAGGTGCAGTCACACCACCTCCAGCAGGCTCGCCGCTGATCACCAGGCGGCCGCAGATCGTCATGCGATTGCTTTCGGAGTTGAAGCCGTTTCCGCGCAACAGCCGGCTGCACAGCGACGGGCAAATAGACCAGATCGCCGCGAGCATAAAGGAATTCGGGTTCACCGTGCCGGTGCTGGCCGACGAGGAGGGGACCATCACTGCGGGTCATGCCCGCGTGCTGGCAGCGGGGCGTCTGGGCCTGGTGGAGGTGCCGACGATTGACACCTCCTACCTGAGCCCGCAACAGCGCCGCGCCTATGTGATCGCCGACAACAAGCTGGCGCTCAATGCCTCATGGGATGAGGGGATCCTCACGAGCGAGCTGGCCGAGCTCAGCCTCGACGGCTTCGACCTCGACCTGACCGGCTTCTCGCTGGGCGAATTGAAGGGGCTTGGGATCGGGGGACCAGGCGAGGCGGGCGACGCGCCCAGGCAGGAGGTCCCGTCCTCGTGGGCGGTGATCGTCGATTGCCCGGACGAGGCATCTCAGGTCGCGCTGATCGAGCAGCTCGAGCGCGAGGGGCATAAGGTGAAGGGGAGCATCGGATGACGGCGCCGCTCGATCTTACAGGACAGCGCTTCGGCCGACTGGTGGCGATCGATTGGAAATCGGGCGGCGCAACAACGGGTCGAATATGGCGTTGCCGCTGCGACTGCGGCAACGAAACGGATGTTCGAAGGCGCGATTTAAAAACCGGGAACACCGGGAGCTGCGGGTGCCTTCATCGCACGATCAACGGAGAATTTGGTTCGCCCGAATATCTGAGCTGGCGAAGCATGAAAGCTCGTTGCGGAAATCCCAACGCCACGGGCTTCAAAAACTATGGCGCCCGCGGCATAACGTTTTGCGAGCGCTGGCGGGACTTTAACGCCTTTTTGGCCGACATGGGTCGCAGACCGTCGCCGCGGCATTCGCTCGATCGCTGGCCGGACGCTGACGGTAATTACGAGCCGACCAACTGCCGCTGGGCGACGGCATTGGAACAGCGACACAACAGGCGAGCGGCGTGAAGATCGATATCACGCTGGAAGCGGCAATCATGCGCACGCCGCGCGTGGTTCAGGTGTCCGGCATGTTCGACATGGCGACCGAGGAAAAGAGTCGAATGGTTATCGCCGGCGAGCTGCCGATTGAAGACCTTGACTGGAATGTCGGCCTTATCGTCGGGCCGTCGGGGTCGGGCAAATCGAGCGTCGCGCGCGCATTGTTCGGCGCCGACCTCGTGACGGCTTTCGACTGGCCGGCGGATCAATCGGTCCTCGATGGCTTCCCGCCGACCGCCGGTATCAAGGAGGTCACCGGCTTGCTTACGGCGGTCGGATTCGGCTCGCCGCCAGCCTGGCTTCGTCCCTTTCACACTCTCAGCAATGGTGAACAATTCCGGGTAACGATGGCGCGGGGGCTGGCTGAGACTTCCGATCTCCTCGTGGTCGACGAATTCACCAGCGTCGTCGACCGCCAGGTTGCCAAGATCGCCTCGCATTCGGTTCAGAAAGCGGTGCGTCGCGCCAAGCGCCGGCTGATCGCGATCTCTTGCCACTACGATGTCATCCCCTGGATTCAACCCGACTGGATTTACGAACCGCATTTGGGCGCGTTCGAAGCGAGGTCAGTTCAACGACGACCAGACATTGCCTTTGAAATCCGCTCAGTGGGTCGAGAAATCTGGCCAATTTTTGCACCGCATCATTATCTAAGCTCGCGTCTTTCGCCTGGCGCGCTGTGCGTCGGCGGGTTCGTCGAGGGCCGCTGCGTCGCCTTTTCAGCCGCGGCCAAATTTCCTCACCCAACGGCGCGCAACATTTTCGCGGAGCATCGCACCGTCGTGCTGCCGGACAATCAAGGGCTGGGCCTATCGCGCGCGCTGACCGAATGGCTCGGGCAACACCTCTGGGAGCGGGGGTGGCGATTTCATGCGGTGACCTCGCACCCGGCGATCATCGCCCAGAAAGCGGCTTCGCCGCGGTGGAGGTTGATGCGACATGGTACGCAAAGCCCCGGCGGGCGACGGGCGGATCCCGGCTTCAAAAAGCACCAGGGCAAATTCTCCGCCACCCGCGTCTCCGCGGCTTTCGCTTACATCGCGCCGGCCGGGTCGCCCTCGACGCAGCGTCCCGAGCGCGTCGGGGCCCTCTTTGAAAACCGACGCGCACCCACCGGAGGCGCCAAAGGCGGCGCCACCGCGCTTTGACGCTGACGACGAAGTGCTGACACATCGACACGACGACAGCTGGGTCGACGCGCTGATCATGGGCGCCGGGGCACTGGCCCTCGATGATCATCACCTCGAGCAGCTGGGGCGCGAGGCCCGCGCAACAACGTCGCAACCGCGCGCGGGTTTGATCAGGGGCGCGCTCGACGCGCTGCGCTGAGGCCCGAAGCGGGTTAACCCGTTTCGCCCGTCGCGGGCCGACGTCGCCAGCGAGGGGGACCGACCCTCGACGCTAGTCCCGTTGCACCCGATCGGGACGCTCGCCTGGGGCCGCCTGGGGCGTTCCCTGCGGGGCGGGAGGAAACGTGAACGCTTTGCCCAAGCGAAAAATCCTCCCCCCGCGAGGGGGGAGGGAGGACGGGCAGGGACGGTCGCTGGCGATAGGGCAGGGTCGGGCGCTGTAGCACTAGCGCGGGGTCGAAACACCCGTCGCCAGCGCGTCCCCTGCGCCCCGCTGGATAGCGAGGGTGATCAGCGCGATCTCGGTGTCAGGGTCGGCGATCATCAGCTGCGGGTAGATCGAGATCAATTCGACCCAGCCGAGGGCGTCGCGCGCGGCGACGACCTCGAAGCTGGTCACCTTCGCGATCAGCGAGGGGGTCTTCGCGACGTTGAAGTTGTAGGCGAGCCGCACCCAGCGCCCGGGGTAGAACGCGCGCTGGGTGAAGGGCGGACGGTGCAAGCGTCGCTCGACCGTCTTCGTCCCCGCCTCGAACTGGTCATAAAATCCCCGCTTCACCACGATGAGCGGGAAGCGGGCGTTGATCGGCGGCTTATCCATTGGAGCCTCCCTCTCGTTGCTCTTGGAGCAGCACGTCGCGCGCAAAGCGCAGCGCCAGCGCCGCGAGCGCGATCGACCTGGGGACCGCGAGTTCGGTGCCACCGCTGCTGCGCGTCCCCCATTCGTAGCCCTTATAGGTTCGCAGCGCGACGTCGAGGTGCTCGGCCGCCTTCTGTTGCGACCAGCCCATCCCCGCGCGCCATTCTTTCAATTCGCTTGGTGTCATCGTCCTGCCTTCCCATGTTTAAGCCCCGCTGGCGCCGTCGCGTTTCCTGTTCGCGATCGGTGGCCGGGGCGGCGGCCGGGGTTGTTTCAGCAACCGCCGGCCGCCTCGTTGTCCGGCGCGAGGTCGTCGCGCCACATAGGCCACAGCTCACCTCCGCGCGTCATGGCTCTATTTCCCTTGTCGAAGGGGGTCCCCGCGAAGCCGACCCAGACCCACGCTTGAACATAGGCCCCGTTATCGTCACCCTCGCTGATCGTGCCCCCATCGATCTCGACTTCACCGTCGCGATGATATTTGGCTCGGGCCAATTCGATAACTGCGAGTGCGCGGGCGTCGTCCTTCTGGTCGTCGTCCATTTTCCTGTTTCCTGTTTGATGCGGGTGGATTTCCGCTAGCGCGCCCCGGATGGGAAGGGCGCGGCTTTCGGCCCCTATCACAGGGCCTCGTCAGGCGGGTTAGTCAGTGACGTTGATCACTTCGCCGAAGGGCGGCGCGTCGCCGGGAGAGACGGTCGCCCAAAGCACCGGGCAAGCGGGCTCGGTGCCGTAGTGCCCACACTCCAGATCGGTGAAGTAGACGACGCAGGCCGGCGTGAATTCCTGCTCTGCGATCCAATCGAACACCGGGGCAAACAGCGTCCCGCCGCGGCCCTTCGCCTCGACCTTGATCGGGTAGTCGCCCGCTTCGTGGACGTCGACCTGATGGATCATCGTGTCGCAATGGATGACGTGCACCCGCTCGGGCTCGACGTCGACGAGGATTGAATTCAATTCGTCGACCGCGCTTTGAAGCGCCTCCTCATTCATGCTTCCCGAGGTATCGATCGCGAAAACGATCTCGCCCACGCTGTCGCTGCGCACCGATGGCAGATAGAGGCCAGCGGCCACGTAGCGACGATTGGGCGGGGTCCAGCTGTAATCTTGCTTGGCGCTGGCCCCGACGAAGCGCCGCAACTGCTCGCGCCAGTCGACGCGAGGGGCGCGCAGCTTGTCGAACATTTCGACGAGACTGCCGGGCACGTTGCCCGCGCGCTTGGCGACGGCGATCGCCTCGGCGCCCGCTGTCTTCCATTCGCGTTCCTCATGCTGGCGCTCGGCCGGGGACTGTTGCTTGCCCTGGTCGTCAACGCTGTCGCAGAAGGACCCGCAATTCCCGACGTCGGCCTCGAACTGCCCGGGCTTGTCGTCGTCAGCGTCGGGCTGCGGCTGTTGCTGGCGCTTGCGCGCCCACAGCACGCCATAGATTTCCTCGGCCGACTTGCCGGCGAAGGCCGGGTCATTCAGCAGGCCGTCGGGCAGCTGCATCCCGGCTGCGACGATCATGGGGTTGATCGCGTAGTCGCACGCCTCATTGAAGGTGCGCGGGTCGCGCCCGCCGCGTCGGGCATGATGCGCCAAGGCGCAGTGCATGACCTCGTGGGCGATCACCCCGACCAGCTGTTGAAACGTCAGCTTGGCGACAAAGTCGGGGTTGTAGCGCAGCGTCTTCCCGTCGACGCTGAGGGTCGGGATTTCGGCCGCGAGCAGCTTCAAGCGAAGCGACAGCGCGCCGAAAAACGGCTGGGTCAAAACCAGACTCGTGCGAGCCTGGATCATCAGTTTTCCAACGTCCATTTTCCTGTTCCTGTTTGTTGGGGAAAATCGGGGTGATTTCCGCGAACGCCGCTGGTGGAGGGCGGCGTTTTCGGCCCCTATCATGGGGCCATCGTCAGGCGGGGGTCGCATCAGATGAAGTCCGACACCTCGGCGAGGATCGCCTCGGCTTTGGCCGCGATTTCCTCGCGCTTGGCTGCGTCGCTGCGCAGCACCGGCGCGTCGAATTCGCAGAGTTCGGCGGCGAGCCGGCTGCGCATTTTCTCAAGCGAATTCGAGGATGCGAAATTCAGCTTGGGCAGCATTTCGCAGAGATCGCGCATGTTGGTCACCAGCGAGTCGCGAAACGTGCTGATCACCTTGCCATCGGGGTCGACCTCGTAGGCGCGCAGCCGTTCGGCCATCTTCGAGACGGCGTCATGGATGCGGGTCCACAGATCGCTCATGGCCCCCTCGACCGCGCCGTTCACGCGGCTTTCGATGTCGGCCCTGATCCGCGACTGCTCGGCGTCGCCGAGATTGACGCGGAAGTCATCAGCGTCGGGCATCGGCGTCATCGAGACGTCGAAGGCGAATTTGCTGCCGATGTCGGAGGGCGTCGGGTAATCCGCGGGCACGAATAGCCCGTTGAGCGAGGCCTTCGCGTGCTCGACCAGCTGCGGGTACACGCTGACGAAGTCGACGACCGCAGTCTCGAATTTGTGCTGCAAGTCGCGCTGCGCCGCCATGTAATCGAAGTAGTTGCCGGCGGGCAGGATGCGCGCGCCGTCGTCGAGCCAGGGCAGCGTGTTTTCGTAGTGGTGATGACGCGCCTGGATCGCGATGCCGCGGATGTCGTCGAGCGCGGTCTTGGCGATCAGCCGCTTGGAGTAGCGGCCCATCGAGGGGTCGCTGCCGTGTTGCTTCGCGACTTCCTCGGTGATCGCCTTGTCATGCTTGGAAGCGGCCCACTGGCTGATGTTCAGCTTCGCGAGCATTGCTTTTTCGGTGATCGTGTTAGCCATGTGACAACTCCTGTTTGGGGGGGCGGGGGGCGGGGCGGTTTCAGCCGCCCCGCTTTTTCAGCCCATGATGTCGGCGTTTTCCGAGCCGAACTTGATAAACGCGGGGGTCGAGCAAAGCTGCTCGTCGCGTCCCGTCGCGTCTTTGACGCAATAGACGCCCCATTCCTTCGGCATCCGATCGACGTATTGGATCACGCGATCGAAATTCTGCTCGGTTGCTTTGCGAGCGAGGCCGGCTGCCACTGCGTAAAGCACGCTCGGCTTCTCGGGGACTTTGGCTTTACCTGGGTTGAGCAGGATCCCGTCGAGGCTTGGCAGCTTCCGATAGATGTTGAGGAACGCCATGAATTCGCCGGCAGCGCCCTCGCCGACGGTGCCCTGATAGAGCGAATGTTCGATTTCATACGCGGGCATCGCGTCGAGGATCTGCGAGACGAAGGCCCAGGAGCGCGGGCACGGAAACGATTTCTCGGTCGCCCGAGGATCGTAGTTGTGCAAGAGCTCGGGGCGGAAACGCGCGAACGCGATGACCTCGGGGCGGACGTTGTGACTGACCGCCCAGCGGCACCAATCGTTCACGTCAACTTCGCAGCTGAGGTGAACGAACCGGCTGGCGAGCGCTTCGCTCATGCGCGTGACACCGCGCGAGGTGTCGGGGTTGCCGGCCGCGACGACAGCCCAGCCCGCGGGCAGCTCATATTCGCCGATGCGCCGTTCAAGGCTCAGCTGCAAACACGCATTCTGCACGAGGGGCGGGGCGCGGTTCAATTCGTCGAGGAACAAGACGCCCTCGCCGTCGCGCGGCAAGAAATCGGGGGTCGCCCAATGGGCGCGCCCGTCGCCGTTGACGTGGGGCAACCCGCGCAGATCGACCGCGTCGAGCAGGACTGCTCGAACGTCGATAAGCTGACGATCGAGCTTTTGCGCGACCTGCGCGACAACCGACGATTTGTAGATTCCGGCGGGGCCCACGAGAAAGGCCGGCCGGTCGATCCCGATCAGCAATTCGAGCGATTGGGCAACTTCTGAGGGTTTCACTGGGATCTCCTGTTTGGGGGGCTCGGCGCGGGTTTTTCAGCCCGGCGTCGAGCAATGCCGAAAGGCGGCATCGAGTCGCCCTCGCGGACGAGGGCGCGTCGATAGCGTCTTAGGGTTGGGGTGGTGTCCCTCGCGATTTGGACCGCGTCGCTTGCCCGCGAGGGCGAAGGGTCGAGCCCTGCCGACAATCGCAACGCGGTCGGCGAGGGGCGGAGGGTGGTCGCCTGATGCGCCAGATTTTTGCCTTATCAGGCTTTGCTTAATTCTTCCTATCGGGTTTTCGGGTTTTCGTCCCCGACGGCCGTGGCGATCGGGGTAGAGCTTTGTTTCCGCCCTGACGAATTTCACGTCCAGGGGGCGCGCTACTGACGGGCTCGTCGCTGAGGGTGCGGGGTTGAACCGCTGGACGGGTGGACCGTGACTGCCGAGTCTTTTCGGGAATGATCGCCCGATCGATCGTCATCGAATGGGAGGCTGGGGCCCTCCCGTCTGCTAGTTCGCCCCCAGCTTTGCTTGCGTTTCGACACCCCAAGATATAGCGCAGGAAATGCCCCAAGCAAGGATGGACCCGCCCTGCGCTGGTTGCATGACGCGCGCGCCTCGCGAGCGAGCGCGCGCCGTGTGATCCAAGGGTGCAGCCGGCGCGCGAGAGGGGGCTGTCGCGGGCCCATCTTCGCGCGAGATGCTGGGAAAACGCGGGCCGTGGGTTCCTAGACGGGTCCGCGCTGGGCGCTATACCAGCACGTCGGGGCGCGGTCATGGTTTTGAACCCCTTTTGTCCCGCAAAAAGCGTGTCAAGGAGATACGTGGTTAAGACGGGGCGCGCCCCGGCTGTCCCGCCCAGGTCGAATTTCGCGTCCCGCGCACAAGCGAGGATCCGCGCATTTGCCGCGCCGGGATCGCGCCCTGCGTGCCCAGGATTTGATGCAATTTTTCCTGCCATCCCGCGCGCTCGCGCACTATGTTTCGTAGGGCGCAACGCGCGCCCCCAACAGGGACCGGCTCAAATGCCCCATGATTTTTTGACCATACTTTCAAGCGACGGCTCACATCGCGCGATCGTCTCCGCGACCGACGACGGCGCGGCCGTCGCCTTCTATCGGCGCGTGCTCGTCGACGACGCGCGCGGGATCGCCCCCGGCGCCGAGCCGCGCCCGCAACAATGGCGCTATCTGCGCACGTCGGTAATCCCGTCGCCCTTCCACGTCGCGCTCGACATTGCGACTACGCTGGTCGAGGCGCAGCGATGAAATTCGAGATTGCGATCGCGCGCAGCCCCGAGGAGGTGCTGCGCCAGGGCTTCGATCATCTTCCCGAGGCGCATCGCGCATTTGAGCTGGCGCTTGGTCGCTATCTTGATTGCGAGGTGAAGCTGTCGCAGGGCGAGACGGTGCTGATGGCGATCCCGCCGGCGCCCGCGCGATGAACCGGAGCGAGCGACGCGCCTTGAAGGCGCAGGGAGGGTGGCTGCCGATGCGGCGCGCCACCCTCGACCCGCGGACCCCGGCTCAGATCGAGAACATGGTCGCCCATTGTCGCCAGGTCGCGCCCGACCTCGACGACGCGCAGATCCGCGGAATGATCGCGCGCAGCGCGCAGAAGGCGTCCGAGGTCTGGAAAAACGATCGATATCAGGCGCACGTCATCCGCTGGCCTCCGCTGACGCTAAACGGGCGCAACACGCCGATCGTGCAGTTGTCGATCCGCCGCCTCGATCGCGGCGCGGCGCGCGACTGGCGCGATTTTCAGCGCATCAAAAACCAGCTGGTCGGCCCCGAGTGCGAGGCGATCGAGCTCTACCCCGCGGAAAGTCGGCTCGTCGACACCGCCAACCAATTTCATCTTTGGTGCATCCTCGACCCGCTTTTCCGGTTCCCCTTCGGGTACACCGACCGGAGCGTCCATGCCGAGAGCGGCGCCGGCGCGGTGCAGCGGCCGCGCGAGGAAGACGCCGAATGATCGGCACGCTCGTCGCGATCCTGATCATTTTTCTGATCGTGCGCTCGCGGGTCTTCTGGCTGCTCGTCCTGGCCGGCCTGATTTACGCCGCGCTTTGATTGTCCAAATCCTCTTGCTCGATCAATTCGGCCTCGAGCACGACGACGCCCCTCCCAGCGCAAGCATCGCACGGCTCAATCCAGCCGGTCAGGCTGCCGTCGCGCGGATCGTAGCCGGTCACATGCTCGAAGCCGCGCTCGCCCTGACAGGCGTCGCATTCGACGATCCGCGGGTTTGTCACGGCGGGAAATTCCGCATCCAGACGAAAGCCTCGCGGCTCAGGTGCATACCGTCCAGCTGAGCCCTGGCGCCGGGGAACCGCCTTTCCAGCGAAGCCATCAGGAGTTCCGCCTCGCGATCGATCTGCGCGGCGAATTGCTCCTGGCCGATGATGCCTTTTTCGATCAGCAGCGCGGTGAGCGCACTGAGCTCGGCCCGCAACAGCAGCGTCAGCTCGCGTTGGTCGCGCACCGCCTGCGCTTCCGGGTCTTCCTTGACGCGGGTCCCGAGCTGCCAGCCGGCGAAGATCGCCCGCCATTTGCATAGCCGTTGCAGCGTGTCGCTCATTTCGGGATCTCCAACATGGGCAGCAGCGCCTTGTCGATCGGCGTCTTGTTGGGCGTGCGCTGATGCCAAGCAACATCGAGATCGAGCACATCCTTGGCGAACGTCACCAGGCCGCCGGCGGCGGAGACCCCCATCACAAACATCCCGCAGCCGCCGAGCAGAAACAGCGACGGCAAGAGGATCAGCGACACCAGGCAACCGCCAAATTTTCGGCGCCGCGCTCTATCTTCGCGCCGGTGAGCCATATCTCGGGCCGCACCGAGCGGACCCATTTTGCTCATTCACCGCGCCGGCGGGGGCAGCCGCGGGGGCACGGCTGTCCGGTCAGCGGGCAGATGACGGCTAAATTCGCGCTCATGCGCCAACGGTCCTAATAGTCCAGAAATCCGAGCTCAGGTTTGGGTCAATCACATATTCATACGGAATCAAGAAAAACCCCTTCATCGACTTGGACCAAAGCGGACCCCAACTGTTGCGGATCAGAAAACAGCGATTGGTGTCATCGAAGCCCCAGGCATCGACGCAGTGGCCGGATGCGCTCGCCTCATTGGGTCCCGGCATCGGCAGCCTGCCGGTCTGGTCGACCTCTTGCCCGTCGAACTCGGCGAAGACGTTCATCCCGAACGTGAAGGGAAAGCCGTCGGCCAGGCACGCGCGCAGCTGGTTGATGACCTGCGGGACCGCCTGGTATTCGAGCGCCCGGTCTTTGAGCGCGGCGTCGTAGCAGGCCTGCGGCGGCTTCGTCAGCACCGCGCGCGGGTCGAAGGGCCAGTCCTCCGGCCGCACGGCTCCATCGGGCCCGCACTCGAAGCAGATGCCATGCGTGACGAGGCCCTTGATGACGTCGCGAATCTCGGCGCCGCCGTCGATCGTGGTGTCGCCGGTGATCTCGCGCCCGTTGTAATAGGCGAAAAGCCGCGACGGGACTTGCTGCGGTGTCGCCAGCCCCTCTTTGATCAGGCAGAAGTGCACGAGCGCGCCAGGGCCGTTGCCCGTGCAGGACGAGGTAGCCAGTTGATCGTAGACCGGCATTGAGAACCCCGAGTGCCGCAAGTCGACGACCGCCGGCAGCTGGCGCAGCACCGGCGCCGGCGCGGAGTAGAGCCGGTCGCGGTGATCGGGTCGCTGCCGGCGCCAGCCGGTCCCTCGTGACAGCGCGATCATTTACTTTCCCAACTTCTGTGAACAGCGACTGAAAGAGCTTTAAGCAGCTCAAAGGTGTTGTCGTTGCCTTTCTGAAGGGCAATCAGTGGTGGGCGTAACGGATCATCCAGTGGCAGCCGTTCCAGCGTTGCGTGCGCCTGTTGTTGCGCAACCGCTGCCGCCGCAAGGGCTGCATCGAGAACGGCGAGGTAAGCTTGTGCTTGATCGAGATTGACTTCGGCCTGAGCTGGCGCAATGGCGGCAAACGCGGCAAAGGCAACAATTACGGTTTTCATGATGGCCGCACTCTCGGGACTTCGGCTTCGCTCGCGAAGGTGATCGTCCGGTTGTTGTGGCGGCCTAGCGCCAGGCCGCGCGCCTTTTCAGCCTCGTCTTTGACCACGATGCAGATCGGCATGGTGCCGCCCGACAGCTTGCAGTCGTAGAGGATGCGGTCGAGCAGCGGGTCCGCGCTCATGGCTGACGCGCCTCCCGCTGCCGCAAGTCGTAATCGTGGAGGAAGCTGTGATAGTGCCCGTCGATCGCGCGGATCAGGTCAGGGCGATCGGGGTGCTGGTTGACCAGCGCCTTGTGCGGGCGCAGTTCGAGTCCCGGGCGCTCGACGCCCTGGATCAGCGCTTGCACTCGGCAAAGCTGCGCGTAGCGCGCCCGGTATCGCGCCACCCGGCGGCCGTCGGGGTGTAATCGGCCCTGCTCCGCTATCAGCCCCAGCAGCCGCAGCTGCTCCGCCTGGACGAAGCGATAGAGGGCGCGCACGCCGAGCGGATCGATCCAGCCGCTCATGTCAGGCCCAGAAAGATGCCGCGGCCGTCATCCTCTCTGGAAGGCGACGGCCGCGGATCGGGGGCGGTAGCCGCACGCTCGTAGTGCTCCCCCGATCTGATGAAGGCGACGGCATCAGGCTTCAGCGCGAGATCGCTCGGGGCCGGGAATGGATCGGCCGGGCGTTCCGGCCAGGCGCGCGCCGGCGGAGTCCAGTATTCGCCGCGCGTGACGCCCTGCTCGCCCTTTGCGCGCGGCGGATCGGCGAGGTTCGCCGGCGGCAGCTTGCCGGCATCACGCAGCCAGCAGTAATGAGCATAGAGCGCCACCATCGTCAGCTTGGCCCAATGCTCACCGCCCGCCAGCCGGTCGAGGCGCAGCGCATAGACCAGCGGTGTGGCGGTCTTGCGCGTCAGCCGTTCGGGCAGCCGCTCGTGGTAGATCGCCGCCGTCTCGCCGCCAGGGCACCGCTCCACGACAAAGAACACCGGCTCGGTCATTGCAGCGAGCCCAATCGAGCGCGACCCGCGTCGAAAATATCCTTCCCGTCCTTCATGCGCCGGCGCGCCGCTCGGTTAAACCGGAGGAAGAACTTGCGACAGTCGAAGGTTCGGCACATTGCCGGTGCGCGCGCCCAGATCGAGCAGCCGCTGGGGCCGAGATAGACGCAGTCGCCATTCGCTTTTTGTTGAAGCGCGTGATGGGCACCGTCCGCCGACTGCCGCGTCAGATACAGCGCGGGGTCATCACCAGCTTCGGGGTCGAGCACGACGAGCTCGCCCTGGCAACAAGCCGTGCACCCATTGCACGGAACGCTGCTTCTCTCGATGTAGGTCATGCTCGCGCCACCTCACAGGTGAAGGCGGTCAGCGGGCGATTAGGCCGGCCGTCAGGGCGCCGCGGCTCATTCGGGCAGACCTGGCGCCAGTATTCGAGCGCCTCCACGAGGCTCGGGAAGCCGCGCGCCTTTTTGATGTCGGCCGAGGTGACCAGCTTGAACCGGCGGTCATAACCGCCCGCCCAATATATGTCCCAAGGTGACCCCGCCTGCCAGCTGGGCTCCCAGCCCAGCCGCGGATCGTATTCGACGATGTATCCGCCGTCGGCCGGGGTCGGCACCCCGTCGATCCGGTTGACCACCCGCAGCACGGTTTGACCGGGCTCAGCCATTGGATCACCCGCACCCGCCGCTGGTGCCGCATTGCTGGCAGGTTGAGCAGGCGCCCGTCCGCACCATTTCCAGGCCGCCGCAATTATCGCAGTGCTCGCCGGTGTATTGCGCCAACGGCCGCTCGTTGCCCTTGGGCGGGCGCGGGGTGATGAAGGCGGTCGCCAGCACAACGGGCTTCGCGAGGCTTCTACATTCCTCGATGAGCCAGTTTTCCAAGACACCGCGCGCGCCAGGCGGGCACTCGAGCCAGCCGGCGTGATTATCCGGCGTGTCGGGTCCGGTGCGGCAGCTGCAGGTCGCCACGCTCAGACCGCGCAGCCGATTGCAGCGCAGGACGTCAGTGCGGCTGATCGTGACCGCGTCGGGCATCAGGCGGCGGCCCTGCTTCGATGGATCGCGTGCCCACTGTGTTCATAGATGCGCGATCGGCAATGCACCAGGAAAGCCGGCGCGTTCAAATTTTCCTTTTGTGTCCCCCAGATTAGATTTCCGGGCTGGTTGTTTTGCACATCGTCATCGGCGTGCATCGCTACCGCACGCGGAAACGGCTTAGGCCCGTTGAATGCTTCACAGACCAGCTTAGAGACGCGATAGCTCTTGCCGCGAAAAACGATCAGCAGTCGCGGATCGTCGACCGTGCAGGTGCCTCGCCAGGGCTTTCCGCCGTAAATGCGCGTCCCGCCCTTCGGCATCGGCGCCTCATAGGGAATGCGCCGAACGCGCCCCCAGGAACTTGCTTCATATTCGGGAAGCGACGGGATTTCGCGCCAGATTTCCTCGCTCATAGGACCGGCCGCTGTTTGCTGAGATAGGGCTCAGCCGACATATCGCTGGTGACAAAGGGGATCTCGTCGTCGATCTCGTCGCGACTGCCGCGCTGCGGGGTCCCCCCAGCGCGCTCCTCGACCTCCCGATCGGACATCCGACCGCCGCCAGAGTTACGCCCACTGTTGTCGGTCTTGCCGATCAAGGTCACCGACCCCTTAAAGCCGGTGACGATGATTTCGGTGGAATAACGCTCGACGCCGCCCTGGTCGGTCCATTTCCGGGTTTCGATCTGGCCCTCGACCAGGATGAGGTCGCCCTTGCGGACATAGTCCTCGACGACCCTCACGGTATTTTCGGGGAATACCGAGATCCGGTGCCACTCGGTTTTTTCCTTTTTCTCGCCCGAGTGCTTGTCGCGCCAGTTTTCCGAGGTCGCGACGCTGAAATTCGCGATCTTCGAGCCGCTGTTGGTAGAGCGGATTTCGGGGTCTTTTCCGACGCGACCGAGGATGATCACCTTGTTGACGCTGCCGGCCATTTCTCAGGCTCCGCAAGAGTTGCATTCGGCGCAACAATGCCCGAGCGGCTCGCAGCCGCGCAAGCGAAAAAAAAATCGCGGCGCGGGGCATCCGTTCTTAGTCCGCTCGTGGTCGCGATTGTTGTTTCATGTGAAACAACGATTGCACCGAGCCTGTGCCCGGCCGGCTCGCGCGCGCAAGCGCGTTCCACAATGATTCCACAGGCTGGGTTTATGCTTATTCCTTGCTATCTGACCTCGAAGGCAATCGTCCTGGAAGACGATCTAACCTTGAAAGCAGATCCGCTTTGCCCACAGGCCGCCTCCCCGTCAGCTCAGCCAAAGCAGCGGCCAGCCGACGGGCGGCGGCCTATGGACAGAGCGCGAGATGCTCTTTCCACTGCCGGATTTGATGCCGCCAAGCGGAGGGTTCGGCAAGCCGGCCCTGCGTCCGCTAACTGCGTCATGTCTCCCGGGCATCCGGCCAAGGCCGCCCTCGGTGACTTGGAGCCCTTTGCCACCTAAATTCCCGACGCCGCAGGTGAGTTCTGCCCCGTCTCGGCGCCGAGTCGTTTTCTGCTATTTCACGGTCTTCAACAGGTTCGCGCGCTTGCCGCCTTCCCGGCGATTGGTGGCGCGTAGGCGACGCACAAAGCGGCCCTCGCCATTACGCCGTAGCCAGCCGTCGGAGCGCCCCGGGACAATCTTCGGCAGCTTCTCACGCGGATCAGGTTTGATATTCGCCATTGGTCCCTCCTTGTGCCAGGTGAGGGTTGTCGCCAGCCCGGGGCCAAGGCGGCCGCGGTCGCACCGGCATCCGAAGACGCCAGCGTTTGATGACGTGGCGCGCGCTGCGTCCGATAGAGCGCTTCACGGTCATGACGCAGGCTAGAACGCCGACGCAATGCCCGCAGAGACCCCTGTCCTCGTTGCAGCGCTTGCAGCACCAGCGAAGGTTATCGGGCGTGTCTGCGCCGCCCCAGGCGATCGGGCGGATATGATCGCGCGTCGGCGCCTGGTCGTGACCCAGCCGAACCCCGGGCGGTCCGCGGCGCACCATGCGGCAGTTGCAATGGGGGCAATGCAGCGGCAGCGGCGCGCGCGGTAGGATTTTCATTGCGCCGCCTCGCTGCCGGGCGCGACAGCCGGTATCCACGGCTGCTCCCCGTCGTAAAACGGGCCCTCGGCCGGGCGCAGCAGCATCTTGCGGCCGACATCGACGCGCACCACCTGGCCGGCCTCGATCAAGTCGTCCTGCGCCTGGTAGAGGTCGTTGAGCGGCACCCGGTTGATGAGCGGGTCGGGCGAGCGGCGGGCGCGGCTCGGCATCGACATCGGCGACATCGTGTCGGCCGGCACCTTGGCGCCGTTGTGCAGCACGCGCTTCAACCCCATCAGCATTCGGTAGCGCAGGTCGAGCCGCTCCTGCGTCGTCAGCGGTCCGCTCTTGCCTTGCCGGATCTCGGGGTCGGAGGCGACGAAAACGCCGTCCTGGTATTCGATTCGTTCCGCGACCAGCCCGGCGCCGTAATTGGCGCCGAGGCCGCGCAGCACTCGCTGATGGTGCGGGCCGAGATCGGCGTCATAGTCATTCGGGCGGCCGAGCGACAGGGCGAAGCGTGCCGAGCCGAGCCAGGCGGTCGAGCCCGAATAGCTGTTGGGACCGGTCTTCGATGGGTGCGCGGTCAGGACGATCGCGCCGTTGACGGCGATCGCCTGCTTGACAAGCTCGCGCATGAAGCTGGTCACCTGGCCGCGGTAATTCTCGTTGCCGCCGAACACCACCGCCGCGGTGTCGATGCCGATCACCTGGACGCCCTCGTCGCGCACGAAGTCCCAGAGCTGATACCAGAGCGGCGTGAATTTCGGCCGGTCGCTGAAGCGCTCATATTCGACCAGCAGCGCATCCTTGCCCTCGCGCGCGTCCCAGCTGAGGTCGAGCTCGAAGTCCGCCGGCGAGCGGTCGACCAGCGCGTTGATGTCGAGCTGCCGCCGGCGCAGTTCGTCCTCGGGATCCTCGGTGAAAAGCCCGAAGGCGCGGCAGCGCACCGTCTCGCGGCCGAGCCAGGAGAGCCCGGTGGCGACCGAGGTCAAGAGCTGCTGCAGGAGTAGCGATTTCCCGATCTTCGGCGGCCCGGCGAACAGGCAGATGGTCTTGCGCAGCAATACGCCGTCGACAATCCATTCCCGAGGCTGGGGGGTGTACCCTTCAAGCTGCGAGGCAAAGAATGGCAGGAAGGGATCGATCGGCGCCTTGCGCGCCCGCGCCGATCCAATGTCATAGACGTTGTCGTCGCGGGGATCGCGGGGGTCGCTCATGCGGTCCTCCGCAGCACCAGCGACATTGCCTGCCGCTCCATCGCGACCTGTGCATAGACCAGGGCATAAATCGCATCGGACCAGCTCGGGTCGACCGGGAGAGCCTGGTTGAGCGACAGGATCACCTCGCGGGGAGTAAACCCGGACGAGATCGCCCACATGGCATGTTCGACGGCGATGTCGAAACGCTCGCCCGGCTCGGCGCGCGGCCGCGCCTTCACGGCCGCCACCCGATCAGCTCGTCGGCGAAGTCGCCATATTGCGGTTTCGGGTAAATCGCGGAGCACGCCAGCCCGCGGCTTTCATGCAGGCCGACGGCGCGCTCGGCGAGCTCGTGCCCGGTGTCGCCGTTGTCGCCAAAGATCAGGACCTCGTTGACAGTCCCCGGGATCCAGACGTGTCCGAGACGCGCGGCGCCGCAGACCGCCCAGACCGCGATCCGGTATAGCCGCATCGCGGCGATCGCCGTCTCGACGCCCTCGGCCAGGCCGAGCAGCGGCCCGCTCGGCGGCTTGAGCTGCACCGCGCCGTCGCCCATGTGGCCGAGGGTTTTCTTGCGGACCTTGAGCGGCGCCCGGCTGTCGCGCGGGCCTACCCCGTAGACGTATTCGATGCGGGGCAAGCACCAGATCCGCTGCACCGCGCTGACCTCGCCGGCGCTGTTGGTGAGCGGCGCGACGAGCGCCGGCAGCGGACCGCGCGTCTCGTGGCAGTAGAGCGCCTGGTGGGCCAGCAGCGCCGGCTGATCGGACTTGAGACGGCGCAGCGTCAGGTAGAGGTGCGCCGCGGTCCCGACCACCACCGGCCCGCAGCCGGCCAGGATCTCGCGCACCCGCTCGGCGTCGTGCTCGTCAGTTGTCCGGTCGTTTCGTACAACTGCGGCGGGGGCCGCTTCCTTCGCGCGCTGCGCCGGCAGCCCGAGGATCTCGGTCACCGCCTCGATGAAGCCGAGCCCGCGAACCCGCATGATGTAGTCGATCGTGGTGCCGTGCGCGCCGCAGCCGTAGCAGTGATAAAACCCCTTGTCCGGCACGACATAGAAGCTCGGGGTTTTCTCGCTGTGGAACGGGCAGAGCCCCACCAGCTCGCGGCCGCTGCGCTTCAAGGCCACGTCCGCCCCGATCAGGTCGAAGCGGGCCCGCGCGGCAGCAATGTCGCTCTCAGCGATCATGTCCGCGCCCGGTGCAGCATCGCGCGCCAGATGACGCCGGCCAGGTCGCGCCGGTAAGTGGGCTTGGCTTCGGCCGGCAACGCGTGGGCGAGTTCCTCGGCGCCGGCGGCCAGCATTTCATCGTCGGGGTCGGCGAGGATGTCGAGCGTCAGGTCGACGATTTCCGTCGCCACCTCGCGCTGGTGGTTGATCGCAGCTGAACCGATCGCCCGCCGGCGAGGGGTCTTCCACCACTGGTGGCTCTTTGCGAGCCGCTCGGCGATCGCGCCGAGTGGCTGAAAATCCCCCGAAGTCGCACGCTTTTTTTTCTTGCGTGTATCGGCAGACGTAACTAAATAATCATTCTCGTTTGGCATTGGCTATTCCCGTGGTTCGGTGCCGCATCAGGAAGCCCCGAGGTTTGTCCCCTCGGGGCTTCCGTCTTTTGTGGGGTGAGAGTGCCGTGCAGCGGTAATTCCCGCTTGGCGCCGGCGAGGCGCTGCGAGGCAATTTGCGGCGCGAGATTAAATTCGGCGTAGTGCCAGAGCGCCAGCGCGTCGGCCGCGTTGTCGCTGGTCGTATCCCAGCCGTAAATGCTGCACATTTTGATGGTCGCGGCCTTTTTATTCGCCCGGCCGCCCTGGCGCGCGTTGCCCAGAAAGAATTTCGCGATCTCCCCGATCGTCGGCTCGTGGTATTCGATGCGGCGCTCCCAGGCGACCGCCTCGGCCTCGACCGCCATCGCCAGCAGCCGCCGCATCGTCAGCGCGTTCATCGGCGGTCCGGGGCTGAACCTCGACGGCACATAAGGCGCCTCGACCCAGATCGAGGTCGGCCGCAGCTCGTCGCAGCGCGCGTTGAGCCAGTGCCGGAACAGGCACAGCACCTCGCCGTTCGACCGGCCGCTGCCGAAGTGGCGCTCGCCAAATTGCGGCCGCTCGCCGGGGCGGCCCGCGGCCCAGCCGGTGATTGTCGAGGTATCTAAGCTCAAGATCATAACAGGTGTGTCCGTCTGTCATGCTTCCGGCAATTACACGACTTACAGACAGGTTGAATGTTCGCGATCGCGTCGGAGCCGCCTTTAGAGAGCGGGATGACGTGATCTCTTTCCAGCTTCCGACGCTTCCGACAAATAGCGCATCGACCTTTTGCCGCGGCGAGTAACGTCTCCCATTCGGCGAATGTGTGGGTGGCGATTTCTCTCCCGGCCCGCTGGCGCGCGTCACGCCTGCGCCCGGCTTCGCGGTGCCTCACCTGGCGACTTGGGTAGAGCCGCTGAGAAATGGTCTTGCAGTCGATCGAACAAAAGCGGCCGATTTGATCCCGGGCGGGCTCAAAGGGCCGGTCGCATTGTTCGCAAAGGACCGTCGCGCGGCCCCCTCGCCATTTAGGATTTCCCTGACCGGCCATCCCAGCGATCCGACATGGCTCGCTGCAAAAATTCCGGCGACGGACCGCCGAGGCATAGCGCTCGAAGCTGACGCCGCAATTCGTGCAACTCACCTCGACCCGGTGGGCGCCGCCGCGCCAGGCGCTCCGCTGGATAGGCGCAGCTATCCGGGCATGGGGACGGGTGTCGAGCGCGAGAATCATGCGCGGTGCCGGGCGACCCGGCGCGCGCGTTGCCAGAACGGCCGGGCGCGCTCGATCAGGTCGGCGAAGCTGGCGAAGGTGTCGGCCTGGTGCGCCGCGGCCAGCGCCTTGTCGAGCTCCGCCTCCGGCAAAGCCCCGATGCGCTGCGCCTTCATCGCGGTATCCGGGTCGAGTTCGATCTTTTTGAGTAGCGCCCGAAACAACTTTGTCAGATCGACTGACGAAGTTAGATCGGTCCTGGCTCCTTGTCGGCGTTCGACGGCGGCGAGCAGCTGCCCGAGCTTCCAGCGGGCGCGCATCCGCAGCTCGTTGACCGGGCGGATTTCCTCGATGCGTCCGCTGTCGCGCATGTATTGCTCGGCGAGGTCGAGTTGCCTTTCGATCGCGAGCGCTTCGTCGGGTGCAGATGCGGCGGCCAGGGCGCGCGCAATTTCGTCGAGCTGGACCGGCAGCCTCGCCGCCGGCGTCGGCTCGATAAGCGCGCGCGACAACAGGTCGTCGGGCATCGGCCCGGCCCCTAGTGTTGCGTCGCCTCGGGTGCTTGTTCGGTGCCGCCCTCGACGAGCGCGAGCCCCGGCTGTGGTTGATCCCTGCGGGGCCTGCCGCGGCCGCGCTTTGCGCCGTTCGCCGGCGCCGGTGCTGTGGCCGCCTTTGGCGGCCGTCCGCGGCCGCGCCTGGGCGCCG
>Ga0209117_1000273_pt1 | contig 26369 bp, 24 predicted proteins | sample BlaSpr_A8_OM2_M2_FD_187978 | JGI IMG/M metagenome (GOLD analysis project Ga0209117, IMG submission 187978) | Forest soil microbial communities from Thunder Bay, Ontario, Canada - Black Spruce, Ontario site 2_A8_OM2_M2 (SPAdes) (version 2) | ecosystem: Environmental > Terrestrial > Soil > Boreal... | reverse complement strand
CCGGGTGCCTGTCCTCGCACACGCGCTCCGCAAGCTCCGCAATCAACGCCGCGTGCGACATGCGCTCCACGTCACCGGCGATCCGTAGCCCGGGCATGCGCTGCACCTGCGCCACGACATCCAGCTCGCCGCGGCCCTTGGCCAGCAGCACGTCCACGTGCCCGTACAGCTCGAGTGATGGGCCCAGCTTCGACTCCGGCCGCCGAACTCCCTTCGCGATCGCCCCCACCTTGCCGTGGTTTCGGGTCAGCAGCGTGAAGATTCGATCGGCTTCGCCGTAGTCGAGCTTGCGCAGCACGACCGCCTGGTCACGATATGTGGCCAGTCTCTTTCTCCACTGCTTCGTGACTCTTGCCGTCGGTCTCGTTCGAGTGCGACGGGTGCGCGAGGCCCGAATCGACCAGGACGTCTGTCGGCCAGGGCTGGTCCGCCGTCAAGCGGATCGTCTCGATACGCCGGCCCTTCACCTTCTCCACGGTCCATTTCGCCTTGCCGGCCTTGAACGAATCGCCTGGCTGCGCGATCTTGCCGAGAACCGAATGGACGTAGCCGCCGACCGAGTCGTAGTCGCCCGATTCCTCGATCGCGAGACCCAGCCGGGAGTTGAGCTCCTCCAGTGGGAACCCGGCGTCGACGCGCGCCTCGTGTTCGTTGAGGATCACGAGCATGTCCTCCTCCGCGGAGTCGTACTCGTCGCGAATCTCACCGACGATCTCCTCGAGCAGGTCTTCGAGCGTGACCAGCCCGGCGGTTCCGCCGTACTCGTCGACCACGATCATCATGTGCTGCTTCTTGGTGCGCATGTCGTGCAGCAGCTCGTCGACCTTTTTCTGCTCCGGTGTGAACTCGATGGGCCGAAGCAGCTTGTCCATGTCGAACTTCTGCGAGCTCGACAGCGTGTAAAAGAGCAGCAGGTCCTTGGTGTGGATGAGCCCGATCACGTGGTCGATGTCGTGCTCGTATACCGGCATCCTCGTGTGGCGGTGCTCTTTGAAGACCTTGACGACGTCTCGCAGGTCGGAGTGCCGTTCCACCGCGACGATGTCGGTGCGCGGGATCATGATCTCGCGCACGGTTTTGTCACCGATCTCGATGATGCCGTGGATCATCTGGTGCTCCTGCTCTTCGATGACCCCCTGCTCCTCCGACACGTGGAGCAGGCTGATGAGCTCCTCTTCAGAGAGGTACGGAGCCCGAGCCGCGCGACCGCCGGTGAGGCCTCGCGAGACGAACGTGACTATCCACAGGATCGGGTTCAGGAAGCTCGCGAGCCTGTCGACGGGGACGGCAGCCGCCAGCGCAACGCGCTCCGCGTGTGTGATGGCGAGCGTCTTCGGCGTGACCTCAGCCGCGATCAGAAGGATGACCGAAAGCACAAGGGAGACCAGCAGCGTCAGCCAGAGGCGCCATGCCGCAGGCACGCCCCACTGGCTGAAGAACGACTCGCTGAGTAGCGCCGTCGCGGTCGACGCGACGATGAGCGCGAGCGTGTTTATGAAAAGCACTGTCGACAGGAACCGGTTCGGATCAGCCCGCAAGCGCTGCAGGATGGCCGCGGACTTGCTGCCCTGCTCGGCGAGGAATCGCACGCGCAGGCGGCCGACCGAGGTGAGCGCCGTCTCGGTGCCGCTCGCCATCGCGGCCACGACAAAGCACACGAGCAGAACGATTACCTCGATCGTTTCCTGGCCGGTCATGACGAGAGGATTATCTGAAGAGCTCGCTGACGCTCCGGTTCTCGTGCACCCGGATGATCGCCTCGGCGAGCAAAGGTGCGACCGACAGCACCGTGATTGGGGGTCCCAGCTTCTCTGGGGAGATGGGAACGGAGTCGGTCACGATGACTTCGTCCACGTCTGCTCTCTTCAGCCTTTCGACAGCGTCGCCGGTGAGCACAGGGTGCGTCGCGGCGATCAGCACTCTGTTCGCGCCCTGCGAGCGCAGTGCAACCGCGAGCTTGGCGATGGTGCTGCCGGTCGTGATGATGTCCTCGACCACGACACAGTCGCGGCCCTTCACGTCACCCGACACGGCGATCACCTCCACCTCGTCGTCACTCGAGCGGCGTTTGTAACCGAACGCGATCGGCGCCGCCAGGTTGTTGGCGACGGCCTCGGCGCGGCGGCCACCGCCGGCGTCGGGGGCGACGATCGTGAGGTGGCGCAGGTTGAGCGTCTTCAGGTAGTCGGCGAAGATCCGGTGCGGCGAAAGGTGGTCGGTGGGGACGTCGAAGAAGCCCTCGATGGCTTCGGCATGGAGGTCGAGCAGCAGCAAGCGGTCGGCGCCCGCGAGGGTGATGAAGTTGGCGACCAGCTTGGCCGAGATGGGTTCGCGGGGCTGCGTCTTGCGCTCCTTGCGCGCGTAGCCGTAGTACGGGACGACCGCGGTGACGCGGCCGGCCGAGGCGCGGCGAAGCGCGTCGAGGATGATGAACAGCTCCATCAGGTGCTCGTTCACCGGGGGCGAGGTCGGCTGGATCACGAACACGTCGTGGCCACGCATCGAGTCCTCGATCTTGACGTTGATCTCGCCGTCGGGAAAGCGGCGAATCCGGGGGTCGGTGAGGGGAACGTCGATGATCGTTGAGATCCGTTCAGCCAGCTCGCGGTTGGCGGAGCCGGCAATCAGCTTGAGGGCCCCCCACGGGGACGACTCCTCCCCGGCGAACTCGACAGCTGTCTGGATTCGCCCGATCACTTTGCTTCGGTTTCCGAGCTCACGACTTTCCTCCGTACCACCCTAGCGGGAACTCCAACGGCTGTCGCGCCATCCGGCACGTCCTTGGTGACGACCGAACCGGCCCCGGTCCGGGATTCCCGACCAAGTTTGACGGGAGCGACCAGCATCGTGTCCACGCCGACGAACGCGCGGTCGCCGATCGTGGTCCGGTTCTTGTTGGTCCCATCGAAGTTGGCCGTGATGGTACCGGCTCCGATGTTGGCGTCCTCGCCGAGATCGGTATCGCCGAGGTAGGAGACGTGAGGAACCTTGCTTCCCCTCCCCACCTTGGTGCGGACCAGCTCGACGAAGCTGCCGATGTGGACGTCGTCGCCGATCTCCGTGCCGGGACGCAGCTTGGCGAACGGCCCGCAGTCGGCGCGGTCGCCGATCCTCGCGTCCTCTATATGCACGTGGGGGCCGATGCGGCAGTCGGCGCCGATGCTCGTGTGCGCTTTCAGCACCGTGAACGGCTCGATGACGGTGTCCTGGCCGATCGTGACCGTGGCATCGACGAAGGTGGATTCCGGGTCGACGATGGTGACGCCGGAGAGCATGAGCTTGTCGAGGATGCGCTTCTGGATCGTCGCGGTGGCGGCGGCGAGCCTGGTCCGATCCTTGACGCCCATGGCCTCGTTCGGGTCGTCGAGCTTGACGACCGTCACCGGTTTCAGGTGCAGGAAGACGTCGGTGAGGTAGAACTCGCCGGCCTGGTTGTCGTCCTTGATCTCTTTCAAGGCCTTCGTGAGCTCGGTCCCGTCGAAGACATAGACGCCGACGTTGAACTCGTGGACGCTCGTTCGCATCGCGTCGGTCGCGTCCTTGCGCTCGACGATGCGCTCGAGCGAGCCGTTGGCGGCACGGATGATGCGGCCGTCGTTTCTGGTCGGGTCCTCCACGCTGGCGATGGTGGCCGGCGAGCCGGCAGCGCGGTGGGCGTCGACGACTTTCGTGATCGTTTCCGCCGTGAGCAGGGGCGAGTCGCCGTTGACCACGAGCACCTCTTTGCCTTTGAGCTCGGCTTCGGGGATCTGCTGCAAGGCGTGCGCTGTGCCTTTGGGTTCGCGCTGGAAGGTGGGCGCGATGCCCCTCTCATCGAGGTGGGCGGCAACCTCGGCGTGATGCGGGTTGGCGATGACCTTGACGTCCTTGGCGCCGGCCCCGGTGACCGCGTCCAGGACGTAGTCGAGCATGGGGCGGCCGCAGATCGGATGGAGGACTTTGGGAATACGTGACCGCATCCGGGTGCCGTGACCGGCGGCGAGTATGACGGCGGTTAGCGATTGACTCAACGCTGATGCAAGTTTAAGCCCCTCACCCTAACCCTCTCCCCGAAGGGGAGAGGGAATCTGGGGTAACTGCCTTCCGGCGCCGCTCGTTACCTTTCCAGGATGGGAAAGCTGGCCTGCCTCGCGGCAATTCTCATGTGCGCAAGCGGATGCGGCATCGGGGCGTCCCCCAGCTCACTCGCAGCGAGGTCGCCGTCGCCTGCTGCGGCCAGTCCGAGTCCAGGTCCAAGCCCAATCGCGACGCCAGTTCAAACGAGCCCCTCTCCCTCTCTGGCCCCGATCCCGGTTGCAACCATCAAGTGTTCGAACAGCTCGGGTGCGACGAACCTCGTAATGATCGGCGGGGTATACGGAACGACGCTCATCTACGACGTGACCGATCCGGTACACCCGCGACTCCAGTGCCGCATGTTGAACGCGCCGGCGCATCTTTCGGGCGGAAACGCGTTCATGTACCTGGATCCACGATCTGCCGACCGAACCAACATCGTGCTCCATTGGTTTGCCGATGGCAACGAAGGTCCGGCGGGCGTGCTTCCCGCGGTGACGACCAAAGGCGCGTGGACCCCGGATGGCACGCTGAGCGCCTATACCGTCCGGCTCGAGCCGGCAGGCGACAATCCCGCCGGCTCGATGCAGGTCTGGCAGTACGTACAAGGCACGTCATTGCTGATCGGTACGTACCGGATCGGGATCGCCGGCTGCATCGGCTGCCGGTTCGGGCTGCCGCAACCCGTCCTCGCCATGTCCCCGGACGGTCAGTACCTGGTCGCGGGATGGCTCTCCGGCAAAGGGTCAGAGCCGCTGGCCGTGTATCGCCTGTCCGACCGCACTCGCGTGATCACCTTCGACCAGGCGGCTACGGCTTTTTGGGATCGCAGCGGTCACCGTCTTTTTGTGAACGGTCTCGCTTCCGACGGTGCCGGCGGTTTCGTCGCCGACCCTGCCCAAGTCTGGACGCCGGAGGCGGGACTCACGAGCCTGGTCGGCGCCGGTGCCTGGTCGTTCCTGGCCGGACTGTCGCCCGATGGCGGCCAGATCGTCTACACCGCGTCCGCCGATGCCAAGTATTCGAACTTCCGCGTCTATGTTTACGAACAGAAGTCGGCGACCACACGCATGCTCATCGACAAGCTTCGGACCCAGGCCCTCTTTGTGAGGAACGGCTGGATCTGGTACCTGGAAGAGGTTGTATGCGGTCCAAGCACCAGCACCTGCGGGCCCTGGGGTACGCGGCCAACCGGCAAGGTATTCGCCCTGCAACTCTCGACCGGAACTGAGACAGAGGTGAGCTTTGGGGTTGGGGAAAACCCGGTCATGCAGACTACGGAGGTCAACTGGCTTCCCTTCACACCAGGGGAGTTCTGGCCGGCCGGTTAGGGTTGCAAATCAGGATGCGAAGATTGGCGTGCCTCGCGGCAATGCTCGTGTGCGTGAGCGGGTGCGGTATCGGCGCGTCGAGCGGCTCGCTCGCTGCGAGGTCGCCGTCCCCGTCGCCTGAGGCCGCCAAGCCCGGTCCGATCCCAAGCCCAACCACGTCGCCGGTTGAATCGAGCCCATCCCCGTCACCGGCCGCGTTGCCGGCGGCTTCGATCGCGTGCCGCAGCAGCTCGGGCGGGACGAACCTCGTGATGATCGGCGGGGTGTACGGAACGTCGCTCATCTACGACGTGACCGATCCGGTGCACCCTCGACTCCTGTGCCGCATCCTCGGGACCTCGGCGCTTCTCTTCAGTGGAAGCACTTTCACTTACCTGGATCCGCAATCGGCCGACCTGACCAACATCCGCGTCCACTCGTTCGCCAACGGCAGTGATACCCCGGCGGGCACGCTTCCCGTGTGGACCAACACGGCTACCTGGCACCCGAGCGGCGCTCTGGTCGCCTACTCCACCCGGCTCGAAGCGACAGTCTCGAGCGAAACCACCGTGCAGGTCTGGTTGTTCGGGCGAAGCGCCGGGATACCACTTTTCACGTATCGGATTGGGGCCGTTGACTGCATCTGCCGGTTCGGGCTGCCACAGCCCGTCCTCGCCGTATCACCGGACGGTCAGTACGTGGCCGCAGGGTGGGGCTTCGGCAAAGGTGGGGACCCGCTCGCGGTGTATCGCCTTTCCGACCGCACCCGGGTGGCCACGCTCGACCAGGCGACAACGGCTTTTTGGGACCGGAGCGGCCATCGCTTGTTTGTGATCGGGTTCGGCAACGACGTCGCCAAGGTCTGGGCGCCGGAGTCCGGGATCTCCAGCCTGGCCGGCGCGGGCGCCTGGACAAATTTGGCCGGGCTGTCACCCGATGGCGGCCAGGTTGCCTATACCGCGAACGCCGACCCAAACTCGATCAAGCTCCGCGTCTACGTGTACGACATGAAGGCCGGGACTACCCGCATGCTCGTCGACAAGCTCCGGACCCAGGCTCTCTTCGTGAGGAACGGCTGGGTCTGGTACCTGGAAGAAGCGCCGTGCGATCCGATGGCGTGCGGCGCGCCCTGGGGCACGCAGCCGACCGGCAAGGTGTTCGCCATGCAGCTCGCGACAGGAACCGAGACCGAGGTGAGCTTTGGGGTTGGGGAAAACCCGGTCATGCCGACGAATGAAGTCAACTGGCTTCCCTTCACACCAGGGGTGTTCTGGCCGCAGTCGTAGGCACTGCCAACTTCAGCCCCTCACCCTAGCCCTCTCCCCGAAGGGGAGAGGGAAGTAACTGGGGGATAATCCGAGGGTGAGCGAGGTACCGGGGCTGAACGTGGAGGGAGCAGTTCCTTCGCGCCTTCCTGTGCTTCCGCTCAAGTCAACCGTCGTCTTTCCACGCATCTTCATCCCACTGTCGGTCGGCCGCAAGCGCTCGCTGCAGCTGCTCGAGGACTTGACCGGCTCCGAGCGTCACATCGCCGTCGCGACTCAGCTCGATGAGTCGGCGGAGGAGGTCGGATTCAACGACCTCCACCACATCGGCACGATGGTGCGGGTGCAGCACCTGCTCAAGCTGCCCGACGGGACTGTGCAGTTAGCGGTGCTCGGACTACGACGAATCAAGCTGACCGAGGCGCTGTCGGAGGACCCTTACCTCGAGGCAGCGATCGACATGCTTCCGGAGTCGTCGGAAACGATCCTGTCGCTCCCGCGTGAAGCCCTGATGCGGCGCGCGATCTCTTCCTTCCAGCAGCTCGTCACGCTGGCCCCCCACCTTCCCGCCGAGCTGTCGAGCGCCGCGGGGGCGATCGAGGATCCGCTGCACCTGGCGTACTACATCGCCAACCACATCCGGCTGACGACCGAGCAGCGGCAGGAGATCCTCGAGCTGGACTCCGCCAAGGAGAAGCTCGAGCGGCTGCTGGGCCACATGGCGCACGAGCTCGAAGTGCTGGAGCTCGGCCGCAAGATCCAGTCGCAGGCCGAAGAGCAGATGGGCAAGGCCCAGCGCGAGTACTTCCTGCGCGAGCAGCTCAAGGCCATCCAGCGCGAGCTGGGTGAGATGGACAGCGAGCACGGCGAGCTGGTCGAGCTGCGCGAGCGGATCGAGAAGGCGGAGCTGCCTGCCGAGGCGAAGCGCGAGGCGGATCGCGAAATTTCTCGTTTGGAGCGGATCCCCTCGGCGTCGCCCGAGTCGTCGGTGATTCGAACTTATCTGGAATTGATCGTGTCGCTGCCGTGGAACATTTCGACGGGCGGCGAGGTCGACGTGAAGAAGGCTCGGCAGATCCTCGACGCGGACCACTACGACCTCGACAAGGTGAAGCAGCGCATCGTCGAGCACCTCGCGGTGCGGCGATTGAAGCAAGAGCGCGGCTCGACGGACCGCGGCCGCGAGCCGATCCTGTGCTTTGTCGGACCGCCTGGCGTGGGCAAGACGTCGCTGGGTCAATCGATCGCGCGGGCGATGGGGCGCAAATTCGCGCGGGCGTCGCTGGGAGGCGTGCACGACGAAGCAGAGATCCGAGGGCATCGGCGGACGTACATCGGCGCCATGCCGGGGCGCGTCCTGCAGGCGATCCGGCGCGCCGAATCGAACGATCCCGTCTTCATGCTCGACGAGGTGGACAAGATCGGCGCCGACTGGCGGGGCGATCCATCGTCCGCATTGCTCGAGGTGCTCGATCCCGAGCAGAACAAGGACTTTCGCGACAACTACCTTGACGTGCCGTTCGACCTCTCGAAGGTCATGTTCATCACGACGGCCAACACTCTTGACACCATCCCGCCCGCTCTGCGCGACAGGATGGAGGTGCTGAACCTCTCGGGCTACACCGAGGAAGAGAAGGTGCATATCGCGCAGATGTTCCTGATCCCGAAGCAGCTCATCGCGCATGGGTTGCGGCCGGGCGAGATCACGATCTCCGAAGACGCGATCCGCCTGATCATCAGCCAGTTCACGCGCGAAGCCGGCGTTCGCAACCTGGAGCGCGAGATCGCTTCGGTCATGCGGCGCGACGTTGCGGACATGGCCGTCAAGAGGTCACGCAAAGTGGTCGACGACGTCAAGCGCGTGCGCGCCGCGCTGGGCAAGAGGCGGTTTTACGACGACGTCGCGGAGCGGATCGACCGCCCCGGCGTGGCCACCGGTCTGGTGTGGACGCCGGTCGGCGGCGAGATCATCTTCGTCGAGGCCGCGCTGACGCCGGGCAAGGGCGAGTTGAAGCTCACGGGTCAGCTCGGCGAGGTGATGAAGGAGTCGGCGTCGGCCGCGCTGTCCTACCTGAAGTCGCGAGCGTCGTCACTGAACATCGATCCCACGCTGTTCGACAAAAACGACATCCACGTGCACGTGCCGGCGGGTGCGCAGCCGAAGGAGGGCCCCTCCGCGGGCATCACGGTGCTGGTCGCGATGGCGTCACTGCTGACCGGCCGTCCGGTGCGCGACGACGTGGCCATGACGGGCGAGATCACGCTGCGCGGCAGGGTGCTGCCGATCGGCGGCATCAAGGAGAAGGTGCTCGGCGCGCACCGCGCTGGGTTGCGGCGCGTGCTGTTGCCTCGGCGAAATGAAGCCGACCTCGACGACATCCCAGCCGACCTGCGCAAGGAGATGCAGCTGGTGATGGTCGAGTCGATCGACGAGGTGCTGCGCGAGGCACTGACACCAACGGTTGCGGCGGTCAGGTCTAACGGTGCTGGAGGTGCAGGTGGTGCTGCGCGCGTTGCAAAATCCGTTCGTGCGCGGCCAGCTCAACCGAGTCGTCGAGCGGCGAAAGCTCGTCCACGCCGCGCCGGATGAGGGCGTTGCGGATCAGGTAGTCCGCGAGGTGCGGGTTCTTCGGTAGGAGCGATCCGTGCATGTACGTGCCGACGACATTTCCCTGCACGAGGCCTTCTTGCTTGTCCGCACCGTTGTTGCCGTGGCCGAGGAGTGTCTTGCCCAACGGGCTCGCCTTCGGTCCGAGGAAGGTGCGGCCGCTGTGGTTTTCGAAACCTACGAGGGTCTTCGGTTCGAGTGTTTCGATGTGGGTTTCGATGACGACGTCGCCGATGAACCTCTTCTTGCCCGCCTCGGTGCGGACGTCGATCATGCCGATGCCCGGGTAGCGAGCGCCGTCGGCAGTCTGGTAGTAGCTCCCTAGGAGCTGGTAACCGCCACACACGGCGAGGATGACGGCGCCGTTGTTCACTGCTTGTTCGAGCGGTGGCTGTTTGAACTCGAGCAGGTCCTCGTAGACGAGCGCTTGCTCGCGGTCCTGACCGCCTCCGAAAAAGAAGATGTCGACCTCGTCCATCTGTTTGGTGGTCCCGCGTCCGAGCTCGACGAGCCTGGGCTCGAAGCCGCGCCATTCGGCGCGCTTGAGCAGGGTCAGAATGTTGCCGCGGTCGCCGTAGATGTTCATGAGGTCGGGATAGAGCCAGCCGACCGTGAATTTCTCGCTCACTTGTTTAAGTCTGCCAGTAAGGCTTTGCCCAGCCGCGCCGGACGAGCTCGGCGCGGAGGTCGAGCATTGCGGTGTAAGTGCACAGGAGATGGGCGATGTCGCCTTCCTTCGTCAGCTTGATTAGGAGGTCGAGCGCGCGGCCGGGGTCTGTTTCGGGTTCGGCGGCCTGGACGCCCGCGTACTTGAGCCGGACCGCGAGGTCGTGGGCCCGATTGCCGGCGGGGACGACGACCTGCGCCTTGTCCTTCAGGTGCTCGAAGTCGACGTCCCAGATCCACGAGACGTCGGTGCCGTCGGCCTTGCGGTCGTTGAGCGCGATCAGGAAATTCGTTCCGTTCGCGAGGTCGATCGAGGTTCTCAGTGTCTCGTTGAAGCCCGCGGGGTTTTTGGAGAGGACCAGGTTGAGGATGCGGCCGCGAAACTCCACGCGCTCCTGGCGGCCGAAGGCAGCGCGGAAGTCGCGGAGACGTTCTGCGATATAGCCGGGTTCGAGGCCTAGGGTGCGAGCCACCGCGAAGGCGGCGAGCACGTTGTAGACGTTGTAGAGACCACCCAGCTGGACGTCGAGCTGCGTGTTCTCAATGTCGGCGGAAAACCGGTAGAAGCTGGCGAGGTTGATGTTTTGCGCGGTGATGCTTGGTGCGGGCCGCGCGAAGTCGTTATTGGGGCATTTGTAGACCCCGTCGTGGCCCACGTATACAGCGTCGAAGTGGAGGCTCGCGCCGCATTTGGGACAGGTCCGCGCGTCGGCGGCGTGCGGCAGCTCATGTGCGGCGACTCTCATGTCATCGAGGCCGTACCACAGCGGTTTGTTGGGCAGGCCGAGGCCGATCTCGGCGACACGAGGGTCATCGGCGTTGAGGATGGCGGTGCTGCCGGCGGGCAGCGCGCTGAGCGCGGACTCAATCTTCTTGGCGATAGATTCGAGCTCGCCATAGCGGTCGAGCTGGTCGCGAAAGAGATTGAGGACGAGCGTGGCAGTGGGTTTGATCTCCTCGACCGCCTTCGGCAGGCTCGCTTCGTCGATCTCGAAAACGCCCCAGTCGGCGCGAAGGCGCGCATCCATCCCCGCGCGATCCACGGCTGCCGCCGTGACGCCGAAGATGAGGTTGGCGCCGGCGCGGTTGGTGACGACTTTGTGCCCGGCCCCTTCGAGGAGCCAGGTGACCATGCGCGAGGCGGTGGTCTTGCCGTTGGTGCCGGTGATCACTATCGAGCCGTGCGTCAGGTCCTGCGAGAGCTTGGTCAGGACTTTCGGGTCGATTGCCCGGGCGACGTCGCCGGGGAGGGTGGTGCCGCCGCCACGACGGCTGACACGGCTCAGAGTGCCGGTGGCCTTGCCGGCCCAGACGGCTGCGGTTTTGCGGATCACTCCGCCCACGGCCCGATGGCTTGGGCAACCGCGGTCCAGACTTTCAATTCGGACGTGATGTTGCGCGCCAACGCCTCGTCGGCGCAGTGACAAAAGTACGCTGAGCCGCTGCCGGTCATCTGCCAGGTTGGACCAAGTCTGTTAAGAGCGTTGGCAAATTCCTGGAGGCGCGGTTCAATGCTCATCGCGGCATGTGTGAGGTGATTCGGTGAGTCGTTCCAAGATTGAATTGAAGACTGGTCAATTTTGTCCCATGCACGGTAAACGTCTTTCGTTAAGAGCTCGAAGCCCGGCCACGCGATGGCGAACCATAGCTGCTGTGTGGGAACTGGGGTGAGGTGGTCGCCGCGCTGCTCGCCGATCGCTGCCCCGCCAGTGAGAAAGAAAGGGACGTCCGCGCCGATTTGTGCTGCGATCGTCTTGAGGTCCGCGGTGACGTGATGGAGCGCCGCGAGTCCTCTGAGCGCGGTCGCGGCGTCGGAGCTGGCGCCGCCCATGCCGGCGCCGGCGGGGATCTGCTTGTGAAGGTGGATTTCGGTGGGCAGCTTTTTCCTGGCTGCCTCTTCTAGTGCCGCGAGAGCTTTCAGAACGGAGTTGTCCTTCGTGTTCTCGACCGCGAGGCCGGAGATGGTGAGTGACGTCTTGTCTGCCGGTGTGAGTGAGACGAGGTCGTGCAGGTCGATCGCCTGCAGCGTGGTGCGGACGTCGTGAAACCCATCGTCTCGACGGCGGAGGACGGCGAGGTCGAGATTGAGCTTGGCGCGTGCCGGCAGCACGATCGTCACTTGTGCACGGTAGTCACTGAGGATCGACGGGCTTCAGCTTTTCTCGATACGTGATGGCGCGGTCTTGATACTTCTGGGCCGCCATACCCACCCACTTGTCCGACGAGCCTCCGAGCGGCTTCTTGACGGTTGCGGGCACGCCCGCCGCGAGGTGGCCGGGCGGGATTTCGCTTCCCTCCGCGAGGACGGCGCCTGCAGCGAGCAGCGATCCAGCGCCAAGACGGCTTCGCTGCAGCATGATGGCGCCCATCCCGACGAGCGCGCCCTCCTCGACGACACAGCCTTCGAGCAACGCGGAGTGGCCGACCGTCACGTTGCGCTCGATGATCGTCGGGAGGTTCGTCGAGCAGTGGATGACAGCGTTGTCCTGTACGTTCGAGCCTTCGCCGACCTTGATCTGCGCCTCGTCGCCGCGCAGCACCGCGCCGAACCACACGCTGGCGCCCGCCTCGATCACGACGTCCCCGATGAGGACGGCGGTCGGTGCGACGTACGCGTCTTTGTGTACCTGGGGCCGCTTCCCGCCGAGCTCGAATTCCATGGGCCCCTATAATCCTAGGTTCGTGCGTACTTCCAGCCGGATGATGACTCGTGGCTAAGCGGACGGAGTCTGCCAAGAAGCAGGCTCGCGCGAGCGTTAAGCGTGCCGAGCGCAATCGCTCGGTGAAGTCGGAGGTGAAGACGCTCGTCGTTAAGGCGCGGAAGTCGCTGACGGGGGGCCCGGTCGCGGAATCCGATCGCTACGCGCTGACGCTCGAGGCGGTGAAGGCGCTCGATCGCGCGGCCGCGAAGGGCGTGCTGCACAAGAACAACGCAAGCCGGCGCAAGGCGCGCCTGGCGCGGCAGATGGCGAAGCTGAAGATCGCGCCTCCCGTGGCTGCGAAAGGCAAACAACCAGCAGCCAAGAAGGGTGCGGCAGCTCCTGCCAAAGCGGCGCCGGCGGCTAAGCCCGCTTCTTCCAAGAAGAAGTAGCCGGAATTCCGCCCCTGTGGCGCCGACGCGGCGCTATTCGGCTCAGATTCCACCCTTCTGGCGACAACGGGTGGAATGCTGCATTTGCGCCGTGCCGGGCCTAGTTACCTTCCTATGGGCGCAGGCCATCGTTCAAGGTCACTGCCGTAACCGGGTTGATCAGGCCGTCAGCGGGAATTGGCCCCCGAGCAGTCCAGATGAAATGCGAGCTGGTCGTGGGCCCGGCTGCTGTTGACGCCTCACCCCAAAAAACCGCGCTCAAGGCGATAAGAGCCACGAGGATCAAGACCCTTGGAAACCGGCTGGGATAAGCCCGATCAGGTTCGCCTTCAGAAGACCTGAGAAGACTTTTCCATCCAGGCTTGCTCAGTTCCAGGTCATGTTCGATTTCCTCCGCGGTGGGCATCTGAAAGTCCGCCGGCAGCTCAAAACCGCCCAGTCCGTTCGCCCCGGCCAGATCTATTTCGGCGCTACGAATAAAGGTCAACATCGCGATCCTCCTGGCGTTGAGTCGGTCTCGTCGACCGCCAGCACGAGCTTCGGACCGGCCGTTCAACCAGCGTTCAAGAGGCGCTCAAGGTTCTGGACAACGCAGTGCAGGAGTCCAGAATTGGTTCGCTGGCGATGGAGTACCGGATTCTGGGTCCCGTGGAGGTCAGGCGCCACGGCCAGGCGATCGCCCTCGGCGGGGCCAAGCAGCGTGCCCTTCTCGCCGTCCTGCTGACGCAACCGAACGTGGTTGTGGCTATCGACCGCCTCACGGAATTGCTTTGGGGGCAAGACGCCCCGCCTACTGCCGAACATGCCATTGAGGTCTATGTCTCACAGCTGCGGCGGGTGCTCGAGCCGGACGGAGCCCCGTACAAGACCCTGATCCGAGGTGCTGCCGGCTACCAGCTCCAAATCGACCGTGGTGACCTCGACGCGTCCCAGTTTGAGGAACTGGTCGAAGGAGCCAAGCAACTCGAGCCCAAGGAAGCTCTGCCGCGATTAGAGCAGGCGCTTGGGCTATGGCGCGGGCCCGCCCTCGCCGACTTCGAAGGGGAGACGTTTTCGCTTAGCGAGGCTTCGCGCCTGAATGAGCTTCGGTTGCATGCGATCGAGGAACGGCTTGATGCGTGTTTGGAACTGGGGCGGCATCGCGAGGTGATCGCGGAACTGATGTCGTTGACGCGCGCGCATCCTCTTCGCGAGCGAATGACCGGGGAGCTGATGCTGGCCTTATATCGGTCCGGTCGCCAAGCAGAAGCTTCTGACGTCTATCAGCGCATCCGTGAACGGCTGGTGGAGGAGCAGGGCATGGAACCCGGGTCTGATCTCCAGACTCTGCTGAAACGAATCCTTCAACAGGATGCGAAATTGGCCGTAGTTGATACCGTCCGGCGCGCAGCCGATGCTGGCCACAACCTACCAGTGGCTCTGACGAGCCTGATAGGACGGGCATCTGACATTGAGAGCGTCTGCCGCCTCGTCCGAGGCGACCGCCTCGTGACATTGGTAGGACCAGGCGGAATTGGCAAGACGCGCCTCGCCATCGCTGTTGCAAACGCTTTGGGGATCGACTTCGATGATGGGGTCCGGATGGCGGACCTCTCCGGGATCGGCGATCCAGTGCTCGTCGCTAAGACGGTCGCCTCCGCTGTCGGGGTGCCTGACGAACCGGCGAGGACTCCGCTCGAGTCTCTAAAGCTCCACCTGGTCAGCGCCGACAAGCTGATTGTCATCGACAACTGCGAGCAAGTGATTTCAACAGCCGCCGAAGTGATTGACACCCTTCTCCACCACTGCGCAGGCGTTCGGATCCTGGCTACGAGTCGTGAACCGCTCCAACTCGTCGGAGAGGTGGTCTGGCCGGTTCCCGCACTGGCTCTCGTCAAGGAGGGTGGGGGCCCTCACGCAAGCCCCGCGACGGAATTGTTTCTCGAGCGTGCGACGGCCGCGAATCCTGGACTTGTCTTAAGCCCGATCGACGAAAGCGCAATCGCGGCGATCTGTCGGCGCCTTGATGGTCTCCCGCTCGCGCTCGAACTCGCAGCTACCCGAACGCGCCATCTAACAATCGCGGAGATTGCCGACCGTCTTGACGATCGCTTTCGTTTGCTGACCGGCGGGAGTCGAACGGCAATGCCCCGTCAACGCACACTGGAGGCGACAGTTCGTTGGAGCTATGACCTTTTGAGCTCAGACGAGCAAGCCGTCTTCGACGCGCTGTCAGTGTTTGCGGGAGGCTTCAGTTTGGACGCGGTCCAGGCTTGCATCGCAACAGGAGACCCGCTCGCGGCGGTAGCTGAACTTGTAGATAAATCCGTCGTCATCCGCGAGCAAGTCGGTGACGAGACGAGATATCGGATGCTGGAGACCATCCGGGCGTTCGGTAGGGATCGATTGCTCGACTCAGGTTTGGCACCAGCGGCACGCTCGGCCCATCTTCGTTGGGTTGCCGCGTCAGCCAGGCGAGCAGCCGCGCAGTTAGACGGTCCAAAGCAATACGAGTGGCTGGCAGCCCTCGACCGAGAGCTCGACAACATCCGAGCGGCGCTTGGCTGGGCGATCAGTAGTTCCGACCCCAAGGACAGAGAGATGGGTTTGGTGGCGGTGACCGATCTGTTCCGCTTCTGGTGGATGAGATCGGTCGGAGACGGGAACTACTTCCTCGAACAATTAATCCAACGGCACGGCGAAGCCGACCTTCCCAGCCGTGTCCTATTTTTCCGTGGGCTTCTCGCGGCGGCGGCCGGCGATTTCACGGGCGGTGTTGCGAGCATGCGTATCAGCCTGTCGGGGTTCGAGGCCGAAGGTGATCGACGGGGCGCCGCCCGCGCCAAGCATTGGCTGGCCAGGTATTCCTGGTCCCCCGACGAGATGGACCGGGTGCGGGGGTTATTCGAAAGTTCGCTCGCCGTCTTTCGGGAGACCAACGACGTCGCGCTGATCGCGATGTCGGTCATGTTGCTGGCGGTCACGTACTTCGAAACTGATCAAGTAGACAAGGCAAAGCCATTCCTCGACGAGCTGACCGAAATTACGGGCAAGGTGCCGGTTCCAAATCTTGTGGCTCACAGAGACGAGCTCGTAGGAGCGATGGAATTGCTTCGAGGCAACACGAACGATGCCGCCGCGCTATTGACACGCGCACTTGCCCAGTACGACGAGCTCAGCAACCACAATTGCTTAGCGCATTGCTTTGACTCAATCTCGTTTATGAGTAGTCGCCTCGGAGAACCAGCCGAAGGCGCGGTCTTGATTGGCGCAGCGGATGCACTCCGAGAACAAAAAGGAGTACCGGTGGCACCGTATGAGAAAGTGGGGCGCCGTCGCGCCGAAGCTCTTTGCCGCGCCACACTCACCGAGGCGCAATTCACCGCTGGCTGGGCAGCAGGCTACAGCCTCGATTATCCAACCAGCCTCGATCGGGCCCGCCGGAGCATCGTCACCAGCGCCATGTGACTTCGCGCTCGACACTTCGCCAGCTCCCGCTCCCCATCAGGCGCGCTTCGCGCGCCACCTTCCCCGCAAGCGGGGAAGCAGAGCTTAGCGAGCTAGGCGGATGTTTTGCCTTGAGGTCTGGACGGGCATGCCGCGGCGCTGATTCGCCGGAGCGACGTATTTGATGGGAGCCGATCGATCTGCCGACAAGTAATCGGCGGAGATCCACCAGGCGACCCACATCCCAGCAAAGAAAACCCCGGCTAACGGAAGCACCACCATCATTAGAAGCATCTTCCGAGCCTATGCGCAGTGCGACGTGAAGTCCAATTCCTTTTAGAGATGCGCTAATGCAGCGGGATGCATGTCACTCCCGGGCTAGCGGAACCGCGAGATCGACCCTCCATTCCGTGGACTGCAGGTGCCGGCGGAAGGCAAGTGCCGCGGGGCTGAGGAAACGTTCTCGCGCCCAGACCACGTGCCAGGTGCGATGGACGGGAAAGCCGCGAACCTCGAGTGGGTGGAGCAGATGGAGCTCGAGCTCGAGCCTGACCGCGTGGCTCGACAGAACTGTGACGCCAAGGCCCTTCGCGACCGCCCGCTTGAGGGCGCCGTTGCTGGCCATCTGCATGGCCGGATGCGGATCGACACCATGCTCGCGAAGGATCTCCTCGGCCGACTCGCGGGTCCCGGAACCTGGCTCGCGCAACAGGAGCGGGCCATCCAGGAGGTCGCTTGGCTCGAGAGGCTCGCGCTTGACGAGTGGATGATTTGGCGCGCAGAAGCACATCAGCTCGTTGGCCATGAATGGCTCCGCCTCGAGCAGGTCGTCGTCCCACAGCCTTCCCGCGACGCCGAGGTCTGCATCGCCGCCCAGCAGCAGCTCTCGGACGCGCTTCCGGTTGACCACCTCCAGGCTGAGCTCGATCTCGGGATGCTGCGAGTTGAAGCTGGCGAGAGCATCCGGCAGAACGTAGATGCCGACCGTGGTGTCACCCGCGATCCGGACCGAACCACTCCGCACGCCCGAGATCTCGTCCAGCGCTTCGCTCGTCTCACGCACAAGGGCCAGGATCCTGCCCGCCCGCTCATAGAGGGCCGCGCCGACAGGCGTGAGCTCGAAAGCCCGCCGGCCGGGCTGGATGAGAGGGTGGCCGAGCGACCTGGCCAGCGCCTGGACCTGGTGGGTGACCGCCGACTGGCTTAGCGACAGCGCCTCGGACGCGCGAGTGACGCCTTTGAGGTCGACGACAGTCTTGAAGATGCGGAGCTGGTGGAGGGTGATCTGACGCTCGAGAGGCGAGGTTAACATGAAGGTTTCAGCATCTTAGCATCGAATTTATGCACTCGACACCATGAACTTCGGGAGTTAGGCTCGTCGGTATGACCGTATCGAACGACCCGATCGTTCAGATTCGCGAGCTGGGACAGAGCCCCTGGTGCGACCACTTGAGCCGCGAGCTGCTCGAATCCGGCCAGCTCGCCCGCATGGTTCGGGCGCAGTGGATCACAGGTCTCACGTCGAACCCGACCATCTTTCACAGAGCCATTTCGAGCGGACACAGCTACGACGCTCAGATCCAGGACGCCGCCTCACGCGGCCTCGACGTCAAGGCGATCTACGAAGAGCTCGCCGTGCGTGACATTCGCGCGGCGGCCGACGTGCTTCGGCCTGTTTACGACAGCTCTGAGCAGGAGGACGGTTTCGTGAGCCTCGAGGTCTCACCCGACCTCGCCTACGACACCGCGGGCTCTGTTCAAGAGGGCCGGCGCCTTTGGGCCGCGGTCGACCGACCCAACCTGATGATCAAGATCCCGGCCACCAAGGCTGGACTCCTTGCCGTGACAGCACTCCTTGCCGAAGGTATCAACGTCAACGTCACCCTGGTCTTCGGCCTGCGGCGCTATCGCGAGGTGCTCGAAGCCCACGTGGAAGGATTGCTGCAGGCCAAGGCGAATGGCCTGAGCCTCCAGGCCATCGCTTCGGTGGCCAGCTTCTTCGTCAGTCGCGTGGACACCCTCGTCGACAGGCTGCTGGACGTCAAGGCTGATGTTGCGGCCAACCCGACGGAGCGAGGGCGGCTGCAGTCGTTGAAAGGCAAGGCGGCGATTGCCAACGCGAAAGCAGCTCGCCTCGGCTGGGAGCTGTGGCGCGCTGACGAGCCAATGCGAAGCCTCCTGGCTTTGGGCGCCCAGCCTCAGCGCTTGCTCTGGGCGTCGACCAGCACCAAGAACCCGGCCTACAAGGATGTCGTCTACGTCGAGGAGCTGATCGGTCCCGACACTGTGAACACGATGCCGATGGAGACGGTTGTGGCGTTCGCCGACCACGGCGTCGTGCGTGGAGCCACCATCTGCGAGGGGGTCGCCGAGGCCGCGGTAGTGCTGACCGGACTGTCAGCCGGCCGGATCAAGATGGAGACGGTTGCGGACGAGCTCGAGTCGAATGGAGTGAGGCTCTTCGCCGAGTCGTTCCGGCAACTGCTCGAAGGATTGAGCGCCAAGACCGAAGCCTTACGCACCGGTGCGCTCGCATGATGGCTCAGACGGACACCGCTCGGCGCCCGATCTTCGTCGGCATCGGAGGCGACAGCGGGGCGGGTAAGACCACGATCACCTCGGCGTTCTTCGGCCTCTTCGGGACCGAGCGCATCACCTCGATCTGCCTCGACGACTACCACTCGCTCGACCGGCGCCAGCGGGGGCTGGTCGGCCTCACCGCGCTAGACCCGCGCGCCAACAACTTCGCGGTGATGGAAGAGCAGGTGTGGTGTCTGAAACGCGGGGAGGCGATCCAGAAACCGGTCTACGACCACAGCGACGGGTCGCTCACCGGGCCCGAGCTGGTGAAGCCGCGCGAGGTGGTGATCATGCAAGGGCTGCATCCATTCCTGATTCCGGGAGTGCGCCATGCATTCGACTTCCGGGTCTGGCTCGATCCCGAACCGGAGCTGCGATTGCAGTGGAAGCTCCAGCGCGACATTGCGAAGCGCGGCTACAAGAAGGAGCAGGTGCTGGCCGAGCTCGAGGCCCGACGACCGGATGTGGAGGCTTACATCGAGCCGCAGCGCCAGCACGCCGACATGGTGGTCCGCTTCTATCGCGGCGCGACATGGTCGGCTGACATGGGTGGCCTCAGCGTTCGCATCACTCAGCGCCACCGCCTTCCCCGCCTCGCTTTCGATCATGACCTCCACGCGGCCGACAGCATCCGCATCGCCCTCGACGTGATCGACCAGGACGGACAGCGGGCGGACGTGATCGAGATCGACGGCCGGATCACGCCCGCCGAGGCGCAGCTGGTCGAGGACAACATCTGGGCCCATGTGCATGGGCGCCACGGCCACGTCCACCACGTGCCGCCAGAGCGGCTTGGCACCTATGAGCTCGCGGCGCGCCGCATGCGGCACAGCGATCCCCTGGCGTTGACCCAGCTCGTGTTGGCCCACCGGATCATGAGCGCCCAGAAGTCGTTCCTGCTGCAGGTCAACGAACACGAACACCAAAGGATCGCCGGCGAGCACCGGCACATGTGATGAATATCCAAATCAAGGAGAGCGCCTGATGCAAACGACGAGCAAGGACGGCCTGCGGTCCCGGTGGGCCGCCGGCGTCATTCCATATAAGGAGATGGGCTACTGGCGTCCGGACTACGAGCCGGAGTCCAGTGACATCCTCGCCGCCTTCCGCATCACGCCCCAGGCGGGGGTGGATCCGGAGGAGGCCGCCGCCGCGGTCGCCGGGGAGTCCTCGACCGCCACGTGGACAGTGGTCTGGACCGATCGCTTGACGGCCCACGAGAACTATCAGGGCAAGGCCTATCGGGTCGACCCCGTGCCCAACTCGGATCCCCCGCAGTTCATCGCGTACATCGCCTACAAGCTCGACCTCTTCGAAGAAGGGTCGATCGCCAACCTGACGTCTTCGATCATCGGCAACGTGTTCGGCTTCAAGGCCATCAAGGCTCTACGGCTCGAGGACATGCGATTGCCGCGCGAGTACCTGAAAACGTTTCAAGGCGCGCCGCACGGAATCGTCAATGAGCGAGAGATGCTCAACAAGTACGGCCGGCCTCTGCTGGGCGCGACCACGAAACCCAAGCTCGGGCTCTCGCCTCGCAACTACGGGCGAGTGGTCTACGAGGCGCTGCGCGGCGGCCTCGACTTCGTCAAGGACGACGAGAACATCAACTCACAACCCTTCAACCGCTGGCGGGAGCGCTACCTCTATTGCATGGAGGCAGTGCATCGCTCGATGGCCCAGACGGGCGAGATCAAGGGCCACTACCTGAACGTGACCGCGGCGAGCATGGAGCAGATGTATGAGCGGGCGGACTTCGCCAAGGAGCTAGGCAGCGTGATCGTCATGATCGACCTCACGATCGGCTACACCGCTATGCAGTCGATGTCGAACTGGGCACGCAAGAACAGCATGCTCCTGCACTTGCACCGGGCCGGTCACGCAACTTTCAGCCGCCAGAAGAGCCACGGCGTGAGCTTCCGCGTGCTGGCCAAGTGGTGCCGCATGCTGGGGGTGGACCACATCCATGCCGGCACCGTCGTCGGCAAGCTGGAAGGGGACCCAAACTCGATCAAGGGTTACTACGACACGCTGCGCGAAGACTTCGTGCCGAAGAACCCGGTGACCGGGATCTATTTCGACCAGGATTGGGCTCACCTCCCCGCCGTGATGCCGGTCGCCTCCGGAGGCATTCACGCGGGGCAGATGCACCAGCTCCTTCACTACCTCGGCGAGGATGTGGTGCTTCAGTTCGGGGGCGGGACGATCGGTCACCCGATGGGTGTGGCCGCCGGCGCCACAGCAAATCGCGTGGCGGTCGAAGCGATGATCCAGGCTCGCAACGAGGGCCGCAACTACCTCAAAGAAGGCAAGGAGATCTTGCAGCGTGCGGCCAGGTGGTCGCCTGAGCTGCGCAGCGCGCTCGAGGTCTGGGGCGATGTCGCCTTCGACTATGAGTCGACCGACGTGCCCGACGCGATCGAGATGCCGACCCCGGTGATATGACAAGGATGCCAAGAGAAAGAGACATGGTGCACAAAGGTTTGCGGATCACACAAGGCACGTTCTCGTACCTTCCCGATCTCACCGACGAGGAGACGAAGGCTGAGATCCAGTACGGGATCGACAACGGCTGGGCTCCCAGCGTCGAGTTCACTAGCGACCCACACCCTCGCAACGTCTACTGGGAGATGTGGGGGATGCCGATGTTCGACCTCAAGGACGCCGCCGCTGCTCTCTATGAGGTCAAGCGCTGCCGGGAGGCGTTTCCCAACTCTTACATTCGCGTGAGCCTTTACAACTCGAAGCTGACCAAGCAGACGACCGCGCTCCAGTTCATCGTCAATCGACCTGCTTATGAACCGGGGTTCCGGCTGGACCGCCAGGAGTCCACCGATCGCATCGTCCGGTACACGCTGCATGCCTACGCGTTGGATCGGCCCGAGGGCGAGCGTTATCGAGATGCCTGAGAATCCGCAGCCCAGGCCATCGCTAGGGCCTGGCATGCCCACCATTGACAGGCCACAGCTGTTCGGGGCCGGCGAGGTGGACGTGCTCGAGCTTGACGACGACACCGTCGTGAATGCGATGGAGCTCGTCCGTGACGCCGGTGTCGACGAAGTTCTCGATCGCGTGGACAGCGAGCTCGTTGCCCTCCGGGAGGTGAAGGCGCGCATCCGCGAGATCGCGGCTCTGCTGGTGGTCGATCGGCTGCGCCGGAGCGTCGGCCTGGAATCGGAACCGCCAACCCTGCACATGTGCTTCACGGGCAATCCCGGCGCGGGCAAGACGACGGTGGCGATGCGGATGGGAGAGATCCTGTACCGCCTGGGCTACGTCCGCAAAGGCCACCTGGTCAGCGTGACGAGGGATGACCTGGTGGGCCAGTACGTCGGGCACACGGCGCCCAAGACCACCGAGGTCCTCAAGCGAGCGATGGGCGGCGTGCTCTTCATCGACGAGGCCTACCACATCTACCGCGTGGACAACGAGCGTGACTACGGGCAGGAGGCGGTGGAGATGCTGCTTCAGGTGATGGAGAACCAGCGTCAGGACCTGGTGGTGATCATGGCCGGCTATAAGAAAGAGATGGACCGCTTCTTCTCCGACGTACCGGGCCTCAGCTCGCGCATCGCGCACCACATCGACTTTCCCGACTATTCAATCGGCGAGCTCATGGAGATCGCGTCGATGATGGTCGACCGCCAGCGCTACCGCTTCGGTCCAGATGCCATTGCGGCGTTCGAGGACTATCTCGCGATGCGCGTGACGCAGCCTCGGTTCGCCAACGGCCGCAGCGTCCGTAACGCGCTGGACCGGGTTCGCATGAGGCAGGCGATCCGCGTCTACGAAGCCGCGGGCAGGGGGCGGAGGCTGACCAGGAAGGACCTGGTCACGCTCGAAGCCGAGGACATCCTCAAGAGCCGCGTCTTCGAGGGGGGCGCTTACGCATCGGGGTCGAGTGGAAACGCCTGAAAGGGTTGTGCTTGCGCACAAAGACCCGCGAACGATGGTCGGCTTCCAGTGGACGGGGCTAGAACCTGCCGGGCTGAACGAGCCGGAGTTTGCGGAAGCGCTAGGCGCGGTCTGGGAGGGTGACGTGCTGGTGACGTACAACCTGCCCGCTTTCGAGCACGAATTCGAACACTACAAGGACGACTACCTCACGGATCCCGACTAACGATCTCATCAGGGCGACAACGACATGCAAGACTGGGAGAGGACTTGATGAGGATCACCATCCAGTACTTCGAGGGCTGCCCTCATTGGAATCTGGCCGATACGCGAGTGAAGAACGCGCTGCGAGATTCGGACCGAAAGGATTTCGAGGTGGATTACCAGCTGATCGATTCACCCGAGGCGGCCGAGCGCGCTCGCTTCCGCGGGTCGCCAACCATCCTCATCGACGGCCGCGATCCGTTCGCAACGGGTGACGAAGCGTTCGGGCTGAGCTGTCGCATTTATGACACCAGTGAGGGACCGCAAGGAGCGCCGACCGAAGCTCAGCTGCGTGGGTTGTTCACAGCCGCGTAAGCAGCACGTCCAAACCGAGCTCGGCGTCGATCTGGCCCGACTTGACCTCAAATTCGTAATCACGGATCGTCTTGAGGGCTGCCTCCAGGCGATCGGGATTGGAGTCTTTTGCGACCTCGTAGGCCTTCTGAATGACGAACCGGTGCTCGGTCATGCCGTCCTGGACTTGCTGCAGCGACTCCCCGCGATCCTGCCGCGCGCGCACCTGCAGCACCAGCGCGATGTGGCGGGCCATGCGGTAGGCGACCGTGGTCGGCTGCATGCCGTTGCGAGTCAGGCCGCGCGCGATCTGCATCGCCTGCGGCGACGGGCTGGGCAGGAGGTTGTCGGTGAGCTTGAAGATCTCGTCCTCGCGGGCGCCGGCGAGCAGCTCGGTAATCGCTTCGTTTGTGAGCTTCGATCCGGACGCCTTGTAGGCGGCGAGCTTGCTGAGCTCGGAGTCGATGATGCTCAGGTCAGGCGTGGTGACACGGACCACCTGCGCGGCGATCGCGGGGGTGAGGCCGTGATTCTCGACCGCGCGCCGGGCCGTCCAGTCGCTGAGCGCGCGGCCCTTCAGGTGCTGCATCTCGGTGGCCGCCCCGTGTGCGGCAGTTATTGCCTTGACGAGCTTATTGCTGGCGCTGAGGCGGCCGGCGACAGTGATGAGCAGGCGGGTGGTTGAGGGGATTTCCTGCAGCGCGGCCGCTGCGCTCTCAGCACGCTGCGCCGGGAGCATCCGGACGTACACGGCGCGAAAGGGATCGAGGAAAGGTGCCTGGAGGATGGAGTCCTGGAGGCGCGCCGGGGTCAGGCCCGTCCCCTCGAGGGTGTCGAAGCCGAAGTCGGAGACGAGCTCGGGTTTCCAGGTGTCCAGAATCGCGCGTGCGGCCTCATCGATGAGAAAGCGCTCCTCGCCGTGGAACAGGAGCACCGTCGTCGCGCGGCTTGTTGCGGTGCGGGGCACGGATGGATCGTACTAGCGCAGAGCTTCGAACTCCGCGTCGGTCAGCTCGATTTGCAACGCCGCCAGGTTCTCTATCAAGTGATCGTGCGAGAGCGTTCCAGGAATCGGCAGCATCGCCGGCGAGCGGTGAAGGAGCCAGGCAAGCGCGATTTGAGCCGGCGTCGCGCCGTGCCGTGAGGCGATCTCGGTGAGCGCACTGGTATCGACCCCACGTAAAGGGTAAAACGGTACGAACACAATTCCTTCGGCGGCGCAATAGTCGACGACCGCTTCGTACTTTCGCTCAGAAAGGCTGTAGTGATTCTGCACAGCCGCGATAGGCACAACGCGCCTGGCTCGCTCGATCTGCTCGATGTTGACCTCCGAGAGGCCGACATGGTGGACCTTGCCCTGGTCCCGGTATTCCTTGATCACGGCGACGCTGTCCTCGATTGGAGTCTCCGGATCGACGCGGTGCAGGTAATAGAGAGGGATGGTGTCGGTCTTCAGCCGCTGAAAGCTCCGTTCCAGGTCGGCGCGAAGCACCTCCGGACGGCCGCGCCCGGCGCCACCCGCGCCGCCCTTGGTCGCGATGATGCAGCCATCGGGGAATGGCGAGAGGGCTTCGCCGATCGTCTCTTCACTCTGTCCACCGGTGTAGGAGTGCGCGGTGTCGATCATCTGCACGCCGGCGGCGATCGCCGACCTGATGAGCGCTACGTTGTCTTTTGTCCTCGTCAGCCGGTTCGTGCCCAGGCCGATCCTTGCTACGTCGACGTCGCCAAGCCGTACGGAGTGTTTCAACGCATTTCCACGGCTACGCGCCCGCCAGGCCCGTTTCGTAGGCGAGGATGACAGCCTGGACCCGGTCCCTCAGGTCGAGCTTGTCGAGGACATGGGCGACATGCGTCTTGACGGTCGTCTCGGCGACGTGCAGGCGCGCGGCGATCTCGGCATTGGTGAGTCCGCGCGCCACCTCCGTGAGCACGTCGCGTTCGCGCTCCGTCAGTCCCTCGAGCTGCTTGGCTTTGCTCGTAGCAGGCTTGGGGCGCTTGGCGAATTCCTCGATCAGCCGTTTAGTCACCGACGGCGCCAGCAGCGCGTCGCCCGCCGCAACCACGCGGATGGCGTGGATGAGCTCTTCCGGCGGCGCAGCTTTGAGCAGGAATGCGGAAGCTCCAGCGGCCAGCGCGTCGAAGACGTACTCGTCCAGCTCGTAAGTCGTGAGGATGACGACCCGTGGAGGCGAGTCGGTGCCGGTGATCGTTCGCGTCGCGGCGATGCCGTCGACGCGTGGCATGCGGATGTCCATCAGGATCACTTCAGGTTTCTCGCGGTGCACCAGGTCGATCGCGGCCTGACCGTCACCTGCTTCGCCGACAACTTCCATGTCGGGCTGCGAGCTGACGATCATCCGGAAGCCCGCGCGCACGAGTCCCTGGTCGTCGGCGATCGCGACTCTAATGGTCATTGAGAGAGGGGAAGCCTCGAGCGGACGATGAATCCGCCCAGGTCCGTAGATCCGGCTTCCAGCGTGCCCCCGAACATGGCCACGCGCTCGCGCATCCCGATCAGTCCATGCCCCGTCGACGCTTTGACGGCCTCCTCAGACACCCCTTCGCCGTTGTCGCGAACCGTTAGCTCCAGGGCGTCGGGCAGGTAATTCACCCGCACCTCGAGCGTCGACGCGTGGGCGTGCCGCAAGGCATTCGTGATCGCCTCCTGGACGATCCGGTACGCGGTGAGCCCGAGCGCGGCGGGCAGCGGCCGCGGGTCGCCGGTGACCTTGAGGTCGACCTCCAGGCCAGCATCGCGTGCGGTCTTGAGGAGTGGATCCAGCTGATCCAGGTCAGGCTGCGGGCTCATGTCGAGCTGCCCGGGCTCCTTGCGCAAGACGCCGAGGAGCCGGTTCAGCTCAGCGAGCGTGTCTCGCGCAGTGGTCTCTATTGATTGCAACGCCTTTCGATTG
>Ga0209117_1000272_pt1 | contig 26386 bp, 21 predicted proteins | sample BlaSpr_A8_OM2_M2_FD_187978 | JGI IMG/M metagenome (GOLD analysis project Ga0209117, IMG submission 187978) | Forest soil microbial communities from Thunder Bay, Ontario, Canada - Black Spruce, Ontario site 2_A8_OM2_M2 (SPAdes) (version 2) | ecosystem: Environmental > Terrestrial > Soil > Boreal... | reverse complement strand
ATCTTCCGCCCCACGCCGACCCTTGCGGCGAAAACGGCGAGTTCCACACCTTCGTCTTCGATGGCCCCATTTTTCAATCTCCCATTCCCGTTCGAACGGGAGACGTTGTGAAACGCGATGGCTTTGTGTTTTGCGATCTACTGCCGCAAATGGAGGAAGCAACAAATGAACACTGAAATATCCCAAAAAGAAAATCTGCTCTATCGCACATTGCTTGCGCTCGCCCTAATTCTGCTTGCCGCCGCCTTGCGCATCGCTCCGCATCCATGGAATTTCACGCCCATCGGCGCGATGGCGCTCTTCTCCGGCGCCGTTCTGCGTGACCGCCGCCTCGCGTTTTTCTTTCCCCTTCTCGTGCTCTTCCTCGGCGACATTTTCATCGGCTTCCACAAATTAATCCCCATCGTCTACGCCAGCTTCCTCGTCAACGTTGCCATTGGCCTCTGGGTACGCGACCACCGCACCATCGCCCGCATCACACTCGCCACGCTCCTCGGCGCCATCCAGTTTTTCATCGTCACGAATTTCGCCGTCTGGCAATTCCTGAAAGGCTTTCCGCATACCGCTTCCGGCCTCGTCGCTTGCTACATCGCCGGCATTCCGTTCTTCTGGAACACTCTGGCGGGCGACGCCGTCTACGCCGCGCTTCTGTTTGGCGGATTCGCTTTAGCCGAGCGGCTTTTCCTGGTGCTGCGGCAACCCGCCTACCAAAATTAGGCTGCATCCATTTCTGGCTAGGACTCTATCTGCTTTGTAGCGGCGGCTTCATGCCGCCATTCCTCTCCGCTTAGAGGCCGGGCTTCAGCCCGGCTCCTCTAGCAACACGCAAAATCTCTTTTCTTACTGAAAACTGACAACTGAGAACTGACAACCCCGCCGGTGCTATAATCTTCACTCCTTTATGGCGAAATCCACCCCAGAGGAAACCTCCATCGCCCCCGAAGTCCTGGCGAAATACGAGCCCGTCATCGGCCTGGAAGTCCACGTCCAGCTCCTCACCAGAACGAAAATTTTCTGCGGCTGCTCGACCCGATTCGGCGATCCGCCGAACACCAACGTCTGCCCGGTCTGCCTCGGCTTGCCTGGAACTCTCCCCGTGCTGAACAAGCGCGCCGTGGAAATGGCCATGCGCGCTTCGCTGGCGCTGCACTGCACGGTCCACGACCATTCGCGCTTCGCCCGGAAAAACTATTTCTACCCGGACCTGCCCAAGGGCTACCAAATCTCGCAATATGAATTGCCGCTCGCCACCGGCGGCTGGCTCGAAGTCGAAGTTGGCGCAGCCAAAAAGCGTATTGGCATCACGCGCCTCCACCTCGAAGAAGACGCCGCAAAAAATCTTCACGAAGGCTTCGGCCAATCCGCCCAGAAGACCTACATCGACTACAACCGGTGCGGCACTCCCCTCAGCGAAATCGTCTCCGAGCCGGATATGCGCACGCCCGAAGAGGCCTACGCCTACCTCACCACGCTGCGCCAGATCCTTCTCTACACCGGCGTCAGCGATTGCAACATGGAAGAAGGCTCGCTCCGCTGCGACGCCAACGTAAGCGTGCGCCCGCGTGGCTCGAAAGAGTTCGGCACCAAGGTCGAAGTAAAAAATCTCAACTCCTTCCGTTACCTGCAAAAAGCGCTCGAGTACGAGATCGAGCGCCACATCGCCGTCCTCGAATCCGGCGGACGCATCGGGCAAGAGACGCGCCTTTGGAATCAAGCCGAAGGCCACACCGTCTCCATGCGTTCGAAAGAGAAAGCCCACGACTACCGCTATTTCCCGGAGCCGGACCTGCTCCCCGTCCACGTCAGCCCCGCCTGGCGCGACGAAGTTCTACGCACACTCCCCGAACTGCCTGAAGCCAAGCGCGCCCGCTTTACTGCTTCATATGGCCTCTCGGCTGACGAGGCTGTCGTTCTGACGGACACGCAGGCGCAGGCCGACTATTTCGAAGCTGTGGTGAAGTCTGGCTCAGACCCGAAGCAAGCAGCAAGCTGGATGCAGCGGATAACTTATCTTGCAGAGACGACAGCTACCCTCCAGCAAAACATTGCGGATAAATACGGAGTTGTCGCTGCGAACCGCCTTTCCGAACTCATTGCCTTGGTGGCAGAGGGGAAAATCACGTCGACGAATGCCAGGGCCGTGCTGGCAAAGATGTTCGAGTCTGGTCGTTCTGCCACTGAAATCGTCGCTGCAGAAGGCATGGCGCAAATCAGCGACGCTTCCGCAATCGAACAGGCCGCGCGCGAAATCATCGCAAAGGACCCTGCGAACGTCGCCAAGTTCAAATCCGGCAACGAAGGCGTCTTCAAGTTTTTTGTTGGCCAAGTCATGAAGGCCACGCGCGGCCAAGCCAACCCGCAGGCCGTCAACGACATCCTCCGCAAGCTGCTCTCCTAATTCCGGAGCAGGCTACTAACCCGCGGGGTTTCGGCTCTTGTAGGGGCGCAGCATGCTGCGCCCTATTCGGCAAGCGGCTCTCCTGATTCTGGAGCAGGCTATTGCCGCGCGGGGTTTCGGTTTTTGTAGTGGCGCAGCATGCTGCGCCCTAACCAGCAAGTTGCTGTGATTTATGAAGAGAGGCTCTAATGCTCAAACTAGGTTCCAAAGCTCCCGCGTTCCGCCTCAAATCCGACGAAGACAAAGAAGTCGCGCTTAAAGACTTCGCGGGCCAGCGTGTCCTGCTCTTTTTATTCCCCAAAGCAAACACCTCCGGTTGAACCATAGAAGCGTCCGAGTTTCGTGACGCAAAAGAAGACTTTGACAAGCTCGGCGTTGCCATCCTTGGAATGAGCGCTGATTCCGTCAAGGCTCAGGCCTCCTTCAAGGAAAACCAAAATCTCAATTTCCCCCTGCTCAGCGATCCCGACCACAAAACCATCCAAAAATTCGGTGCCTGGCAAGAAAAGCAATTCATGGGCAAGACGTCCATGGGCATCGTCCGCAGCTCCTTTCTCATCGGCAAGGACGGCAAAATCGAGGAAGTCTGGCCCCTCGTCAAAGCCAAAGGCCACCCCTCCGAAGTTCTGAAACGCATTTCCAAGGAATAGTCCCTCGCAGCCGCTCGGCCTTATGAGTACGAACTTTTGATTACGAACTTTTGATATTGAGTCGATTTCCGATTAGCACGGGGTGCCGCAGCCTTCGGTTTTAAGGCTGCGGGTTTTGACTTTTCTTTCCTTTGTCCCTAATTTTTTCCATCCTTCAGTTCGAGGGTTGACGTTCATTGACTGTCTGAGAAGAGGCCACTTCACTCCCGCGGCTCTCGCGCCCGTGATTCGCTCTAGTTGATCGCCACGGCAGCCCGTGTAGTGAAGGCTAGTCTTGTTTCGGCGGGAAACTCGATGTCTTTCTTCCCTGTGGCTGCTGCGCCAGCTGTTCCGGCTCCTGCACCAGCCCCGGCCCCGATTGCTGCACCCTTGCCGCCTCCAGCGAGCGCTCCAATAATCGCGCCGCCGGCGGCGCCGCCACCGATGAACCCGGCATCCCGTTTGCCTTTGCCGCCCTCAGTTCTTCCGGAGGAGCTCGTCGCAATCGTGTATGTCTTGCCGCCCACGGTCACCGAGCGCAGCCGCAGATACAGCTTCGCTGGTGTGGACAGGCGTCCGGAAGCCTGTACGCTGCTCACCGTCAATTTCACAGCCGAACCCTTGGGAATCACCACTTTGCCGCCCGACGTCACATCTTGCGCGACCGAACCTGTCACCGTCTGGCCGATCTTGGCCGTCTTGGAGCTCACGGATTGGTCGGTCACCACCGAAATCTTCGCTCCTGCTGGAACTGTGCCGCTCGCCTGTGCCAGCGCAGGCAATAGCAGCGCTAGCGCAAAACAAATCGAAACCAATCGAATTCGAGAATTCATCTCCGTCACCTCTAGCTTGGATTGGAGCTGCAGAAAAAAGTCTAGCAGAAGGAATCGGCGACAGCGGAACGACAGCGCTGCAATGTCGCTAGAAATGAAACATTAGTTCTTCCGAGCCTGGCGATTTCGGCTCAATGTACAAATTGTCGATCAATCGCGTCTTGCCAATAAACAAAGCGAGCAGAACATAGACAGGTTTGCTCACGCGTACGACCGGCTCGAACGATTCGGCATCAACGACCTCCGCATAATCCACTCTCGCCTGACGTTCCGCGCTGAGCGTCCGGTTGAGCACGCCTTGCAACTGCAGCGCGTCGCGAACTCCGGCGGTAAGCTCGCTTCTCGCCGCATCCAGCGCGCGATACAAAACCGTGGCGGCCTTGCGCTCCTCCGCACTCAAATACGCATTGCGCGAAGACAACGCCAAGCCATCCGGCTCGCGCACGATGGGGCACACAACAATTTCCGAATCGAGATTCAAGTCGCGCGCCATCTGCGTGATCATCCGCGCCTGCTGCGCATCCTTCCGTCCGAAATATGCAAAGTTGGGTTGAACGATCTGCAAAAGTTTCATCACCACGGTAGTGACACCGCGAAAGTGGCCCGGTCGCGAGCGTCCTTCGAGCCGCTCGCTCAGCCCTTCGACATGGACGTAGGTCGAAAATCCGTTCGGGTAAATCGCCAAGGGTTCCGGCGCAAACAGGGAATCCACTCCAGCCTGCTCCAGCATCTTCGTGTCGCTATCGAGCGAACGCGGATATTTTGAGAAATCCTCGTTAGGGCCAAACTGCTTCGGATTGACGAAGATGGAAGCAATAACCGGCGAGCACTCTCGCCTGGCTCGTTCGATCAGTGCCACATGCCCGGCGTGGAGCGCGCCCATCGTCGGCACCAGTCCGACGATGCGGCTCTCCGCGCGCGCTTGCCGCGCCTGTTCCTTCATCCATGCAATGGTTCGGATGGTGTCCACAGGGTAGGGATGGAACCTGAAACTAAGCGCCCGCCGCTGTGGCGCGCTCTCGATAGAAGTGCATGAGGTCCGTCAGAACCGGCTGTGCGCCGATTTGCCGCAGCAGCGTGGTGACCTGTCCGCGGTGATACGTCCCATGATTGACCAGATGCTGCATCGATTGCCAAAGCGGATTGCTGTAGACGCCGAATTTGAGCGTCTTGTATTCCATCACCCGGTCGAGGTCGGACAGAGTCAGGCCACGCACAAAACCAAGCAGCCGCGATTCGAGTTCGTCCCAGCGCTCTTTCAAGCTCGCCACGTCTTTGAATTGCGCCGTATCCGGGAGCGATGCAGGCGAGCGGCCCTGGAAGCGTTCCAGCCAAATCCACTCGGCGCCGTAGACATGCGCAAGTGTGTCGCGCACGGAGCCGAAGCTCGAGCCCATCGGTTGAACGAACTGCTCCGCAGTGAGCTTGGATGCCGCTTCCATCGCCCGACGATTGGCCCAGGCGTTGTAGTCGTACAGTGTGCGCATCTCTTGAGGCGTCATCTTTTCCCCCACTTGCAAGACTAGATTTCGTTTGTCATTCCGAGCGAAAGCGAGGAATCTGCTTTTGACTTTTACTTCGTGGTTCGCTTTCTACCAATCGCCGTCGCTATTAACCGGCGCCTCTTTCTGTTCTATCGCCATCTGCGCCGCATGATAGGACTCTCCATCGGATGGAAACGTCCCCCCGCGCACATCTTCGCAATATTCTTTCGCGGCCTTCGCGATGATTTCTCCGACGTTGGCATACTGGCGCGCAAATTTCGGCGGCTGGCCAAACGTAAGACCAAGAAGATCGTGAACGACAAGAATCTGCCCATCGCAGTCCGGGCCGGCGCCGATGCCAATCGTCGGGATGCGCAATTCGCGCGTAATCTGCGCCGCCAGCTCTCGAGGCACCGCCTCCAGAACAACCGCAAAAGCCCCCGCCGCTTCCACCGCGCGCGCATCGCGAATCAATTGCTCGGCGGCGTCCGGCGTTTTTCCTTGCACGCGATATCCGCCCAGCGCATTCACCGATTGCGGCGTCAAGCCGACGTGCCCCATCACCGGGATCTCCGCTTCCGTCAGCCGCGAAATCAACTCCAGACGGCGTTCCCCGCCCTCCACCTTCACGGCCTCCGCCCCCGCTTCCTTTACGAAGCGCATCGCATTGTGCAGCGACTCGGCCATGTCCGTGTGATAGCTGCCGTAGGGCATGTCCGCAACAAGAAGCGCGCGGTGAGTTCCGCGGCGCACGGCGCGAGTATGGTGCAGCATCTCGTCAATTGTCACCGGCAGCGTGCTCTCATGCCCCAGCACGACCATGCCGAGTGAATCGCCGACAAGAATCAAATCCACGCCGGCTTCGTCGAGCAGCCGCGCGGTCGGATAGTCGTATGCCGTCAGGCAAGTGATTTTCTGGAAGTTCGAATGGGAGTCCGCAGGCTGGGTCTTGCGCCGCAGGAGATCGGGCACGGTGATTTTTCCGTTCCCGGAATTCGGAACAACGCTCATGGTGGCCTCCGGTGCCGTTCCCCTGAATTCGGGATACAGCCCTGTACTTCACCTTTGCGCAGGATAACAAATTTCGATGCACAAGACTACAAATTTGAATGCCACGCGATACGGATTAGTTTCCGCGCGGCGCTTGAGTGCGCCCTTTCCATTGGCCGCCGCGGCCAAGCCAATAGCGAACCGCGGAAACGCACGTCGCATAACCGTAGAACAAAGCGGCGGCGGGTAGCGTAAAAGCCCAAACCGGAGACAAGCCGTAAAACCGCACTGTTAGCAGAAAGGTCGTGGTCATCAAGGACACCGCGGTGCTCGCCATGATCCACGCCGGATCATCTCCAGTGAAGAAAAGAATCCACGCCAGCCAAAAAGTCACAAACAAGCCGATCAGCGTCACGACGAGCAACACAAACGAAAAACGAAGCTGCGCAAATGCAGTGCGGGCGATCATGTCGCGAATTTCTGCGAAGGCTCCGTAGCTACGCAAACTCACGCTCGCTCGAGTCAGACCCATCCAGATTTTCCCGCCGCTCCGCTTCACCGTTCGCGCCAGCACGCAGTCGTCAATCACTTCGCTTCGAATCGCCGCGATCCCCCCGATGCGCTCGATAGCACCGCGGCGCAGCAAAATACAACCGCCCGCCGCGCCCGCCGTGCGCGCTTTGGGATCCGCGATCCAGCGCGGCGGATAGAGCATCAGGAAAAAATACAGAAACGGCGGAATCAGCAGCCGCTCAGGAAATGTCTTCGCCTGCAGCAGCACCATGAGCGATGCGAGGTCGAGCGAGTCTCTCTCCGCGCGGAAAACCAGGCGGCGCAAAGTGTCCGGCGCGTGCACCACATCCGCATCCGTGAACCAAAAGAATTCCGGCGCTTTTTCCGCTGCCGCAGAAACACCTTCGTTCAGCGCCCAGAGTTTTCCCGTCCAGCCGGGAGGAAGCGCGGCAACGGAATGAACCGTCACGCGTTGCGCTGCGCCGGATTCCGCCGCCGCTCGCCGCGCCAGCGCGGCAGTTCCATCTTCGCTCTGATCATCGACGACAATGATTTCGAACGCACCGGGATAGTCCTGGCCCGCCAAACTTACGACCGCGCGGGCAATGGTTTCGGATTCGTTGCGAGCAGGAACGACGGCAACAACACGCGGCCAGTTTTCGAGCGGCTTCGGAGCGATCTCGTCTTCCCGTAACTTCCAAAAAGTTCCGCGCGCGAGAAGCAGATAAAGCCAAATTGCAAAAGGAATAGCAGCGAAGTAGATGGACGTCAGGAGCACACGCCATTCTGCAACAAGCGGGAGGTCAGAGCTACGCCAGATCTTCGGCGCGGATGGTTCGAGCCTGACGGATTGGCCGGCTAGGCCAAATCTTCGGATCGCACTGGAAGCCGCCGGATTCGCTTCCCCGTCGCGGCGAAAATCGCGTTGCACATTGCTGGGGCAACCACCGGCAATCCGGGTTCGCCGATGCCGGTCGGCTCTTCCTGGCTCATGACCACGTGAACTTCGGTTTTCGGCGTCTCGCCAATCCGCGGCATCTGGTAGTTGTGGAAATTCGACTGCTCGACGCGGCCCCCGTTGATGGTGATGGCGTCATGCAGAGCGGCGGAGAGGCCATAGATGGCGGCGCTTTCGACTTGCGCACGGACGCCTTCCGGATTAATCGGGCGGCCGCAATCCACGGCGTAAACGATACGATGCACCTTCACCGCGCCGTCTTTCACGCTGACCTCAACGACAGCAGCGGTGTAGCTCTCAAAGGAATAATATCCGGCGATGCCGCGAGAAACACCCTTGGGGAGCGGCTTGCCCCACTCAGCTTTGTCCGCAGCAAGGCGCAACACGCTCTTGAGGCGAGCGGTGTCGAGCGGCTTGTTCTCCTTCGGGTTGGTGAAATCGGGGATTTTGCGATCCTCTCCAATGAGGCGCAGGCGAAATTCCAGCGGGTCAGCGCCGGCGGCCACCGCAAGCTCGTCGACAAACGATTCGACCACGAAGCCGCTGCTGGAGTGCTCGACGGAGCGCCACCAGGCGCGCGGCACGGACGACTTTGCAAGCGTATATTCGACACGGTAGTTCGGCATCTGATAGGGAATAAATGCGGCGGTGGCAAATTCAGACTTTTCCGGATTCTCTTCGCCCTTGGGACTCCACATTGCTTCGATGGAAGTGGAAGTCTGGAAATGTTTCCAAGCTGTGAGATTGCCCTTCGCGTCCAGCGCGCCGGAAAAATGGTGATAGGAGGCGGGGCGATAGAAGCCATGTTGAATATCGTCGTCGCGGGTCCAAAATACCATGACCGGTTTGCCGGAAACCTTTGCCACTTGCGCCGCTTCCATGACGAAGTCCGCCTGATAGCGCCTGCCAAATCCGCCGCCCATCAGTGTGGTATGCACGATCACTTTCTCGGGAGGCAGGTTTGCGGTCTTAGCGATGACTTCCTGCGCCCATTGGGGGGCCTGCGTCGGCACCCATGCTTCCGCACCGTCAGGCCGGATATGCACGGTACAGTTCATGGGCTCCATGGTGGCGTGAGGCGCAAAAGGAAGTTCGTAGATGGCTTCGATTTTTTTAGAGGCACCGGCAAGTGCCGTTCCGGCATCGCCCTCGTTGCGCACCACCTTGCCCGGCTTGGCCGCGTTGTCAAGAAACTGCTGGCGGAGCGAGGCGGAGGATTCCGATGCGGCCGGGCCTTCGTCCCAGGTGATCTGGAGGGCCTTGCGGCCCTGAATGGCCGCCCAGGAATTATCGGCGAGGACCGCCACGCCGCCTGCGGTGAATGCACCTTGCTTCACAGGATCGATGGCGAAGACCTCCCGGACGCCAGGCACGGCTTTGGTCTTTGTGGCGTCGAAGGATTTCACTTTTCCACCGAAAACCGGACAGCGGGCGATTACGGCGAAGAGCATTCCCGGCACGCGTGAATCGAGGCCGAACATTGCGGCCCCGGTAGCCTTGTCGCGGCCTTCAAAGCGCCGCGTGTCATGGCCAACGATGGCGAAATCGTTGGGATTCTTGAGCGGAACGGTGTTGAAGTCCGGCACCGGGAGTTTCGCTGCGTCCGAGACAAGTTCACCGTAGGTGAGGAGATTCTTGCGCGCGCCGTGGAGAATGCCACCGTCCTGGGCTTTGCACGTGTCGCGACTGACGTTCCAGCGTGCGGCCGCGGCAGAAACGAACATTTCGCGTGCGGCCGCGGCAGAAACGAACATTTCGCGTGCCGCCGCGCCCGCACGGCGCATAGGCAGCCAGGAGCCAGAAACGCTGCCGCTGCCGCCGGTGCCGTGGTCATAAATTTTCGGATTTGTGGGCGCTTGCTCGATCTTCACACGCTTCCAATCCAAGCAAAGCTCTTCCGCCAGGATCATGGGAAGTGCCGTCATGATGCCTTGGCCCATCTCGGACTTACCAAGAATCAGCGTGACGTTGTTGTCCGGAGTGACGCGGACCCAGGCGTCGAGTGGATTGGGAGTCTGCTTTTCCTGGTCCGCCGCCTGATCGGCAAAAGCGCGCGGGGAGAGATGGAAGCCGATGACGAGGGCGACGCCGCCCGCAGTACCGGTCTTCAGAAAATCACGACGGTTTACGACAGAAGCATTCGCCATGGGACACCTCGGGATGTGTTGCGGTCAGTGCGATTGTCAGCAAATCAGGCAGCGGACTTGGCCTTGCCTGCTTGCATGGATGCGGCGCGATGGATGGCCTTGCGGATGCGCTGGTAGGTGCCGCAGCGGCAGATGTTGCCGCTCATGGCATCGTCGATATCGGTGTCGGTCGGATTGGGCTTCTTCGAGAGCAGCGCTACTGCGGACATGATCTGTCCGGACTGGCAATAGCCGCATTGCGGAACGTCTTCTTCCATCCAGGCTTGCTGCACGGGATGGCTGCCATCGGCGGAGAGGCCTTCGATGGTGGTGACTTTCTTGCCGGCGACGCTGGAAACCGGAGTGATGCAAGAGCGCGCGATTTCGCCGTTGACGTGTACGGTGCAAGCGCCGCAGAGCGCCATGCCGCAGCCGAACTTCGTGCCGGTCATGTTCAGGGTGTCGCGCAAGACCCAGAGCAGCGGCATGTCGGGGCTTACGTCAACGGTTTGTGGTTTACCGTTTAGGGTGAAACTAGTGGCCATGGAACCCTCCCTCTAGCAGGGCAATATCCTACAACAAGTCAGAGTATGGATGAAAATCCGCAGAAACTCGTTCAGGTGAAGCACCCATTTTGTGGCGGCATGGGCAACAACTGGGTGAACCCATTCCAACAAGAGTCATCCCGTCACCGATGTGGGGGCCGGGATTTCGATTACCAGCCGCCAATTGTTGCTTCGTCCAATCCAAGATCGTGGGGACCAGCTCGGAGTAAAATTTATTCCCCACCATGAAGTCGTGACTCATGCCCTCGAGTTCCAGGTAGCGGGCCTTGCCGGGGTGGACGCGGTTGACAATCTCCGCAAGCGCTGCGCTATCAGCTCGGCTCATGATGGTGTCACTCGCGCCGCGAAGGACTAGCACTGGCGCATCTACTCTCTGCCACGCTTCCCCGAGGTTCAGTGCCTGTAACTGCTGGTAGAAGGCTGCCGGACGGCCGTATTGGCCGTCGGGTGAGTCGTACCAATAATCCTTCCACTTCGGGTGTTGACGGATGACTTCTCCGGGAGTATGCCCCTGGATCAAATACAGATCATAAAACTGCGAGAACACTTTCATGGCGTCAGTCACGTCGGCGGCGGACTTGCCCGCATCGGTCAAGCGATGGCGTTCCATTTCCAGCATATGCTCGTACCATGTGCGTCCCCAGGAGCCGGCGGCAATAAAGCCGCGCACGCGGTGTTGGCGCGAAACCAGCGGTGCAAAACCGCCTCCGTTGCTCAGGCCCATTACAAAGATGCGGTCGAGGTCGAGGAAATCGTACTTACTCATGGAGTCAAAAGCCGCTTGATAGCCTTCAAACTCTCCCTGAAAATCGGCCTTGCCACAAGGTGTCCCCTGGCTTTCACCTACACCAGGCTTGTCCATACGCATCGTGGCATAGCCGGACTGTTCAATCAGGCGAAGAATCATGGCGCCGAAGCCGTCCGTTTCTCCCTGCGGATACTCGACACTGTCACAGCTTAGCCAACCCACGAAAAAGATGACTGGCACTTTGCCGGGGAGTTTCCTCGGGCGCGTGACGAATGTTCGGAGCTTGTCGCCGCGGGTGTTGCCGACCCAATCGTACAGAATTTCGGCATTTTCAAAGTGTTCCCTAGGTTGCGATTGCCGCGCGGACGCCGAAGGGAGGGGGGACAAAATAGCAAAGAGGAAGACGGCCGTGATTTTGGCAAGCACTAGATACCTCCGCACCCCCGGCGCGTTCGGAGAGCCCAACGGGCATTCAGACGCACAGCATCCCGAGGCGTGAGCAAACTCAATTGCCCTCGGCGGGGGCGGGTTCGGGCGGGGCTTTGGGAGCCGGGGGCGGAGATTCCGATTCGACGCCGCGCCAGCCCACGGGACGCCCGCTCACCGCTTCTTTCACGGATCGGAAGAGCACGACGTACATCAACTGGCGGTAGTAGAAGCGCTGCAACAAGACGGGGAACAGCAGCGTCCAGTCTTCCTTGTGCTCCAAGGCAAACGCCACCATGCACGTGAGTATGTCGATGAGCAAAAAGCCAAGGAAAAAGAGGACCGATTTTTCCACGTCCGAGGTGGTCCACAGTTGAGGCAGCCGCGTGACCCGGAACTGCGCCAGGACCCAGAGCAACAGCGAGCCGAAGAACATGAGGTCGATGATCGGAGAAATCAGCGGCAACACGAGCTGAAATACAAAGATGTTGGGAAGGGCGATCCAGCCGAGCGTTCCGTATTTTGGCCGGAGCAGCGTGTCGCCATGCTTCCAGAAGGATTGAAGCGTGCCGAAGGTCCAGCGGAAACGCTGGCGGATGAGCTGGCTGGCGGTCTCCGGAGCTTCCGTCCAGGCGATGGCCTCTTCGTCGTAGCCGACGCGCCAACCAAGGCGGCGGATAGCAATGGTCAGATCGGCGTCTTCGGCGACAGTGTCCGCATTGATGCCGCCCGCGGCTTCAATGGCTTTCTTGCGCCAGGCACCAAGCGCTCCGGGCACAACGGTAATGCAATTCAAGAGGTCAAAGGCACGCTTCTCCATGTTCTGGCTGGTGATGTACTCAAGCGCTTGCCAGCGAGTGAGCCAGCGCGAGCGGTTGCCGACCTTCACGTTGCCCGCGACCGCGCCAACCTTAGGATCGGAGAAATGCCGGATCAAGTTGCGAATGGCGTCCGGCTCAATTTCCGTGTCCGCGTCGATGGTCACCACAATTTCGGTATCCGCCAAGGACATGGCTGCATTCAGCGCCGCCGCTTTTCCATGATTCACCTGATGAATGATGTGGACGCGCGGCTCATGCGAAAAGTTTGCGTCCAGCAACTCGCCCGTTTTGTCCGTTGAGCCATCGTTCACAACGATGATTCGCAAGTCCTGGAGATCCGAGAGGAGGACCGAGGTGATGGTCTGCACGATGACGCTTTCTTCGTTGTGCGCCGGGATTAGCACCGTCACGCTCGGCGGAGGATTTGACATTACTGCATGGTCCGGCCGCAGCTTCTCGATGAGCGCCAGCAGGCCGATGACTAAAGCGCGTCCACTTACCAAAAAGATGCCGAGGACGAAGATGATGCCAATGAAGAAACGGAAGTATTGAAAAATCCCGAAGATGAATCCGTCGGCGCGAGCTTGAAACTGTTCTTCAGGGGAAAGGGGCAGCATCACTTGAGCGCGGGTTTTCCCGATCAGGTCTGAAACGGAAACGAACTGGTAGCCCTTTTCGCGAAGCGCGTCAATGATCTGCGGCAGCGCGGCAAGGGTCTGGCTGCGATCGCCGCCGCCGTCGTGCAGAAGAACAATATTGCCTTTGTTCGCTTGCCTCAGAACGCTGTCAACAATTTCTTTAGCGGGGATCGGCTTGCCGTCCTGCAGGCTCCAGTCATCCGGATCGATGCGCTGGCCGACAATCAGGTATCCGAGCTCCTGAGGATAGGGAAGTTGCGCCACTTCCTCGGCATATTCCGGCTGGTGATCGATGCCGTAAGGCGGGCGGAAAAGGATCGACTTTACCCCGAGCGTGCCTTCAATCAGGCGCTCCGTCAAATTCAGCTGCCAGCGGATTTCCGTGCGTGTAATGCTGTCGTCGAACTTTGGATGCGTAAAGGTATGATTTCCAATTTCATGGCCTTCGGCATACTCGCGCTTCAGAATATCCGGCCGCTGGTTGGCCATGTTGCCGATCACGAAGAACACACCGGGTACGTCCTTCTGCTTCAGAACATCCAGGATCTTCGGAGTCCATTTCGGATCGGGACCATCGTCAAAGGAAAGGGCGATTTTTTTATTTGCGGCGCCGAACTGGTCAATGTTGAAGGAGAGCGGGATGGCTTCGTAGGTTTCATCGGTGAAAAGGTCCGTTGCTGCGTCGTATTCGAAGGAGCGCCGGCCGTGCTTGGGAGTATCCGTGATATGCCAGATGTCGCCGTCCCCTTCGAGGATCAGGTCGGGACCGGGCGCCAGGTCGGTCAATTTTTGCCGGGCCGCATCGTCCGCGTGCGCGGCATCCCAGATCGGCCAGAGAGAGGTGTCCGCGGATCCCAGCCGCCATAGCGCCGTGCCCTGAACTCCGAGCCTTTCGCTGGCGCGCAATTGGTTGTAGGCCGTGACGGCGTCCAGCATCCACACCTGATGCACATGGTTGTGCTCGTCGTAATAGGAATAGTGCGGGTTGAGCGAATCGCTATCAAACTCGACGTCCGTCTCCGATTCTTTGACGTGCAATAGCGCTCCCTGAACGTCGAACTCGGCGGCCGGCTCATTCTCTTTCTTCGGTGCGGTGGACCAGTCGTAAGCATAATTCGCAATGCCGACGACGATCTTCTGCGCGGGAACAACCTCGAGTACCTGACTCAAATTTTCAACGAACCAGTCCTGCGCGGCGATGGGGCCCGGCGGGGAGGTCAGCCAGTGCTGGTCGTAATTCATCAGCACAATCGCGTCGCACTGCTTGCCGAAATATTCGTAATCGTAGGCATCGTCGCGTGCAGGCAGCGCGATCATTAATTTCAACCCCACGGAGTGGAGGGCGGGCGCCAGCCCGCCGATGAAGGCGCGGAAGTGCGCCTGGCTGGCGTCGGGCACTTCTTCAAAGTCAACGACAATGCCGGCCTCGTGCGATTCCACCGCGTATTCGACAATGTCCCGTATGAGATTCTGGCGCGCGGCGGGACTCGCAAGCAGCTGAGCCATTTCCTTGATGCGCCATTGCACGCCGTCGTAGTTGTTGACGAGACCCATCATGGGCAGCTCGATGGGGGGATTCAAAGACTTCATCCACTGGTGCAGCTTGTCGTCCTTCAGCAGCGAGATAGCTTCCGCGGGCGAAGCTTTGACGGTGTTCTGCCCGTGTTCGTAATCCACGACTGTCAGCGCGCCGTCCGGCGTGACGGCATGCAGTTGCTCGGGAATCAGAAGGTCAATGTCCTTGTAATGTTTCTTCAGGGAAGCGAGGCTGTTGGCATCCCAGCTCACGAAAAACGCCGCGCGCAATGGATCGTAACTCGCCGGCACGGTTCCGATATTCGCCACGCGGCGATGCTGGCCTTCTCGCGCGGGCAGCGGCTTCTTTTTCGATTTCAGGGCACGGTATGCGGGCTTGCTGTCCGGCAGCAGCCCGGCGGGCAACTCCACGCTGATGGCAATGGTCACGAAAAAATAGGCCAGTAGTAATGTCAGAAATGCGCCCGTGATTTCCATCACGCGCCGCGTGCGGCGCCAGCGCACACGCTCCACGTCGTAAAATATGGGCCGGCGTTCCTTCATGAATCCTTTCGACCTAGCGGCACGGCAGGCAAATATACATCAGGCTGGGGCTGAGTCCGTCTGCGCGATTCCGTCTGCTCTATTGTAAGATGCGGGCATTGATGAAGCGAGTTTTCTCGAACCCCCTTGTCGCATTAATCGCGGGCCTCTGCCTGCGGCTCTATTTCGTGCTGAAGTTCCCCGCCAGCTCCGGCGACACGGTTCTTTACGAGCAAATCGCGACGAACTGGCTGAAGCACCATATCTACGGGATGGACGTGGGCGGCGCCATTATCCCCGTCGATCTGCGCATGCCCGGCTACCCGGCGTTTCTAGCCACCATGTATACGCTGACGGGGCGTACGGGCGCGGAAGCGCGCCTCTGGGTGATGCTGGCGCAGATCGGCGTGGATCTACTTTCCTGCCTGGTGATCGCCCGCTTGGCAGCGCTTTTGGCCTGCACCTCCGAAGACTCCGCGCCGAACACACGAGTGTATTCCGTCGCGCTCTGGCTCGCTGTTTTGTGTCCCTTCACCGCGAACTACACGGCGGTGCCCCTGACCGAAGTTTTTGCTTCTTTCTGGACGGCGCTGGCTTGCTGCGCCCTAGTGATTGCTATAAGAAGAGTGCAGAAGCCGGATTTTCTCCTGAAGAGTACCCACCTTCTTCTGCGGAAAAGTGTGGAATACACCGCACTAGGGGCCGGGTGGATCGTTGGCGCGGGAGCGCTGTTTCGTCCCGAAACGCCGATCCTGCTCATTGCTGCCGCCATTGTTTTTGGCGGATTATTTTTTCTGCGCGGAAATTACCGGCGCTGGTTCTGGGTTTGCCTCGCCATGGCGTTCGGCTGCTTGATGATTCTTTCTCCCTGGGCGATTCGAAACATGGTTACGCTAGGCGAACCGCAATTCCTCGCTCCGAAAAACTCAAATCTGCCGGGGGAACTGGTGCCCTACGGCTTCATGGCCTGGGAAAAGACCTGGCTCTATCGCGTCCGCGATTGCTACCTGGTGCCGTGGAGGCTGAACGAAGAAGCCATCTTTGTGGAGGACATTCCAGCGCGCGCCTTCGATACACCGGAAGAAAAAGAGCGCGTCGCGATGATTCTCGAACAGTACAACAATGATCTGACGTTGACGCCGGAAGAAGATGCCGCCTTTGCTCAACTGGCGCGCGAACGCACCGCGCGCCATGCTTTGCGGACGTACCTCTGGCTGCCCGCTGCGCGCGCCGTCACTATCTGGTTCACGCCGCGCATTGAATTGCTGCCGGTTTCCGGACACGTTTTTCCACTTGCCCAAATTCGCGAGGATGACCCCGTCGATCAGGAAGTCACCAGTCTGTTTTTTGTGCTGAATTTATTTTATGTGGGGCTAGGGGTCTGGGGCGCTGCGCGGCTTTGGCGTTCGAATCCACCCGCCCGGCCCGCGGTTGCGTTCCTGGCGCTCTTCATTGTTCTCCGCACGGCCTTCCTGACCACGCTGGAAACGCCCGAGCCACGCTATGTCTTAGTTTGTTTTCCCGCATTGATGGCGCTGGGCGCGCAGGCCTTCGCCCACCGTTCCGAGGTTTAGTGGCACAGACTTTAGTCTGTGCTGCCTCTTCCACCGCAAACCCGCACAGGATAAATCCTGTGCCACTACTTTTCCTCGAATGGTTCGGGGTGAATTGTGACGCGATAGATCTGCGGAAACTTTTCCTTCACGCGGTCTTCCAATACCGCGGTCACATCGTGGATCTGGGTGATCGGCAGACTGCCTTTCATCGTGCAGTGGCAGGACACAAGGATGTGGTGTTCGACTTGCCGGGCTCGGGCGTCGTGGCAGTTCACCAGTTCGTCGAATTCCGAAGGCAGCCGGTTGAGGAACTCCTCGATCGACCGCGAAAGCTGCTTCATCTCCCCAACACCCGTGTCGGGTGTTGCGATGTGCCTCCCCAGCGGCTCGATGTGAATGTTCACCTCTATCGGCCCGTCGCGCAATTCGCGAATTTTCTCCTCTAGTTCCGTGGCCTGACGGTGTGCTTCGCGCAGGCTCAAATTCTCATCCACTTCAAGGTGCAGCTCGATAAACAGTTGTCCGGCTTGCTGCACGGCCGTCAAGTCGTGAACGGCGAGGCCCAAGCTTTGTGCCACCGCGCGAATCGCTTCGAATAGGTGCTCGCCTTGAGGTGCGCGAGGCTCCGCGTGCACCATCACATCCGAGGGAACGATCTCGCCGATGCGTCTTTCGATCGCGTCGCTCAGGGCATGCACCTGCTCGAGGGTCGCCGTCCTCGCAACGCTCACCGTCGCATCGACAAAATGGCGATTCCCGGCGCGGCGCACCCGCACGCGATCGACATCCAGCACGCCATCCATGCGCGTGACGGCCTTGGCGATTTCCTGTTGCAAGCCTTGTGGTGCCGCGTCCAGCAAGGCATCCATGGTGCGTCTGCCGAGCTGCGCGCCGACCCACAATATGACGGCCGCAACCGCCAGGCCCGCCAAGGCGTCGGCGTAATTCAGCCAGAGCAAGTTCCACGTTTCACCGGCCCAGACCAGCCCGATGCCGGCGATAACGACGATGGTGCTCCATACATCGGTCGAAAAATGCAGCGCGTCGGCCTCCAGGGCGTCGCTGGAATATTTTCGAGCGACACGTTGGAGAGCCCGCGCCCGCGTTATATCGATCGACAAAGCGATCAGCAGCACCAGGATCGCCGTGAGGCTCGGCTGGATGTGCACGCTGCGGAAGAACAGCCGGTGAAACGCCTCATATACGATGTACAGAGCCGTCAGCGCCAGCAGCCCGGTCTCGACGAATGCGGAGAAGTTCTCAAACTTCCCGTGCCCGTAGGGGTGCTTCTCATCCGCCGGCTGGTCGGACATGCGCACGGAGAGAAACGTGATGATCGCGGCAAGCAAGTCGAGACCGGAGTGCAGCGCCTCCGAAAGGACGCCCAAGCTTCCCGTGCGCACGACCAAAAACGTCTTAAGAGAAACCAACAGCAGGGCCGAGCCCACGCTCAACAGCGCGGCCCGCTTCTTCTCCCGTCCCTCCTCGACCTGGTTGATCGCTACCATCGCCCGCCTAGACTACCTTAGATTCAGGTTTGTTCGCTGGCACACGAGGGAGTGCACTACTGATGCTCATACATCCGTGAGCGGATCGGCATCCGTTCCTAAGGCATTTTTGTGCAAGCTAGCTTTTTCGGGGGACAAAGAGCAGCGCAGCCGAATTCATGCAGTAGCGAAGCCCGGTCGGCTCAGGGCCATCCGTGAAGACGTGTCCCAAATGCGCGTCGCAAAGCGTGCATTTGACTTCCGTTCGCAGCACGCCCGCGCTGAAATCTTTTTTCTCGCGCACATTTTCCGCGGCGATTGGCTCCCAAAAGCTCGGCCAGCCCGTGCCGGAGTCGAATTTCGCTCTTGAGTCGAAAAGCGCGTTGCCGCAATCGACGCAACGGTAGAGCCCCGCCGCGTCTTGATCGTAGAGCGCACCGGAAAAAGCAAATTCGGTTGCCGCGCGCCGTGTTACGTCGTATTGCAGCGGCGTGAGCTGCTTCTTCCATTCGGATTTGTTCTTCCGCACTTTCGCCAGCGTATAAATCCCCAGCTTGGCGCCATCGTCCGCGAATTTCACGATCTTGACCGGGCCCGGATCGTCTTCCGGCTCGCCGTTATCGGCGAAAGCCGAAAGGCAAACCCGTTCCACGCCCACCAGCAGGCCGTACGCTCCGGCCGTGGCCGCGCCGAAGATAAGTCCGCGTCGCGTGATTTCATTCATAGCGGAGATTCGTGAAAAAAAATTACTTCGTTGCGCTCATCGGCGGCGGAGGCAAGAGCGGCAGCCGCTTGGCTTCTCCCCGCGCCCCGCGCACTTCCAACTCCTCGAACAGCAGCGACGGCGCCACCATCGAGGCCGGCAGGCCGAGTTGTGCCGAGCCGAAGGCCCCGAGCGCCGTGCCGGCAAATCCGTTCATTTGGCTCTGCATGTAGTTGTAAACGAAACTATCGTTACCGATACCGGCGACGTTCCGTAACACGCGCGAGTTCAATCCAATGATGCGCGAGCCGCGGATCATCTCTTCCCGGCCAGTTTCCGGATAGATGCGGTAAATCACCAGCGGCAAGCGATCGCCCGTCCCCGCGCCGCCGCCGTAGCTGGCGAGAAGTTCGGAGAATTCTTCCTGGTGCAGCAGGCTCAGTGTGGGATTGTCCATTTCGCGCACGACGAGGCAGTAGGCCAGCTTTTCGGCGCGGCAGGTGTCCAGAAATTTCTTCTTCAACTCCGCCGCGGAAAGAGTTTCCGCCGAGGAAAAGAAGAGATTGCTCATCGTCGGCTTGGCCTCGTTTAAGAACGCGGCGCGGCCGTGTCCATTGGACTGGTCGGAGTCCGGCCCGGGCCTGCGCGACATCAGCTCGCTCTTCAGGTTGCCGTTCTCCACCAGAGTGACTTTCTGAGCGCGCACGCCCTCATTGTCCACGGCGTAGCCGCCGATCAGCGGCGTGCCCCTGAAATCCTTCGCGCCCGGATCATCCACAACCGACGCTCCCGACGGCAAAACTCGGGCGCCAAGCCGCGACACCCAGTCGCTCTTTCCCCCCAACCCGCTGAGGAGCTGCTCCATCACGGGGCTGAAGGAAATCGGAGGCCGCGAGCCGTTCAACGCGGGTCCAAGCACCTGCGCCAGCATCGGCGCCGCAGCTCGCGCCTCGAAAAGAACGGGACCTGTATAGTCCTGCGCGGGAGGCGCGGCTCGCAGAGCCATGAGTTCGGTGCCGGCAACGTTCAATCCTTTCCGCACCGTCTCCACGCTGGGCAAGTCGGCTGGGCGCGCCGCGTACGTGGCATAAAAATGGTTTAGTGGCACGCCATCGTCGGCCAGGGCGTTCATTCCGGCTTCGATCGCTGCAAAATGACGATTCTGGCGGATTTCGGTTCCTTCACTGGTCAGCAGATATTCCGTCGCGTAGACGAGGTAATAAGTCACGCGCGATTCGTGAATCTCGGAAAACGCCCGCAGCGCCGCCGACGTCTCGCGTGCTTCCTGATCCCAATTGCGGCTGGTCCAATCCTGCGTCTGCAGCGGTTCGACGAGCTGCATCGGCTCTGCTTTCGAGAAATCTTCGATGTCCGATTGCCTTGCCAGGCTGCTGAGATATGCCTGCTTCCGCGAATAAGTCTCCACCGCCTCTTTGAAGGCCTGATCGGTCGCGATCCACAAGTCCTGCCGCAGCGAATCGTAATCGCGGTCGATTCCCACGGAACCGGTCGGCCCGATGAAGCCGCGGAAACCGTCGTCGCTCACAAAATTCGAACTGTCCAGCTTGTAGCTGCCGACACGCGCTGCCACATCCATGAAACGGTTCCGCGTATGCGTGCTTGAGAACAAAGTGCCGAATTCCGCGACGACTTCGCGGACATCGAGATCGAGCAATCGATATTCGATGTAGTACGGCCGCACCGGCTGGTCGATGTTCGGAATTTTCAGTTCCAGGCGAGTTTTCGCGCGGGCCATCTCATCGCGCATGGCCTGCAGCGTGTGGTCGTTATCCTGCGGCGCCTGCGCCCCCGCGGCCGCTCCGGCCCCCATTGCAACCAAGAGCAAAATCAGTCCTGCCATTCTCTCTGCGCGCCTCACTGCTGGCCTCCCGTCTTGATTACATCGTGTGCGGGCGGCGGCAAGATCGGCGGCCGGTCCGTCGAACTCTCTTTTTTCTGCACTTCCAGCTCCGAAGTCAAGATTGCGGGCGACGCGGCGGAAACGGGAACGGATCCCGATTCCGCGCCGCAGTAGCCGTTGAAAACCTCCGGCGTATCGCCCGTCGCAACGATCTTCGTCAGCGCAGCGAGCGGCGTGCCGACAATATCCACTCCGCGCACCAATTCGTCTGGCCGGCCGTCGGCATAGACCTTGTAGACCACTAGAGGCAGCACCTGGAAAGCCTGCGGTTGCCCGCGTCCGGTAAACGTGAATCCGCCGGCGATGTCATCGATCAACAAACCAAACGGCTTGCCCTGCGCCTTTATCAATTCAATCAGCTTGGCGCGGAGCTGCGCGTTGGTTACCGTCTTGCTGCTTTGCACGATCAGGTTGCCCTGCCGCGAAACCGGTGTTGCACCGAGTTGCCGCCTGCCATGGCCGTTCGAACGGGGAAACCCGACGAGCGGCGACCGCGACATCTCGAAATTCTTCAGCACACCGTGATCCACCAGCGCTACGCTCTGCGCCGGCACGCCTTCATCATCGAACTGGTAATAGCCCAGAAGGTCCTGCTTTCCGAGCTTTTTCATGGTCGTGTCGTCGGTGATGCTCAGAAAATCCGGCAGGATCTGCTCGCCCACTTTTTTCGAAAACGTCTGTCCCTCGGTCACGTCCTTTTGGCGGTGGCCTTCGGCGCGATGGCCGAAGACTTCGTGGAAAAACACGGCCGCGGCGCGTCCGGTCAGTAATGCCGGCCCCACGGTTGGATCGTTGATGGGCGCGGCGACCAGTCCTTCCAGTTCCTTGCGCATCGTCGCTTCCGCTGCTTGGACCGCTTTGTCGTCCGGCGCGTCCTTGGGGTCGACCCAATCGAAATTGTAGTAGCGGTCGATGTCCATGCCGTCCGGCGCCTTGCCCTGGATGAACAGCTCCAGCCGGTAGCGAATCTGCCCGAATTGCAGTTGCGTCCCTTCGCTGGTCACCTGATAGGCGTTTTGCGCTTGCGCCGAGAACGTCACGATGGAATTGATGATCGACGGCGATTCGCGGAAGGCTTTTGTATAAGCGCGGACCTTTTCCTCCCAAGGCCTGCGGTCCACGGCGATGGAAGCCTGCGGTCCGATCGAAGTGTGAGCCTCTTCCCGCGAAAAATCCGGTGCGTGCCCTTCCGCCGTTTCTACTTTTATTTCCTTGCCGGTCTTGATTTTGATCAGCGCTTCGGATGCGGCCCGGTACTGCTTGTCCGTCTCCAGCCAAATCGCCCGGCGCACAACTTCGGGGTCATCGTCGATCGGCACGGACGTGCCCGGCCCGCCGCTTGCCATTTGCCGCTCGCCGACCTTGTGCGAATTGTCCAGCCCGTACGATCCCGTTCGAACCGAAACCTCCAGCCATCGGTTACGCGCTTCGTTGCTGTTGAGGAGCGCCCCGTTCGAACCGGACACATCCGCGCGCTGCGTCTCCGTGATCGTATAGCCCATGTAGTAGGCCGGAGGATCCAGCGCACTCAACGCTTTCATCGAGCGTTCTAGCTCTGCCTGCAATGCCGCGAGCAACGGCGAGCGCTTCGCCTGCGCATCCGGCGGTGGCGCCGCCAGCGTGAATTGCGTCATGGTGGAAAGCAGTGTCAGCGCGCAAATGAAGGGAATCACGCGACTTCGAATCGATTTGGTCAAAGGAAGCCTCACTCGGAATAAGACGGGACCGTGAAACATCCAGTGTACGCTACCGCGCTGGGGCACACAAAGCGCCGATAAGGTACGTCCTCGCCGTTAAGCCAACACTACTTCGACGGCTTTTCCGCCCCATACGTTGCATGCATTCCCGCCATACAGGCCTCAGTAAAACAAAAAGCCCCGGCTGCTCATCACAATCAAGGCTGAATTCGTCTGTTTATTCGGTCTTGTTTAGATTTGCAAGGCTATCCGCAGGCCTTCGGATTATTTGGGCTACACCCAGTCCTCGGGGTTCCGCTGCCGCGCGTCAACCCAACGCCCAAACCAACTCCGACAGCTCCGGCGACGATTCCGATCGTCCCCCAAACACCAAGGTGCGGCCCCGCTCCGGACACGCCCGACGGGGCTCCTGGATCCGTGTCCTTGCTGGAAGCCACTAGTAGATCGAGCGTCGCCTGCTGTGGCGGCAGCGGCCCGGAATTGTCTCCGCTGCGCACGCTGGTCATCTGCCCGGCCTTGACGAGCACGCAAACTCCGGCCAGGTTGCAGACCTTCACCAGTCCTTCAAATGCGATTACATTCATCGTGCCGTTCACATATTCCACAAAAAAATCGGTTCCCACCACGCCTGCTACACCAGCCGATGTGCGCACCTCGAATTTCCCGTCCGGCTTGGCGATCTTTTGCGCCTGCGTCCGGAGCTTCCCGTAGGTCAGCTCCAGCTCGGTCTGCTGCGCTCCCGCGTCGTGTTTGACTACCTTCATGGATGATTCCGAACCCACATTCAGCACCGAACCGTCGTCCAGCGCGATGCGCGCGCGCGCATTCACCTGGGTATTTACAAGGTCTTGCCAATCGACGGCGGTCTTCGCCGAGGCGGTGATGGTTTTCCCGCTGCGAGCTATGTTCACGGCCGGAATCACGCGGGAAACTTCACCGGCGCGCTGTCCCGCCGCCTGTGGCGCGGCCCAAACGTCTGCTGGGATCGAGATTAGAAACGAGAGCAATATGGCCAACCCGAAGGCGTAAGGGGACTTCGTCTTCATCGAGGACTCTCCTAGTCTTAAGGCTGTATCTATCGTAGTTACTGGAGAGACTTGGACCTGTCAACGCCAAACGGGGAGCCCTTTGACCACTCTCTACATGCTCTTGTGAGCACACGCCGCCGACGTCACTCAACCGCAAAAATGAAACACTGCCGCAGCCATATCGTCTTGCTGTTCCTGTCCGAAGGAAAAACTTTCGACAGCGGCGAAGACCCGTTTTAGCAGCACGGTGGGCGAGGCGAGCCGCTGGGCGTCGCAAACCGCTTGCAGGCGCTCGATTCCGAACTGGTCTTCCTTTCGGTCAAATGCATCCGTGATTCCATCCGTGCAGAAGAGCACCGAATCACCTGCCTGCAATCGCAGGGTGAGTGTCTCGTAGCTCGTAGCGGCGAATAAGCCCGGGGGGACCCCGCTGAGTTTGAGGTTACGGCAGCCGCTGGCGGAGAGGTGAAATGGACCGGGCATGCCGGCGCTGGCAATTTGCAGCTCGTGGCTGCGCGGGTCGAAGACCGCATACTGAATCGCCGTGTGCCGGCGGGGCAGGCCGCGAATCATCAGCCGCCGGTTCAAAGTCGCAAGGACATCGTGCGGTGAGGTGCCAGTTTTGTGTACGCCGCGCAATGTCCCTACCGCCAGCGCCGCGTACAGCGCCGCCGGCAGCCCCTTGCCGGAAACGTCGCCCAGGTACAAGCCAATCCTGCCGTCCGCCAGTTCGAAGTAATCCAGGAAATCGCCACCCACGGCGGCGAGGGGCTGGAACTCGTGCGAGATCATTACCGCCCCGGCACGCAATGATTCCGCGGGCAGCATCACGCTCTGGATCGCGCGAGCTTCTTCGAGTTCTTCTTCTCTCAGTTTTTCGAGGGCATGCAGTTCAAGCGGCGGCGCAGTCGTATTCATTCGTCAGTCCGAAGGGGGAGCGTTACACCGGAGAGGGAAATTCAGCGCTAAACATGAGTCTAACAGGGCGGGTGCGATTCAGAGCGAAAATGGGGGACGTTGTTTCCTAACGCACCTCGTCGTGCGTTCCGCTTGCCGCGCATGGCATGCAGGCCCACAATTCTTTCATGCGTTCTCTTGTCGGCGTTCTGATCGGTGCCGCCCTTCTCTTTGTCGTATACCACTTCTATTTGAAGAGAATGCCGACCACGGATGAAGGTACTGCCCCGACGCAGGCCATCAGCCTGACGGGCGTTCGAAGCGACCTCCTACAGATTGCCCAGGCGGAACGCGGCTACATTGCCACGAATGGCCATTGCGCTTCGCTCGACGAACTCATCTCCTCCAATTCTCTTTCCATGACTCGCACCGGGCGCGACGGTTATTCCTACACGCTCGAGTGTTCGGGCGGTGATTTCACCGCTGCGGCGCGGCACCTGCCCGCACCCGCCGGCTCCCCCATTCGCTATCCCAATCTCGCCATCGACGCCACCATGCAGGTCCACGAAATCAACTGACACGTTCTTCAAGAAATCTGATTCAGATCGCGCACTTACGGCGTTTCACCACAATAGCTTCAGGCCTAGTTGAATTTGCCGGGACGTTGTGGAAGTGCTCGTAATCACTCCAGCCGTGGGGGACGGTCCTCCGGTTGCGGATGCGTAGACCACTGGATTAGGTGTGTTGAAGTTCGTGTGATTGAACACGTTGAAGAACTCGGAACGGAACTGCAGGTCCAGCCGGTCTGAAAGCGAGAACTTCTTTCCCAGGGACACGTCTGTTTCCGCTAGTCCGGGGCCTTGCAGAATGTTGCGGCCTGCGTTCCCGTAGGTGCCGGGGAGAGGCTGAATAAACGCGGCGGGATTGAAATACCGGTTGGGCCCGCCCTGGATCACGTGGCCGGTAAAATTGGGATTCAAGGATGGCCGGACCGGATTGCGCGTGTCGCCGTCATTGGATGGGTTGTAGGACAACTGGGGCGTGAAGGGCAGACCCGGCTGTAGCGTTTCGATTGCGCTGACTTGCCAGTTTCCGAGAAGTTTCTTCAGCCAAGGGTTTCCATCCGATGCCTTGCTGCGTGCAAAGGGAAGGTCATAAGTCGCGTTCAGAACCGCGGCATGATGGATGTCGAAAGAAGCCCGGCCGTAATCGGTCTTTGGTTGAAGCGGATTCGCGACAAACGCGGGGGAGTTTGTTGCGACGCTGGTATTCATGCTGTCGCCATCATCGAGCGCTTTCGAAAATGTATACGCGCCGCGGAACTGCAGACCATGACCGAAGCGGCGGTTGACGTCCACCGCGAGGCCGTTATACGAGCTGACGCCCTCCGAGAACCAATGCGTCGTATTCCAAAGGGCGTTGTTGGATAACGGCGCGTTTTGCGGATAGTAGAGCGTCCCCGCAGGGTAGCTCGCGGAGCATGGTGAGGCCGGGCAGATCGTTGGATTTGGCAGGTTCGCATCGATCGAAAGGATTTCGTGGTAGCCATGCGAACCAATATAACTGACGCCCAACGAAGTGTTCGGAGAGAGCTGTTGGTCAACTTTCAAGGTCCAGGATTCCACTGTCGGTGTCCGCAGGTCCGGCTGTACGCCGCTCGGGATTACTTTCGCGCCCGCGTAAACCGCGTCCGGAGCGATGCTTGAAAACGCGATATTCTTGACGGCAAAGACTGTGTTGTAGGGGCCGTTCTGGTCGAGGCGATAACTCAGATTGTCGAGCAGCGCGTAATACAAACCGGCGCCCACCCGAATCACCGTCTTCTTTGATGCGAATGGAGACCATGCGATTCCGACGCGTGGCGCGGGCAGGAACTTCGCTTTGTTGACGGTGAACGGGGAATTGCCGG
>Ga0209117_1000270_pt1 | contig 26440 bp, 29 predicted proteins | sample BlaSpr_A8_OM2_M2_FD_187978 | JGI IMG/M metagenome (GOLD analysis project Ga0209117, IMG submission 187978) | Forest soil microbial communities from Thunder Bay, Ontario, Canada - Black Spruce, Ontario site 2_A8_OM2_M2 (SPAdes) (version 2) | ecosystem: Environmental > Terrestrial > Soil > Boreal... | reverse complement strand
TTCAACCAGGACCACGACCAGGCGATCCCGGTTCCGCCGCCGCCAGAGATCGATTTTTCTTTCATCGACCGGCTGAAGTCCATCGGCGTCCAGGTCAAGCCCGTCCCCGGAGTACCAGACCTGATGCACCACAAGTACGTCGTTCGCGACGCCGGCACGGCGGCGGCAGCGGTGCTGACCGGGTCGACGAACTGGACCAACGACTCGTGGACCCGAGAGGAGAACGTCATCGTCACGATCGCATCCGGTGACGTAGCCGGCGACTACGAGAAGAATTTCGAAGAGCTGTGGCAGAACCCCGTGGTCGCCATCTCTGGTCGAATCTCGTCGCCATGGTCTGCCTTGGCCGATGGCACACGCGTACGGCCTTACTTCTGCCCGGGTCGTGCCATGAAGCTGGTCCACGCCATGTCCAGGTCAATCGCCTCCGCGCAAAGGCGCATACGCATCTGCTCACCCGTGATCACGTCCGGCCCAATCCTCGGCACTCTCGCGGAGCTCGTCGAGCACCCCACCGGCGTCGACATTGCCGGTGTGTACGATGCGACGCAGATGGACGAGGTGAATCATCAGTGGGCGTCACAGGGCGGTGCGGCGTGGAAGATCGAAGCCTTCAAGACCGTCGTGGGCGCTATCAGGTTCGGAGCCAAGCGCTCGACTCCTTATGGCGTCGGCACGGTGCATGACTTCATGCACGCGAAGATCCTGGTCGCCGACGATTACGTCTACACGGGTAGCTTCAACCTCTCGCACAGTGGCGAGGAGAACGCCGAGAACGTGGTCCAGATCGAGAGCGCCGCGGTGGCGGACATGTGCGCCGCCTTCATCGACCGTGTCGCCGCCAGGTACGGGGCCACCCCGCGCACCAAGAGCGCGGGGACCCCATAGGTAGGCGTAAAGCTGCCGAGTCCTCGGGTCTTGTGGGTAGTTGCGGCGAGCGTTGCGGTGCTGGCTTTGTTGCTCGTGCTGGCATTGCCTCGACTCCAGCCCTCGACCGGCACCTTGCTTGTCGCCGTGTCCGGCCGAACCGCCGGGTCGTTTCCGGTGTCGCCGCTGATGATCCACGGCGGCGGGCAGTGGGTGGCCCTCGGCGACGTGTCAGGCGCCGTGCCGGCGGCTCCTCAGGAACGCGACCTGAAGGCTCTTTCCGTTAGAGCCGGCACCTACGACGCAGTGCGGCTCGGGACCGACCTGCAGAGCGTGTCGTTCGCGGTCACCGCCGGCCAGGTCGAACCGCTGCTGCTCGGGATCGAGGACGGCCATCTCATCCCGGGGGCCACCTACGCCGGCAACGACGAGGTCAACCTCGGGCTTGGCGAGCTGTCCGGCAAGTTCGTCGCCATGCCTGCATTCGACCTCGTGGACGGGGGAGGCCACCCGTTCAACCAGACGACCACCGCCGGCAAGGACCTGGTCATCGCCGCCTTCCACACCACCTGTCACGAGACGTGTCCGCTCTACACCGCGCTCTTCTTTCAAATCTTCAACCACATGCCGGAAGGCGTGACGCTGGCCGAGGTGACGACCGATCCCGCCACCGACACACCCGCAGTGCTCACCGGCTACGCGCAGCAGGTGGGCGCGAAATGGACCTTTGCGACGGGCAGCGCGGAAGCGCTTACGGCTTTCTGGAAACCGTTCGGCGTGCAACTCGCAACTGGGGACTCACATGTCTCGACGCTCGCGATCGTCGACCGCCACGGATACGTGCGCCTGGTGTACCGCGGCGTTCCTGACGTCGGCAGCGCGTTGCCGCCCGCGCTGCTCACGGGCTTGAGCGCGCGCGGCTTGCAGCAGCTTGCTGCTCACGGCGACGGGTGGGGCTCGCCAGACGTGCTGAAGGCGCTGCTCACGATCGCCGGACCTCGGCAGCCGGCGCCCAGCCCCGGAGGCAAAGCCCCGTCGTTCACGCTGACGGGCACTGACGGGCGCCAGGTGAGCTTTGCTGGTCTTGCAGGCAAGCCGGCAGTGATCAACTTCTGGGCCACGTATTGCCCGCCCTGCCGCGCGGAGATGCCGCTGCTGCAGAAGCAGGTCGGGTTGCAGTCGGGCGTGCAGCTGGTGCTCGTCAATGAGGGCGACAGCAGCAGGGCGGCGCGCGATTTCCTCGATTCGCTGGGCATCCACCAGCCCGCGCTGCTGGACTCCGACCTGGGCGTCGGGCACGTTTACGGCGCCGTCGCCCTTCCCATGACAGTGTTCGTCCGCGCCGACGGCACGATTGCCGCGCGCCATATCGGCCAGCTCGACGCGGCGGTACTGGCGTCATACCTCTCGAATCTGGTCACTCAGTAGACTTCGCCTGGTGCCAGTTTTGTTCCGCCGTCTGGCCGTACTGACGGCAGTCTTCGCTTACGTCCAGATCGCACTTGGCGGCTTGGTCCGTGTCTCAGGCTCGGGCCTTGGCTGTCCTGACTGGCCTCTCTGCCATGGACGCCCCTATCCGCCGGCTGACGCGCGCGCGATCATCGAGTACTCGCACCGCGCCGTCGGCAGCGTGACGGGCGTGCTGATCATCGCGACAGTCGTCCTCGCCTGGGTGGTCTGGCGCACCCGGCGGCCGATCGTCGCGTGGCTGGCCACTGCTTCGTTGCTCGGCGTGGTGGGGGAGGGCCTGCTCGGGGCCCAGGTCGTCAAGACCGAGCTCTCCTCTTGGCTGGTGCTAGCGCATCTGGCCCTTGCGATGATCATCCTCGGCTTCCTCGTGGCGGCCGCGGTGATGTCGATGCCGGTCAAAACCGCTTCGGCCGATCCCGCGTACCGTCGACTCGCCGCGGTCGCGGTGGGCGCGACGTATGTACTTCTGCTGTCTGGTTCAACGGTGGTGGCGAGCGGCGCCGACGAGGCCTGCCACTCGTGGCCGCTGTGCGGATCCGGCTTCGCTCCCGACTTCGCCGGGGTGAACGCCTACACCATGCTGCATCGCGGCGCGGTGCTGATCATCGGCGCTTTGCTCTTGTTTGCTCTCCTGCGCGGCATGAGGCAGCCTGGGCTGCGAGCCGTATCGATCGCGACGCTCCTGGTCCTCGCCCTCCAGGTCGCCGTCGGAGCGGGCGCAGCGATCACCAACGGCGCCCTGTTCAACGGCTTCCATGTCGCCGTGGCCACGCTGGTGTGGGCCGGCGTGCTGACCACCGCGCTCCTCACGCTTCCGCGCACGGACCGAGCCCCGCAACTGTCACGCTTGGCTGTGGAACAGGGATTCGAATGAGTGTGATAACCGCGGCAACGCCACGCAGCATCACGGCCGTCGCGCGCGACTACGTGAGCCTTCTGAAGCTGCGCATCGTTCTGCTCCTGGACGCGACCGCGGTCGGCGTCATGATCCCGGCAGCGCACGGCCACCCTGGCGTGGGCGCGGTGCTGGCCGTCCTGGTTGGCGGCACCCTCGCCGCCGGCGGCGCCCACGCCATCAACTGCTGGTTCGATCGGGACATCGACGCTGCGATGAGCCGGACCCGCCGGCGTCCGCTGCCCGCGGGGCGGATCCCGCCGTGGCACGCGCTGGTCATCGGCATCGGTCTGAACGCGCTCGCGTTCGCCGTCCTGTGGGCGGGAGCGAACCTGCTCGCGGCAGCCCTCGCTCTCGCGGGCACGCTGATCTACGTCTTTGTCTACACGGTCTGGCTCAAGCGCAACACGACTCAGAACATCGTGATCGGCGGCGCTGCCGGAGCGGTGCCACCGCTCGTCGGCTGGGCCGCGGCGACAGGCCACATCGACGCGACCGCGCTCGCCTTGTTCGGAGTGATCTTCTTCTGGACGCCGCCTCACTTCTGGGCACTGGCGCAGATGATCAAGACCGACTACGCGCGCGCGAAGGTTCCGATGCTTCCGGTCGTGGCCGGCGGCGACCGCTCGGCGAAGCGCCAGAGCGTCGTCTACGCGGTGCTGACCGCCGCCGTCAGCGTCGTTCCCTTCTTCACCGGGATGGCCGGCGCCGTGTACGTCGCGGGAGCGATAGTGCTTGGACTCGGTCTGGTGGCCATCACGGTGCTCGACCTGCTTTCAGGGGTCCCCGCGAACTCACGGCGAAGCCGGGTTCGTGGGGTAAAAGGCAGCGGGTGGACGAGGCGTGTCTTCACGTACTCGATCACTTACATGGCCCTGCTCTTCGTGTTGTTCGCAGTCTCACCGTTTCTCCCTTAGTCCGTTGCTGGAGATAGTCAGGCTGCACCTGGCTCGAATCGAGGTGCTCAACAACATCCCGGTGCACGGTTTCGTGATCAAGCATCCCAAAGCTGGGGCGATCCTCGTCGACACCGGTGTGGGATGGCCGACCGAGCTGGTGAAGGAGTGGAAGGTGGTCAACCGCCACGCCGCCGACGCGCTGGCGGAGCACGGCCTGAGCCCCGCCGACGTGCGCATCGTCATCAACAGCCATCTGCACTTCGACCACTGCGGCCAGAACGCGGTGTTCAAGCACGCGCCGTTCTACGTTCAGCGCTCGGAGCTGGATCGCGCTCGACGCGAGAAGAGCAAGACATCGGAGTGGTTCGACTTCGCCGGAGCGAAGTTCGAATTGGTCGACGGCGACGCCCAGATCGCGGACGGCGTGCGGGTCGTGGCGACTCCGGGCCACACTGTGGGCCACCAGAGCGTCGTCGTCGACACCGCAGATGGCGGGGCGGTGCTGATCGGCGACGCCGCGTACACCGCCGACATCTACCGCGAGGCCGAGAACGCGGACCTGACGATCTGGAGAGGCCAGTACAGCGATCGGGACGCTTGGTCGGAATCGCTGCATAAGCTGCACGGCATGCACCCGCACGCGGTGCACTTCTGTCACGACACGCAGGTGATACACGCATGACCTTCGGTCCGCTCGTCAGCGCTGAGTGGCTGCAGGAGCATTTCCGCGACCCGGACGTCGTGGTGGTCGATTTCCGCTGGTATCTCCTCGACCGTTACGGGCGCGACGAGTACTTGCGCGGGCACATCCCCGGCGCCATCTTCGTCGACCTCGCGGCGGTGACCGGCGCCCCATCGAAGACCAATCGAGGCCGCCATCCGCTACCGGCCAACTGGCAGCTCCAGGACGAGATGCAGAAGGCGGGGGTGGGGGAGGCCACGAAGGTCGTCGTGTACGACGACGCCGGCGGGTCGGTCGCGTCCCGGCTGTGGTTCTTGCTCGGCTGGTTCGGACATGGTGCCCAGGCGGTGCTGGACGGCGGTCTGCAGGCCTGGATGGGCCCGATCGCGACCGGCATCGGGCCGCCAGTCCAACGCGGCGCATTTCGTTCGAAACCGCCCGACCGCACGCGCATCCTGGAATTCGAGGCGGTGCAGCAGCTCCAGGGCGTGCCGCTGCTGGACACCCGCGCCGGCGACCGCTATCGCGGCGAAAGAGAGCCAATCGACCCCAAGGCCGGCCACATACCCGGAGCGCTGAGCGCGCCATGGAGCGACAACCTCGGACCCGACGAGCGATTCAAATCCCCCGCTGAGCTGCGTGCCAGGTTTGCCGAGCTCGGAGCTGACAACGGCGCGGTCATGTACTGCGGCTCCGGTGTCAACGCCACGCACGGCCTGCTGGCGATGGAGATCGCGGGATTGGGAGGCGGCCGCCTCTACGCGGGCTCGTGGAGTGACTGGTCGAACCGTGACGCGCCGGTCGCCACCGGCAAAGATCCCGGTTAGGTTCTAGGATCTTGGGCGTGATTCTAAAAGGTAAGAAGATCCTGATCGCCGGCTTGTCTGATCGGCGGAGCATCGGTTACGCGATCGCCGTCGAAGCGCAGAAGGAGGGCGCGGAGCTGATCCTGACGAGCTTCGGCCGGATGATGAGCATCACTCAGATGACGGCGAAGAAGCTGAACCCGGTGCCTGAAATCTTCGAGATGGATGTGCAAAAACCGTCCGACATCAAGGCCGCCGCGAAAGCAATCGGCGACCGCTGGGACAGGCTGGATGGAATCGTGCATTCGGTCGCCTACGCACCGCCGGATGCGTTGGGCGGCAACTTCCTGAACACCCCTTGGGAAAGCGTCGCCACCGCGCTGCAGGTGAGCGCTTTTTCGTTCAAAGAGCTCGCGGCTGGATTCCTGCCGTTGATGAAAGAGCACGGCGGTTCGATGATCACTCTCGACTTCGACAACTCGACACAGGCCTGGCCCAAATACGACTGGATGGGCGTCTCGAAAGCAGCCCTGGAATCGGTGACGCGCTACCTCGCGCGCGACCTGGGGCGCTACAAGATTCGTGTCAACGCCATCTGCGCGGGACCGCTGGCGACGCTTGCCGCGAGCGGCATTCCAGGGTTTAAGGATTTCGAAGAGGTGTGGGAAAAGCAGGCGCCACTGGGCTGGAGCCTGCAGGACAAGTCGCCTGTCGGCCGCGCCGCCTGCGCGCTCCTGTCGGACTACCTGGACATGACCACCGGCGAGCTCGTCCACGTAGACGGCGGGTATCACGCGATGGGAGCTCAGCTGCCGCCTCAAGACTAAAACGGGGTATTGCCCAACATGTTGTGCCTAGGGCAGGACAAGGGCGCAACATCGTGCTAGTCTCTGGCACAAATCTTGGTGGTCTGGTCCAGGAAGCCTCGCCAATACACGGCCTCGATTCAGTGAGAGCCCTGCGTGCGCCAGGCTGCGGCTTCGCTAATTCTGGCGTCGCCTCCTGCCCGCAATTTGTCGGGTAGACCCGGCCTAGAACACCTGTTGTTGGAGGGACGCAATTTGCGGGAGTGCTTGGTGATCTACGTCGACGCCGCTCTCGACAAGAACGGCCGGGCCGGATGCGGCCTGGCCGTTTTCGTTAGAGGTCGCGCGGTGTACACGGAGTCGTTCGGCTTTTCGCATCTCGGAGGGTCTGCTCAGCTCGAGGCACACGTGTGCGCGGGCGCCCTCGACCTGGCCGCCGCGCGTTGGCCGCATCACCGTGTGATCGTGCGCACGGATTGCGCGCCGGTTGTTCGCAGTCGCATGCCGTCGAGTGACAGTTTTCGCATCGCTGTATTCGAAGTTCGCGAGCGGTGCAGGCGCGGGTGGCGAGTGGTTCGTTACGTGAGCCGCAAGGCGAATCCTGCACACGAGCTTGCACGCGAAGGACTGAAGAGCCTTTCGAGACAGCCGGCACTCGTCGCCGCCTAGACTAGGTCGCCATGTCCGCTGACGACGCAGCACACCGTGAAGACGTCCCCGCACGTCGCGGACGCCGGGCGCACAAGCCGGCTGCAGCGAAGACGACCACCGTTCGCTCGGGGAGCAAGAAGCTCGATGGCGGCCAGCTTGCGCAGCGACTCAATGAGCTGGTTGCCGAGCTGATCAAGGAGAACCGCAAGCTCAAGCGCGAAGTCGTAAAGCTGACAGAACGCCTGAAGGTTGCCGCGACTTCGGTCAAGCGAGGGGCTCGCGCCATCCAGCGGAGGGTCAAGAAGGCCAAGACCGCGCCGGCGAAGCGGCGGCCCCGGAAGACGGTGACGGCCGCGGCGACACGGAAGCGAGCGGTGCGGAAGACGGTGACCGCGGCTGCGACTCGCAAGCGAGCCGTGAAGAAGCGGCGCAAAACTAGCTAAAAAGCGCTCAAGGCACGTTGGGTGCCAGACGTGTCAAATTTTCGGCGAAGCTGATTAGGCCGGGTACCGGCCGGTGGCAGCGGCCCTGGCCACTTCCTGCTCGTGCTTGGCGGTCCGGTACGCATCGACGATGCTGAAGAGCCACAGCGCACCGCCGCTCAACTCCATCGGCACGCCCACCGCCGCGCCGATCACGGTGAGGTCGAGGGGGAGGCCGAAGACCTCGAGGCCCCCGATCCCAAGGAGAAAGATGAGGCCCTTCGCATTGTGGCCGAGGTAGAAGTGGCCGCAGCCGGGGACGATGGCGAGGGCGGCCGCGGTGAGCGGGTTCTTCGGACGCCGCTGGATCGCCGGACCCTGATAGCGCCCTGAGGCGGGCGCCCCACACCGCGGGCACAGCGAATTGGGATTGGCCAGCACGGCGCCGCAGGTCCCACAGAAAACGTCGGCTGCCACCCCTCCAATATGCCCGTTTTGATAGCCTGCAAATCGTGGATCTGGGCTTCACGGCTGAAGAGGAAGCCTTTCGCGACGAGGTCCGAACGTGGCTCGATCGCAACCTCCCCGCCGAGTGGCGTCTCCGCGGGGTGGGCGGCTTTCGCGAAGACGACGAGACCGACCTCCAGCGTCAGTGGCAGCGCACGCTTCACGAAGGCGGGTGGCTGAAGCTGGCGTGGCCGCTCGAGGCCGGCGGCCGCGCCGCGACCCCGGTCATGCAGGCGATCTACCAGGAGGAGATGGCAAAGGCTGGGGCTCCGATCATCCTCGGCCGCCTCGGAGTCAGCCTGCTCGCGCCCACTCTGCTGGTGCACGGATCGGAGTGGCAGAAAAATGCGTACGTCGACAAGATCCTCGGCGGCGAGTTGATCTTCTGTCAGGGCTTCAGCGAGCCCGACGCAGGCAGCGACCTCGCGGGCTTGCGGACGCGCGCGGAAAAGCGCGACGGCAAGTGGATTCTGAATGGCCAGAAGACGTGGTCGAGCGGAGCCCACTACGCGGACAAGAGCTTTCTCTTGGCGCGCACAGACCCGGAGGCTGAGGCGCATCATGGCATCGGATTTTTCCTTGTCGACATGAAGCAGCCCGGCGTCGAGGTGCGGCGCATCCACCAGATGACCGGGGGCGGTGAGTTCTGCGAGATCTTCCTCTCGGGCGCCGAGGTCGAAGAAAGGGACATGGTCGGCGACCCCGGCGCGGGTTGGAAGATCGCGATGACTGTTTTCGGCTTCGAGCGCGGCGGCCTGGCCCAGGCGGCTCGATTCGAGCGGGCAGTAGAGGAGCTCGCCACGCTTGCTCGCGAGCGAGGTGCGGGAGCGGACGTCCGCGTGCGCCAGCAGGTCGCGCAGGCGCAGATCGAGGCCCACGTCTTCCGGCTCATCGGTCTGCGCAACCTGACGAAGGCGCAGCACGGACAAGCGCCAGGAGCTGAAGCGAGCCTCACCAAGCTCTACTGGAGCGAGATGGACAAGCGCATCCAGGAGACCGCCGTCGGGTTGGAAGGCCCGTACGGCGCGCTCGGCCCCGACTCGCCTTATGCGGTCGAGGACGGCCGCTGGCAGTACGGCTGGATGTGGGCGCAGGCCGAAACCATCTACGCGGGGTCCTCAGAAATCCAGCGCAACATCATCGCCGAGCGCGTGCTCGGCCTCCCTCGCGGGCGATGAGCACCGCCACTTCGGTCGTCGAGCGCCTGCGCGCACGGATCGGACAGCCCGGCCCGTCCTCCGCAGCTACAGTCGAAGCGGGTCATCTCAAGCGGTTCGTGGAGGCGATCGGCGACCCCAACCCGCGCTGGACCAAAGAGGCGCCGCCCACGTTCCTCGTCGCGTTGACCCCGGTCTCGATGCACATGGCGGAGGCCGAGGAGTACGGCAAGGGCTGGCTGAACGGCGGCAACCGCTTCGAGTACTTCGAGCCTGTGAAGGTCGGCGACCGGATCACCGCGACCGGCCGCATCGCTGACGTGTATGAGAAGACGGGTGGAAGCGGGAACCTGCTTTTCATCATCGTCGAGACCGACTACGTGAACCAGGACGGGCGCACCGTCGCGCGGCTGCGCGGGACGACGATCCGGCGATGACCATTCAAGTAGGCCAAGAGCTGCCCGAGCTGATCAAGCATCCGACGACGCGCCAGCTTGTGCAGTACGCGGGAGCGCAGGGCGACTTCTACGAGATCCATTACGACCAGGCCTTCGCGAAGAGCGTCGCGCTGCCGGGCGTGATTCTGCACGGACTGCTCAAAGCGGCGTTCCTCGGCCAGCTCGTGACGGACTGGCTGGGCGACCGCGGGACGCTGAAGGCCTTCGAGGTGAGCTATCGAGGCATCGACGTCCCCGACAAGCCGTACCGCTGTCGCGGCCGCATCGCCAAGGTCGACGGTGATCAGGTCGTGCTGGAGATCTGGGGCGAAGATCCGGACGGCCAGCGCACGACCCTGGGCACCGCAACTGTGGAAATGAATTAGATGCTGGTCACGATCCTCAAGTTCATCCACATCCTGGCCGCGATCGTGGCGGTCGGCTTCAACATCAGCTACGCGGTGTGGATCATCCGGGCGCAGAGGGATCCTTCACATACAGCATTCGCGCTGAGGGGAATCAAGTTCATCGACGACCGCATCGCGAACCCTGCCTATGGCGTGCTTCTCATCACCGGAATCGCGCTGGTATTCCTCATCGGTTACAAGATCACGACCCTCTGGATAGATGTCGCACTGGTCCTGTTCGTGGCGTTGATCGTCGTCGCGGCGACGCAGTACACACCGACTCTGCGGGAGCAGGTCAAGCTCGCGGAGGCGGGAGATACGACGTCGGCCGAGTTCACTCGGCTGGCCAAGCGCGGCCAGACGTTCGGTCAGGTCCTCGGTGCGATCGTCGTGCTGATACTCGCCATGATGGTCTTCAAACCTAACCTGTAAGGCAACCGCGCATCCAGAGCGGCCATCCCGCGCATTGCCAGCAGCACCGACGCGTCGATCACGCAGTAGCCGCCCGCGATCACCGATGGCGGGTTGCCTGACGCGATGTGCGTCCATGGCGCGACGGGCAGCCAGAACCAGTTGCCAAACGCGGTGCCAAAGATCTCGAGCTCACCCGTGGCGATGAAGATCGCGGAGAAGAGCGCCCACCGCGGCGACCGCAGGACGAAGTAGGCGAACACCGGCAGGCACAGCGCACCCTGGAGGTCGATTCGTCCATTGATCAAAGGCAGCACCGTAAGCCCGGCCACGGCCCAGGTTGTGGCGCCCGCCAGGATGACGTACGCGACGCGCTTCCCGTGACGGATCACGATGGGGGTGCTCGCCGCGAGCAGGCCAAACAGATACACCATGCCGTGACCCGGCGGCACGAAGAGCGGCACGTTGTGCATCCGGTAGACGTAGAGACCCCAGATCAGGGAGCCGAAGATCTCGAAGCCGGTGGCGACGACGACGCATGTCCACACCTGCACGCGCTTTGCCTTCGGCGCCTTGAGCGCGGCGAGGTACAGCACCGCGAAAGTGAGCAGGCCCAGCAACCACTGCTGCCACAGCGCGGTGATCCTGCTGTCCGCGAGCAGCAAGAACGGCGTGTAGGTGAGCAGGTACAGATGCAGCCAGTAGGGCTTGAGGCGTTGGAGCAAGCGGGCCCATCGTAAACAAAAAGGGGCCGGATCAAATCCGGCCCCTTTAGTTAGTGGCGGAGCGTTAGCCGGGGCGGCCTTCCTGGATGGTGCCGAATGGCTCCCAGTGGTCGGTCGTCCACTTGATGGTCTGCACCTGCGAGATCGGGAAGCGGTGCGTCTTTGAGGTGCGCACCGTGATGCCCGGCAGGAGCAAGAAGTTGTCCGTCTCATTCAACTGTTCGGCTGCGATCTTGACCACGTTCGCGCGGGTCAGGTTGCTGCCGGCCTTCTGGAGCACGTCCACGACAGAGATAGCGAAGGCCATGCCGGCGACGCAGAAGTTGTCGGCGAACGGGCAGTTGCTGCCGTACTTGTCCAGGATCGTCTTGTACTGGGCGATGCCGGCGTCGCTGGTGAACTCGGAGCTGTTGGGGTCCTTCAGGTAGCGGACTGAAATCATGCCGTCGACCGGCGCCGAGCTCTTGACGCCCGCGATCACCGCTCGCCACGTCGTGGTGCTGGCCGCGACCTGGTTCATGTAGATCTTCGGCTTCCAGCCGCTGACATAGGCATTCGTGACAGCGCTGGCCGCGTAGGCAGGGGTGGCGAATGCCAGCAAAGTGTCGGCGCCGCTTGCCTTGAGCGCGTTGACCTGAGAGCGCATGTCCGTCGGGTCGCCTGCGTTGTAGGTGACCTCCTTGACGACCATGGACGCCGCCTTGTCCCCCAGAGCTGCCTTGAAGCCCTTCCAGCCGTCCTGCCCAAACGCGTCGTTCTGGTAGATGATCCCGATCTTGGAGTTGGGCGCGTTCGCCAGGATGTACTTGGCGTAGACGATGGCTTCGGTTATGTAGTCGGGCTGCCAGCCAAGGGTGTACGGGTACTTGTCGTAATCGGCGCCCCAGGTGCTCGCGCCTGTGAACACAAACAGCTGCGGCACCTTCTGCGCGTTGTAGTAGTCGCGCACCGCCAGGTTGTTGGGCGTGCCCAGCGTGCCGAAGGCGGCGAAGATCTTCTGGTCCTGGACCAGCTCGCGTGCCTTGTCCGGCGTCTTGGCGGGGTCATACGCGTCGTCGAGGACGACGTAGTTGATCTTGCGTCCGTTGACCCCTCCCTTCTCCGCGTTGATGTACGCGAAGTAGGCGAGAGCGCCCTTGGCGACCGAGTAGTAGAAGGACGCCGTGCCACTCTGCGGGTAAGTCGCGCCGATCTTGATCTCGGTGCTCGTGATGCCCGGGTCGGTGGCGGTGACCGTTTGCTGCGTTCCGCAGGCCATGACGAAGACGACAAGGGCTGCGATCGCAGCGACTCGAGACCCCATTCGTTGCATAGAACTTCCTCCCCGTTTAATGGTTTTGTATTTAAGCACCCTTTTGGATGGATCAAACGATCCACTTCGGCTGCTTCAGACAGTCTGCGCCTTGGCGGCGATTGTCCATATTCCCGATCGGCGGCCTCCTCCGCCGAGCCTATCTACCGGCGATTGGATCCTGGACCGGCATCCGCGTCGCAGAGCGCATGGAGAGATACCGCCGCCACCCGAGCAGCATGAGTCCGGCGACGCCGTTGGGCGCGAAGAGCATGATCAGGATCAGAGCCGCCCCAAAGAAGATGTCGGGCTTGCCGGCGAAGGTAAGAGGTCCGATATGTACGCCGGCCTGCCCAGCCTTCTCGGCGAAATACGGCAACCAGACCACGAGCAGGGCCCCCACCACTGCTCCGAAGTTCATTCCTAGCCCGCCGATCACCACCCCGACCAGCAGGGATAGAGAGAGGCCGAGGCCGAAGCTGTCGGGGTTGATGTACGTGGTCGCGATGGCCAGCAGCGAACCCGCAACCCCGGCGTAGGCGGCTGACAGCCCGAAGGCAAGAGTCTTGTAGTAGGCGAGGCTGATGCCGCTCGCGGTGGCCGCCGTCTCGCTGTCGCGGATGGCCATGAACGCCCGGCCGGTGCGGCTGCGGACCACTCCCCAGGCGAACGCGTACAGCAAGATGGCGATCCCAACGCACAAGTAGTAGAGCCACTGCTCCGAGCTGAGGTCGAGGCCGAAAGGTGCGGCCACGGGTGGCATGACTATGCCCTGATGACCATGGGTGAAGGTGTCGAAGTGGTTCAACACCGGGGGGATGGAGAGGGCGAGCGCGAAAGTGGCCAGCGCGAGGTAAACGCCGGCGAGGCGCAGGGCGGGAATACCGATCAGGACCCCCGCCATGCCGGCGACGATCGCGGCCAATGGAATGGTCAGCCAGTATGGGACGCCGGCCGCGTGGACCAAGATCGCCGTCGTGTACCCGCCGACAGCCATGAAGGCCCCGTTGCCAAGTGAGATCTGGCCGCTGTACCCGGTGAGCAGGTTGAGGCCGAGGAGCGCGCACACGAAGATCGCGACCTTGGCGAACTCGAACGTATAGAACTGGTTGGTCACTGTGGGCACGCCGATCAGGACGACGCCTCCGACCACCGCCATTACGAGTACTTCGACTCTGGGGAGCCGCCTCACACCCGCCTCACGGCGGCCCGCCCGAACAGTCCCGCGGGCCGCACCAGCAGCACGGCCACGATCACGATCAGACCAAAGGCCAGGCGCAGGTCCTGGCCGCCCGGGATGTAGGTGCCGACCAGCGCCATGAGGACGCCGATGGTGATGCCACCGACGACAGCTCCCAGCGGACTCTCGATCCCACCGAGCACGGCGGCGGCGAAGGCGAAGAGCAGGATCGACTGCATCATGTTGGGATCCAGAAAGATGATCGGCGCGACGAGCATCCCGGACACCGCGCCCACAGCGGAGGCGAGGCCCCAGCCGAGCGCAAGCATCCAGCCGACCCGCACACCGAGCAATCGGCTGCTGTCCGGATATAGCGACGCCGCCCGCATGGCCAGGCCCGCCTTGGTGCGCGAGAAGAACAGGTAGAGGAGCAGCAGCATCACGAGCACCACGCCCAGCACGCCGATGTCTTGAACGTTGATGTACAGGCCGCCGAAGATCACCGGCTCGCTGGGGAAGCCGCCGCGATAGGTCTTGAACACGTAGCCCCAAATTTGCCCGGTGATGCCGTTGAACATCGTGAAGAGGCCCAGCGTCACGATCAGCAGCGTCAGCACGGGCCTGCCTTCGAACGGCCGGATCACCAGGCGTTGGATCCCGATTCCGAGCGCGAACGACAGCACGATAGTGATCACGAAGGCGGGCCAGAAGTCGATGTGCCAGTACTCGATCAGCGAGTAGCTGATGAAGGTCGAGAAGGTCGCCATCTCGCCCTGAGCGAAGTTGGCCAGATCCATCGCCCGGTAAATCAGGACGAGAGCCAGCGCCAGGCTCGCATAGATGCACCCGGTGGCGATGCCGGAGATGACCTGCTGAAGGAAGGCTGTCATCTAATAACCGAGGTAAGACCGGCGGACGGCTTCGTCCTTCTGCAGCTCTGCGCTGTTGCCCGAGACTGCGACGCGGCCGACCTCGAGCACGTAAGCCTGTCCCGCCGCCTGGAGCGCGATGTTTGCGTTCTGCTCGACCACCAGGATGGTCACCTTGTCCTGCTCGTTGATGGCGCGAACGATTCGAAAAATCTCCTGCACCACGATGGGCGCAAGGCCGAGCGAGGGCTCGTCAAGCAGCAGCAGGCGCGGACGCATCATCAGCGCGCGGCCGATCGCCAGCATCTGCTGCTCGCCACCTGAAAGAGTCGCGGCGACCTGAGTTCGGCGGGATGGGATCCACGCGAAGTACCCGCACACCCGGTCGAAGTCCGCCTTGATGCCGGCTTTGTCGCGACGGATGTAAGCGCCCATCTGAAGGTTTTCCCACACCGTCAGCTGACCCAGCGTGCCACGTCCCTCGGGCACGTGCGCGATGCCGAGCTTGGCGATTTGCTCCGGCGCACGTTTGGAGATGTCGTGACCGTCGAACATGACCTTGCCTGTTTTCTGAACCGTGCCCGAGATGGCCCGCAGCGTTGTGGTCTTGCCGGCGCCGTTGGCGCCCAGCAGGGCGACGACTCCCCCCGCGTCAACTTTGAGCGAGACACCGTGCAGCGCAGTGATCTGCCCGTAGGCCGCGACGACCTCGGTCAGCTCAAGCAGCGCCATTCTGCTGCGTCCCCAAATAAGCCTCGATGACGCGCGGGTTGGTCTGCACCTCGCGTGGAGTGCCCTCTGCGATCAAGCGGCCGAAATTGAGGACTGCAACGCGGTCGCTGACTTTCATGACGAGGTTCATGTGGTGCTCGACGACCAGCAGCGTCACGTTGAAATCGGAGTGGAGGCGGCGCAGCTGCTGCGCGAGTCGTTCGACTTCCTCGTGCGTCAAGCCCCCCGCAGGCTCATCCAGCAAAAGGAGGCTGGGCGCCGAGACCAGCGCACGGGCCAGCTCGATCTTCTTGAGGACGCCGAAGGGATGGCCGTGAGCCGGGTGGTTGGCCAGCTTCTCGAGGTCGAGATAGCGCAATACCTCGAGCGCCTTCTCCTTCGCATCGCGCTCGATGCGGCGTGTGCCGGGCAGCTGGAGACCCGCCCGCAAGAAGTGGAGGTAGTCGGTCTTGAAGCGCGAGTGGTAGCCGGTGAGGACATTCTCGAGCACGGTCATGCGGGGCCAGAGCTCGACGTTCTGAAAGGTCCGCGCGATGCCCCTGCCGACGACGCTGTGCGGGGCCTGGCCGGCAATGCTCTGGCCCCGAAAGACAAGGTCGCCGCTGTCCATGCGGTAGAGGCCGCTGACGATGTTGAAGAGTGTCGTCTTGCCCGCGCCGTTGGGTCCGATGAGGCCGACGATGGCGCCTTCTGGCACGTCGAAAGAAACCGAATCGAGTGCCACGATCCCACCGAAGCGGACGCTGACGTCGCGCACTTCGAGCAATGGCATCAGCGCGCAAGTCTATAAGGAGACTGGTCGGCGCGCGCGTGGAGAGTGAGCCTTTAGTCTCCGGGCTCGGGGAAGTCCAGCGGGTCGTCGTGCGAGGGGCGCGGTTTCGTCTCAGGCTTCGGCGTTTCTTCGCCGCCCTCCGATGGCGGCGCTTCGACGCCTCGGTTGCTCGGCGGGAGCACGTCAGCCCACGCCGCGAGCAGCGGGTCGGGCTCGCCACCCGCCACTGACCAGTCGGTCTCCGGCATCGCGGCTGCATCAACCACGTCGGGTGTGGAGTAGGGAGCTGCAGTCTGCGGTGGCAGCTCCGCTTCTTCAGCTGCCGCGTCAGAAGGCCCGGCCACGGTTGTATGCGTAGGTTCCGACCACGCCGACGGCATGGGTTCGGCGGGTGCCGGCGCGACCGGAGCTGCACCGAAGCCTGCCGAGTAATCGGGCCGCGAGGCGAGGTGTCCGACGGTGACTGATTTCAAGGTCTGCTGTCGAGGCCGGAGGGCGATGCTCAGGATCCAGTAGATGAGCGCGATCGCCAGGCCCACCCCGCCGATGATCGGGAGGATGACGAACGGGGGCTTGAGCATCATGTCGAGCCCGTTGAACCTGGCGTCGATCCGCGCCGGGGTTGCCACGACGATCGGAGTGCTCGGCGGCGATGGTTCAGGCGTGGGTGAAGCGTCGGGCGACGGCGTGGTGACCGCTGCCTGCAGGGTGAAGCTAGCGCAGGGGTTCGGCGCCACGCTGGCACACAGTTTGTGGAGGCCTGGGGGATCACCAGGGAAAGGCTTGACCTTCCAGGTGAAGTTGCCGTTGGCATCGGCGTCAGTCGCCCCGGAGACCCTGTTCGACTGGTCCCAATAGAGAGATATCGATTGTCTCGGAAGGAACAGGGACCCGTTCACAGTGATCAGGGTGTCGGGACCGCCGGCGGTGACGTCGAGGGTCATGTACGCGTTGGGGTTCGGGCTGGGTGACGGCGAAGGTGCAGGGGACGGAGATTGCGATGGGGACGGGGAAGGCGAGGGAGAGGGAGAGGGAGCGGGAGAGGGGGAAGGCGACGGCGACGACGCGGGAGATGCGGTAGGTGCTGACGATGGAGGCGTCGGCAACGGGGAATTCGCAGCGATGAGGAGAAACCAGAGGGGTAGAGTCGCCAGGACTCTGAGCCGCGTCATGCGAAGCCCGGAACGTTAGCAGGCCCCAGATGGTTTCGCATCAGATCGGTGGCCATGGCACCGACCAGCCTGACGTCGGTTCCGGGAATCGCCACGAAGGATCGAGCACGCCACGGAGCCGGCGCTTCAGGACTCGGACCTCGGCGGGGCGCAGCAGCTCGGCCAGTTTCTCGGCCAGCCGTCCTTTCTCCACTTCGATCAGCGCCCGCTCGACATCACCGCACAGCTCTGGCGGCATCGGCTCGCCCGAGAAGTCCCAGATCACCGTCCGGAGCTTCTGGTCGACATGAAAGGTCAGGCCGTGGTCGATGACCCACACGTGGTCGTCGGCGTCGAACAGACAGTGGCCGGACTTGCGGTCAGCGTTGTTCGCGATGACGTCGAACAGCGCGACCCGCGCCCAGGTCTCCGGCCGCGTCGATTGCTCTTCGAGGTAGTGCCTGCGGTCGGCGTCGATGAAAAGCTGCAGGGCTCCGACCCCATGCGGCCCATCGCGGCGCACCACGGTCGGGGGGATGCTCGGCCAGCCCAACACCTTGCTCAGCTCGTAGGCCGCGACCTCTCGGCGGTAAAGGGTCCCGGCCTCGAAGTCCCACAGGGGAGACTCGCCGCGGCCCGGCTTGTACACGGCCATGAGACCCTCCGGCGGATGGGGTTCGAGCCGGGCGAGGAAGGTGTAGTTCGAAGCACCGCGCAGAAGGCCGAGCACCTCCAGGTCGGGGAGGTCGGCGAGCAGGCGCTCGGTGGAGTCAGAAGATTGGTCGCGCGCCATTGGAAACCGGACATGGGTGGCCTGCTGGGTCCATCGGCAGCCCGCAGCGCGGGCACAGCGCCCGGCCCGCGGTCAGAATCGACTCGGCCTGCTTCGAGAATGCGCCCACCTGCTCGTGGCTGAGCCAGAAGCGGATGCTGGGAGCGTCGTCCGATTGACCTTCCTCACCCGCGGAGCCCTGGCTGGCCACCAGGACGAACATGCGGCGCGCCTCGTGGTAGCCGAGGCCCATCTCGCCCACCTGCCACTCGGGCTCGCCCGGCACGAGCGCACCCGCCTCGGTTGCCTTTTCGGCGGGCGGGATGCCCTGGGCCTCCATCATCTGGTTGAGCCGGAGGAGCAGGGCCTGCACCTGGGACTTCTCGCAAGAGAGGGTCAGCTGCCGTCCAGAGCCGGTCGCCACCAGGAAGAACCGGCGCTCCCCTGGGTTGCCGACCGCGGCCACGGCAATCCGGTCGACAGGGTCGAGCTCGAAAATCGGCACGCTAAGTAGCCTAGTTGAGGCTCGGCCTAGAGGCCCGGCCGGAGGCGCCGCCGCCGGATCTTCGGCGCCCATGCGGCCCATCTCCGGGTTCAGCTTCTGCGCTGCTCGCTCACGCATCAACGGATGCGCTCGCTGCGCTGCTTGTCGCTTCACCCGGATCTGGACCACCTGGATCGCCGAATCTCTCGGCGTGGCCCTCCGGCCGAGCCTCCTGTTTTGATGCTGCCGCCCAGGGGAAAGACACTCCTATAGAAATTCAAATTCGCGCTGAACCGCGCACCGGGAGGAAAAAACACATATGCCGAAGACCGTAGGAATCGATTTGGGGACGACCAACTCTGTCATCGCCGTCATGGAAGGCGGCGAGCCGGTGGTCATTCCAAACGCCGAAGGATCTCGGACCACGCCCTCCGTTGTCGCCTTCACCAAGTCCGGCGAGCGGTTGGTCGGCAACCTCGCTCGCAGGCAGGCGGCGGTCAACCCCGAGAACACCGTCTACTCGATCAAGCGCTTCATGGGCCGCAAATTCTCCGAGGTCGTCGAGGAGAGAAAGATCGTGCCCTATGAGGTCAAGGCGGGTAAGGACGACCGGGTTGTGGTCTGGGTCCCCAACGCAAACAAGGAGTTCACGCCGGAAGAGATCTCGGCGATGATCCTGCAGAAGCTCAAGGCCGACGCGGAGGCCTACCTTGGCGAGAAGGTGACCGACGCGGTCATCACCGTGCCCGCTTACTTCAACGACTCGCAGCGCCAGGCGACCAAGAACGCCGGGCAGATCGCGGGCCTGAACGTCGTCCGCATCATCAACGAGCCGACAGCCGCGTCCCTGGCGTACGGCCTGGACAAGAAGGCGAACGAGACCATCCTGGTCTTCGACCTGGGCGGTGGCACGTTCGACGTGTCCGTGCTCGACGTCGGCGACGGCGTCTTCGAGGTCAAGTCCACCAACGGAGACACCCACTTGGGTGGCGACGACTACGACCGGCGGATCGTGGAATGGCTGGCGGAGGAGTTCAAGAAGCAGAACGGCATCGACCTGAAGAAAGACCGCCAGGCTTTGCAGCGCCTCACGGAGGCTGCGGAGCGCGCCAAGATCGAGCTGTCGAGCCGGTTGGAGACGAGCATCAACCTGCCGTTCATAACAGCCGACCAGACAGGTCCCAAGCACCTCGAGATGACGCTCACCCGCGCCAAGTTCGAGTCGCTGACGCACGACCTGACCGAGCGCTGCCGCGGGCCGTTCCTCGCGGCGCTGAAGGACGCCAATCTGACCCCGCAGCAGATCGACGAGGTAGTGCTGGTGGGCGGTTCCACCCGCATGCCGGTGATCCAGCAGCTGGTGAAGGACTTGCTCGGCGGGAAGGAGCCGCACAAGGGCGTCAACCCGGACGAGGTGGTCGCCATCGGGGCGGCGATCCAGGCCGGGGTGCTCAAGGGCGAGGTCAAGGACATCCTTCTGCTCGACGTCACACCGCTGTCACTCGGAGTCGAGACCCTTGGCGGTGTCATGACCAAGCTCATCGAGCGCAACACGACAATCCCAACGTCTCGCTCGCAGGTCTTCTCGACCGCGGCGGACAACCAGACCTCGGTTGAGGTCCACGTCCTGCAGGGCGAACGCGAAATGGCGCGCGACAACCGCACGCTTGGTCGCTTCCACCTGGACGGCATTCCGCCCGCGCCGCGAGGTATGCCTCAGATCGAGGTCACGTACGACCTCGACGCCAACGGCATCCTTCAGGTCAAGGCGCAGGACAAGGGCACCGGCCGCGAGCAGTCGGTCACCATCACCGCGTCCTCGACGCTGGGCAAGGAAGAGGTCGACCGCATGGTCAAGGAGGCGGAGGCGCACTCTGCCGAGGACCGCGCGAAGCGCGAGGAAGTCGAGCTTCGCAACCAGGCCGACCACATGATCCACCAGGCCGAAAAGGTCATGAAGGACAACGCGGAGAAGATCCCCGCGGATGTCAAGACCGAGGTCGAGGGCAAGCTTGAGGCGCTGAAGTCAGCGGCCAAGGGCTCGGATACCAACCTGCTGCGGCGCCAGATCGACGAGTTCAACGAAGCGCTCCAGAAGATCGGGACGCACATCTACCAGCAGGGCGGCGAGGCCGCGGCGGCCGCACCGCACGATGGGTCCCCAGATGGTGGGAGCAAGGCCGCAGGCGGCAAGAAGCCTGCCGACGACGTGGTCGACGCGGAGTACCGCGAGGTCAACTAACCGACAAGACACGCCAAAGAGGCTCGGGCAAGCGCCCGAGCCTCTACTTTTTGTGACGAGCCCGATTCCACCCTTTTGGCGCCAAAGTGGTTTATCGAATCGCGGATTCAACGCTTATGGCGCCAAACGAGTGCTTGGACCGTTGATGCCGCTGCGCTTTGGTACCGGACGGTTACTTTGTGGCGGTGATTGGATACATCCGCTCGCGGAGGCGGGTCTGGCCGGCGGTCGGGCTGCTCGTCGGCGTGATGCTGATCGGGTTCGACCTTCTGGTCCCGGCGGGCACCTACGCCTCCGAGTACGCGGTTCGGAATGACTTCCGGCTCGCGTACGGCGCTGCAACAGTCGGCATCACTTCCGGCTACAGCCACCTGTACGACCTCGCCGCCCAGAAGGCGGCGATCGAGGGCCTGGGCTCGGGCTTCAATCCTCAGCCGTTCATCTCTCCACCTCCGCTGGCCTGGCTTGTCACGCCGCTGCTGGTGCTTCCTTTTTTGGCGGCGCTCGTCATCTGGACGCTTCTCCTGCTCGCCGCGCTGTGCTGGACCTGGTTCCTGCTCGCGCCGCCAGGTAAGTGGGTGCGGCCCGCTCACCTGGCGCTGTTGCTCGGAGTGTTCCCTGTCGCCTTTGGCGTGATGGTGGGCCAGCCGGGGCCGTTGGTTGCCGCCGCGGTGGCCACCACGTGGTGGTTGTTGAAGCGCGACCGTCCGGTTTGGGCGGGCCTGGTGCTCAGCCTCATCGTGCTGAAGCCGCAGCTGGCGCTGCTGGTCCCAATCTGTCTATTCGTCTCCGGTCACGTCCGCACGTTCGGAGCGTGGCTGGTCGCGAGTCTCCTGGTCGGGCTGGTCGCCCTGGCTCTTCTCGGTCCAGATGGTTTGGCGAGCTACCGCGAGGTGCTGGCGCAAACGCAAACCCCGGCGTGGGACATCACGCGGTTCTACTCGATCTCCGGCCCGCTGGGCCTGGGTCCGGTCCTGACGATGACCCAGGTCGTCGTCGTGGCGGTCACGCTGTTCGCGGCCTGGCGGCACCGGGGAGAAGGCCCGGAGATTCCGATGGCCGCGGGAATCGTCGGCTCTCTCCTGTTCACTCCATACCTCGGCTTCCAGGACTTCCTCATGCTGATCGTCGCCGGCTGGCTGGTCCTGCGCAGCGGGGCGACGCAGTGGCAGGTTGCACTGCTGGTGGTGGGCTATGCCCTGCTCGAGCTTGCCCTCCTGGTCCTCGCGGTGCCGATCCTGCTCGCCGAGGCTCTGCTGCTTGCGTCGCTCGTCTGGCAACCACGTCAGGCATGAACGGATTTTTGTTTGGAGCCGATGATGGGACTCGAACCCATGACCTGCCACTTACGAGGCGGCTGCTCTACCAGCTGAGCTACATCGGCAAATGGTTTGCGAAATCGCGCGAGAAATCACACGTAGTCGCGGGCCCCTAGGCTACCATCGAAGACGATGAGGACACTTGACGTGGAACGTCTCGCGGAAGGGGATTACGCCCGCATCAAGTCGCTCCTCGTCGACCTGCACCTGGGGGAGCAGGTCCACTATTCGGACCACCCTCAGCTGACCCGTGGAGAGATCGAGCGCCACCTCGAGGTCGTGCCGGCGAAGTTTCAGGGCGAGAACATCATCTACGCGGTTCGCGATGAGGTGGGGGACGTGGTCGGCTTCTGCTGGATCGTTCTCTACGACCCCGGCACCGGGCTGGAAGGCGAGGTCGCCGAGCTCTACGTGGCGGAGCAGCACCGGAATCGGGGCATCGCCAGGATGCTGGTCAACGAGGCGGTCAAGCTTTTCGCCGAGCGCCACGTGACCCTCGGCTACGTGTGGACCCGTCCCGACAACGACTCCGCCATCCATCTCTACAGGTCGGCCGGTTTCGAGACGAACCCACAGCTCGTCATGACGTGGTACCCGAGGGACCCTTCACACCCGACCTAGCAACCCCCCACTAAGGTTGGAGTGGTGAAGCAGCTTGTGCTCGTGTCTGCGGGCCTGCTGGTGACCGCTCTGGTCGCCGTGGGCGTCACGCTTGCCGTGCTGCAAATCCAATCTCGGACCAACCCACAACAGGTCAACCTCCGGTCGGGCGTGACGATCGCCGAGGACTCGGCCGTCGTCCAGGCGGCGGCGAGGGCACGGCCTGCGGTGGTCAGCGTGGTGACCCAGCAAAAACCCACGGTGACGCGCGGCTCGGGCTACCTGGCGACCTCAGACGGGTACATCGTGACCAATATCGAGGTGATCGCCGGCGCAGGGACGATGACCGTCCTGGTGCCGGGCGACGACAAAACGCATGACGCTCGTCTGGTCGACTACGACTGCCAGACTGGCGTCGCAGTGCTCAAGATCGACAAGGTCAGAGGCCTGCCCACGCTCGCTTTCGCCGACCCGACCGCGCTCGTGCAGGGACAGGTGGTCGTCGCCATGGGCGGTCCGTTCGAGGGAGGCGCGGCGACGCCAGGCTATGTGAGCGCGATGCATCGCGTGGTTTCCATCCCGAACCCTGCGTCGACGACCAACACGCTAGAGCTCAGTGACACCATCCAGACCAGCGCCTCGATCGACTCTGGGACCTCAGGCGGTCCCCTGCTCAACGTGGGTGGCCAGGTCGTCGGGATCGCCATGAAGTCCCGGCCGTCGACAGGTGGGAACGGCTTCGGGCTCAATGTCGCGGACATCCAGGACGACGTCCAGCAGATCCTGCAAACGGGTCAAGTAGTGGTGTCGTCGCTTGGCGCGACCAGCACCGAGCTCAGCCCCGAGGTGGCGATGTTGAGCGAGCTTCCGGGAGGGAGCCAGCTCCTCACCATCTCCAGCGGAGGGCCGGCGGCCGCGGCCGGGCTGCAGCCTGGCGACGTGGTCACTCAGCTGGACGACGTCAAGGTCGACGCGGCGCACCCGCTGGGGCTGCTCCTTCGTTCTCGATTCCACCCCAACCAGCGAGTCACCGTCAGCTACTGGCGCGCCGGCGCTTCGACGCAGACGCAGCTCACGCTTTCGGGCCAGCACCCGACGTGCGCATGACCGAGGCCCTGAGCATCCGGGAACGGATCGAAGGCGCCCTGGCCAAGGCGGTGCGTGACCTCGGTGTCGGCGGAGAGCTGCCCGATCTCGAGCTAGGACGCGCCAAGGTCGCCGACCGCGGCGATTACGCCAGCTCGGCGGGAATGAAGCTGGCCAGGGTGCTGAAGCAGCCACCCCAGGAGATCGCGAAGCGGATCGCAGAAACGATCACGATCCCCGACGAGGCCGCTACCGTCGAGGCGGTTGGAGGCTACATCAACTTTCGCCTGACCCCGCAGTGGCTCCAGGGCCTGGTCGCGCAGGTGACCAGCACCGGACGTGGCTACGGCGCGCTGGACATCGGGCGCGGCGAACGGCTGCAGGTCGAGTTCGCGAGCATCAACCCGACGGGGCCTCTGCATATCGGAAATGGCCGCGGCGCGATCCTCGGCGACGCCATCTGCCGCGTCCTCGAGTTCACCGGCCACGCCGTCCACCGCGAGTACTACGTGAACTCCGACAACACCCAGACGCGCCGGTTCGGCGCCTCCGTCTACGCACGGCTGCACGGTCAGGAGCCTCCGGAGGGCGGGTACCAGGGCGAATACGTGACGCAGATCGCTGAAATGGCGAAGCACGACCTTCCCGGCATCGAGCAGCTGCCGGAGGACGAGGCCGAGCCGAAGTTGCGGCAGTACGCAATGCAGAAGATGGTCGAGCAGATCAAGGCTTCGGTCGCGCGGCTCAACATCCACTACGACGAGTGGTTCTGGGAGTCGACGCTCTGGGAGAGCGGCCTCCCGCAGAGAGCCATCGAGCGGCTGCGCGAAGAGGGCTACCTGAAGGAAAAGGACGGAGCTCTGTGGTTTGGACCCGCACTGCAGGAGCTCGAGAGCAAACAGGATGGAGAAAAGGAGATAGTCGAGGAAGAGGACCGCGTGGTCATCCGTTCCAACGGCCAACCCACGTACTTCGCCTCAGACCTCGGCTACCTGCTGAGCCGTTTTGAGGAGCGCGCATTCAAGCGAGTGATCGAGGTGTGGGGGTCCGATCACCACGGCTACGTCTCGAGAATGAAATCGGCTGCCGCCGCCCTCGGGATCGACCCGGAAAAGCTGGTGATCATCCTCCACCAGATGGTGAATCTCAAAGAAGGCGCCGCGCGCAGCGCGTCAACAAAGATGTCGAAGCGAGCCGGGCGCTACGTGACGCTCGACGAGCTGATCGACAGGGTCGGCGCCGACCCCGTGCGCTACTTCTATCTGATGCGCTCGCCCGACACGACCATCGAGTTCGACCTCGACCTGGCGGTCACGCAGAGCAACGAGAACCCCGTCTACTACGCGCAGTACGCGCACGCGCGGCTGGTCAACGTCGAAGCGACGGCGGAAGAGAAACATCAGCGGCTGCCGGAGCACGCGGACCTGTCTTTGCTGGTCGAGCCGTGGGAGCTGGACGTCGCGCGCCAGCTGGCGTTCTGGCCCGAGGTCGTCGAGGATGCGACTCACATGCTGGAGCCGCATCGCATTCCCTACTACGTGCAGGACCTCGCCACCGCTGTGCACCGGTTCTACCACGCGGGTAACGAGAAGGGCGAGCACAGGGTCGTGGTCGACGACGCGAACCTGACGCGCGCACGCCTGGAGCTGTGCCGGGCTGCACGTCACACTTTGAAGACCGCCCTGGACCTGATGGGCGTATCCGCCCCCGAGCGAATGTAAGTCCCTTTGGACTAGTCGCCCTCTCCCCATCGGGGCCGGGCGCGCGCAGGGCGCACTTCTTAACAAGAGGGTCCAGGGTGAGGGGCTTAAGCTGGCAACACCACATTAATAAGGAGAGGCACTTACTTGGACGTCACCTGGCTAGGACACGGCTGCTTCCGGCTGCGGGGTCGCAGCGCGGCTGTGGTCACCGATCCCTTCCCACCCGCCATCGGGCTCAAGCTGCCGAAGCTGGACGCCGACCTTGTCACGATCAGCCACGAGCACGAAAACCACAACTACACGCAGGTGATGCGCGACGCGTACGAGATCCGGGGCCCCGGCGAGTACGAGGTCGCCGGCGTGAGCGTCATCGGCGTACCCACCTACCACGACGCCGAGAAGGGAGCCAAGCACGGCCGCAACACGGTCTACCTGATCGAGATCGACGACGTCCGCGTATGCCACCTCGGAGACCTGGGACACGCCCTCGACGACGCCGAGGCGGAGGCGATCGCGTCGCCCGACGTCCTGCTGGTGCCGGTCGGGGGCCACACCGCGATCAACGCCGCGCAGGCGGCCGAGATCGTCCGCCAGCTCGAGCCCCGCTATGTGGTGCCCATGCACTACGCGATCCCAGGCCTGAAGCTGGAGCTCGATCCGCTCGACCGCTTCCTCAAGGAGATGGCCGTGACGGCCTCGGAGCCTCAGCCCAAGCTCTCCGTGCAGGCCTCCTCAGGCGAGTACGAGACGAAAGTCGTCGTGCTGGAGCCAAAAGTCGAACCCAAATAGCCCGCGTCGCCAGGGCAGCCGGGTTCAACCCGGCTGCAACTTTGTTCCCATATCACCCAAGCGTTGCCAGGAGTTCCTTTTCAGTAAATCCGATCCCGGGGAAGGTGAGCAGGCGACTTGGCGAAGCCAACTCGCCGATGAGCGGAAACCGCCGAGGTTTCCGCTCATAAGTTCGCCCGAAACGTTTAAGTCCCCGCCCAACCCGGTAACATTTCTAAAACCGCCCTGGAGGTCTCTATGTCCAAGTACGTTTTCGTGACCGGGGGTGTCGTCTCCTCGTTGGGAAAGGGCATCACAGCGGCGTCCAT
>Ga0209117_1000269_pt1 | contig 26842 bp, 30 predicted proteins | sample BlaSpr_A8_OM2_M2_FD_187978 | JGI IMG/M metagenome (GOLD analysis project Ga0209117, IMG submission 187978) | Forest soil microbial communities from Thunder Bay, Ontario, Canada - Black Spruce, Ontario site 2_A8_OM2_M2 (SPAdes) (version 2) | ecosystem: Environmental > Terrestrial > Soil > Boreal... | reverse complement strand
TCTTCAGATCACGGAAGGGCCGGGCGCGCGCAGGGCGCACCGGAAGTTCGTAACGTCAACGGATCCAGCGCTAAGAAGGCAGCTGGAGATTCTCGTAGACCTTTTTCGGTTGTTGATCGCTGGGCGGTCTGATTCGGCTCGCGTATATATTTCGAGGACTGCATCCTCCTGAACGCGACCGAAACGTAGACCTTCATTGGGCGGCCCGCGCCCTTGAACTCGCACGCCAGGCCGACTACAGAACCAGCCCCAATCCTATGGTGGGCGCTGTCGTTCTGGACGCTGACGGCCGCGTGGCGGGCGAGGGCTACCACCAGGAGGCTGGGCAGCCGCACGCGGAGGAGGTGGCTCTCGCAGCTGCCGGTGACCAGTCGCGGAATGGCACGCTGTACGTCAACCTCGAACCCTGCGCGCACGAGCATCGCAGCCCATCGTGTGCCCAGCTCGCGATCGACGCGGGCCTACAGCGCGTAGTCGTGGCGATGACAGACCCTGACGAGCGCGTGCGAGGCGCAGGCCTCCGCATGCTGGAAAGCGCGGGCATCGAAATCGACGTCGGCGTGCATGAAGAACGGGCCCAAAGGCTGAACGAGTTCTACGTCAAGCATCGCCTCACCAAGCGCCCCTTCGTGACGGCCAAGTTCGCCATGAGCCTCGACGGCAAAATCGCGACTCGCACAGGTGAGTCGCAATGGATCACCGGAGACGAGGCGCGCACACATGCGCATCGCCTCCGCCACATGCACGACGCGATCCTCGTCGGCGTCAACACGGTAATCGCTGACGATCCCGAGCTGACGGTGCGAATCAACAGCGAACGGTTGCGCCAGCCCCTTCGCGTCGTGGTCGATTCGCAGCTGCGGATCCGCCAGTCCGCCAGGATCGTCGGTTCCAACACGCTCATTGCGACCACGCGGCAAGGTCGTGTGGGATCAGCCGAGGTTCTTCGTCTGCCTGCCGCAGCCGACGGCCGCGTCTCGCTGCCGGCTCTGCTGGACGAGCTCGGCCAGCGCGGCATCCTGAGCCTGCTGGTCGAGGGCGGCGCCGAGATCCACGCCTCATTTTTCGCCGAGGGCCTCGTCGACAAGGTGTACGCGTACGTTGCACCTCGCCTTATCGGCGGCAAGGACGCTCCGGGTCCCTTGGGCGGGACTGGAGTGGAGCACCTGGCAGGGTCACCGCAACTCCACGAGCTGGATTTCGCCCGGCTGGGCGACGACCTCGTAATTACCGGGTACACAGATGTTCACCGGGATCGTTAGCGCCGTTGCCACGGTGGCTGTAGCGGACGCGGGCCGCATCGGTATCGACCATGCCTCAGTCGCCCGCCGCCTGAAGATCGGGGGCAGCATCGCTGTGAATGGCTGCTGCCTTACCGTGGTCAAGAAGAGAGGATCGGTCTTTTTCGCAGACGTCGTGCCTGAGACGCTCCGCCGAACCAACCTGGGCGCTCTGCGCAAGGGTGCCGAGGTCAACCTGGAGCTGCCTCTTAGCGCTACTTCGCTGCTGGACGGTCATCTCGTCCAGGGTCACGTCGATGGGACCGGTGCGGTCAGGTCGGTTGAACGTGCGTCGTCAGGTCGTGAGGTCACGATCGAGCTTCCTGAAGCCGTTTCCAAGTTCGTCGCGGTCAAGGGGTCAATTGCAGTGGACGGCGTGAGCCTCACTGTGGCGGCGGTGGACAAGCCCTCTGGCACATTCAAAGTCGCGCTGATCCCGCACACGCTCGAGGTCACGATCGCGCGCAGCTACAAACGCGGCTCGATCGTCAACCTCGAAGCCGACGTCGTCGCCCGGTACGTGGCGCGAAACCTCCACGGGTAACATTCCTCAAACAATGGGCCTGGCTACCGTGCCGGAAGCGATCGCTGACTTCAAGGCGGGAAAGTTCGTCGTCGTGGTCGACGATGAGGACCGCGAGAACGAAGGAGACCTTGTCGTGGCCGCCGAGCTGGTCACGCCCGAGCACATCAGCTTCATGACGCGTCACGGCTCCGGCCTCGTGTGCATGCCGGTCATCGCCAGACGCCTGGACGAGCTCGGAATTGCGCCGATGGTCGAGCACAACACGAGCCGCCTTGGTACGGCCTTCAGCGTGAGCATCGACGCCAAAGACGTCACCACCACCGGCGCCTCGGCCTATGACCGTGCCGCCACCATCCGCAAGATCCTCGATCCGTCTGCGAAGCCCGCCGACTTCGCCTCGCCCGGACACACTTTTCCTTTGCGTGCGGCCGAGGGTGGCGTGCTAACCCGCGCCGGTCAAACCGAGGCGGCAGTCGACCTCGCGGTCCTCGCCGGCCTCTATCCGGCCGGCGTGATCACCGAACTCATGAAGCCCGATGGCACCATGGCTCGCATGCCGGAGCTCGAGCGATTCGCTGGCGAGCATGGGATCAAGCTCATCACGGTCGAACAGCTCATCTCCTACCGCCGACGCAACGAAAAGCTGATCGCGAGGCGCGTTGAAGCAACCATCCCCATCGGCGACAAAGAGCCACGCATGTGGAAGCTGTACGCCTACGAAGATGTCCTCCGCCACGAGAACCACCTGGCACTGGTGCTCGGCGACATCGACTCAGCAAGGCCCGTTCTCCTGAGAGCGCATTCCGAGTGCCTCACCGGCGACATTTTCGGCAGCTTGCGCTGCGACTGCGGCGCGCAGCTTCAGGCCGCGATGGAGACGATTGCCGCCGACGGGACCGGCGTGATCCTTTACATCCGCCACCAGGAAGGTCGCGGTATCGGACTGCTCGACAAGCTGCACGCCTACAACCTCCAGGACACGGGTCTCGATACTGTCGAGGCGAACGAGGCGCTGGGTCACCCGGCAGACAAACGGGACTATGGCATCGGCAGCCAGATCATCTACGACCTCGGCGTGCGAAAGATCCGGCTTCTGACGAACAACCCCAAGAAGATTTACGGACTCGAAGGATTCGGTCTGGAGGTCGTCGAGCGCGTCCCGATCAGCATCAAATCCAATCCTCACAACGAGCGCTACCTGAAGGCCAAGAAAGACAAGCTCGGACATCTTCTCTAACGCGGTGGGGGAGAAGGGCGCCAAGCCGGACCTGAGCGGGGACGACCTCACCGTCGCTGTGGTTGTCGCGCGCTTCAATGAGGACGTGTCGAAAAGACTGTTGCGCGGTGCTCTAGCCGCCCTTGAAGTGCACGGAGTCAAAGATCCCGATGTCTTCTGGGTGCCGGGCTCGCTCGAGCTGCCGGTGACCGCGCTGGCCCTGGCGGAAAAGGGTGGCCACGACGCAATCATCTGCCTTGGCTGTGTGATCCGAGGCGAGACTTATCACTTCGAGCTTGTCGCCGGCCAGGCCGCCGCCGGCATCATGCAGGTGCAGCTCGACACGGGAGTGCCGATCACGTTCGGGGTGCTCACCACCGAAGACAAGGACCAGGCCCTCGCGCGGTCGGGCTTGAAAAACAACAAGGGCGCCGACGCGGCCGAGGCCGCAATCGAGATGGCTCACCTGCTTCGCTCGATCCAGGGCTAACGGCTCGTCGAAACAGCGGCGATGCTTCTGCCTGCTGGCACGACGACGAAGCCTTCGGTCGCGGCAGGTGTGCTGAAATGCTGCGCCGACCCCAGGCCAACGGAGTAGACGACTGCGCCCGACGACGGGTCGAGGGCAAACAGCGTTCCGGAGTTGTCGATCGCCCAGACAGCGCCCGCGGCGATGATTGGCGATCCGAGCTCCGGACGCGGAGCGCGCCACGCGACGTCAATCGTCCCGCTGTTCACCGACAGCGCATACAGGCCGTTGCCACATGGAACGTAAACCGTGGAGCCAGACCATGCAGTGCCGCCCCACGCACCCGAACATACTGCCTTGCTCGCGACCTGCCCCCCGATCCCGCCCAGCGCACCGGCCTTCAACACATAGGCAACTCCCTGCTTCCCGATCGCGACGACCGCGCCTAGCGCCGGCAGAACCGTTGCCCCAACCGAGCCGAGATCCGTGTCACTGTCGTTCAACGAGACCCAGTTCGCCGGGGCGAAGTAGGAGCGCACGGACTGCAGGTCCGGGGAAAGCTGGAGGACCGAGTTGCTGTAGTCGAAGGCCGATCGCGACTCGCCATTACCGGTGACGACGTACACGCTGCCATCGGGTCCGATCGTCGCCCCCTGCGGCGCCCAGATCCCCGCCTCGCGCGTGCTCGGCACCTTCCAGGCCTGCGCTCCACCGCCCCTCAAGGGCACCGCCACGACGTACCCGTGATACGCCCCGCAGTCGCCGTATAACCCGCCGAACGTCACGTAGACGTAGTCCTTGCCCAGCGTCAAAGCGCCGCGCTGCTGCTGTACCGACGGGTTGGACCCAGGTGGGTCGACGTCCTGTTGCGACAGCACAGATCCGTCTGTGAGGCTCAGCGTGAACAGCATGTGGTGGTGGGTGCGCAGAAATGCGACGACGTAGAGCCGACCGGTGCGCGGGTCAGCCGCCGGCGTGGCCGTGATTCCGGTCACCGGGGTGATGTTGCCGCACGGCAGCGAGCCTGCATCGACTGGATCGCCGAGGTGCTGCTTCCACACCACCGCTCCTGTGAAGAGGTCGAGCGAGTAGACGGTGTTGTTCTCGGTCGCCGCAAGCACATGGCCGGCGACGATCAACGGCGAGGCGTAAACGTCCCCATCGAGTGCGGCCTTCCAGGCCATGGCGGGAGAGTTCAGCGATGGCAAAGCGGGCCCAACGCCGGCACGCGCGCTGTCGTGGTGGTATTCGGTCCAGTCGGCCGCGAGGGCGGAGGGGGACGGGCCTGCGGTGGGATGTGGTGTCGGCGAAGGCACAGAAGAGACGTCCGAACCGCACGCGGCAACCACCAGAGCCAGAGCGAGAATCCCTGCCTTCACAGACCCCAGCTGAACTTGCGAACCGGTTCAAGCCGCGCGCGCTCGGGCGCGATCAGCCGAGCGCGTCCCTGGAGAGCAATCCCGCGCTTCGGCCCCATCGCGTCCACCACGATCGCCGCCCGCGGCTCCGCCGTGAGGTTGCGCAGCTTTACACCGTCGACGTCGAACTCGAGCGCGCCCTCATCGTCGACCGCATACATCACCGGCGCGACATGCGGCCATCCAGACGGGCCGACCGTGGCGAAGCGCCCGATTCGCTGTGAGCGGAGGAACTCGAGCTCGGCCGGACTCAACACCATCAGCGCTCACATCCTAGACTCAAAGATCTACATGGCCAAGACGGCAACTCCCACCATCGGAACGATCGGCGGATACACAATTCGCCGCCGCGAGCCTCTCGACCGCCTCGAGGGCGTGTACTTCGAGCTGGTGCACGAGCGTACGGGCGCTCGCCACATTCACATCGAGACCCAGGACGACAACAACGCCTTCGCCGTTTTCTTCCCGACTGTGCCGAAGGACTCCACCGGAGTCGCGCACATCCTCGAACATGTCGTGCTCGCCGGCTCGCAGCGTTACCCCGTGCGCGACCCGTTCTTCAGCATGACGCGGCGCTCTCTCGCCACCTTCATGAACGCCTTCACCAGCGCCGACTGGACGATGTACCCGTTCAGCTCGCGCAACGAGAAGGATTTCATGAACCTCCTCGACGTCTACCTCGACGCGACATTCTTTCCGAGGCTCTCGGAGGATTCCTTCAAGCAGGAGGGAATCCGCTTCGAGTTCGAGGACGCGGCCGACGCCAAAAGCGGCCTGCGCTATAAAGGCGTCGTCTTCAACGAGATGAAGGGCGCGCTGGCGGCGCCGCACGCGGCAATGCAACGGGCCATGGGGCGCTCCCTTTTCAAAGGGCTGACGTACGAGCACATCTCGGGTGGTGATCCCCAGGACATCCCCAACCTCACGTGGGATCAGCTGAAGAGATTCCACGCCACGCACTACCACCCCAGCAACGCCTACTTCTACACGTACGGCAACCAGTCGCTCGAGCGGACGCTCGAGGTGATCGAGCGCAACGCCCTCTCGCGCTTTCAGCGCATCGACGTCGACACCAGTATCCCCAATGTCACCCGCCTGACCAAACCGGTCACAGCCGTCGAGCCGTTTCCCGCCACAGCCGGCGAGGACAACACCACCAAGTCGCAGGCTCTCGTCGCGTGGGTGACCGTGCCCACGGGCGACTCCTTCCGCCTCCTCGCGATGAAGGTGCTCGCCGAGGTGCTCATCAGCAACGCAGGATCACCCCTTCGCAAAGCACTGATCGACTCAAGGCTCGGCACCGCGATGGCTGACGGCACCGGCCTTCAGGACGACTTTCGGGAGAGCGTCTTCGGCGCCGGCCTCAAGGACGTGGCCGCCGCAGATGCTGAAAAGGTGCAGCAAGTGGTGCTCGATACGCTCGGGCGAATCGCCGACGAAGGCATCGACCAGACCCAGGTGGATGCGGCGATCCACAGGCTCGAGTTCGAAAAGCGTGAGCGCTCCAACGCCGGCTTTCCCTACGCACTGCGGATCCTCTTCACGATCCTCGCACCGTATTACTACGGCGGCGATTCCTACAACTCCCTTAACTTCGACGCCGATCTCGAACGTCTAGAGCAGGCACGCAAGGACGGCAGATTCTTTGAGAACCTCATCCGCGAAGAGCTCCTCGAAAACTCGCACCGCGCGCTCTTGACTGTCGTTCCCGACCCAGACCTCGAAGAGCGCCAGCGCCGCAACGAGCTCGACCGGCTCGCCGCGATTGAGGCCGGGCTCAACGAAACTGACAAACAGCGCATCGTGGCGGAGGCCCTGCGGCTCAAGGCGGACCAGGACGCGAAGCAGGACCTGTCAACGCTCCCGACCCTCGAGCTCAGCGACATACCGATGAAGTTCGAGGACGTGCCCAACCGCGAAACGATGATCGGCGACGCAACGGTCGAGTTTTTCCCGCAGCCGACCAACGGTGTGACATACCTTGACATTCGAACCGATTTCTCGACGCTGACCCCTGAGGAGAAGGACTTGCTACCGCTGTTCAGCCGCGTCCTCACGCAGAGCGGCGCCGCCGGCCAGGACTACGTTCAGATCGCCTCCCGCATGGCCGCTGTCACGGGCGGCGTGGGCGCCGCGGCGCAGGTTCAGTCGCTTGCCGCCCAGGACGACTACCTCCAGTCTTTCGTGCTCTCCGGCCGAGCGCTCGACCGTAATGCGAGGCCCTTCATCGAGCTTCTCACCGACCTCACCGCTCGCCTCGAGATCGACCCCAAGCGTCTCAAGGACGTGATCGCCGAAGCCGCGACGCGCCTCGAGAGCTCCATCGCCGGCCTCGGTTTCCAATTTGCGATTCTGAGAGCCCACTCGAAGCTCACCTCCGAGGGCGCCATCAACGACCAGCTGCAGGGCATCGGGATGCTGCATGTCATGCGCCGCCTGGCCAAGCTCGAGGAAAGCGACCTCAAAGACCTCATCTCCAAGCTCGACGTGATCCGCACCCGCCTGTTTCAACCAGGCAACATCCGCATCGTCGTGACCTGCGAGGAAGGAATGATCGCGACCCTCCAAACGCTGCTGGACGAGCTCGTGGAAGCACTCCCGGCAGGCGGCGCTCCTGGCCACCCGGAGCAGCCAAAGCCACTCGAGTTCGCTCCCGAAGCGCGAACAGCGCCCGTTCCGGTCGCCTTCAACGTCCGCATCTTCAAGACCGTGCGGTACACCCACCCGGACGCCGCGGCGCTGCTCGTCCTGGCCAACTACCTGCGCGACACATTCCTGCATCGCGAGCTGAGAGAGAAGGGCGGCGCCTACGGTGGCTACGCGCAGGCGGGGATAGGCAGCGGCACGTTTTACTTCGGCTCGTACCGCGACCCAAACATCATCCGGACCTACGACATTTACGACCAGGCTGTGAAGTGGGTGACCGATGGCAAGATCGAAGCCGAGGCGCTCAAAGAGGCCATCCTCGGCGCATGCGGGGACGTGGACCCGCTTGAGTCGCCCGACATCAAGGGCCGCCGCGAGGCGACCAACCGGATCACAGGCTTCACCCGCGAGGAGCGCGAGCGTTTCAAGCAGCGCTTGCTCCAGGCCACCGAAGACGACCTCCGCCGCGTCGCCCGCGCCTATCTGATGGTGGCGCACCCGGTGCAGGCCACGGTCGCCGGCCCCGAGCTCGTCGAGGCGGCGCGCAAGGAGCGACCGGGGCTATTCGAAGTGGTCGCGCCCGTCTAGTCAGACCCTTCTAGAATCCCCGGACATGGGGTTCTGGCGCCACCAATACTTCTGGCCTGCGGTCCTGATCTTGCTCGGGGTTTACTTCCTGCTCAGCAACCTCGGCTGGCTCAAGTGGCTGGAACCCAAGGTCGTATGGCCGGTGGTCCTGATCGCGCTGGGAGCGTGGCTGCTCGTTCGGCGCTCTCGCCAGTGAGCTGACGATGCGCAGCTACCGCAGCGTTTTCTGGCCTGCGGTGCTGATCCTGGTTGGCGTCGTCGCCCTCCTCGCCAACGCGGGCCTCATCTCGACCGACCGTTTGAGCCTCCTGGTCGACATGTGGCCGCTGATCTTGATCGTGATCGGGCTCGAGCTCATCGCCCGCCGCCGCCTGCAAGGCAGCGCGGCAGACCTGGCCGCCGTGCTCATCGTGGTGATCGCGGCGGGAGGGGCCCTTGCCTACGCGGCCCTCGCCCCGAATCCCGGCACAACAAACGAGACTGACTCGAAGGACGCAGTCGGACGCCTCGACCATGCCTCACTCGAGGTGAGTGCCGGGGCGGCGACGATCACGCTGACCGCCAGCAGCGCGCTCGAAGGCGACCTGTATCGCGCGCATATCAAATACTCCGGCGCCATGCCGGCGGTCATCCTGGATCGCTCTAACGGCACTCTGCGGATCGATCAGAGCAATAGCTTCGGCGCGTTCCAGAGCCGCCGATTCGTCCTCGACATTCAGATCAACTCGAGCCTGCCGTGGACGATCCAGACCAACTCAGGCGCATCCACCGAGACCTACAACCTGGCGTCTGCACATGTCGGGTCGATCGAGATCAACACCGGCGCCGCCCGCGTGGACATCACGCTCGGCAGGCCGGCCGGAGTCGTCCCTCTCAGTGTCAACGGTGGGTCCTTGACCGTTCACCTCCACCGTCCGCCCGGCACAGGAGCCTCAGTTACGGTCTCGGGCGGTGCGGTGAGCCTCGACTTCGACAACAAGCACACTCGCGGCATCGGCACAGTCAAGGAAGCAACCCAGATCGGGCCGGACATGTACAGGGTCGATGTGAACGGCGGTGCCTGCAGCGTCACGATGGACGCGAGCGCCGCCTCCGCCTAGCCCGGCGCCAGCCTCGCGTCCAGCGCCCGGACCCTGGCGGGGTACTCCATCTCGGTCGAGCCGCTGATCGCGGCCCGCAGCCCTCCCGAGGCCGATCCCAGCATCGCTTCCAGCTCGCCGTCAAGGACCTTGGCCGCGCGCAGCACCGCCGCCAAAGCCGCCGCCCGCTCTGCACCCGCCAGCAGATCGCTCTGGTCGACGCCCAGGTCCGCGAGCTTCTCCGCCTCGGTTTCGAGCCGCCCAGCGAGGGCGACTCCCTCTGGATCGCCCCGCTCGCGGCACTTCAACGCCCCGGCGCGAGCCGCCGCCGCGGCGAGCCGCGCCTCCAGCACGCGGCCCGCGCCGACCTCGCCGGCGGCGATCGCGGGACTCAGTCCCACCAGCTCCGGCTCACCAAGCTTCACCCCGCGCCGAGCGAGCTCGGCAAGGACCGCGGCCGGCGACGTCTCTTCGACGCGAAACAGGTTCATCGAGAGCTGCACGCGATCGCGCGGGAGCAGGAACACCATCGCCTGGACCCCCCGCATGCCACCTGAGGACTCGCGCAGCGACCGCGCGAGCCCCCTCGCCTGGGCCACGGCCATGTCGGGCAGCAGGACGTTGAAAGCGACCAGCGGTAGCCGCGCGCCGACGCATACGGCCCCGGCGGTGGGGTGGAGGTCGGGGCCCCCGAGGTCCGGGTGTGCGCGCCCCGCCCTGATGTCTGCCAGAGAACGCTGCTCGCCATACCAATAGACCGGCACATGGAGCTCGCTCCAGATCCGCATGCCGACTTCGCGCGCGAGCTCCCTGGCGTCGGTCAGCGTGCTCTGTCCGAGCGGAACTATCGGCACCACGTCCGCCGCCCCGACGCGAGGGTGGACGCCCGCGTGAGCACTCAAGTCGATTCGTTCGACCGCGGCGGCGACCGCCGCCAGCAGCCCGTCCAGCAGCCTGGGTCTCGACGCGGCAATCGAGATGACCGCCCGGTTATGGTCGCGATCAGGGTCGACGTCGAGCAGATGGGCACCAGAGCCAGCTGCGTGCGCGATCGCCGAGATCACCTTCGCCCGCCGCCCCTCCGAGAAGTTCGGCACCGACTCGAACAGACCTTTCGTGTTCACCAGCTTGTTAGGGTAAGTTGCCGTGCCCGGACAGGTCGCGCTCGTCTACGGCGATGAGCTGATGAAGCATCGGCTGTCGGACCAGCACCCGCTGCAGCCGATTCGCGTCAAGCTCGCGGTGGACCTCATCCGCTCGACCGGTCTCATCGACGAAAGCCACATCCTGCATCCCCGTCACGCGACGACTGAAGACCTCATGCTCGTCCACTCACGCCACTACATCGACCTCGTCCGCAAGCTGAGCGACCCGATGCGGCGCGACCAGGTTTCGCCCGAGCGGATCGACGCCGCCGGTTTCGCCTCGGCCGACAACCCGATCTCGGACAATCTCCACGAGGGCGCTTCGCTCGTGGTCGGGGCCAGCCTGGTCGCAGCGCGGGCTGTCCACAGCGGCGCCGCGCGCCACGCCTTCAGCCCCAGCGGAGGGCTGCACCACGCCCACCGCGAGCGCGCCTCCGGCTTTTGCACTTACAACGATGCGGCGATTGCGTGCCAGTGGCTGAAGGAGCAGGGTCACCGCGTTGCCTACATTGACGTCGACGTTCACCACGGCGACGGCGTCGAGGGAATCTTCCAGAGCGACCCCGACGTGCTCACCATCAGCTTGCACGAAAGCGGACGCTATCTCTTCCCAGGCACGGGCTTTCCCGACGACTGCGGGGTTGGAAAAGGCCGCGGCTCCGCCGCCAATCTCCCGTTTCTGCCCTACACGTGGGACGGGCCATGGCTCGAAGGCTTTGACAAGGTCGTCCCTGCGCTCCTTCGCCGCTTCAAGCCGACTGTGCTGGTGACTCAGGACGGCTGCGACACGCACTACCTCGATCCGCTCGCCCATCTGATGGCGACCACGCGCATCTGGCCACATGTGGGAAAGGCGTTCCACGACCTCGCGCACGAGCTGTGCGACGGGCGGTGGCTCGCCCTCGGTGGTGGCGGCTATGCCATCTACGAGGTGGTGCCGCGCGCGTGGACTCTCCTGTTCGCCGAGATGGTCGAGCGCCGGGACCTCGCCGCCGCGATCAACGACCCCTCGAGCGTCGTACCCGCGGAGGAAGCTCAGGAGCGGGTCTGGGCGGCGCTTAGGAAGGACCTCGCACACCTCGGCGAGGTGCACGGGATCGACTTCTAAGCCGAGTAAGTCCTCAAGCAGCGGGTGCAGATGCGCGCGTGCACGGGCTTACCGGCCACGGTCACCCGGCCCATCTGGAGGTTGGGCATGAACCTCCGGTTGACCCGGTTCTTGGCGTGGCTTACGTGGTGTCCGTATTGCGGCTCCTTGCCGCAGATCGCGCAGCGCTTGGCCATGAGGCACACTCCGATGTGGTTAGTTCCGAACGAAAACCCGCGTCATTTCGCGGTGTAACTGAGCCGAATTGTACCATGGGCTCTCCATGGCCTCCAAGACCACCACCCCCCTCGTCCAGTCCCGCCAGTGGGGCCGGATCGAGGTCCTACCCTCCGCCGTGGGCGCCATCGCCGCGCATGCCGCCCTGGGGTGCTACGGCATCGCCGGCATGGCGGCGCGCGGGCTGCGTGACGGCGTGGCCGAGCTGCTGCACAGAGGGAACGTGGCTCGAGGCGTCGAGGTGGTCGAGGTCGATGAAGGCCTGCGTATCGACGTCTTCGTCATCGTCCAGTACGGCATCCGGATCTCGGAGGTCGCTCACAACCTCCAGGAAGCGGTCAAGTTCGCGGTGGAGCGTTCGGTCAACGTACCTGTAGCGCAGGTCAACGTGAACGTTCAGGGCGTTCGAGAAGAGCGTCAGTAGCAGTGGCCCAAAGGCACCCTGGGCAAAACCATCCTGGCGTGGACGGCCCCGTCTTCAAGCGAGCGTTGCTCGGCAGCCTGAGCTGGCTTTCTGCCAATCACGAGGAGGTGAACCGCCTCAACGTGTTCCCGGTGCCCGACGGCGACACCGGCACGAACATGCTGCTGACTCTTCAATCCGCGGTTGAAGACATCAAGGAGTCGGACGCCGCCGAGGTGAGCAAGATCGCCAAGCTCGCCTCGCACGGGAGCCTGATGGGTGCGCGCGGCAACTCGGGCGTCATCCTCTCGCAGATCTTTCGTGGCTTCGCCCGAGCGGTCGAAGGCAAGAGCTCGTTGACGCCGGCCGACCTTGCCGTCGCTTTCGAAGAGGCGGCCAACTCCGCCTACCGCGCGGTGAACAAGCCCACCGAAGGCACCATCCTGACCGTCGCTCGCGAGGCGGGCCGCGCGGCCTCAGCGGCAGCCGGCGATCCCGGTGCCACCATACCGTCGGTCATCGCGGCTGCGGCCGCCGGCGCCAGGGCTGCGGTGCTCAAAACTCCGAGCCAGCTGCAGATCCTTCGCGATGCGGGCGTGGTCGACGCCGGAGGATTCGGCCTCCAGATCATCATCGAAGGAATGCTCAAGTCCTTCGAGGGCACGGACGTTCAGCTGGCTCCGCTCGCCACATCGCGCCCCGCGCAACCTGTCGCCTCTCAGGTCAACGTCGAGCTCCCGGAAGGGGGCTGGGGTTACTGCACCGAATTCCTCATCGAAGGGACCAATCTCGACTTGCACCGGATCCAGGAGCAGATCGAGGCGCTCGGCAACTCGGTGCTCGTCGTCGGAGAGCCAGAGCTGGTGAAGGTTCACGTCCACACCGATGACCCGACTCGCGTCATCACGCTGGCCGGCGGCTACGGCAAGGTGCTGAAGCTCAACGTCGGCGACATGTCGACGCAGCACCGGCGGATCCTCGAGAGCGAGGCCAAGGCCTCCAGTGCACCGCGGGCAAACGGCGTCGGCCTCGTCGCCGTCGTGGCGGGTCCTGGTCTGGTCGAGATCTTCCGAGGGCTCGGTGTGGATGCAATCGTCGAGGGTGGCCAGACGATGAATCCGAGCACTCAGGACATGCTCACCGCCATCGAGTCGGTGCCTTACGAAGAGGTCATCCTGCTGCCCAACAACGGCAATGTGGTCCTCGCCGCCAAACAGGTTCTTCACGTGACGAAAAAGAAGGTCCACGTCATCGAGACGCACAGCGTCCCGCAGGGAGTCGCCGCGGTCGTGGCCTTTCGCACAGACCGGTCTGGCGCGGAGAACGTCGCCGCGATGAAGGCCGAGGGCGAGCGGGTCCAGACCATCGAGGTCACGCACGCCGTTCGCGACACCCGCTCCAACGGGCTGAAGGTGAAGAAGGGCGACGTCATCGGTTTGATCAACGACAAGCTGGAATTCGCCGGCAACGACTACGGTGAAGTAGTCAACAAAGCGCTCAGCAAGCTCGGGCCCGATGCTTACGAGCTGGTCACCGTGTATCGCGGTAAGGACGCGAGCGATGACGAGCTCGCCAAGCTCGAGTCGGCGATCCGGTCCACCTACCCTGATCTCGCCGTCGAGGTTCAGCAGGGCGGGCAGCAGCACTACCCGTTCATCCTCTCGGTCGAATAAAGCAGTTGAATCGTTCCTTCGCGGTCGTCACCGACTCGACCGCCGACCTGCCCGAGGCGTGGCGCGAGCGCTATGACATCGAGGTCGTCCCGTTGAAGGTCCTCTTCGGCGCAGAGAGCTTCCGCGACGGGGTGGACATGAACAATGAGGAGTTCTTCCGCCGCCTGGCCACCTCGACCAAGCTGCCGACCACTTCAGCTCCATCCCCAGGCGAGTTCGCCGAGCTGTACACGCGACTCGCTAAAGACCACGATGGATGCATCTCGATCCACATCGGCGCTCAGCTCTCCGCGACCGCCGAAGCGGCGCGCGTCGGCGCGCAATCCGTCGAAGCCTTCAAGGTTGAAGTCATCGACAGCGAGACCGTGACGATGCCAATTGCATTCCTGTGCCGTGTCGCGGCCGAATCCACCACACTCGAAGAGGCCACCGCCGCGGTCAAGCAACGCATCCCCAACTGCCGCGTCCTCGCGTTGCTCGACACCCTTCGCTACGTCGAGATGGGCGGGAGGGTAAGTCGGGCGCAAGCGATGATCGGCACGATGCTCGACTTGAAGCCGCTTTTGCTCGTTGCCAATCGCGAGATCAAATCCGTCGACCGCGTTCGCACCCGCTCACGCGCGATCCCCCGGATGGTCGAGTACTTCGAGGGCGACAGTCCCGTCGAGCACGTCGGCGTGGTGCACGCGCAAGCGCACGAGGAAGCGGAGCGAATCGCCGTCGACCTGCGCAAGCGCCACCCGGAGCTCGAAGTCTCGGTCGGGCAGATCGGATGCGTGCTCGGCACGCACACCGGACCCAAAGCGCTGGGCCTGGTCTACATCAAGAAGTAGTCGCCCGCCCGCTCGCGGTCAAGACCACGCTCCGCCCACGCCGGGGCCACACACGGATGAGCGGCGGCGTGATCGCGATGATCTTCGGCAGGGTGGCCACGGCAAGCCTGTAAACCCGCTGCTCCCACAGTCCCCACGGCAGGCGGTACTGCTCACGGAGCCAGGGAGGCATCAAGCCGGTCGTGACCACGTTCAACGGGAGCATCGCCGGCCCTGGAAGCAGACGCAGGGGCGGCTTCAGGATCTGTGCCGCGAGCTCCAGCGCGCGACTCTCAACCCGCACCGGCCCGCCCTTTGACATCATCTTGTCCAGGTAGGCCTCGAAAGCGGAGTACTTGTCTGGAAATCGATCGCGCGGAATCCCGAGCAGCTCACCCAGCAGCTTGAACTCCTGGTAGAACTCCTCGCGCTCGCGATCGGCGAGGCGCTGCACGAACGTCTCGTAAGTCACCAGCGCGGTGTCGGCGAGCGTGGCGTGCACCCACAGCAACAGGTCGGGATCGAGCGCGCGATAGTCGTGTCCGCGGACGTTCGCGTGGACCTGGTTCACCGCCCGTGCCGCGCCGAGGGCAGTCTCGCGATCTCCGAAAACAATTGCCATCGTCATCCGGATCGTCCGGCGCAAGCGGCGGATCGGATGCGAGCGGAAGTCCGAGTGTTCGTCCACGCCCGCCGCGACCTTGGGATGGGCGAGTTGCATGAGCAGGGCGCGCCCTCCTCCGAGCAGGAGGATGTTCTCGCGGTTCACCCGCCTGGTAACCGAGTCATCTTCGAACAAGCCGGGCCGCACCATGCCATCTTATTAATGTGTACCAGCAGCTCTTCACGTTCGGGGCCGCGTTTCTCGGCTCCGCGGTCGAGTCGACCGAAGCGCTGACGATCGTGCTGGCCGTCGGCCTCACTCGTGGGTGGCGTTCGCCGCTCTACGGGACCGTCGCGGCGCTCGTTGCGCTTGCCGTGCTGGTCGTGTTGTTCGGCCAGCTGATCGTCGAACGGGTCCCTGAGTCGATCCTCAAGCTGGTCATCGGCACTCTGCTGCTGCTCTTCGGCCTGCGCTGGCTGCACAAGGCGGTCCTTCGCTCGGCCGGCGTGGTTGCGATGCACGATGAGGACCACGCCTACCAGCAGACCGTCAGCGAGCTGCAGAGCGCGACCGCTCGCCACGACTGGGTGGGCTTTGTGATCGCGTTCAAGGGCGTGTTTCTCGAGGGCCTCGAGGTGGTCTTCATCGTGGTGGCCGTCGGAGGCACCAGCCGGTTCCTCCCCTATGCGGTCGCGGGCGGCCTCCTTGCCATGGCGGCGGTGGCGGCGGCCGGCCTTGTGGTGCGAAAGCCGCTCGCACGGGTCCCCGAGAACACACTCAAGTACGCGGTCGGCATTGTCCTCACCGCCATCGGCACCTTCTGGGCGGCGGAGGGGATGGGGGCCAGGTGGCCGCTCGACTTCGTTTCGATCTTCTTCCTGGTGGTCGCCTACCTTGTCGCGTCGCAGCTGGCCGTAATGCTCGTCCGACGCCGGCCGGTGCTCGCATGAACTTCCTCAGGTCGGCTGCTCGCGAGGTGATCGGGCTGTTCGTGTCCGATTGGGTTCAGACCGTCGTCATCCTCGCCATCGTGGCCGCCGGCTGGCTCGCGATCTCAGTCCTGCACATCACGCCACTTGCGGTGCTGATCGCGCTGGTGCTCGTGCTCGCCGCTCAGCACATCTGGTTTGCACTCGCCGAAGCGAGGCGCACCTCTAGGCCGCGGTCGCCTTCGCCATCTCAGAGTTGAAGGTATCGAGCCGCGGCTTGTAGTAAGCGTCGATGTCAGTCCCGATCTTGGTGAAGTCGTAGGACCCGATCTTCGTGCCGTCGGCCTCGACTGCCCGGCCGGCGTTGACGATCGTCGCGTTGTCATTGGCGGCGACCGCGTCGAGGAGCTTGCCGAAGTCCACCACAAGCGTCTCGAAGTCGAGCATGAGGCTGTGAACCTCGCTCGGCAAGCCCGGCGCCGTCGACAGCCGCAGCGCGTTGTCCACGTCCGTTTTCAGCTTGGGCAAGCCTGCCTTGGCGCCGGCGATGTCGCCGTTGGAACTTTGGGTGAGTATCCCGTCAAGGTCGAGCAACGAGTCAAGAAACGTCTGAAAGAACTCTCCGTCCTTCACGTAGTCGGCGGCGACTGACTTCGCGTTCGACAGTGCCTTGCGCGCGTGGTCGATCCGGGCAGCCTCTCTGTCCAGGCCGCTCCGGTTGAGGGCGGTGAGCCACTCCTGCGCCTGGAGGCTCGCCCTTGCGGAAACGAGAGAGGCGTCGTCCTGGTCAACCATCGTGCCTGCTGCTATCGCGTTCTGGACGAACTTGTCGATGGCAGCGCGGGATTGCGTGGGGTTGAAGGTCGAGGTGCTGCTAAGACCGTTGAACTGTTTGTTGATGTCCTTGAAAGTACTGTTGAGAGTGTTTTGATGAGAGACGACGGTGTTCAGGCTCCTGTCCACGGTTGCGACGCGTGTTGACGCGTATGCGAGACCCACGACTGCATAGCCGATGATTCCGACCAGCACGATGACAACGACGACCACCGAGACGATGGCGCTTCGCACCTCGTGAGCATACTTGTCCTCCCTCGCGTCCTGGACGCCCCGGTGTCGGCGCTGCCCAAGATCAAGGATCCCGACGTCAAGCGCCTGTTCAAGCTCGGTATCGAGACGATTCGCGACCTGCTCCTCGCGCTTCCGTTCGGGTGGGAAACGTATGGCGATCCGATCGCGGTTGCCTCCCTTTCACCTGGCGTACAGGCGACCGTGATCGGCACTGTCACCTCGATTGCCCCCAAGATCACGCGCTTCAAGAGGATGAAGCTGACAGAGGCGACCATCCGCGATGACAGCGGGACGGGGCTTCGTGTCACCTGGTTCAATCAGCCGTTTGTCGCCAGGCAGCTCCATAAAGGGGACCGCGTTGCCGTGGCCGGCATGGTCAAGAGCGCTTACGGCGGGATGCTCGAAATGCAGAACCCGCATCACGAGCGCCTGGAAGGCAGCGAAGAGGCCGAGCCTTCGCGGGTGGGCGGCCTCATGCCCAAGTACCACCTCGTAGCGGGTCTGAGCCAAAAAAAGATGACCGCCTGGGTTGAGTCGGCGCTGCCCCTCGCCGACCATCTCGAGGAGATCCTGCCTGCCGAGGTTCGCGAGCGTCACGGGCTGCTCCCGATCTCGGACGCTGTCCGGCAAGGACATCGCCCGGACACACAAACGCAGTGGCGCGAGGCGCGCCGGCGCATGGCGTTCGCCGAGCTCTTCGAGCTGCAGGCGGCGTTCGCGCTCATGCGCGCCAGCAACATCGCCGAACCGGCCGAGCCAATTCCGTACCACCAGGAGGTCATTGACGCCTTCAAGAGGGGCCTCGGCTTCGAGCTGACCCACGCGCAGAAGCGCTCGACGTGGGAAGCCTTCCAGGACATGCAGGAGAGCACGCCGATGAACCGGCTTCTTAACGGTGACGTCGGTTCCGGGAAGACGGCGGTCGCTGCCGCCTGCGTCGCGATGGCACACACGGCGGGCCTGCAGTCGGTGGTCATGGCGCCAACGGAAATACTTGCGAGGCAGCATCTCCATCGCTTCCGCGCATACCTCGAGGCGAGCTTTCCCGGCCTGACGGTCGAGCTGCTGGTCAGCAGCCAGAGCTCCGCGGAACGGCGGCGCGTACGAACGGCAGCCGCATCGGGTCACTGTGCGCTGGTCGTCGGAACACACGCCTTGATCGAAGAGGACGTTGAGTTCGCAAACCTTGGACTTGCGATCGTCGACGAACAGCACCGTTTCGGGACTGGGCAGCGTGAGCTCCTTCGAAGTAAAGGACGCGGCAGGCCGCATTTCCTCGCCATGACTGCGACGCCTATACCTCGCACCCTCGCCTTGGCGCGGTTTGGCGAGATGCTGGTGTCAACAATTGACGAACAGCCTCCCGGACGCACCCCGGTTACCACAGAGGTTATCGAGCCAGACCAACGAAGCCGCGCGTACGACCTCGTGCGCAGAGAGATCGCGGCCGGTCACCAGGCTTTCGTGATCTGCCCTCTGATTGAGGAGTCGGAGACGCTGGCCGCACGCTCTGCCACTGCTGAGTTCGAACGCCTGAAGCGGGATGTGTTTCCAGATCCTATGCGTATGGGCCTGGTTCACGGCCGGCTCAAAGAGAAGGAAGGCGTGATGCAAAGCTTCGTTTCGGGGGAGGTCCAGATCCTTGTCGCGACGGCGGTCGTCGAGGTTGGCGTCGACGTCCCTAACGCCAGTGTGATGATGATCGAGGGTGCCGATCGCTTCGGCTTGGCACAGCTCCATCAGTTTCGCGGCAGGGTTGGACGTGGTGCTGCAGAGAGCTACTGTCTACTACTCGCGGACGATCCGTCCGAAACTGCCCTGGAGCGATTGCACCTCGTCGCGCGAATTCGCGATGGCTTCGTCCTGGCTGACGAGGACATGCAGCGTCGTGGCATCGGCCAATTGATGGGGCCTCACCAGCACGGTCTCACCGATGCTGCCATGGATGCGCTCTCCCAGCCAAAGCTGCTGGATGAAGTTCGGGAGGAAGTCGTTCAACTATTCGTTGCGGACCCTGGATTCGAAGGGCATCCAGTGATCAAGGCAGCGGCGGAGAAGGCTCAGAACCAGATGTCGATCAGCTAGGGGATTAGCCGGCGGGAGGCATTGCTTCCCCGCTTGCGGGGAAGGTGGCGCGCGAAGCGCGCCGGATGGGGAGCAGCGCCGGATGGGGAGATGGGGGTGTGTAGGCCGCCGTCATCATCCCGAAGTAAGTCGGGGCTTCGTACGAGATGAGCCGACCACTCCAGCCCTTGGTGGCGCCGTGCAGCATCAGCATCTGCCACCAACTGTCGGCCTTTGCCTGCTCGACCAGGTCCGGGCTGATGTCGCTGAGCCCCGCCAGGTTGCCGGCACGGACCAGATCGCAGACGAGCTCGTCGTAGAGAGCCGCGCTCGCGTGGAATCCGTACGGACCACCCACAACGTGCGCGTGGCCGTGGTCGGCGCTGGCGATGAAGGCGACACGCAACCCGGATTTCGCAGCCGCCTCCGCGATCGCCGCACCGGCGTCGACGTGCGCCGAAGCAGGAAGGTCGCGTGCCGGAGTGACGACCACGAGCGGCACGGGAGGGTCGTGCCGGCCGCCCATGAACCACAGCGGGATCAGCACGCCCCAGTCCATTGGAGCCACGGCAGTCATAGGGTCGTTGCCGCCGAAGCTCACGCCGACGGATGGCACGCCCGCCGAGGCAAGCGACTCGAGCACGAGCCAAGCAAGGTCAGTCGCGGCTGGGACGTCGAGGGCGATCGAGGGAGGGGCTCCGACGAGGCGGCCGGCCACGCGCCCGGCGACGAGCACGCCCATCGCATTCCCGATGTGGACGTTGTGGGGAGTCGCCACCACCACGGCCTCAGGCCGCTCCGCGGCGAAAAGCCTTCCTAGCTCCTCCATACCGGCCTGGGTCGACTTCGCCAGCAAACGCTCCTCGGGTGAGCACGCCTCGACGATCGCAAGACCGCCATGGGGCGCGATCGCAGCGAACACGAGGCCTCCCCGCTCCGAACTAGTCACCTCCCCGCTCGGCGGGGAGGTCGGCGCGCGAAGCGCGCCGGGTGGGGGCGAAGGCAAAGCGGCAGGCCGGATACGGAGGTGGCGGTCTGGCACGACCGATACTTAGCACACAAATGGACTTCATTTCGCCGCTTCGGTTGACGGAGTACAGCCACGGGGCCGGTTGAGCCTGCAAGCTCAGCCCGGTGGAGCTAGGGCAGGTACTGGGGGCTTTGCCCCCGATCGTCGACCCGAACGTGATGGTCGCAACCGCCGGCCGCGATGACGCGGCGGTCTATCGAATCGCGCCCGACCGAGCGCTCGTCGCGACTGTCGACTTCTTCACGCCCATCGTCGACGACCCGGTCGAGTTCGGCGCGATCGCCGCGGCGAACGCGTTGAGCGATGTGTACGCGATGGGGGCGCGGCCGCTCTTCGCGCTCGGCATCACCGCCTTCCCTCGCGAGAAGCTGGGCACTGGCCTCCTCGAGAAGATCGTTGCCGGCGGAGCGGCCAAGATGACTGAGGCCGGCATCGCCATCGTCGGCGGACACTCGGTCGATGACGCCGAGCCGAAGTTCGGATACACGGTCATCGGCGAGGTGCATCCGGACCATGTCATCGGCAACGACGGCGCGAACCCGGGCGACATCCTCTTCTTGACCAAGCCGCTCGGCTCGGGCCTCGTCGCCACTGCGATCAAGCGCGGCCTCTGCCCGCCCGCTCTCGAACGAGAGGCGGTGGCCGTCATGTCGGAGCTCAATCGTGCCGCCAGCGAGGCGATGGTCGCCGCAGGAGCGACCGCGGCCACTGACGTGACCGGCTACGGCCTCATCGGCCACCTCGCCAACATCAAAGGAGGCGCTGACATCCAGTTCAGCGCGATCCCGCTCCTGAATGGGGTGAGGGAGCTCGCGGAGGCAGACCTCTTCCCGAGCGGCAGCCGCCGCAACCACGCCGCCTACCGCGACCAGGTCGATTGGGGCGGGCTCGCCGAGATCGACCAGATGCTGCTGTGCGACGCGCAGACCAGCGGTGGGTTGCTGGTCGCGGTTCCGCCGCCAAAGGCATCCGATTTCGAAAAGGCGCTCCTTTCCGCTCGGTATCGGCCGGCGCGGATCGGGACCATCAGCGGCCAAGGCTCCATCAAAGTGCGGCCCTGATCGTGCCCGGGCTGCGCGTCAGCGGGGGAGAGGCGAGGGGACGGCGCCTGAAAGCGCCAAAGGGCATCCGGCCCACCCAGGGGATGGTCAAGCAGGCGATCTTCAACCTCGTCGGTCCCGGCATAGCCGGAGCGCACGTGCTGGACCTGTTCGCGGGCTCGGGCGCTCTCGGCATCGAAGCCCTGTCGCGAGGCGCCGCGAACGTGACCTTCGTGGACCACCAGCCCCGTGGTCTTGCTATCCTGCGCCAGAACTTGGAAGTACTGGGCCTCAGGGAGCGCGCGCACGTCATCCGGGGAGACGTCGTGAAGTGGCTTGAGGCATCGCCGGACCAGATCAAGAAAGCAGGCCTCGTCTTTCTGGACCCTCCTTACGACGACATCGTGCTCGACCGCGCTCTGAAAGTTCTCGATCGGACCCTCGACGACGCGACAGTCGTCGCGGAGCACTCGCGGCGGCAGCAGATGCCGGTACTGCCCCGGCTCCAGGTCGACCGTCAGCGCCGCTACGGGGATACGGTGGTCACGGTGTTTCGCGCGCCGGCCGCGCTGGGTCCCACAGCTTGAGCACGCCCCCGAAAATCAAAGTCGCCGTCTACCCGGGGAGCTTCGACCCGCTCACCAACGGCCATCTCGACGTGGTCGACCGAGCGCTGGGGATATTTGACAAGCTCATCGTCGCGGTGGCCGGCAACCCGGAGAAGCGCCAGCCGCTCTTCACGGTGGAAGAACGCATGCAGCTGATCCGCGCGTCGCTTAAGGGCCGCGAACGGGTCGAGGTCTCGAGCTTCAAGGGGCTCACCGTCGAGTACGCCCGCTCGATGGGGGCGACGACGCTGGTCAAAGGGCTGCGCGCTTACTCAGATTTTGACGCGGAGCTTCAGCAGGCCCTCATGAACCGCAAGCTGGCACCCGACATCCACACTGTCTTCCTCATGTCGAGCTTCGCCCACATCTACGTCTCATCAACTATCTTGAAAGACATCGCCAGCTATGGCGGCAACGTATCCGACCTTGTTCCGCCCCCGGTCGCGAGAGCGCTGAAGGAGAAGTACAGATAAAGGTCGACGAGCTGCTTGACCGTATCGACTACCTGGTCCAGAACGCGCGCCATGTCCCGCTGTCCACTCAGGTGATGGTCAATGAGGACGAGATGATGGAGCTGATCGACCAGGTCCGCTTCAACCTGCCCGACGAGATCAAACAGGCGAACTGGACCGTCTCGGAGCAGCAGCGCATCATCACCGAGGCGCACGGCGAGGCGGCACGCATCATGTCGCGCGCCAACGAGCGGGCGGAGGAGACGGCCTCGGAGCACGAGATCCTGCGTCGCGCGGAGCGGCACTCCGCACAGGTGATCAAGGATGCTCAGGCGAAGTCGGATCAGATCATCCGCGAAGCCGAGGGCTACGCGATGGAGCAGCTCAAGCAGCTGGAAGCCCATCTCGGCCGCACGCTGGCGACGGTCCGGCGGGGGGTCGAGGCGCTGCAGACCAACCAGCCGCCCGCCGAGGAGAATGCCGACCAGGCGACGGGCTCCTGAAGCGGGACACCCTCTTCACGTAAACTTCACAGGCTCATGGCTCTACCGAAGGTCAAGCTATCCAAGTCCAAGAAGGGACGCCGCCGTTCCCACCTGGCGCTGGCGCTCGTGCAGCTTCAGCCGTGCCCGAACTGCAAGAGCCCGCGGCGGCCCCACATGATCTGCCCGAACTGCGGCCACTACAAGGGCCGCGAGGTCATCAAGACCGCATAGAGCGGAGCTCGACGACCGCGAGCTTGCCCGCGGGATGCACCCGGACAACCCCGAGCCCCGCCCGCGCTGCCAGGACTCCGAGCTCAGCGACACTGCGTTCTTTGCCGCCGAAGTAGACGAGCATCCGCAGGTCCATTTCGGTCCGCAGCGACTCGCCGTCAGCGCCGATCTTCTCCACCACGAAGACCGGGGCCTTCGGCCCGGCCGCTTCCTCGCAGCGCTTGAGAATCCGCACAGCCGCTTCGTCGTCCCAGTCGTGGAGGATCGCCGAAAGCAGGTAGCCATCCGCGCCGGGCAGCGGATCGAAGAAGCTGCCCGCTACGACGTCCGCGCGGTCGCCGAATCCTGCCGCCTTGAAAGCCTCGCGCGCCGTCTCGGCGGTAGCCGCCTGATCGGATACCGTGCCCCGCAAGGCGGGATGCGCTGTCAGCAAGGCAATGAGCAGCGCACCGTTGCCCCCGCCGACATCGACCACATGCTGGAACGATCCCCAGTCATACGCTGAAACGATGTCGGGCGCGTCCGCGGCAACGTCGAAGCCCATTTGCGCGTCGTATGACGCGGTTCGCGCGGGGTCTGCCGACATGTCGTCCCAGAAAGCGCGGCCGAACTGGACCGGGAAGCCAGCCTCTCCGGTGCGCACGCTATGGAGCAACTGGACGAAGGACAGGTCCGCTCTGCCGATCGCACTCTCGATGTCCAGCCTCGCGCGCGTGCCCGTCGGGTGGTCACCACGCAGCTCGTCGCCTCGAGCCGTCAGCGAGTACCGACCTGATTCGTCACGGCTGAACAGCCCCGCCTTGGCGAGGTGTCGCAGCACGCGATCGAGGGCGTCGGCATTTGTGTTCGATGCCTCGGCCAGCTCAGGCGCGGTCCGCAGTCCTTGCGTGATGTAGTCCGCGATTCGAAGCGTTGCCACGACGCGGACCGCCATCGGCGTGGCCAGGTCCGCCATGGCCCACAAACTTAGGTCCCGTTCGTTCGTTTTCAGTTAGTTGCCGAGCCCGCCGACCAGGAACATCAGGCTCATCACCGGCCACCCCAAACTGAAATACATGCTGAGGACGAGGTCAGGGGGCGGGCCGAATCGCAGGGCGCTGTAGCTGAGGAATAGGGCACTGAGCAGCAAGTACATTGCCGCCCCGGCCAGAGCGCCGCGGAAAACGCCGCCCACCGCCCGGAAGCCCGCCCCGATAAGGACAAAGCCGAGGAACACTTCTGCTGATCCCACGAGCGGCTCGAAGATTCCGATAGGCCGCCCCTGGAGTTGCGCATTGGCTGCGAACGTGACCACTGGATAGGCGAGCAGCAAACCAATTCCCGCGATTTGGAACCACCCCAGCCACGTGCGATCAGTGCGCCAGCGGTCGTATCGGACCGGGGGTCTCACATCGATCCACTCGGGTGGTGACTGCGACACAGGCCCAGCTTAGGCTTCGGCGGCGTGCCACGATTGCGCGTGAACAACGATGGCGAAGATCGCATTCCTCTATCCCGGCCAGGGTTCCCAGCAGCCCGGCATGGGCGCCGACCTGCTCACCGACCCAGAGGTCTCCGAGCTATGCGACCAGTGCGCAACCGCCGCCGATGTCGACCTGCGCCACCTGCTCACCTCCGCTAGCGACGACGAGCTGCGCCTCACCCAGAACGCCCAACCCGCGCTGTGCTTCGTCGGCCTCGGACTGACCCTTTTGCTGAAGCGGCGTGGCCTCGAGCCGGTGGCCGCGGCCGGCCACTCGGTTGGTGAGTACACCGCCCTCGCCGTCTCAGGCGCGGTCACCGCGCCCAGGGTGATCAAAGCGGTAGTCGAGCGCGGCAAGGCGATGGCGGAAGCCGCCCCGGCCGGAACAGGCTCGATGGCCGCCGTGCTCGGCCTCGATTCCCAGGGGGTGGAGGCCGCGTTGGCCGGCATGAACGACGCCTGGCCCGCCAACTACAACACGCCCACCCAGACCGTGATCGCCGGCACGACGGCCGGCCTCGAAGCCGCCACCAAGCGGCTTCAAGCGGCCGGGGCGAAGCGGGTCCTCCCGCTCAACGTGAGCGCTGCTTTTCACACGCCCCTGATGGCGCCCGCCGCGGAACGCTTGCGCGCGGCGCTCGACCGGATCGAATGGCGCGCGCCTCGAATCCCCGTGATGGCAAACCTCACGGGCCGCCCACACCAGGGCGGCGACCGCATCCCTCAGGTGATGGAGATGCAGCTTCGATCGCCCGTTCGCTGGGCAGCCTGCGTGCAGATGCTGGTCGAGCTGGGCTGCGACACATTCATCGAGGTCGGGCCGAAGCGCGCCTTGACCGGAATGATGCGCGAGCTCGCTCCGAGCGCGACCGCCGCCGCCGTCGGGACCCCAGACGCCATCTTCCAGCTCGCGATGTAACTTTTTAGGTGCCGTTGGCGCCAACGCCACCGAATCGTCGCCAGCCGTACGTGCTTTTGGCGCCAAAGACACCGAATCGAGCCCGACTCCGGCCCCAACTCAGACCCAGGCAACAAATCCTTGCCTGCCGAGGATCCGTGCCTTGACTCGGCGGGCGTGTCCAGGCGCAGAATCGAAAGTGCAGCCGGCATCCCAAGGGTGGTCTCTGGGGTGGACCGCAATAACCGACCCGGTCTCGTACGAGGGCCGCCGGTTCAGCTCGTGCAGCGCAGACGCGTCAACGCGTGTCGCTGTCGGACCTGATCTCACGGAGGTGAGCCATGATTGCAGGCGTAATCAAGTCCACGTTCAAGAAGACGGACCTGGACAGAGCGATCAAGGACTACAAGGAGGCCGCGCTCCCCGCCGTCGCGCAACACAAGGGAGCCCGCTCCGCCTTCTTGCTCGTCAATCGCGACACGGGAGAGGCGATCTCGATCGGCCTTTACGAGGACGAAGCTGCTGCGAAGTCATTTGCTCCGAAGGCGGAGAAGGTCGCGGAGCAACTCAAGAAGTACATGAGCGGGGGCGAAGTAAAGCGGGAGCTGTACGAGGTCGCCGCCGGCACTCAGCAAGAAGCGCGGCAGGTGATCGAGCGTGGAATCAAGGCATACAACGCCCACGACATGGAGGCACTCGCCCGCGACGCGGCTCCGGACATCGAAACCACGGCACCCGGAGACATCAAGCTCAAGGGACCTCAGGCGGTTAAGGAGTTCAACCAGAACTTCGTCACGGCTTTCCCCGACGCACGCGTCGAGGCCAAGAACATTTTCGCGGCGGGCAACACGGTGATCGTCGAAGGCGTCTTCACCGGCACGCACGACGGCACGCTCCAGACGCCGATGGGCGACGTCCCCGCCACCGGCCGAAAGGTGCGCGGCGAGTTCATCCGGATTTTCGAAGTCGACCGCGGGCTCGTGAAGCGAGACAACCTGATCTATGACCGAGTACAGCTGATGACGCAGCTCGGCCTTGCGCCGGCGGCCCCGACACAGGCCAGCAAGGCGGCGCGCTAGAGAAATCTCGAGAGAACAGAGTGGGGCCCGGGCCGCTCGGAGCCCGGACCCCGAGGCTGATACAGTAATCGCAGAGATGGAAACTCAAAAACTCAGCTTCGAAGACTTCAAGAACATCGTCGTCGAGCGCCTCGGCTGCGAGCCCGAACAGGTGACGATGGACGCCTCCTTCCAGGAAGACCTCAACGCCGACTCGCTCGACCTGGTCGAGTTGATCTACGCGTTCGAGGAGAACACCGGGCTGGAGATCCCCGACGAGGACGCGGAGAAGATCACAACCGTCGGGCAGGCGTGGGAGTACATCCAGGAGAAG